>CABFVV010000017.1_pt1 | contig 115032 bp, 92 predicted proteins | sample 8864751 | NCBI WGS metagenome assembly CABFVV01 (sample SAMEA5735770, study PRJEB23740) | soil metagenome | biome: forest; feature: forest soil; material: soil | place: USA | collected 2013-10-13 | depth 0.1 m | reverse complement strand
GGCCTGGGGCACGCTTCAATCTCAATCCGGTACACGTATGGTCGCCTGGCGCGACGCGACCTACCATCCCCCAGATTGGGGAGAGTTCCCCCTCCCCCGACCCGGGGGATGCGCTTCTATAAACGGGGGGTGGCGGCAAGCACGCCTCCCAACAATTGGCTGGCTCAATACAATGGGTGACTGAAACATGCGTGTGACTGGAGAGACATCCGCGAGCGGACTGCACCTTTTCCTGGCAACGAAGATCGTTCCGCCGCGCGTGCCGGTGGATCTCATCGCGCGTCCTCGGCTCGCTGGCCTCGCCGAGCGCGCCGCGAACAAACGTCTCACCGTGATCAAGGCGCCCGCCGGATTCGGCAAAACTTCGCTGGCGCTCAGCTGGCTCGACCGGTTGCGCGCGAACGGTGCATTAGTGGCGTGGCTGTCGCTCGACACAGAAGACGATGACCCCGCACGCTTCCTCAACTATCTGGCGCACGCGTTACGACACGCCTGCGACAAGGTCGGCGCCGCGGCGATCAGCCTGACTGCCGACGCCGCATTCGTCCCGTTACACGCCGTCGTTTCCACGCTGGTCAATGAGCTTGTCGAAGTCGATGATGAGGTCGTCCTGTTTCTTGACGACTATCACCAGGTGAGCCTGCCGGCCGTACACGACGCGATGTCGTTCCTGATCGAAAAGGCGCCGCCTCATGTGCATGTGATCCTCTGCAGTCGCACCGATCCGCCGCTGCCGCTCGCGAGGCTGAGAGCAGGCGACGATCTGCTGGAAATCGATGGGTCGGTGTTGCGTTTCGACTTCGACGAAACGAGGCGCTTTGTCGAACGCACATTGCCCGGCACGCTGAACGCTTCGTACATCCAGACGCTCTTTGCGGGCACGGAGGGCTGGGCTGCGGCGCTGCGCATCCAGATGTCCATGCTATCGCGCAAGGATGGCGAGGCGGTTCGGGAGCGTGATGCGCCATCCGGTACGTCGCGGCCGTTCGCCGCCTATATCGAGTACATGTTCGAGCGCCTGTCCCCCGACATGGTCAGGTTCATGCTGCGCACGTCGATACTCGACCGGTTGAGCGCGTCGCTCTGCGAGGCGGTAACCGGCCTGCGCGCAAGCCAGCCTATGCTGGACGAAATCGCCGGAGGCCAGTTGCTGTTGCAGGCGCTCGACTCCAACGGGCAATGGTTCCGCTATCACCCTCTGATGAGCGAATACTTGCGGGCCCAGCTCGAAGCACAGCACGCCGACGAGGTGGCGGAACTGCATTGCCGCGCGTGCGCGTGGTATGCCGATCAGGAACTGTGGACGGAGGCAGTCAAACACGCGATCGCCGCGGGTAGCACGGATAACGCGATTCGTCTGATGGAGCGGTGTGCGATGGCGCTGGTCAAGAAAGGCGACCTGCTCACGCTACTCGACTTGCAGCGCCGCTTTCCCGCCGGTCTGGCCGGCGCACAGGTGAAGGTTACGCTGGCGATCGCCTGGGGCATGGCGCTCGCCATGCATTTCGAAGAGGCGCTCGCGATGCAGGATGTAGTCGAACATAATCTCGCGTCCGACACTGGCGCCGAAGCCAAAGACATCCGGCGCGAATGCCAGGCGATCCGCTCGGTCGTCGCGGGACTGCAGGACGATCCCGAGCGCGCACTCGTTATCGCTGAACCATGCATCGAGCGGCCGACCACCGATATCTGGACTACCAATGTGGCGTCCAACGTCGTGCGCTTCGCCCATTGGAAGGCCGGCAATCTCGAAGCGCTTTACGCAACGCCGTGGATGGCCTACTCAGCCGAAGAAAATCGGCGCAATCTGTACTCCTCGGTCTACCGGCAGTGCCTGCTGGGACATGCGGAAATGCAACAGTTGCACTTCGGACTTGCCGAACGGTATTTCACGGAATCGATGCAACTGGCCGAACGCCACGCCGGTCCCGATTCGATCTCGGTGGCGCTATGCGCACCGATGATCGGCCAGATCTGGTACGAACAAGGCCGGCTGGACAAAGCTGAAACGCTGGTTGCCGGGCTGATGCCGGTCATTGACGTTGCGGTCCTGCTCGATAGCGTGTTGATTGCCTACCGCCTCCTTATCCGGATCGCCGCCGCGCGTTCGGACGTGAGGCGGGCGTACGCATTGCTCGATCGTGCCCAGGCGCTGAGTTGCGAACGTCAATGGGACCGCATGACCGCCGCCGCCCTGGTTGAACGCACACGGCTTTATCTTGCGGAAAGCAGGATGGTCGAGGCGGCTGCCTGCGTCGCGCAGCTCGATCAGATGGCGGACTCCAACGCCCATCCTTCGCGTTCCATCTCGCTCGAGATCGAGAACTATCGTGCATTCGGAGCGGCCGCCGTTGCCGCGGCCCAACAGAGGACCGAAGAAGCCACCGCGGTGCTGGGCGCCGCGCTGCAGAGCGCCGAACGACAACATGCAGATTTCCAGGCGATACGCCTGCGAACCATGCTTGCGCTGATCTGGCTGGCAGCGAGCGAACGTGCCCGTGCGATCAGGATCTTTCGCGAAGTCCTGAAGGTCGCCGCGCCCGCAGGCGTGTACCAGTCCATTCTCGACGTGGGGCCGGACATCGGATTGCTGCTGGACGCCGTTCGTGAAGACATCAGGCATACAGGGAACGCGGAACAGACGGCGCACTCAAACGAGCTGAGCGCCTACGTGGATCATCTGCTCGACGGCGCGCGGATTCTCTATCAGCCAGGCGGCCACCGTCGACGCGATATCGAGCGCGGGTCGCTAAGTTCAAGGGAGCGCGAAATCGTCGACCTGATTGCCCGCGGACGGTCGAACAAGGAAATCGCAAATGTGCTCGGAATTGGCGCTGAAACCGTCAAATCTCATCTGAAAAGCGTCTTCGTGAAACTCGGCGTCGACAAGCGCGCTCAAGCTGTTGCGCGTGCGCGAGACCTCGGTCTTGTGGGTTCAGACTAGCCGCATGCCGAAGTAGCGACATGAATATGTAATGGCGCCATCCGATGCGACGTTTTAAATTAATCTTTTTTCCCTTATCTTTTTCCTGAGCGGCCTGATCGGCAGTTCCTGAAAAGGCACCCATCCGCAATGGTATGACCTATCTCCATTGCCTCGTACTCGATTCGTGCCACAACGGTGCGCACGATCAGACCTCGCGGTACGACACGAAATAACCATCAACCCTCTCCGCTCGCTTTGCGAGTTAGTGAGCTTTTCGCTGGAAAATCCCGGCATTGATGTGAAAATGTGGAGTACCACTATCCAATACGTCGACGAACTTCGAGGTTGACATGCTTACCGTGTTGATACCACGCTCGTCCCGGGTTGCCGCCCTCAGCGTTGCCATAGCCGGCGCGTCAGGCGTGGCAGGCTTACTCGAACCGGTCACGGGCTGCCTCGGCCTCGTACTGGTTGTTCTGGTCGCGCACTTTTTCGACCGCAGCTTTGGGCGTCTCGCCGCGAGTTTCGTCTCGCTTGGGATCGCCGGAACGATGTTGACTGCCGGTCACCCTCCTCTATCCTCCGGCTCGATCGGCCGCTGCGCCGTCGCAATCGGCGCGGTATGGTTTTGTGCCGAGCTGGTCTCCCGACGCCCCCGGCACATCCAACGGCCAGACTCAACGGCCCACTCGAAGGATGATGATTTCGATCACAAGGTTCGACAGGCGCTGACGGCAAGCGAGTCGAGAGAGTTGATCCGTGAACGGGAAGCGCAACTGAACTGGCTGACCGAGAATGTTCCCAGCCTGCTCTGGCGGACGGACGCTCATGGCCGCCTGGAATATATGAACAGGCGCACTGAGGATTACACCGGCCTACGGTTCGAAGAGCTGAGAGCGCGCGGCTGGCTTGACCTGGTGCACCCGGACGACGCTCCATCAACCCTTGAGGTCTGGGAAGATTCCCTCGCTAGCGGGAGGCCCTACGACTCGGTCCATCGGTTGCGCGCGGCCGACAACACATATCGCTGGTTTCAATGCAAAGGCACGCCCATGCGCGATGCCAACGGCGATATCGTGAGTTGGTATGGACTTTCGACGGATATCCACGAGCGGCAGCTGGCTCAGGAGGTTCTTCGCACGGAAGAGCTTAATTTGCGAAGACTCGTCGACGTATTGCCCGCGATGATCTGGCGAGCCACGCCGGAAGGAAAAGTCGACAGATGGAGTCGGCAAATGCTCGCCTTCATGGGAAAGACCGAGCAAGAATTCGACGGAGAAATGTTGCTTCGTCTCATCCCGGAAGCAGACCGTCTTCGTGTCCGCTCGCGCTGGCGGCAAGCTGTCTACGAAGGTGTGTCGTATCAGGACACGTACCAGGTTGCAGGCGCCGATGGGACACTGCGCTGGTATCTCGCTCGCGGCGAACCGTTTCGCGACGAAAGCGGACAGATCCTGCACTGGTTCGGCGTATGTACGGACATCGACGATCTCAAACAAACGGAAGCCGCGCTCGAACAGCGGGAGCACCAGCTACACGAACTGATCGAGACCATTCCCGCCATGCTCTGGAGCAATGACCCACAAGGGGGGCTCACTTACATCAATCGGAAAATCGTCGAATTCGTTGGTCTGGATCTTTCGCAGCTCGCGGGCGCCGGCTATCAGAAGACCTGCCATCCTGACGACCTGAACACCATGATTCAAGCGTGGACACACTCGGTCGAGACTGGCGAACCGTACTGCCACACCGCCCGGCTTCGCCGAAAAGACGGGATTTACCGGTGGTACCAGCACACGGGTGAAGCAATGAGGGACGCCGACGGCAACATTGTTCAATGGTATGGACTCAGTCTTGATATTGACGAACGCAAGCGTGCAGAAGACCGGCTCAGGCACACTCAGGCTGAACTTGCGCGGGCAACCCAGATTGCCACGGTCGCCGAACTCTCCGCCTCCATCGCGCACGAGCTCAATCAACCCCTCACGTCCGTTATCGCCAATGCGCAGGCTTGCAATCGGTGGCTCGCAGCGTCCCCGCCCAATTTGAGCGAAGCCAGGACTTCCGCGGAAAGCGTCGTTCGAGATGCCCATTCCGCCGACGAGACGATGAAAAGCATCCGTGCGCTGTTCAAGAGCCAATCATTCCAGAAGCGCAAGCGTAACGTGAAAGACATGGTCCTCGAATCCGTGCGGCTGCTACGGGAAGACGAAACCCGGCAAACCGCCGACATCGACCTCGATTTGCCCGATGGCCTGCCGCCGGTGTTCGTCGACCAGATACAGATTCAGCAGGTCCTGATCAATCTGATCACGAACGGAATAGAGGCCACGGAAAACTCGGGGCGCACACCGAAGATTCTCATTACCGCAAAGGCGCTTCGCGACGGGTCCGTGCTACTCGAGGTGGCCGATAACGGTGTGGGCATCGTGGGTGGCGACAGCATATTCGACGCATTCGTCACGACCAAGAGCACGGGAATGGGTATCGGGCTTGCAGTGTCCCGCTCAATTATCGAAGCGCATGAAGGTCGTCTTACTGCCGCCAATAATCAGGGCTACGGATCGACTTTTAGCGTCGTCCTGCCAGTCCTGAGCGAAGAAGCCGTGTATCCGGACGTCGAGATCAGTGGAGCGGCCAGTCGCTGAGCGAGGCATGGTGCTGGAGGGCGAATGAGGGACGCCCTCCACAATCATGTAATTGCGGCCCGCCAGTCTGCTACCTATCATCCAGTCAAGGTCGAGGGTTAGCTCTAACGAGAATCGAGGAACCGCATCATGCAAGCTCCCTTTGAAACAGACAGAACGTGGCAGTCAACAATGGCGCTCCTCTCGAACGAAGGTGAAACACAGGCGCCTGTTGTGTCCAGTTGCTTCCGCCCGAAGGGCAGCGAAAGCGACTTCCGCAAATGCGTCATCCGGGTGCTGGAGCGTCGCGGGCGCACCTCGGCAACGGTCGCGTGGAGCGACGCGACATCCTGTTGCTACGGCGAACAGCATTGGCGGCGCTGCGTTGCGAAGAAAGCCGGGGTTTGCGCCCTGAGTGGCCAGGCCATCACAAGAGGCAATGCCGTGTATCGACCCAAGCGGGTTCAACCTACACCACTAAACATCGAAGCGATGATTCTGGCCACGGTCCTCGAAGCGGTCTCTCTGGACGAAGGCTTCTGACGGTTCAGATCCGGTCGAAGCGTTGAGCGGACCCGCTCCTGTCATCGGTCACCATCCGAACTTCGCTTCGATGCCGAGATAGTCCGCATTGCGCGCCCCTAACGCGCGGATCGAATCGCCAACTTCGAAGTGCACCGCTTCCAGCGCGAGCGCAACGTTCGGGCTGACGAGCCAGTCGGCGCGAATCTGCGCATACATCCCTGTCCACCGGGTTCCCTTCCCCGTCGTGCCAGGCACCACGGCCATCCCCTGACCGTAGATCGCATCGGCTGTCGTCGCGCGCCACTGGAAACCGAGTGCCGTCAGTAACGTGAGCTTCGGCGATACCTTGAGGGTGATCGACGGCTTCACGTGAATCAGGTTGCTGTAGCCGGCGTAGCCCGCGAGCGTGAAGTAGTAGCCGTTCGGAAACAACGGATTGAAGGTTTCGACGCGGCCATCGCCGGGATGCCGGTCGCCCGATGCGCCGTCGATCTGCAAACCGACACGCGGCGAGCCCGCCACCGTTGCGAGCGTATAGCCGCCCAGCACCCCGAACGCCCACGCGCCGATGGTGTCCTTGCCGACGTGCCCCGTCTGTACCATCGATTCGGCATCCCAATCGAACGGCGTAACCTTGCCCGCGTAACGCACGTCGAATACATCGCGATGCTCGGTGCCTGCCGCATCGAGAAAGCGTGCGTTGTCGCGGTTGTAGCGCGACCAGTACGCTGACAGATCGCCTGGCCCCGTGTTCGCACGTTCCACGCGCACACCACTGAACGTGAGATGCCGGTTCGACACGTCGTCGATGGCCGTGACGTCGCGATTCTGCACGGGCTGCGTCATATAGCCGATGAAGCGCCACTTGTCGATTTCATAGTCGGCCCACAGCGCATCGAACGCCTGACGCACGTTCGGCCCGTCGCGCACCGAGACGAACCGCTGCAAGTCGAACGCCATCTCCTGCCGGCCGACGCGCGCCTTGAACGTGCCGCTGCCTACGCCATAGACGAACGCGACGAACGCCTGCTCGATGTCGAGCGGATTCTTGTCGACGGGCGAAACAGCATCCTTGCCGAAGGGCCGGGCATCCTCGAGTTGGAAAAACGCCTGCACATGCATGCCGATGCGCGCATCGGCATGCACTTCGGCGCGCTGGATGACGTAGCTGTCGGGCCGCGCGGCGCCGAGCCCGAAGAGTGGCGCGTTGTTCAGTTCGAAGCGTTCACGCAGAGTCGCGCCGAGCGACAGATAGGTCGACGGATCGCTGCCGGGCGAGATGTACTTGAGCGCATCGAACGGCTCGCGCGGCACGCACGGATTGGCCAGCGCCGACCAGTCTTCCTGCCAGCGGTTGAACGATAGCGCCGACGGCCGCTTCGCGGTGCATTGAGGCGCAGCGGCCACGCCTGCAACCGCATCCGCTGCGTTATCGGCGGCGAACGCGTTCACGCCCTCTGCCCATCCGCACACCGCGAGCACGGCGCAGGCAGCCGCCTTCGACGCCGCGTGCCTCAGTGAGCGACGCTGCATCATTTCGCCAGCTCGTGAATCTCGGCGACGTAGCCGCCGGGAAACTCGACCATCGCCGTACGCCCTTCAACTGTCCTGTTCGCCGGCGACAACACCTTCACGCCGACGCCCTGCGCCTTCGCGAGCGTCGCGTCGAGATCGGCGACCAGATAGCCGGTGACTTCGCGGCCGAACGGATAAGGCAGCTTGCCGTCGGTCACGAACACGAGCATGGTGCCGAAGCCGGACGTGATGCGTACGCGCCGGATCGTCTCGCCGGGCCGGCCGATTTCGCCACCGTCCGCGTGACGGTTGTCGGACACGACCTTGCCGTGCGAAAAGCGTACAAAGCGCTTGATGAAGTTATCCGCGGATTGCGCGGACGCATAGACGCGATTGTCGGGGACCGTCTCCAGCGGATCATACGAAGGCGCCTTCGTATGCCAATACAGTTGCATGTTCAGGCCGCCCGGCCACTGGATTACCGCGTCCTTGCCGATCGGATCGTCGAACGTATCCACGATCACGTCCGCGCCCGCAGCGTGCGCGGCACGAACGGCCTTGTCCATGTCGGTGACGAGATAGCCCGTGCGCTCGCTGCCGAACGGATACGGTATCGGCGTCTGGAATGCAAACACCGACAGCATGCCGACAGGCGTGCGCACGTATTGCGAAGCGGTCTTGCTCGGCGTCGGCGTGACCGTGAACACGGCGCGCGGCGAAGCGGTGCCGCCGAACGTCGCGATAAAACTGTCGACGAACGCGTCGATGTCCTGGCTCGCCACATAAACATGCGTCGTATCGTATTGCGGACCGACCGACACGACCGGCAGGCTCTTGCCTATGTTCTGATGATCGGCCTCGGCGAAAGCCGGCGAGCCGCTCAACGCCATGCCGAGCGCCGTGACAGACACAATCGAAACGACAGCGGCCCGCAACACTCGAACCGTCTTGACGGTACTCATAAAAAACACTCCTGGCTGGTAAGGGATGCCGCAGCGTTGTGCGGCACAATCAGATTCCGACCTTTGGCGTGCCCGTCCTGCGCACCAGCACAGCGAGCACGCACAACGCGACGAGCGGCAGCGTGCGCAACATCCGGTTGTGCGCCGCCTGCCGCGCCTATCGATCCTCGTTGCATAGCGGAGTCGGCTTGGTGCTGGCGACAGGCGGTGCACCTTGCGTTTGCGCATCGGGCGTGCGTATGCGCGCCTGCACGAACGGAATCGCATGCTCGCCAATCACAATGCCAAGCAACCCCGCAAGCGCAATCAGCGGAGGCGCGGGCGATTGCACGCGCACAAGGAAATACAGCAGGCCGACCACGAGGCCCGCACCCAATGCAATCAGATATGACATGGTTCACTCCTCACGCGCCGCGGCAAACGCGCCGTGCGCTCAGGCTTACCGCTGCCCGGACTGGGGCCGCAGCGCAATCCGGTAGCGTCCCGCACCGCCGATCGCGATGGTTCCGAACATGATCAGCAGCATCCACGCGAATTGCGCCTGGGCCAGCGTCCATTCGCGATGCACGAGGCTCAGCGCGACCACGCAGACGAGCATGATCGGCAGCGCGGCAAGCCGCGTCGCGATGCCCGCGATCATCAGCAGCGGGCACACGACCTCCGCGAAGATCGCGCAGCCTAGCGTCAGCGTCTTGCCGAGATGCAACGGGTCTTCGATCGCCTCGAACTGACTCGCGTAGTGGATTGCCTTCGGCAGTCCATGCACGAGCAGCACGAGCACGCTCGCGGTGACGCGCAGAAACAGCAGCGCCACATCGGGAGTGAGAAAACGCTTCATCGCCTGCCTGCTCCTAGAACGCGAAACAACTGCAGCCGAGCGCGCCCCAGAACGCGTTCGCGTCGCCAGCGGGCACATTGCTGCGCCATGCCCACGCATGCGCGTGACGATGCACGCCGCACAGGTTCACGCACGCGTCGTTGCACGACTGCACGAGCGGCGCCGCGGGACGATAGCGCGCATAGCCGCCGTACTCCGCGACGGGCGACCACGTGGGGCTAACGGGCAGCGCCGGCGGGTCGAACGTTTCGAACTCTTCGGCCGCGTAGACAATCCGCCCATTGACCGCCGTCAGCACCGAGCTCAGATGCCTGATGCCGTCTTCTTCCATCGTGAAATAGTCGTCGCTCAGCACCACGAAATCGGCAAGCTGGCCAGGCACGAGCGCGCCCTTCTTCGTCTCTTCATTCGAGAACCATGCGCTACCCACCGTATAGCGGCGCAGTGCCTCCATGCGATCCAGCCGATCCTGCGCGGCGTACATCAGCGTGCCGCCCACCGTGCGCCCCGAAACAAGCCAGTACAGCGAAACGAACGGATTGAAGCTCGCGACGCGCGTCGCGTCCGTCCCCGCGCCGACCGGCAGCCCGGCCGCGAGCATCTTGCGCACAGGCGGCGTATGCGCGGCGGCTTCGGCGCCATAGCGGGAAATGAAGTATTCGCCCTGATACGCCATCCGGTGCTGGACGGCGATGCCGCCGCCCAGTGCGGCAATGCGGTCGATGTTGCGCGCCGAAATCGTTTCGCAGTGGTCGAAAAACCAGCGCAGGCCGCCGAACGGCGTATCCTGGTTGACACGCTCGAAGACGTTGAGGAAACGTTCGATCGATTCGTCGTAAGTTGCGTGCAGCCGGAACGGCCAGCGATTTTGCACGAGCAGCCGCACGACGGCTTCGAGTTCGCTTTCCATCACGTCCGGCAGGTCCGAACGCGGCTCCAGAAAATCTTCGAAGTCCGCGCCGGAGAACACGAGCATCTCGCCTGCGCCGTTCATCTTCAGGAAATCGTCGCCGTCACCCGGTTTGGTGACCTTGACCCACCTCGCGAAATCTTCGATTTCCTTTTTCGCGTTCTGCGTGAACAGGTTGTACGCGATTCGCACGGTCAGCTCGTTACGCTTCGCGAGTTCCATGATGACGGCGTAGTCGTCGGGATAAGACTGGTAGCCACCACCTGCGTCGATCGCGCTCGTCACGCCAAGGCGGTTGAGTTCGCGCATGAACTGACGCGACGAATTCAACTGGTCGTCGAACGGCAGCTTCGGCCCTTTTGCGAGCGTCGCGTACAGCAAGCCCGCGTTCGGACGCGCAATCAGCATGCCGGTCGGATTGCCGCGGCGGTCGTGCTGGATCTCGCCGCCCGGCGGATTCTGCGTATCACGGTCATAGCCGACCGCACGCAGCGCGGCGGCGTTCAGCAGCGCGCTGTCGTAAAGATGCAGGATGAAGACGGGCGTATCCGGCGCGATCGCGTTGATCTCCTCAAGCGTCGGCCCGCGTTTTTCCGCAAACTGAAATTCGTTCCATCCACCGATAACACGCACCCATTGCGGCGCGGGCGTGCGTGCGACCTGCGCGCGCAGCATCTCGAGCGCGTCGCGCAGCGAGGGCACACCATCCCAGCGCAGTTCAAGATTGAAATTCAACCCGCCGCGAATGATGTGAAGATGTGAATCGTTGAGACCGGGAACGACCGTGCGTCCCTTCAGATCGATGCGGCGCGTGGACTCGTTCGCCCATTGCATCATGTCGTGATCGTTGCCGCTCGCAACGATCTCGCCCTTCGCGATGGCCAGCGCCGTCACGAACGAACGCTTGTCGTCCTGCGTCGCAATCTTGCCGTTATAGATCACCAGGTCCGCAATGCGGCTGGGCTGAATCGGTGCGGTCATCGTCGCTCTCCGTGATGTTTGGTCAGACGCGTTTCACGCGCGGCGAAAGCGGCGGCGCGCGTGAAACGCATGGCGTGGAGGAATTTCGTTGCGCGCTCAGCCGGGATCAGCCCGCCTTGTTCCCGTGTTCGCCGAAAATCTGCTTCGCGTAGCGCACGCCGATGCCATACGCGGTGTGCGCCTTGAAGATCTCCATGCAGCCGTCGTAGGTTTCGCCGCGCGCCCAGTCGCGTTGCAGTTCGCACAGGAACTGCACGGACGTCATCGGCACCGCACCCGCCTGGACGACGCGTTGTACGGCGCGCTGATGAGCTTCTTCTGTGATGTCACCGCAGGCGTCCGTCGGCACGTAGATTTCGAAGCCTTCGGCGAGCATCTGCACGCTCGGGAAAGCAACGCACACTTCCGTCCACAGGCCCGCGATCACGATTTTCTTGCGGCCCGTCGCTTTGATCGCGTCGCGAAAACCCTTGTCTTCCCATGAGTTCATCGACGTGCGGTCGATTGGCGTTTTCTCCGGAAACACCGACTGCACTTCCGGCAGCAGATGGCCGCTAAAAGAGTCGGCCGCGACCGTCGTCAGAACGGTCGGCACCTTGAAGAGCTTCGCGCTCTTCGCGAGGATCTGGACGTTGTGCAGGATGGTCGTGCGCTCGTGCGAGTGCGTGCCGAAAAACATCTGCGGCTGATGATCAATAAGTGCGAGTGCGCACGTGTCGGGTGTCAACAGTTCATAGGCCATGAGTAGCTCCATTTTTCGAGAGTGCAAGAGACCCGCACGGTTGCACGAAGGCAGCCGCGCCGGCGTCCGGTTAGTGGATGAGTCGAGTCGATGCTGCATCGGCCAGACGGATGCGACCGGCTTCCTCAGGCAACTTGAGCGCGAGTTTCACCGTGCCGCACGGGCGTTACAGCCTGGGTCTAACGTCCACAGCCGCAACATAAAGCGTTGTTCCCGAATGGGACATTGCATGTTTATGTAGTGCGGTAGCTCGTGGCACGTTCGAGTGCCCGGCCTCATTGCCCGACATGCGTCGAGCGCTGATTGACTCGCTGCGCCGATACCAGCTTCATGTAATAGCCGCCTCCAGGGTAGCCAACTACCATCCGGAACGTCGCATAACGAAACAGACTTTCCATCGTCCCATTTCAATTGGACGACGCGCTCACGCGGGATGCGTTTCTTTCGTCTGACCAGACCGCATCCGATCCGTAGCAATTCTTAATCTATGGAGATGTGAAATGGCAACGATAGCTGCCGACTACATGGTAGGTGCACTGGTAAACGCGGGCGTAAAGCGTGTATTCGGTGTGGTGGGAGATTCGCTGAATGGCTTCACGGATTCCCTGCGCCGGGAAGGTTCCATTGAATGGGTTCACATGCGGCATGAGGAAAGCGCGGCTTTCGCCGCCGGCGCCGAGGCGCATCTCACGGGGCAACTCGCTGTCTGTTGCGGGAGCTGCGGCCCGGGAAACCTGCACCTCATCAACGGCTTGTTCGACTGCCAACGCAGCGGCGTTCCTGTTCTCGCTATCGCCGCACATATTCCAAGTTCGGAAATCGGCATCGACTATTTTCAGTCGACCCATCCCGAAGTGCTGTTCAAGGAATGTAGTCACTACGTCGAACTCGTCACCCACCCCGACCAGCTGCCGCAAATTCTGGGCCGTGCGATCCGGACGGCCGTTGCGCGTAAAGGCGTCGCTGTTGTCGTCATACCTGGCAACGTGGCACTTGGGCCGCTCACAAAACCTGTGCCGAACTGGAGCGCACCGTCCGCTCCAATGATTCGCCCGGCGGACGCCGACATCGCGAAACTCGCGCTTCTGTTGAACCAGTCGTCGCGCGTGACCTTGCTTTGTGGAGCGGGTTGCAAGGATTCGCACGCGGAAGTTGTAGAACTCGCCCGCAAGTTGCAAGCGCCGATCGTGCACTCGCTGCGAGGAAAGGAGTACATCGAATACGACAACCCGTTCGATGTGGGAATGACAGGTCTTGTCGGGTTCTCCTCCGGGTACTCCGCGATGAAGAGCTGCGACATGCTCCTGATGTTAGGCACCGACTTTCCTTATCGACAGTTCTATCCGGAGGGGGTGACGATCGCGCAAGTCGATACAAGGGCAGAAGCCCTCGGCAATCGATGCCCGATCAAGCTTGGCGTATTGGGAACGGTCAAGGATACGCTCAGCGAACTTCTTCCAATGATTCGGGAGAATACGGACAGCAGCTTCCTGAATCGTGCGCTCGACGACTATCGCAAGGCGCGCGCGAATCTGGATTCGCTCGCTGAGCAGGAACCGGGCAGCAGCATCATTCATCCGCAATACGTGACCCGGCTCGTCAGCGAACTCGCCAACGAGGATGCCATCTTCTCCTGCGACGTCGGCACCCCCATCGCATGGACAGCCCGATATCTGAAGATGAACGGCAAACGGCGACTGGTCGGTTCGTTCAATCATGGCTCGATGGCCAACTCGCTCCTGCACTCGATCGGCGCGCAGGCCGCTTTCAGGGACCGGCAGGTGATCTCAATGTCGGGCGACGGCGGCTTCACCATGATGATGGGTGAATTTCTCACGCTGATTCAGGCAGGCTTGCCGGTCAAAGTCGTCGTGCTCAACAACGGAACGCTGGGCTTCGTGGAAATGGAGATGAAGGCCAGTGGCTTCGTCGATACGGGCTGCGACCTGAAAAATCCGAACTTCGCTGCGATGGCCAACGCGATCGGAATCAAAGGCATACGCGTCGAGCACCCTGCAGAGCTGGAAGGCGCGCTAAGCGAAGCGTTCGCCCATCCGGGTCCGGCGCTCGTCGACGTAGTAAGCGCACGTCAGGAGCTCGTGGTGCCTCCCACGACCACCGCCGACCAGGCTTACCACTTCGGGCTGTTCATGCTTCGCGCCGTCATGGACGGTCGAGGCCAGCAGCTCATCGACCTCGCAAAGGTCAATCTGTTCCGGTAGTGCAGTCCGCAAGCGTATAGGGACCGTTATCCACGCAATGGGAATCGAACCATGTCCAGCAAAATCGTCAGCACTGTAGATGTTCCATCCGAGCGCGAGCCCATCCACATGGGTTTCGTCATCGCCTGGCTTTTCTGTGCCGCGTTCTACTTCATGCAGTACATGCTGCGTTCCGCGCCGGGCGTGATGGTGCCCGAGTTGAGTGCGGCGTTCGCGCGCGATGCACTGGGCGTGGGCACGCTTGTCGGCCTGTACTACTACACCTATGCGCTGTTCTCGATCCTTTGCGGTGCACTACTCGATCGGCTCGGCGGCAAGGCGGTCATTCCGGCCGGCATCGTTCTCGTTGCTGTGGGGGCGGTCCTGTTCGGCCTGGGCAGCGTGGAGGCCGCGCAGGTCGGCCGCCTGCTGCAAGGCGCGGGTTCGGCGTGTGGCTTTATCGGCGCGGTGTATCTCGCCACGCACGGCTTTCCTCCCCGCTCTCTTGCGACGGCGGTAGGGTTCACTCAATGCTTCGGCATGCTGGGCGGATCCGCGGGTCAGTTCGCCGTTGCGCCGCTCATTCACGGCCTCATCACATGGCAGCAGTTCTGGTGGCTGTCCGGCCTCGTGATCTTTGTGATCGCGGTACTGGTGCTATTCGTGACGCCGGCAGGCCATGACGACAGCCCGGCCAGCCAGGGCTCGTGGATGAAGATGTTCGCGCCGTACAAGCAGGTGCTCACGAATCCGCAGTCCTACCTTTGCGGTTTCTGCGCCGGCCTGTTGTTCCTGCCGACTACGATTGGCGACATGATCTGGGGCATTCCATTCCTGCACAACGGTCTCGACGTCAGCTATGGAGAGGCCGTCAATCGCGCGAGCATGGTGCCGCTCGGCTGGGTGATCGGCTGCCCTCTGCTAGGCTACCTGTCCGATCGTCTGGGCCGCCGCAAGCCGGTGTTGATCGGCGGTGCACTGCTGATGCTCGTGTCGGGCACCGGCATTTTCTATCTGCCGGCCGGCGTGGCGCCGCCTTACGTGCTCGGCCTGCTGCTCGGCATCGGCTCCGGTGCGGCGATGCTGCCCTACACGGTGATCAAGGAAGTCAACCCAGACAACGTGAAAGGCAGCGCCAGCGGCGCGATCAATTTTCTGGTGTTCACGTTCAGCGCGTTGCTCACGCCCGTGTACGGCAAGCTGCTCGCCCACCATGCGAACGGCGGCACGGTGAACCTGTCTGCATTCCGGGCAGCCGGTTCGTGGCTGCTCGGTGGCATCGTGCTGGCCATGGTGCTCGCTATATTCATGCGCGAGACCGGACCGCGCGGACGCGCGAACGCGTGAGGACGCGCCAGGTTCCTCAACAAGGTCGAGCCTTGAACCTGGCGCTATCCGTTACACCGATGCCATCAGGTAAGGATTATTCTTCCCCGGCGCATAGGGCTGCGTCTTGAGTTCCATCCGCGCGATGCTCTGCAGGTGAACCTCGTCTGGGCCATCCGCGAAGCGCAATGCGCGGCCCCACGTCCAGCTATCGGCCAATGGCGTGTCGGGGCTCAACCCCATCGCGCCGAACACCTGCATCGCCCGCTCGCAAACGGCGGTGTGAACACTCGGCACGAGCGCCTTGATCATCGAGATCTCCTTGCGCGCATCCTTCGCACCCACGTTGTCGATCATCCACGCGGCCTTGAGAACGAACAGCCTCGCCTGATCGATTTCGATTCTGGACTTCGCGATCCACTCGGCGACTGTCCCGTGTTCGAACAGCGTCTTGCCGAATGCCGTGCGCGCCTGGGCCCGCTCCACCATCAACTCGAGCGCCAGTTCCGCGGCGCCGATCGAGCGCATGCAGTGGTGAATCCGTCCCGGCCCAAGACGCGCCTGCGCCAATGCAAAGCCGCTGCCCTCTTCACCGAGGAGATTCGATCGCGGCACGCGCACGCCTTTGAACTCGATCTCGCAGTGGCCTTCCGGCGCCACGTGATTGACCACCGGGATATTGCGGATCACCTTGACGCCGGGTGTATCGCGAGGCACGAGAATCATGCTCTGCTGACTGTGGCTCGGCGCGTCGGGATCCGTTTTGCCCATCACGATGAAGATCTGGCAATTCGGATGGGCTGCATTCGTGATGAACCACTTGCGGCCGTCGATGACATAGTCGTCCCCGTCACGACGAATCGACGTGGTGATATTGGTCGCGTCCGAAGAGGCCACCGCCGGTTCCGTCATCGCAAACGCCGAACGGATCTTGCCGTCGAGAAGGGGCTTGAGCCACTTCTCGCGCTGAGCGGGCGTGGCAAACATATGGAGCAACTCCATATTGCCCGTGTCCGGCGCATTGCAGTTGAACACCTCCGACGCCCACGACACCCGCCCCATGATTTCAGCCAAGGGCGCGTACTCGAGGTTGGTCAGGCGGGTACCGGGCTCGTCATCGCGCAGATGCGGCAGGAACAGGTTCCAGAGACCCTCTTCACGCGCCTTGTCCTTCAAGGTCTCCATAAAGGAAACCGGATACTGACCGGCACTCACTTCATCGTGCCATTGCCGGATGCGCGGAACGATGTGCGTGTCCATGAACGCACGCACCTGGGTGCGCAGCGCTTCGACTTTCGGGCTGTATGCAAAGTCCATTTTTACTCTTCCATAAGCTGATTGATGTCGTCGAGGTATTGGCTGACCGCGCGACCAACAGCGAGGTCAATGCCGTGCCTCGACCCCATGACTAGATCGTCAGTCCACCGTCGACGACGACACACTCTCCGTTGGTATAGCTCGCAGCATCGGACACCAGATACAGCACGGTACCCGCCATCTCGCGAGGTTCCGCATGACGTCGCAGCGGAATCTGCGACACCCAGCTCTCGTACGTGGCCTGATCTGCGAACAGCGCCCCTGCAAAGCGGGTTTTGGTCAGTCCGGGGAGCAGCGCATTCACCCGAATCCCCAACGGCCCGCACTCCTTCGCGAACGCCCGCGTCATGTTGACAACGGCGGCCTTGGTGATCGAGTAGATGCCCTGCCTGTCGCCTGGCTGCAAGGCATTGACCGAAGCCGTGTTGACGATCGCGCCGCCGCCGTTCTCCCGCATCAATTTGCCGGCCTCGACGGACATGAAGAAATAACCACGCAGATTGACTTCCACCGTCTTTTCGAAGGACGACAGATCGGTATCGAGAATGTGGCCGAAATACGGATTGGTGGCCGCGTTGTTGACGAGAATGTCCAGCCGGCCATGCCGTGCCCGAATATGCTGGAAGATCGCATGGATGTCCTCGAGACGCCCCACGTGGCACGGGTACGCTTCGGCGCTCCCGCCCGCCTCCTTGATTTCGCTTGCAACGGATTCACAATCTTCCAGCTTGCGGCTCGACACAATCACATGGGCGCCCTGCTCGGCGAGCAGTTTCGCAATCTCCTCGCCGATACCCCGACTCGCGCCCGTCACCAGCGCAATCTTTCCTTTCAGGTCAAACAAGTTTGTAGTCACGATCAGCATCCCTATTTCTACGTTCCGATTTCCTGCCTGTCTTCAGATCAGGTCAATGCCCATCTTCGCAAGCGCCCCGGCCATCTCCCCCACCTGCCGCGCTTTTTCGTTCGATGCGTTGCCGCTCAAGGCCCGCTTCTTCACGCCCTGTGCGATAGCGGCAAGCCGGAAGAAGCTGAACGCCAGGTAGAAGTTCCAGTTCTCAATCGACGAAATTCCCCGGAGCGCGCAATATCGCTCGACAATCGACGCCTCGTCCGGCACGCCCAACGCGTCTCGATTCAAGCCTGCGAGTCCGGCAATATGGCTGCCGGGCGGAAGCCGCAAACACATGCAGAAGTACGCGATGTCAGCCAGTGGATTGCCGAGCGTGGACAGCTCCCAATCGAGAACGGCGCGAACTTGGGGTGCATCGCGCATGAAGATGATGTTGTCGATACGAAAGTCGCCGTGCACGAGCGAAGGCTTTCCGGTTTCCGCCGGACAGTGCGCAGGCAGCCACTCGATCAGCGACTCCATGGCCTCCAATGTATCGGTCTGCGCGGCGCGATATTGCCTCGTCCAGACGTCGATCTGACGCTCGAAATAGTTGCCTGGGCGGCCGTAGTCGGACAATCCGGCTTCGTCGATATCCACGTCGTGGAGAGCGGCCATTGTGCCGAGCAGTGCGTCGTAGATAGCGCCGCGCTCCTCGGCGGGTACGTCGGGCAGCGCCGGGTTCCAGAAGATTCGCCCGTCTTCGTAGCTCATGAGGTAAAACAGGCTACCGATGACGTCACGGTCCTCGCAAAGGTGATAAGCACGGGCGACAGGGACCGGTGTCTGGCCAAGCGCCGATATCACGCGAAATTCACGATCAACCGCATGAGCCGCCTTGAGCAGGTCGCCGGGAGGTTGACGCCTCAGCACGTAGCTTCCACTTTGGGCCTTCAGGAGAAACGTCGGATTGGATTGGCCGCCGGAAAATTTCTCGACGGACAACGGCCCTTGAAACCCGGGCACGTGCGCCGTCAGATAACGTGTGAGATTTTCGATGTCGAATTGGAGGCTGGGGTAGTTCATCTAGCAGGAATCCGGATTGAGGTCAGCCGTAGGTGACAAATTCACGCCTCTCGGCATGTTCGAGATGCGGCACTGAATTGAAACTGACCAGCGACATCGCGTTGTCGTTAAAGACATATTGGCAAACGCTGCTGTTTCGAATCTGCAGGTTCAGTGCAATCGCGGTCGCGGCGGGTGTCTGCAGAACCTGCTGGGCAGTGACTGCGATCGGACCACCCGAACTCACCACCAGAACGCGCCTGCCGCCAGCCCGCTGGATATCGCTGCGCGCACGCTGGACACGCGTCTGGAATTGCTGCCATGTCTCTGGAACAACGCCCGGCAAGCGGTCATCGGCCCAGAGCTGCAGCACTTGCCGGAGCCCTTTGTAGAAGTCCTTTTTTGAACTGGTGACCGACAAACCTGACGGCAAACCCTCATCGCCGAGCGCCGCGAACAATGCCTCGAAATCGTATTCGTTCAAACCCGCGTCTTGCGCGAGCTCGACTTGGGGGCCGCCCATGGCGGCGAGAATGGCGTCGGCGGTTTGCCGATGCCGCTGCATCGTGCCAATGACAACGCGATCGAACCGCAAATCCGCCTGCGCGAAGTACTCGCCGAGCCAACTTGATTGGGTACGACCGGAGGGGGATAGCTCGTCATAGTTTTCAGCGCCGAAAGACGCCTGACCATGCCGTACAAGATAGAGTTCTGCCATGCCAGCCTCGCTTCAACATGGCTAGCAGAATACCCAGCGCCGTATCATTCAGGAAATTGATTGTTGTGATAGTCGGCTATAAATCCTCGTGACACCGGGCATGTATGCCCCGAATGTGCCACATGCCCCGTGGGTCCGAGCTACTGGTTCATTTCCAGCATGAGCCGGCCAACCTGCTCGCGCAGCCAACGATGAGCCGGGTCCCCGGTCACGCTTCGATGCCAGTAGCCATGAGACTGGAGATCCGGAAGATCGAACGGCAGCGCCAGGATTCGCGCGTCATAGCGCTTGAGGAGCACGAGGGGGGCCGTGAGGACGAGATCGGTTCGCATCGCGATCAACGGGGCGACCAGATAGTGTTGAACCCGCGTCTGAATCGATCGCCTGACGCCTAGCTTGGTCAGTTCCGCATCGACGAGACCCGATCCCTGGGGGCGGCTGGATACGTGGATATGGCCGAAGCTGAGGTAGTCGTCGATCGTCAGCTTCTTCTTCGTAAACGGATGGTCGTGACGCAGCATGCATGCATACCGGTCGCGGCCCAGCGGCTCCTGTTCGAGGTAGGGATCGTCAATCAGCGGGGCGTCGATTGCGAGATTGACCGCACCGCTGGCTAGCGCTTCCGGAACGTCCTTACGCGTCGTGAAGTAGCTCTCGATACGAATGCCGGGCGCCAGTCGCTGCAGCACCTCCTCCAGCGCGGGCAGAAGGAGCGCCTCCGTGAGGTCGGTCATGCTGAGCCGGAACGTACGCTCGGACGAGGCGGGGTCGAAGCGTCCTCCGACGTGAGTACTCGAGTCGAGCAGTTGCAGTGCCTCGCGAACCTGGCCGATGATGTTTTCCGAAACGGGAGTCGGCATCATGCCGGCCGACGTACTCACAAACAGCTGATCGTCGAATGTTTTGCGCATCCGCGCCAACGCATTGCTGACAGCAGGCTGGGTGATGAACAGCATCTCCGCTGCGCGCGTCAGGTTTCGTGTTCTGTAGACGGCTTCGAAGACAACGAAGAGATTCAGATCAACCTTTGACAGACGCATTTTCAAATTCCCCGACGCCACTCGAACTGTATTTTCGACTCCTCCTGTTCACGCGCACTTGTCGGCGCAAGGCGACGATCGGCGTGGTATCACGGAGCAACCCCGGCGAGTCTACTCCTGCCATGGCGAGACAGCCAAACAGGGGCATGAGGACGCTTCGCGCACGCTGATCCTTCGGTTCAGCGCGATCGCAAAGGCGGTGATCAACTCGCCCGCCGCCCCCCTGCTCCAGCAAGTCCTATAAATTTTCGCGGATCATGGCGAACACATCGGCGGACTGCCCCTGCAGCATGGCTTTCGCTGAATACAAAACCATTCCGTACGCAGCACCCCACTCGATCTTCGGCGGCATCACGAGTGTCATCGTGTCGACCTTGACGTTCAGAAGCGCCGGGCCGGGTTCGTTCAACCATGCGATGACGGCCTCTTCGAGTTCATCGGCCTTCGCCACCGTGCGTCCCCACAGGCCGATTGCCTCGGCGACCTTGCCGAAGTCCGGGTTTTGCAGGCCCGTATAGAGCGGGAGCATGCCTTCGGACTTCTGCTCGATGTCGATAAATCCAAGCTTGCCGTTGTCGAACACCACCACCTTGACGGGCAGCTTCTCCTGCACGAGCGTCATGAGTTCACCGAACAGCATAGCGAGACCGCCGTCGCCGGACATGGAGATCACCTGACGTCCAGGCTGGCATTTCTGCAGGCCCATCGACATCGGCAGGGCCGCCGCCATCGTGCCGTGGAGCAGACTCGAAAACACCCGGCGTTTTCCGTTCGTGTCGATATGCCGGTAAAGCCAGACCGTGGGCGTCCCATCGTCGGCGCAGAAGAGTGCATCGCTCGCTGCGTACCGGTTGATCAACTCGGTCAGGTAGATGGGCGGAATCGTTCCGCGGTTGGACGCAACGGCCTTCGACCGGTGAGTTTCCACTGCGCGTGCATGCCGCTCGACGAGCTTGTCGCGGAACTCGGTCGACGTACGCGGTTCAAGGCGCGGCAGCAACGCCTCCATCGTGGCCTTGATATCGCCAACCAACCCAAGCGTGACCGGATGCCGACGGCCGAGATGGTCGGGCGCCATGTCGATCTGAACGATTCTGGCCTTCTCCGGATAGAACTGCCGCCACGCGAAGTCGGCGCCCAGCAGCAGCAAGGTCTCGCATTCGGATACCGCCAGATAGCCTGCTTCGCCGCCGATAATGCCGGTCATGCCGACGTTGTACGGGTTGTCATGTTCCAGCGCGTCTTTTGCGCGGGACGTGTGCGCAATGGGTGCCTTGAGCCGCTCGGCAACCGCCATGATTTCGGCGTGCGCGCCACGGCATCCGGAACCGCCGTAGATCGCAATCTTCTCACCCGAATTGAGGATGTCAGCCACACGGTCGAGGTCTGCGTCACTCGGCCGGACCACCGGCACATTCGTGTGGACCGAATATGGGACGTTATCGCTGGCATCCGCATGGGCGATGTCAACCGGAACGATCAGCACGGCGACGCCACCCTTTGCAATGGCGGTCTGACAGGCAATCACGGTTTTGCGTCGCGCCTGCTCGGGCGTAATGATCATGTCGCAGAACACGCTGCACGATCCGTAGATCGCCTTGAAGTCGACTTCCTGCGGAAAGTTGAAGCCGAGTTCCTCGCTCGCGACCTGGGTTGCAATCAGGATGACCGGCGCCCGATTGCGGTTGGCGTCCACGAGGCCATTGATGAAGTGAAGGCTGCCAGGGCCGCAGCTTCCCGCCACGGCCGTGAGGTTGCCGGTCAACATGGCCTCGGCTTCGGCGGCGAACGCCCCCGCCTCCTCATGGCGCACATGGACCCACTCGATGTCGCTCTCGTTGATGTGATGAGCAATAAGATTCAGCGTGTCGCCCACGATCCCGTAGCAATGCTTGACGCCCGCCGAGGCGAGCGTATCCACAATGATTTCGGCAACTTTTTTACTCATCCCGGCTCTCCTGAAAGTGCTCCATGCATGAAATGATCCGCTGCCGATATGAACCGCGGGACCGGAGTTTGTCACTGCGGGTCGCGCTGATTCCATCGGTGGGAGGATTCACTTATCTTGCATCGACTCCTTGTCGGCCGATATCACCCTGCGGGGGGATTGGCGCCATGATGGCTCCCCCATGTCTCATGTCTCATGTCTCATGGCTAATACCTCATGCCTCATGTCCCACGTTTGAAGCATGTGTCAGCTTGTTGAAAGAGCGAGCAGACGCCGGCCGATCTGAGCGCCACGCGGCAAGGAATTCGACAGGCGCTCGAGCGTCGACATGAAATGGCGCTGTTGCACATCCGCCTGTTCGGCGTCGCCGCAGGCCTCGTGAATCGCCGCCGCCGTGCGGTGAAGCCGCCAGTCCGCCAGCGGGGTTTCGACGCCTTCCGTGGCCGCGAACGCGGCGTTGATGTGCTCGCGTGCAATGACCGGATCGCCACTCGCGAGCGCCTCTCGCGCGACGACTTCCCAGGCGAGCGCCTGCCACGTCCGGTCTTCGGTGGCGAGGGCGAGCTTGAGGAACGCCTCCCCGCGCGATCGCGCGGTGCGATGGTCGCCCGCCATCATCGCGGCCTCGGCGGCACCCCATTCGATTGCCAGTCGCCAGTACCAGTCGAACATGATGGGTGTAGCGTCCAGTTGCCGTTGCGCTTCAGCAAACAGCGCCGAGGCGCGTACGCCGTCCTCCAATCCAATATACGCGAGGCCCGCGAGCACGATGCACGCACGGTGTTGCACGGGCAGCAGCGCGCCGGAGTCGGCTTCGACCACTCGATCGGACGAGTTTGAAGCCGGCACAAAGCGTTCGTACATTTCAATGACTGACTCGTAGTCCATCGTGTGCACGAGCAACCAACCCCGATAGACCTCGAGTGTGCGGGCCGCAAAATAGTCGCCGTTCTCGTGAAACGAAGCCATACCCTGGTCGAACGATTCCATCGACCGCCCCAACTCTCCAAGGAAGAGATAAGCCCACGCAGTACCCAGCCGGACCATCCACGTCGCCCGCGCGAGGTCAAAGCCCGGATGTTCCACCGCATGCTCAAAGAGGATCTGGTAATTCGCCCGCACCGTGCCGAGCGCTTCGCGATAGCGGGTGGAAATGATGCACAGCATGCTGTGTTCCATATTCGCCCGGGCGATCAGCAAGGGATCCCCCGTCTCGCGCAGCGCACGCATCGCCGTCTCGCACTCAATCAGATCGGCATGCGACCAGCCGTCCGTCCAGATACGGCGTACGTAGGCACTCACGCGCACCAGCGCACTGACGCGCAGGTCGGGATGCGACGCGCTGAGCGCCAGCGCAACGTTTAGCACCTCGATGCAACGTTGCCTGTCGCTCCAGCTAAAGACGTAGGCCAGGCCGAGCATGGCGCGCAATTGCGCATCGAGCCGGCCAATCGTGCGTGCCTGCTCCTCCAGTTCGATCCAGGCGGCCTCGGCGCGCGGATCATGCGCGGCAGCGTAAAGCGACGCGCGCGCCTCGGCAAACTCAAAGCTTTTCAGTGGACGCAAATCAGCCGGCAACCTGGTGGTGAGCGAAGCGGCAAAGTCGAGAATCGACTGCGCCTCGCGATACGCAAAGCGAACCTTTGCGGTTTGCAGCGCCATGCGTAGATAGTCAATCGCCTTGAGCCAGTCTCTCGCGTCGGCGAAATGATGTCCGAGCTCGTATGCCACCTCCGCTCGCTGATCGCGAGCGTAGATCGCCTCGAGCCGTTCCGCGATTTGCCGATGCAAACGGGAGCGGCGAGTCAGCCCTTGACGTCCATAGAACGCGTGACGAATGAGCGCATGGTCGAAACAGAACATCGCCGCCGCTCCCCCGTCGGGTAAGCGCTTCACCCCGCAACGTTGAATGAAGCGTTGAGTGCGTGCCAGCGCCTCGCAGATATCGTCGAACTGCTCCGTCGACAGACCCGCGGCCTCGGCCACGGTCGCCGATGAAAAGCAGAGCCCTGCCACGCTAGCGGCCTCAAGCACATTCCGTTCGTCGGCACCGAGGCGCCGGATTCTACCTTCGAGCGCCCGGGTTATCGTGTGTGGCGCTGCCGCGCCGATCGTCGCGAGAGGCGCCAGCGGCCGCCAGCCCGTCGCTGTCTTGCGGAGCATGTTGCGCTCCACGAGATCGGCAAGGGTCGCCCGCATAAACAGTGGATTGCCGCCGCAACGTTGCGCGATGAGATAGGACAGCTCTTCCTCGGCAGGGTCGATGTGATCGCGGTCTGTCAGCCACGCAACCACCGCATCGCGAGGCAACGGACCCAGCGCCAGCTCCCGGCATAAGCCTCTCAGCGAAAGCTCGTGGTGCAGTTGCTCGATGGGGTGTTCGGCCAGCGCCGCCTCGTCCGGCCGGTAAGTGACGACGACCATCAGGCGCAGCGCGCCTGGCTGGCGCGCCAGCGCCGCCAGAAAATCGATCGTCGAGTAGTCGGCCCAATGAAGATCTTCGAATATCAGAAGCAGCGGTTGCGTCTGCGTCAGAGCGCTCAGCAAGGCTCGGATCTCCCGCAGCATGCGTTCGCGCGACGCGTGAGGAAGCTGCCGATGCAGGGACTCGCGCACCTGACTCGCCACCTGACCCGGGAGCTGCCATGCCCACGTGGGCGCCAGCGTCACCAGCGCTGTCACGACTTCGCTGCCGCCGGTTCCCTGGCAAAGTTGGCCGAGCGCCTGCAGAACCGGATAAAACGGCTCCGCGCCCCCATAGCCCTCGACACAATGCCCTTCGGCAACCCACGCATCCTCAGGTCCGGACCGTTGGGCGGCAACGAACCGCCTGAGCAACGCTGTCTTGCCGATGCCCGGTTCACCTGCAACCACCACGATCTGAGCGTTTCCGCATCGGGCCTGGTCCATTGCGGCACACAGTTGCCGCAGTTCGCTCGTGCGTCCGGCAAAGCGGCCGAAGCTCTCCTCGCTTACGGCTGGCGCAAGTTCCGTTGCAGGGATCTCGACCGGCGCGACGAAACGATAGCCGCGTCCGCGCAGCGTTTCGATGTAGCGAGGGCGCTGCGCGCTATCGCCGAGCCGTGTCCGGATCGTCTGTATGTGGCTCTTCACGACTTCGGGCTGCACGTGCACGTCGGGCCACACGGCTTCGAGCAGCGCGTCATGGGTAATCAGCGCACCGCGATTCTCGATCAGAAACCGCAACACGCCGAAGGTCTTGCGCGTCAGGTCGATCCGCTCGGGTGTCGTGCCGGAAGAAGCCAGCCGCCAAAGACATTCGTTCGTCGTATCCAGACGAAAGCCTTCGAAACTGATCGACGATAACCTGCTCGAATGAGCCTTCATGCCAACCTTGCTCCTCATGCCTTTAGCCAACCCTCTGAAGAACAAACGCGCCCGCCTGCCAGGGCGAAACGCACACATTTCCCGTCAGGGTAAGGTGTTCGAAATCCGGAAGGGTGATTTTCCGGTCCTGATTGTGTAATGGAATGCTTCACTCAGCATGACCGACAGGTGCAGTATAAAATCGCGGCAACCAAGTCGGGTTGCAGCGCCATCGGAGAACCTAGGTGATCGATTTCCCACCCTTTCGGCTGGATCGAGTGAATCGATGTGTCTGGCAATGTGCGCCCGACGGCACGAGCCGGAGGCTCACGTTGGCGCCGCGCGCCTACGACATGCTGCAATACCTGATCAACCACGCCGGGCGGCTCATCACCCACGAGGAATTCCTCGATGCGCTCTGGCAGAACGTGCATGTCCAGCCCGAAGTGCTGAAGGCCCACATGCTGACCATCCGCACGGCGCTCGGCGACGATCCCGCACGTCCAAGCTTTATCGAAACCCATCGCGGCCGCGGCTATTGCTTCATTGCGCCGCTCTCCGCCAGTTCCAGCACTGGTCCGCGCGAGGCGGACCAGCGCAGCCATGGCGGATTCGTCGGCCGCAAGCAGCAACTGAACCGCTTGAAGACGCTGTTCGACGAGGCACGTCATGGTGCATCGCGCATCGTGTTCGTGGCGGGCGAACCAGGCATCGGCAAGACGACGCTCGTCAATCGGTTCCTGGACTCGCTCGATGGCGATGCCACGGTGTTGACGTCGCTCGGGCGCTGCGTCGAAGGCTACGGCGGCATCGAGCCTTACTACCCGGTGCTCGACGCGCTGACCCAGTTGACCCGCAGCGAAGCGGGCCCGATGATCACCCGCACGCTCGTGTCGATCGCACCGACCTGGGCGCTCCAGATGCTGGGATCGGTGCCGCAGCAATACCGCGCCGAGCTGCAGCATCAGGTGATCGGCGCGGCGAGCGGGCGCATGTTGAGAGAGATCTGCGAATTCCTCGAAGCGCTCTCGCTTGAGCGGCCGCTCGCGCTGGTGTTCGAAGACCTGCATTGGTCCGACTATTCGACGGTCGACATGCTGTCCGCGCTTGCCCGCCATCGCAGCGGCGCACGTCTGATGGTGATCGCCACGTACCGCCCGGAAGACGCCGAACTCGCGCAACACCCGTTGTGCCGGCTGAACCGCGATCTGGGGGTGCAGAAGCTGTGTCACGACATCGTCCTGGAACCCTTGACCGAAGGCGCCATCGCCGAATATCTGACGGGCGGCCCGCGCGACGCCCGGCTCGACAGCGCGAACGGCTTCGCTCAGCTCGTGCGCGAGCGCTCCGGGGGTAACCCGCTGTTCATGGTCGCGACGCTCGATCACCTGGTCGAACAAGGCATCGCGCAATCGACGCCCGAGGGCTGGAAGCTGCATCTGTCGCCCTCGGAAGTGCGGCTGGAAGTGCCGCTCACGTTGAACCAGGTCATCGAGCATCGCATCCAGCGGCTGACCGACGACCAGCAACGCGCGCTCGAAGGCGCGAGCGTCGCCGGCCTCGCGTTTAGCGTGACCACTGCGGCGCCGGCCGCCGCCTTGAGCCACGAGCATTTCGAGGATATCTGCGAGGCGCTCTGCCGTCAGGAAAGCTTTATCCGGCGCGAGCCGACGTCTGCGCTCGAGGACGGGTTCGCCGCGAGCACCTATGTGTTTCGCCACACGATGTACCGGCAGACCTTCTACGAGCGGCAGGGACCGCTGCGCACCGTCCGCTCTCATCTGCGCGTCGCCGAGGCGCTCGAGGCGCTGTTCGCACCCGAGGAGCGCGGCGGGGTCGCCGCCGAACTCGCCCAGCACTTCGCCGCCGCGAAACGTTGGGAACGTGCGCTCGGCTATCTGCGCATTGCGATCCAGACGGCGAAGAAACGTCTCGCCTACAACGACGCGCTCGCGGTCCTCGACCGCGCGCTGATGTTCGCGGCCAACCTGCCCAGTGAAGCCCGCGCGGCGGCGGAAACGGAATTCCTCGAAGGCCGTGCTTCGATCTTCGCGGCGGCCCACGACTCCCGCGCGCGGGAAACCTGCGAGCAGCTCGCGGAGCGTGCCGCGCAGCACGGCCTGATCGATATCCAGAGCCGCGCGCTGATGAGCCTCGCGTACACGTATAGCTGGCGCGACCAGTTGCGCTGCAGCCAGATCATCGACGAAGCACTCGCGCTCAGCGACCGGCAGACCAACCCGCAGCAGCAGGCCCGCACCCGCATCAGTTGCTACGTATGGCGGATGTGGGTGCGCGGCTGGTGCGCCGAAGACATCGTGCGGTGCGAGGCCGCGCTCGTCCCCCTGCGCGCCGGTGACGATCCCTACACGACCGCCTGGTCGCTGTGCGAATACTCGATGGTCTTGCTCGTGTCGTCGCGCTACCAGGAAGCCCAGGACACCATCCTCAAAAGCTACCGTTTCCTCGTCGAGAACGACGAAAACCGCCCCGAGTTCAACATGGCACGCGCGACCTGGATGGTCCATCTGGGTGTGCCGTGGACGCAGCTCTATCTCGGCGAATTCGGCCGCGCGCAGCGCGAGTTCGACAAGGCAATCGCGATGTTCGCGCACAACGGCAACCCGTACGGCGCGGACACGCTCACGCTCTATCGCTGCTGGGTGCAATTCCACGCGATGGATTTCGACGCGATGCTGCTAGCCTGCACGCAGGTGCTGGCCGGCAAGTCGCCCGAGCCGGGCAGCGGCAAATCGATCCTGCCGGCCGAATACCGGCTCTGCCTGCTGCTGACCGGGCTCGCACAGCTCGGCCTCGGCGATACGCGCGCCGCACGCGACGCGCTCACACAGGTGATGCAACGAATGGACGCGCTGCCGGTGATCTTCGACTGGTACTGGCGTCTGCCGCTCGAATGGGGGCTCGCGGGCGTCGCACTCGAGGAGCGCGATCTCGACGCAGCGATCACGCATGCCGACCGTCTCGTCAAACTGGCGACCTCGATCGAAGAACGCACGTGGCAGGGCTTCGCGTGGGAGATGCGCGCGCGGGTCGCGTGCGAACAGCATGACGCAACCCATGCGTTGCGCTGCGTGCAGCATGCGCTCGACGCGATGCGGGGTTACCAGACGCCGCTCGCGGACTGGCGCATCCATCGCACGGCTGCCCGCGCCTGCGAGTTGGCCGGCGACACGCAATCGGCCGACTACCACGCAGCACTTGGCCGGACGATGAAAGACGCGCTCGCGGCAAAGCTGCCGTCGGGCCATCGTCTGCGCGAAACATTCGAAGCGGGCTAGTCGCCGGCGTGCCCGCATCCGGATAACCGGACGAGACCCAGACGGCTCGCCAGCGTCACCGCTTCGATCCGGTTCCTCACCGACAGCTTCGTGTACAGATGCTTGGCGTGCGACTTCACCGTCTCGGGCGCGATGCACAGCCGGATCGCAATCTGCTTGTTGGTCAGCCCACGCCCCATCAGTCCGATGATCACGCGTTCACGCTCGCTGAGACCCATGGCGGCCACGGACCGTGCGATGTCCCGCGCCGTATCGCACTCCGGTTGCGCATGGGCGGCGCCCCGCCGGCGTCGCGACATCAAGGCGGCTGCGTAGGGAAGCAGCTCGCGGACATCCCCGGCGGGCACGATCGACCCGCGCACCATCCCGTCGATCAGTTTCGCCACGCGCTCGCTGCAGTCGACGAGCGTCTGCTGCAGTCCCGCCGAAGCCGCCTGCTTCAGCAGCGTGACGAGCGCCTCGACCGCTTCATCGCGCAGACCGGCGACCAGCAACGCTTCGATCAGCAACAGCGCGATCGTCACCGCGCCGTATCGATCGCGCCTCAGGACGGTATCGCAATGGAGCTGCCGCAGCGCTGCGAGATCGACCGCGGCGGATACCTCGATGGGTGCCTGAGGGAACGCCAGAGCGGATGCCTGGGAGAGCGTCTGAGCGCATGCTTGTGAATGCGCCTGTGCGAGCGCAAGCCGTGCCTGCGCGAGTACGTGGTAGCGCGCGATCTCGAAGCGCGCGCTGCTGCTCGCCGCGCCGCATTGCCCGGCCAGCATGGCGAGCCGTTGTGCGCAGAGCGCCGCCTGGTCGATGCGATCCGCGGCCACGTGCAGCTCGACCTGCTGCGCGAGGCTGGCGGCGCGCAGCCGCGGCCAGTTGCGCTTCATCCCAAGCGCGTCCGCCTCGGCCAGCAGCAGGAGCGCCTGTCCCGGTTGCCGCCGGTTCGCGGCGATGCGGGCAAGCAGTCCGTAAGCGCGCACCGCGCCTTCGATCGCACCGCCCTGCCGGATGCCCGGCAGCCGCGCCGCGACCAGCGCCTCGCTCTCGTCGACGCGGCCCTCCTCGTACAGCACCTGCGCCATCACGCAGGCGGGCAGCGCGTCGATTGCCGCCGGACCGGCCCCGAAACGGCGCACGACATCGAGCGCGTCGTCGGCCAGCAAGCGCGCGGCATTGAAATGCATCTGAGCGAATTCGACCGCGGCATCAAGCGCAAGGTCGAGCATCGCGGTGATCGCGCGCAGCCGGCCCGGCTGCCCGTCCGGCGCGCGGCGTTCCACCGCGTAGAAACTCTCGGGGTCGCCCAGGCGCAAGTAAGCGCAGCGGCACACCGTCAGCGCGACATGCGCGGTGGGCGTTGCGGTGCCGAGCCGCAGCGCGGAAAGCGCAGCGGCCAATGCGGCTCCCGCGTCGTCCTGCAGCAGGAGCGCCGCGGCCCGAACGGCCGCGATCTCGCAACGCACAGTAACCGCAACCGGGCCCGTTAGCGGACCGACCTGCCCTTCAATCCGCTGCGCGCTCAGCAGCGCCTCGGCGGCCTCGCCGCGGATCACCATCTGCCACGCGCGCGCAAGATCCGGATGGATGCGCGCTGCACTTACCGCAGGCCGTTCCCGGCCGACGCGCGCCAATGACTGAACTTCGGACTGAACTTCGTCGGCATACACCGGCCCAGGCGGCACGACATGAAGCGCCCGCGTCACAAGGGCGTCGGACTGCCCCCGCGGCGGCACCGCGCGGGGTTGAAGATGCCCCGCTTCCTGATGAATTTCGCAGACAAATGCCTCGTTCATTCCTCGCTCCGTCGGACACCCGCTCGTCACAATCGCTGGACGAACGCAGTACCGTCCAGACTAGAGATGACCGTCCGGAAAAGCGTGATGATTCGGTTCTTTTTCGGTAAAGGATGGGTTGTTGTCCGGTATTGCACGGACTGAAACCGAAACGAAAGCGATCAATACCGGGATTTGTAATACGGCCAACGATCAGCCGGATGACACGCGTTCGACCTCGGAGGCCAGCATCATCGCGGCCGCGTTGACGGGCCTCGGCCGCCCCTGTCGCGGACGATAGACCGCGTCGCCGGCCTTGATCGGCGCACCCGACAACGCGCAGCGACCGCGCCGCCTCGAGACGCCCACCCGCCACAACTGGTCGCCGTAGCGGCAGGACGTTGCATCGCACCAGTACACGACCACCACCTTCGTCGAAACACGATCGAGCACGCGCACCACGCATTCGCGGCACGCGTCGGTTGGCGCACCCCGCACCTTTACTGCTTCGACGCGCGGCGCCAGCCGGCTCGCGGCCCACTCCCACGAGCCCCCGTCGAGCAGGCGCAACGCGGCGCACCAGCAAGCATCATCCGCCAGGTCGGTCTGCATGATCACGCTCCGGTGTCGCGGCGGCGCGGGTCGATAGCCACCGCTGGCTCCACGAGCGGCTCCTCGTCCCGCATGCGGGTCCGCCAGCTATTGGGCGGCTCGCCGACCATCCGCCCGAAGACGGTCGTAAAGTGCGCATGCGATCCGAAACCACAACTGAGCGCGACGTCGAGTACGTTGAGCGCCGACGAGCGCAGCAGCATCTGGGCATGCTCGATCCTGCGCCGCAGCAGATACGCGTGCGGCGAATAGCCGGTCGTCGAGCGGAACTGCGCGGCGAAATGCATGCGGGTGAGTCCAGTGCTGGCGGCGACATCGGCAAGTCCGATCGGCTGTGCGAGATTCGCTTCGATGAAGTCGAGCGCGCGCCGCAGACGCCACTGCGGCAGCGACGCCGCGCGCCGCGCGGACGGCCGCGTTTGCTCAGCAGCCCGCGCCACGAGCCGCGCGACGATCGCATCGCAGACGCTGTCTGAGTGGAGCCGATGAGACGCGTCGGCGACCGGCTCGGCTTCCTCGAGCGCGGTCCCGCCGTCGGCGGCGAAATCTGCCACCTCGTTGCCGCACGCTGCATTCGGTGTCTGCGTGAACATGTGCGCCTCCGCAGGGCGTAAGTCGACGGCCTCTATCTTGCGCAGTCTGGCGGCGGCGCGACATCCCCTCATCGGGTGAGCACGACGGACGCGGCATCCCTCGTTTGTGCGTTGTCAGGCGCCGCGACGCGGTTTGATTGCGCCCGCGGGATGGCGCTTCGCAATCGACGAGCGCAGCGCGGAATAGGCCGGCGCGACCATCGGGTAGTCGGCCGGCAGGCCCCACTTCGCGCGGTATTCGTCAGGGGTCATCGCGAAGTGGCGCTGCAGGTAGCGCTTGAGCGACTTCAGCTTGCGTCCGTCTTCGAGACAGACGAGATAATCGTCGCGCACCGATTCCTCGATCGGCACCGCCGCCCGCTGCCGCGCGGCCGGTACCGACGTCGTGTGCAATGCGGCTAGCGCCGCGTAGGTGCTCCAGATGAACTCCGGCAGGTCGGCTGCCGGCAACGGATTGCACGACACGAAGCTCGCCACGATTTCGGCGGTGAGTTCGATCAGATTGACGTCCTGCGTCACGACCGGCCTCGACGGATCAACGGCTCCGGGTGGAGCAGCGGCGTTGCCCGAAGTGGAGTGCGGATTTCCGAAGCATCATGATTCTTCATGACCTGGCTCCATGGCTGGCGGGTCATCGGTCGCATTCGCGTCGGCAGGCACGGCGATCCCTCCCCCGACAGAGGGTCGGCACGCTCGCGTGGGCGACCGGCAGCCGCAACGAAGCCGGCGTGCTCGCCGCCTAGGGCTTGTTCGTGCTGGTCGACGCCCCCGGCAGGTCGTCGCTGCGATAGCCGCCGCCCAGCGCGCGGGTCAACACGATGCCCGCTTCGATCTCGTCGCCGGTAAGTTGCACGAGTTCGAGGCGCCCAGCGATGACCGGCGCCTTCGCCTGCATCGCGCTCGTCCTGTCGCCGAGGCCGGTCTGGTAGCTCGCCTCGGCACTGTCGCTCGCAAAGCGCAACGCGTCGATCCGGTCACGCTGCAAATGCGCGCGATGATCGAGGTCGTCGATCTGGCTGCCGCTCTGCGCGACGTCGCGCACCGCGTCGAGCACCGCCTGGTCGTACTGCTCGATCAGCGTGTTGCTCGCCGTGCGCGCGCCGTGCAGGTTCGCGTTCAGGCGGCCGCCGTCGAAGATCGGCAGCGTGAGGCCGGGAATGAGGTTGATCTGCTGGCTCGAATGCAGGAACAGGTCGCGCATTCGCAGCGCGTTGAAACCGAAGAACGCGGTGATGTCGAAGCTCGGGTAGAACGCGGCCTTCGACGCATCGATCTTGTCGAACGACGCCTGTACCAGCCAGCGCATTGCCTGCAGATCCGGGCGCCGCGCGAGCAGCTCATACGACAGCGTCGACGGCAGTGAGCCCGATGGCGCCGGCAACGGCACCGGCGCGATTGCCGGCAGATCGTCGGGACCGACGCCCGCCAGCGCACGCAGCGCTTCGCGCGCGTGGACGATCTGCTCTTCGCTCGAGGCGATCTGCTGGTCGATTGCGAGCACCTGCGAGCGCGCCTGGGCGGTCTGGGTCAGCGCTTCGAGGCCGCGTTCGTGCCGCGCCGATCGCGTGTCGAGCTCGAACGCGCGCACTTCACGAAGCTGGCGCAACAGATCAAGGCTCGCGTAAGTGATCTGGATGCTGTAGTAAAGCTGCGCGACGCCTGCCGAGAGTTCGAGTTCGGCCTGCGCCGCCTCCGCGCGCCGCGCGTTCTGCTCGCCGATCGCCGCGCGCACGAGGTCGCGCTGCTTGCCCCAGATGTCGATGTCGTAGTGCGCGTCGACGCCCACCAGCCCGGTCCAATACCACGGCCCAAACGCTCCGATCGCCGGATCGTGCGACGCGTACGCGCTGAGGAACCCGTGACCCGAGACATGCTCGCGATCGGCTTCCGCCAGCGCGGACATCTGCAGACCGGCCGCCGCCTGGATCAGCTCGACCTGCGCGTGGGCTTGCGAGACGTGCTCGCGCGCAATGGCGAGCGAAGGCGCATGCGCGAGCGCCAGCTCGACGAGCGTATTGAGCTGCGGATCGTGATACTGCTCCCACCAACGTGCAGACGGCCAGCCTTCGTTGGCCAGATGGATGTCGTCGGCGAGGCGGATCTGCTGCGGCGCGATCATCGCGGCGGGCGGACTATCGTGGTGAATGATCGCGCATGAGGCGAGCAATGGCAGCGCTAGAGACGCGAGGCAGTGGTTGAGCAGTCGTGCGGCTGGTCGTGTGGCCAATCGTACGGCCGCCATGCGCGTCTGGCGCCACAGGCTCGGTAAGTGCGGTAAGCGCAACACGCGGCGCAGGATGCAAGCGAAGTGCGTCATCGCCGATCACCCCGCGCTCGCGAATTCGCCGGACGCACGTTCGTCGGGCAACCAGCGTGGCAACCCGGCGAGCGCCGCGTCAATGCGTTGCGCGAGCCGCTCCAGCGTTTGCTCACCTGCCGTCCCCGCTGCGCCTGCCGGCGGCAGTGCGGCGCGCAATCCGCTCGGGTCGAGCCGCGCCGGCGTCATCGCGGCTGGTGGCTCGGCCGTGAGCTGTGACGCGTATCGCTCCAGCGCATCCGCGACATCTGACTGAAACTTCGCGGCGCGCTGCATCGGTGCGCTTGCCGACGCATTGATCATCGCCTCATGGTGAAACGCTTCGAGCGCGACAAGCATCGCACGGCTCTGCGCGAGCACCGTCTGCGACAGCAGCGCAATACGTGTCGTCTCTCCCTCGCGCCAGTCGGGTTCGAGCGCGACACGCGCGAGCGCCATCTCGCAATCCGCGACCATGGCCCACGCTTCAACCACCGCTGCAGAATCCGTCGCGCGTGGGCCGCTCTGCACCGCCTTCGCCTCGATACGCGCCAGCGCCGCGATCCTGCGCAATATCGACGTCAGTTGCGTACGCAGGCCATCCGCTTCGCGCTCCGGCCACATCGACATCTGGATGAAGGTGGCCACGCCGACACCCAGGACGATGCCGACGATCCGGTCGCGGATCTCGGTGAGATCCGACGGCGGCGAGAACGATTCGAGCAAGGCCAGCGCAAACGTAAACATGATCTGGATTCCTGCATAGCTGATCCGCTCGGATCCCGCCGCCACCCAGGCGCCGAGCGCGATCACGGGCAAGCTCATCAGCAGCAGCCCCGTCACGCTTTCCAGTTGCGGAATCACGAACGCGACCATGAACAGCGCCAGTGCACTGCCGATCAGTGCACCGGTGAGCCGCAGCACGCCCTGACGGCTCGACGCGCCAAGGCTCGGCAGCGCGACCACGAGACACGTCAGCATGATCGTGTGGATACCTGGCCAGTTCACCGCGTTGTAGAACACATAGCAGATCAGTACCGAGAACAGCGTACGCAGCGCGAAGCGCGCGTAACGCGGATTCGCGAAGACGTCCGGTTCGGGCTTCGCGGAAGGCGCCGCCGCTTTCGTCGCCTGCTCCGCCTTCGCCTCTTTCGCCGCTGCACTGCCGGCGGGCGTATCTTCCGGTGGCGTCGGCGCGACGGCACCCCGCGTGGCCTCGGAGAACGCGTTGAGCGCGCGTTGCATCGCGTCAAGCGCGGGTATCGAGGTCAACACCGACGCCTGGCGCGATGCGCCCCAATGCCGCCATTGCAGGTTGTCGCCAATCGCGTGATCGAGCGACACGAGTTCGTCCTGCACCACGCGGATGGCATCGATCTGCCCGGCGTCGTGCGCGACTGCATGCTCAGGCAGCACCGCCGCAGCTTCGAAGATGCGCGATACCACGGTCACGCAGGCCAACCACGCCGAGGCATCTTCCTCGCTGTAGTGATGACGCATGGTCGAAAAACGCAACAGCTTCTGCAACGCGAGTGCGCCGCGCTCGAGATCGAGCGCGCCAATGTGCACGGCCGGCGCATTCGTGTCGATCATGACCGCGAGCCGCGCACGGGCCGTCGCGAGCTGCCCTTGCATGGCGGCGCGCAACTGCTGCTCCGGTTCAGCTGGCAGAAACAGCGTGTTGATGATCAGCGACAGCACAACTGCGTAGTTGACCGCCACCCACACCCACAGACAGGCACGCACCAGCGCTTCCGCGTTATCGGTCCGATCGACAAAGGTCTGCGCGTAAATCACGATCAGCGAGACGAGAAAGAACACCAGCCCCAGTTTCGCCACGGCTCGCATCAGATAAGCGCTGCAAAAAAAGATGGCGCTTGCGACGATGATGCGCAGCAGCGGGTAGTCGAACGTCAGCTTGAAGACGCCGATGATGCAGGCGATCGCGCAGGTCGTGCCGATCACGGCCAACAATGCGACAAGGCGGGTCAGCACGATGTTCGACTGCGTGACGAAAAACACCGCGATCAGCGACAACGCCACCTCGGGCACCCGCAAGGTCATCGACACGACAAGCACGATCGCGCAGCCGAGCACGCTGCGCATGGTCAGGTTGGCGCGCCCCGGAAACCCGCCAAGCTCCGAGAGCAGGAAGCCTGCCAGTTGCCCGAGCGGCCGCGGCCACGCGAGATGACGCCCGACGCCGTCGAGCCCGCTCATGACGGCGCTCCATTGGGCGTCGCGCGAGTGTCACGATTATCGCGACGTTCGGGCTGCAGCACAGCGACAGCGGACGTGCCAATCCGGAACATCTGCGGATCGGGATGATCGACCAGTATCTTCACCGGAAAACGCTGTGAGACGTGCACCCAGTTGATGCTGCGCTGAATGCTCGGCAGACCGTTCGCGGTGCCGCCGCCGTCCGGCGGATCGACGCCGAAGCCGATCGAGTCGACCGAGCCGCTGAAACGGATGCGCGTATTGCTCATCAGGTAAACGGTCGCGCGGGTGCCGGGCCGGATGTTGCCGAGCTCGTTCTCGCGGAGATTGGCGATCACGTACCAATGCCGCGTATCGATCAGCGTGAAGACGGGTTTTTGCGCGGACACGAATTGCCCGACGGACGTGCGCAACTCGACGACGCGGCCATCGAACGGCGCACGCACGGTCGCGTATTCCAGGTTGAGTTGCGCCGTGGAGATTTCAGCCGTCAGCACCGCGCGCTGCGCGACCAGCGCGGCGACGCTGCTGACCGCCGCCTGCGCCTCGCGGGCCTGCGCCTGCGCGGCCGCAAGCTCGGCGAGCGCCGAGCGTTGCGTGGTGCGCGCGCGCTCCAGATCGTCGGCGGAAATGTAGCCCTTGCCGATCAGCGGCTCCATTCTCGCCAGCGTGTCTCCCGCCTGCTTCGCGGCGGCCTGGGCACGCGCGACCGACGACTTCGCCGCTTCGGCACTGAATCCTTGTGCATTGACGGTGCGCTGGGTCAGCGGAATCTGCGCATCGAGTTGCGCGAGCGCCGCCTGGGCGCGCTGCAACGCGAACTGATACGGCCGCGGGTCGATCTCGAACAGCAGATCGCCCTGCTTCACCGCCTGGTTGTTGCGCACCGCAAGCGTCACGATCTTGCCGCTGACTTCGGGCGAGACGCCGATCGTGTCGGCGTACGCATAGGCGTCGTCGGTGCGCGGCACGGTATCCACGCGCCAGATCACGGCGATGAGCGCGATCACGGCCAGCGCGATCAGCAGCATGGCGGGCCAGGTTCGCGGACGCTGCTTTCCTGCGTCCGTGCTTTGGGCAGCAGTCATGGTCACACGGTCAGCTAAAGGTTAAAGGGATCAAAAGGATCAACGGCGTTAAAGGTTGAAGCCTGCTACCCAGAGCGCGATGGAAAACAGCACCGTCAGCGCCGGATAGACGATCGCAGGCGGCGTGAGCCAGGCGCCGCGGCCGCTTCGCGAAAGCAGCACATGCACGCATACGACCAGCAGCACGCCGCCCACGATACAAAACAGCCAGTCCGGAAAATACGCGCCCAGCACGCCCACCGACGGCGCGTCGCTACACGCTGTCAACGTCGCGCACGACATCATGACCGTCCATCCATGGCGCCTACGGCGCACACCACTCGACATCGCCGTCTCTCCCTGATGGCAGGCAATGAAGCATTACGATTCAACTGCACGCGCGATCCGGGCGCACCGGAAACACCGGATGCCAAGGTTCAGCGCGTCAGGTTCACTTTCGCGAGATCGATCAACTCGCCGCCACGGCCGTCCATCACCGCCTTCATCATGAAGAGGCCGAAATGCCAGGCTTCATCGACGGTGGTCTTCGGCGGCATGATCAGTTCCTGGCGTGCGCTGACGACGTCGACGAGCGCGGGCCCGTCGCGGGCAAGCGCTGCCGTGATCGCGCCTTCGAGTTCCTGCGGTTTCTCCACGCGAATGCCCTTCACGCCCATCGCTTCGGCCATGCGCGCGAAGTTCGGATTGACGAGGTCGGTGCCGGTATCGACGAAGCCCGAGGCGCGCATTTCGATCTCAACGAAACCCAGCGTGCCGTTGTTCAGCACGATCACCTTCACCGGCAGCTTCGCCTGAACCAGCGTGATGAAGTCGCCCATCATCATCGTGAAGCCACCGTCGCCGGACATCGAGATCACCTGGCGGCCGGGATACGTGGCCTGAGCGCCGATCGAATGCAGCATTGCGTTCGCCATCGAGCCGTGATTGAACGAACCGATCAGCCGGCGCCGGCCGTTCAGCTTCAGATAGCGCGCCGTCCAGGCGATCGGCGTGCCGACGTCGCAGGTAAAGATTGCATCGTCAGCCGCGAGCTGGCTCACGAGCCGCGTCACATACTGCGGATGGATTGTCGAGCTCGACGGATTGCTCTCGGCAAGCGAGTCGAGATCCTTGCGCGCCTTCTGATAATGCGCGAGCGCGCTGTCGAGATGCGACGAATCGGTTTTTTCCTTGAGGACCGGCAGCAACGCGGCGAGTGTGTCCTTGACCGTGCCGACGAGACCAAGATCCAGCGAACAGCGGTTGCCGAGCGCTTCGGGACGCACGTCGATCTGCGCGATCGTGGCGTCCTCCGGATAGAACTGCCGGTAAGGAAAATCGGTGCCGAGCAGCAGCAGCATGTCGCACGCCTTCATCGCGGCGTAACCCGACGCGAACCCCACCATGCCGGTCATACCGACGTCGTATGGGTTGTCATGTTCGATGTGCTCCTTGCCGCGCAGCGAGTGCACGATCGGCGCCTTCAGGCGCTTCGCGAGCTCGACCACTTCGTCGTGCGCGCCCGCGCAGCCGGCGCCGCACATCAACGTCACGCGCGATGCCGCGTGCAACATATCCGCGAGGCGCGAGATCTCGTCGTCGGCCGGACGCAGCACGGGCGGTGCCGACGGCACCAGCCAGGGCGCAACCTTGGCGGTCGTCGGCGACAGCGCGACGTTGCCCGGAATCACAACGACCGCCACGCCGCGCCGTCCGACCGCGGCGCGCATTGCGCGGGTCAGGATCTGCGGCAACTGGTCGACGTGCGACACGAGTTCCACGTAGTGGCTGCACTCCTTGAACAGGATTTCCGGATGCGTCGCCTGAAAGTAGTCGATGCCGATTTCCGAGCTGGGTATGTGCGCGGCGATCGCGAGCACAGGCACGCCGCTGCGGTGGCAGTCGAATAGTCCGTTGATCAGGTGCAGGTTGCCCGGTCCGCAACTGCCGGCACAGACCGCCAGTTGACCGGTGAGATGCGCTTCCGCACCGGCCGCGAAGGCAGCGCCTTCCTCGTGCCGCACATGGACCCAGTCGATCTCGCCGGAACGCCTGAGCGAATCGGAGATGCCGTTCAGCGAGTCGCCAACAACGCCGTAAATGCGCTTCACGCCGGCCTGTCTCAGGGCATCGACCAGATAGTCCGCTGCCGTGGTCATGATGCCTCCTGCCGACGCGCGCTAACGGACGTAGCCGCCCCCTTGGGCGGCAGCGAACCTGAATGAGCGTGGGGGTAATTCACGATGCGCCTCCTTCTCCCGGTGACGGGGCGTGCAGGCACATGTGCCGGCGGCCACGGTTTAACTTCGACCATGGTGTCGCGGCTCGTCCGGGCGTGCTTTAGGATTTGCACGGTGACGTATTGAATTCGCGTGAACCGGCGGCGCACCGATCTCGCAAGCAAATCGTGCCCGCCGGGGTTACCGTGACTTACCTACCGTCACGGGGATCCACATGCACGACGGGCACGCACTCCGTCGATGCCCGCTTACCGGGCGCGGCGCTGCGTGGCCAGATCGCGACCGATGCGGCGAATCTCGGCCTCGCCCTGCGCAAGCGCGTCTGCGTTCGTATGCACCGAGTAGTAGCCGAGCACCAGCGGATAGGGATGCTTGATCGCGGAGCCGATGACGAACGACGTTGCTTGCTCGGCATGCAGCTCGATGGGCGCCCCGTCGGATTCCTCGAATACGGCGAGCTCCCCTGCCTCGATCGGCTCGGATGCGTTCAACCGCCCCTTGTCGATCGCCAGCCACGAGACGTTGTGTCCGGCAGGCGGCACGTAGCGCCACGTCTCCCCAGCGTTCAGTTCAACATGGAAGTAGTTGATGCCTTCGGGCGCGCGGATATCGCTCGTCGCCGACCCGTGGCGGCCGATGATGACGCGGACCGGTCCATCCCGCTGGACCTCGGCCGGCGAAATGTACTGGCTTTCCGCCGGCGAGTTCTCCTGCGAGGGCGGCAGCGCGACCCAGAGTTGAAAGAGGCGTACCGCTTCGCCCGGCAATACGTTTCCGTCGTGCCAGACACCATTGCCGGCCTTCATCCATTCGAGGCCGCCGGCGAGAAGTTCGCCACTCTTGCCGGTCGTGTCTGCATAGGAAATTCCGCCACTCAGCACGGTGGTGAGTGTTGCGAGACCCGAGTGCGGGTGCATCCCGAACATCGGCTTGCCGGTCGGCACGACCACGGCGTGATCCAGGAACACAAAAGGCTTGATCAACTCGCCGATGTCGGAGGGACTGGCCAGGCGGTTAATGCCGCCGTGCGCACTGCCAGTGGTGCGAAATGCAATGCGGCGCGGGGCCAGCGTTGTCTCTGGAGTCGGGTTGAGTACGGCTGTGTCGGTGTTCATGGCTCTGCCTTAAGAAAAACGCGATACACGTAAGGTAAGATCTTGCACTCCATCTGAAAAGCCTATATTTTTAGATTCTAGATATCGTTTGGAGCGATGGATATGCTTGACGGCGTAACGCTGGACCAGCTTCGGACCTTCATCGCGGCGGTCGATGAAGGCAGCTTCTCAGCAGCCGGACGCAAGCTCCGGCGCGCGCAATCAGTGGTTAGCCAGACCCTTGCGAATCTCGAGGCACAGCTCGAGGTGAAGCTGTTCGATCGCACGGCCCGCTACCCGCAGCTCACCGATGCAGGCAAGAGCTTGCTGCTCGACGCCCGTTCCGTGGCGGACACGATCGATGGTTTCAAGGCGCGAGCACGCGCGATGCGAGAGGGTCTGGAGCCCGAACTCTCCGTCGCGATGGACGTGATGTACCCCATGGATAGTTTGACGCGCGCGGCGGCTCAGTCCCAGAAGGATTATCCGCACACGCCACTGCGGCTTTATGTCGAAGCGCTGGGCGGTGTGATGAAGCTGGTGCTCGACCGGATCTGCAACATTGGCGTGATCGGCACGCTGCCGATCGTGACGGATGAACTGCAGGTCGAATCCTTGCGCGAGCTGAAACTGGTGACGGTCGTCAGTCCCGCTCATCCGCTCGCAAATACCCGGGGCCTCATTTCCGCTGCCGCAATCAAGAAGCACGTGCAACTCGTACTCAGCGACCGAACCGCATTGTCCGCGGGACGCGAATTCGGCGTGCTGTCCGCCTCGACGTGGAGGCTCGCGGATCTGGGGGCCAAGTATGCATTCCTGAAGGCCGGCCTGGGCTGGGGGCATATGCCGCTGCACATGATCAAGGAAGATCTCGAGAGTGGCACCCTGGTGGCGATTCGCATTGAAGGCCTGCCGCGCGATGTAGCGATGCCGATGAAGGTTGTTTACCGCAAGGACGCGCCGCCGGGGCCGGCCGCTCGCGCCTTCATTGCACAATTGGGGAAATAAGCGGTATGGCGGCTGCCCGCTGGCGTTCCTGCGAGCGCCGATCCCGGTGAGACGATCCAGCCGGTCAACTGGTCAGCCGGTCGTCTCAGCGGATCAGACTTGTCAGCTCGCGTTCACAGGCGAGACACGCAAAGCTGTCCGGCCGGTGAGCGCGTCCAGGCTGAACGCGCCGGCGCCGAACCAGGTGATTTGCAGGAGACCACCGGCCATCATCACGTTCTTGAGGAAGTGAATCATCTGGTTTTGATCGGCGAAGTTGTGGTGAAAGAACAGCGCGGTGACCACACAGAACACCGCCATCCCCAGCGACACGGCGCGAGCCCGGTAGCCCGACAGCAGCAGCAGGCCACCGCCCAGCTCGGTCAGCACGGCAAGAATGAATGCGAGTGGCGGCACGGGCAGACCCATGGCCGCGATATAGCCAACCGTCGCGCCGTACGCCGCGAGTTTGCCCAGCCCGCTCATGACAAACGGTGCACCGATCAGAATACGACCCAACAACGGAAGAAATTTAAAACGTTCCATGACTAACTCCTAAGATGAATTTACGCAGGTGGATTAAGAGAAAGGGAATTAGCCGGCGTCCACCATCACCAGCTCGGAATCTTCAAGAGCAGAAATCTGTGCCGCGGCGACTTTCGTAATCGCCACGCCGTCCAGCGGCCCAACGGGCTCGCCATTCACTTCGATGCGTCCCGAGGCCACGACGAGATAGGCGCGACGCGCCGGACTCAACTCGTATCGAACGCTTTCGCCTGCCTTCAGCATTGCGCCGAACACACGCGCATTGGCACGAATCGGCAGCGCACCTTCGTCGCCCGCGAACCCGCTGGCCAGGACTACAAAGCGCCCTGAGCGGTCGCCTCTTGGAAACGGCTTGGTGTCCCATGCGGGTTCGCCACCGGCTTTACGAGGCAACAGCCAGATCTGGTAAACCTTGAGCGGCACTTCGCCCTTGTTGAATTCGGCGTGGCGTATGCCCGTGCCGGCGCTCATAACCTGGACATCGCCTGCGTGGATCGTTCCTTCGGATCCCAAAGTGTCTCGATGCCCGAGCAGGCCCTGGCGCACATAGGTGATGATTTCCATGTCACGATGCCCGTGCATGGGAAAACCGCTGTCAACCGCGATCTCGTCGTCGTTCCACACAATCAGGGGACCGAGAGCGGCATGGTCGGGATTGCCGTCGGCGCTCACCGCGAAATGGTATTTCGCGCGCAGCCAATCCCGGTTCGCCGTGTCCAGTGATTCCCAACGTCTGTGTGTGAGCATGTCCATCTCCGTTTTCCGCCGCCGCCAATGCGACGCTTGTCACCTGTGCGACCGACCGAATTCAGCGCTGATACAAGTGATGCAGGTGATGGGAAGAATGCTATATTCGCAATGAACTCGCGCATATCTCCTACAATGAAACGCTTCATTGCCACCAATAGAACGATCAGAAGGAGTTGAAGTCCGCCTATGAACGCAATCACTGACCTCAACGATCTTCGGCTCTTCGCAGAGGTGGTCGAGCGTGGTAGCTACACGGCGGCCGCGCGCGGCCTCGGCCTGCAGACGTCGAAACTCAGCCGGCGCGTTCGCGCACTGGAAGAAGAACTTGGCGTTCGCCTGCTCAATCGCACCAGCAGGAGCCTTTCCCTGACGGAGACCGGGCGGCAGTTCCACCAGCATTGCCTTGCACTGGTGGCGGAAGCCAAGGCCGCGAAAGAGATCGTGGAGCGCACGCGCTCCAAGCCGCAGGGCACCGTCCGTATCGCCTGCCCCGTGGCCTTGCTGGAGTCCGGCATCTCAACGATCATCGCGCGATACGTAGAGGACAATCCTGATGTCCAGGTCCTGCTGGATGCAACCAACCGCCGCGTGGATGTCGTCGAGGAAGGCCTGGACTTTGCCATCCGGGTCAGGCTGCCGCCGTTGGAAAATACCGACCTCGCCGTCCGCCAGTTGGGCTTGTCGATCCACATTCTGGTTGCCAGTCCCGAACTGGCCGCGCGCCATTCGATGCCCAGTTCGATCGATTCCGTAAAGGAATGGCCCACCCTCTCCATGGCAAGCAGCAACGAGCGATTCGTGTGGAATCTGGTTGACGCTGAGGGGCGCGTGACCTCATGGGCGCACCAGCCTCGCCTCGCCACCGACGACCTGGCAAGCCTTCGGGTGGCGGCGATATCCGGCGTCGGCGTGGCCATGCTGCCGAGGGAACTGGTTGAGGCCGATATTCAGGCCGGCCGCCTGCAGCACCTGCTGCCAGGTCTGGCTAGCACGCCGGGCCTTGTGCATGCGATCTTTCCCACGCGCCGAGGCATGGTTCCCGCCGTGCGTCACTTGCTCGATGCGCTCGTGGCCGGATTCGAAGCCGTGTCGGCCAGGCAGGGATCTGCCTGACCGTCTCATGCGCGTCAACGGTGCGAATAGCCTGACGTTCAGCCAAACAGCTTGTTGGCCGTCCGGGCGATCAGTTCGCCCTGGTGACGAGCGCCGGCGAGCTCGATCGCGCTCGGCTGGCGTTGACCTTGCCCACCGGCGATCGTCGTGGCGCCGTACGGCGAACCACCGACGATTTCATCCAGCGTCATTTGCCCCTGGTGGCTGTATGGCAGGCCGACGATGGTCATGCCGAAGTGCAGCAGGTTGGTAATGATCGAGAACAGCGTCGTTTCCTGGCCGCCGTGCTGGCTCGCCGACGACGTGAACGCACCGCCGACTTTGCCATTCAATGCACCGCTCATCCAGAGGCCGCCGGCTTGATCCAGGAATGCCGCCATCTGCGATGAGACGCGCCCGAATCGGGTCGGCGTGCCGACGACAATAGCGTCATAGTTGGCGAGCTCGGCGACGGTCGCGACCGGCGCTTGCTGATCGAGTTTGAAGTAGGCGGCCTTGGCCACCTCCGCCGGCGCGGTCTCGGGCACCCGCTTGACGTCGACCGTGGCGCCCGCGGAACGCGCCCCTTCGGCGACGGCATCCGCTAGCGCTTCGACATGGCCATACGAGGAATAATATAGAACCAGAACTTTCGACATTTCGATCTCCTTCCTATATCTGCGTGATACCACTGTGGGAAATGATGTGCGCCGGACAACGCGCACGGTGTTGCAGTAAGCGCCGATCCGGGTGAGACGATCCGCCCGGTCAGGCGGTCGTCTCAGCGGATCCGTGTTCTCAGTTCGCGATCAGCGTTGCCGCACGCGAGCCTGCCCTACCGGAGCGCGCGCCATGACGAGCACCCGAAATGAAATGATGACTCGACCTGAAGGCTACGACCGAAATGCTTATGCGCATAGCTCCACGGCTGCAACGAATCGTTGCTTTTGACAGAACGACAAGAATTAATCAATGCATCCGAATGATGGCTTGCAAACGCCCATAAAGCAAAACGGCTGAGTCTTTCCCACCGATACAGGTGGGAAAGACTCAGCCGCAAACTACGCGATTCTCGAGAATCGCGTCTTTACATCAACATTACATACCGCTTGCTGCGCCCGAACGGGACGTCCCGTCAGCACCACCACCGTAACCCGAGACAGGGGCTTGGGCTGCGGCATTCTGCGCCGCGACTTTTGCTTCAGCTGCCTGAATGTTCTCGGGGTAGTGAATCCAGTCGTGCGGGTCGTAGCCAGCTTTCTCGAGCTGGGCCAGATCGGCGCGCACCTGCGCACGGCTTACCGGCTGACTGGACTGTGCGAACGACGCAACCGGTGCTGCAATAAGGGCAGCAATAAGAACCATCCTGGTGAACGACTTCATGGTGACCTACCTCAACGATTGTTTTAGTTGCAATACAGAGCAGCTTCGCTGCCATGGCTGCACGCAGTCTAAAGGGCAAAAATCGTTAGGGTAAGTACTAGTTTTCGAACTCTCTATTGCTGATGCGGCAACAATCGGCCGACGTCGCCGTCGAGCATGCGAACGAGGATGATGCGACCTCCTCCCTGCGTGCCTACAGCATCACGTAGCTCTTGATGATGTGGTCGACCAGGGTCGGCAGACGCTGAGCGATCCGCCGGGAGTCGCTGCCTGATTTGAAGTTGCTTGTTGTTGCATTTTCCCAAAGCATCATCAACGTATCCGCCAACGCCTCGGCATCTACTGCATTTGCGGCAATAGCCAGCCGCATCAATAGTGCCCGAAACTCCCGGCTAAGCTTCGCACGCGATAGCCTGACAGGATGATCCTTGTCGACGAACTGTACCGCCGGCAATTGAGGCTGCCCTGGCTGACGACTACCGGAAGCCAGTTCGACGGCGACATCGATAAAGAGTTCGAGCAAGTGTTGGACGGGCTCCTCGCCGGACCGATGTCCGGCTTCCCGCCATTGGGCACGCTCACGATCACAAAGCAGGTCGGCATAAGCTTGTAGAAACGCCTTACGTGACCCGAAAATCCGATAGATGTGCCGCTTACCCAGCCCCGTTTGATCGGCAAGCCGATCGAGATTCAACGACTCGACCGGCTCGCGATAGAAAAGCGCTACTGCGGCTTCAAGAATGGTGTTCCGGAGATCGTCCGTTGCAGCCTGCGGAAGTCTGCTGTTCTTTCGACGGATCGCGGACCGCCCAACTCGCAATGAGTCGGGTTCACGTTCGTCTTGCTGAGCAAATTCATCCACCAATGCTTTCCACATCGTTTAGCCATCCTTTGTGTCAGCAGCCGAACCGGCATCGACGACTGTTGCAGCGGTTCTTCTAACAAAGCATTTTTGCGAATCACGCGTGATCGACCCGGGAAGCATCACCTCGTACGCCATGTCGCTCTACGCACGCCTCGCCGCATTACTATACGATTGGAAAATATAATGTCAAGTGTGGTTAACACCCTGCAAAACCGTGGTGGTTAAAGCCGGAATCATGACGCGGCGCTGACCACGCCACGCGAAAACGACACTCGACAATCATTACTGGAAGCCTTCCAGCACGGTCTTCCCGATAGCCTTTCCTGTTTCGATCCGTTCGTGGGCACGGCGAAGATTCGCTGCAGTCAAGGGCCCTTCCACGTGCGTGAGTGTCGTCTGCAGCAGGCCGGCGTCAACCATCTCCGACACTTCTTTCAGCAAGCGGTGCTGGGCATCCATGTCCGCTGTCTGGAACAGCGACCGGGTAAACATCATCTCCCACGAAACCGTGATGCTCTTCGGCTTGAACGGCGCAATGCTGTCGTCGAAGTTGTCGATCAGCGTGATATGGCCTTGGGGATTCAACGCACGGGCGAGACTGGGGGCGCTACCGGGCATGGAAGTAATCGCCCCGATATAGTCCACGCCATCGAAGCCGATTGCGTGCAGCGCTTCGTCGATAGGCTTGCTGTGGTCGGCAACGTGCTTCGCACCGAGCTTCTTCACCCACTCGACAGTTTCGGGCCGGGACGCAGTGGCGATGACAGTGAGGCCCGTGAGGCGGTTCGCCAGTTGGATCAACATGGAGCCAACGCCCCCTGCTCCGTTCAGAACGAGCAGCGTGCCGCCAGGTGCGCGCAAGCCACGCGGCACCTTCATGCGGTCGAAGAGCATTTCCCATGCAGTTATCGAAGTGAGCGGCAAGGCCGCCGCCTCGGCGAACGACAATGAGGTGGGCTTGGGCCCGACGATCCGCTCGTCGACGAGGTGAAACTCCGAGTTGGTCCCGGGGCGATCCATCGCGCCCGCATAGAAGACCTCATCGCCAGGGCTAAAGAGCGTGACCTCGCTTCCCACCGCAACGATCACGCCTGCCGCGTCGTAGCCCAACACTCTGGGCAGCGGACTCTCCGAAGGATCTTCCCAGCGACGGCGCTTCACATCGACAGGATTCACCGACACGGCCTTCACGGCGACCCGCAAATCGCGTGGGCCCGGTTCCGGCATCGGGAGTTCGAGCTCGGTCAAAACCTCGACGCCACCCTTTGCTTTATAGCCAATCGCCTTCATTACATTCTCCAATGTCGCTTATGCCGAACTTTTTCGGCCAAGCCATGCGAAGCGCAGGTCAAATCGCTAGCCACTGAAATTGCCGATGGTTTGTGGTTTGACCCGTCTGGAATCCTATCTCCACAACGGTCGCCCGCCAGTGTCCTGAATGGCAAAGCACCATTGCGCGCGGCAGAACGTCATCAGCGAATGGTTGACACGTCTCCGCCAGCATCCTAATATACAACAATGCTGCACGCATTCACTATTGTTGAATATATGCAGTGCAGTGCCTGGCAGGAGACATCGAGCTTTTTACGATCGCCATCATTTATTAAGGATTCCTTTCAATGGAAAGCATCTACTTTGAACGTCGTCAGAACGTAGGCCATATCGTATTGGCCAATCCTCCCTCGAATCTCATCGCGGCTGATTTCGCTGACTGCCTTGAGAAGGCCGTTCGGGAAGCCAGCAAGGCCGATATCCGGTCGCTCCTGATCCGCGCACAAGGCCCCGATTTCAGCAAAGGCGGCGACGTCCTCGATTTCATCGACAAAGATTTCGATGACTGGCGGACGTTCATATCGCAGATTCACCATACCTATCGGTCAATCGAATCCCTCCAGATCCCGACGATTGCCGCCGTGCGCGGCGCGGCATTCGGTGGCGCATTCGAACTGGCTCTCGCTTGCGACTTCATCGTCGCAGCGGAGAACGCCACCTTCCGCTGCATTGAAGCATCCGTTGGCTCGGCGCCTGTCGCGGGCGGCGTGCAGCGCCTGGCGGAAAGAGCCGGTCGTGCATTTGCAGCGCGCTACGCAATGCTGAGCGAACCCATGTCCGGCGCGACCGCCGGTCGGCTCGGCGTTGCCGCCTTCGTCGTCGGCGAAGATGAGGTCGAGAATGTTGCCGACGATCTCGCCATCAAACTTGCGAACGGCCCTACGCGCTCGTATGGCGCCATTCGCGCCCTCCTCAAGGCATGGGCAGGCGGCGGTGTGCCCGGTGCGGACTCGCTGATCCTGGACCTCACCATGGGGCTGCACATGACGGAAGACGCCAGGAAAGGACGAACTGCACGCGCAGAAGCCTTCGCTCGAGGCGAAGAACCGGCTCCGGTGGTATTTGTCGGCAAATGAGCCGTCAGTCAGGCGCATTGCACGGAAGATACCGATGAACACACTTTCATATCAGCGCGGAGCACGTTTCCCGGAGCTGATCGACAAAACCATTGGTGATTCATTCGATGAGATCGCTAGCAAGATGGGCGAGCACGTCGCGGCAGTCAGCCGGCATGAAGGGATCCAGCTAAGCTACGGCGAACTTCGCGAAAAGTCGGACCGGCTTGCGGCCGCGCTTCTCGAGGCAGGACTCAAGCCGGGCGACCGGATCGGAATCTGGTCCCACACGAACCTCGCCTGGCTGCTGCTGCAGTTGGCCACGGCAAAGGCCGGGTTGATACTCGTCAACATCAACCCGGCATATCGGACCTCGGAGCTGGAGCATGCGCTCAACCTCGTGGGGTGCAAGGCCATCGTCACGATGGTCCGGTACCGGTCGAGCGAGTACTTGAACATGTTGCGGGAGCTGGGAAAAGCCCGGCTGCCGAGCCTTGAGACGATCTGGTGGATAGACGACCCGGACTGCCCGGACGAAGCCGGCGCGCAACGCTTCTCCGACCTGCTCCGCTCCGGCAATGCAAACAGCGCAAAGCTTCAGGACGTACGCCGCACCGTGCGCCCGGACGACGCCGTCAACATCCAGTTCACCAGCGGGACGACGGGACTTCCCAAGGCCGCTACGCTGAGTCATCGCAACATCCTGAACAACGGTTTCTTCGTGGGCGAGTGCATGAAGCTCACCCACGCGGATCGAGTCTGCGTCCCGGTTCCGATGTACCACTGCTTCGGCATGGTGATGGGTAATCTGGCTTGCCTGACCCATGGCTCGACGATCGTCTACCCCGCCGAACGCTTCGACGCCGAAGCCGTTCTGGAGACCGTTCAGGCAGAAAAATGCACAGCGCTGTACGGCGTGCCGACCATGTTCATCGCGGCACTCAATCACCCGCGCTTTGCGGAGTTCGATATGAGCAGCCTGCGCACCGGCATCATGGCCGGTTCTCCTTGCCCTATCGAGATCATGAAGCGGGTTGTCGGCGAAATGCATCTGCCCGAGATCACGATCGCATACGGCATGACGGAAACGAGTCCCGTGAGCTGCCAAAGCATGACGGATACGCCAGTCGAGCGGCGGGTATCCACGGTCGGCCAGGTGTTGCCTCACCTCGACGTAAAGATTGTCGACCCGCTCACCGGCCAGACCGCGGAGCGCGGCCACACCGGCGAGCTTTGCACCCGCGGCTACTCGGTCATGCTTGGCTACTGGAACCAGCCCGACCGGACGCGCGACGCAATCGACGCCGAAGGCTGGATGCATTCGGGCGATCTCGCCACGATGGATCCGGACGGCTACGTCAACATCGTCGGCCGCATCAAGGATATGGTCATCCGCGGCGGTGAAAACCTGTATCCCCGCGAGATCGAAGAGTTTCTGTATTCCTGCCCAGGCGTGCTCGACGTGCAGGTGGTCGGCGTACCGGACCAGCATTTCGGCGAAGAACTCTGCGCATGGATCGTCGTCAGGCCGGAGTCGGTTCTCGACGACGAGGCAGTCCGCGACTTTTGCAAGGGCCGGATAGCGCATTACAAGGTTCCCAAATACATCCGCTTGGTCGACTCGTTTCCGACCACCGTGACGGGAAAAATCCAGAAGTACGTGATCCGGCAAATCATGAGCGACGAACTTGGACTGAAAGAACAGCACACAGCGTGACGCGCCTCGGCATCGAGGTCACATCGGGTCAGATCAATCCCGCTATAACCATTTACCGGAGTGCCGCCATGGCAGAAGTTGACGTACAAACCATCTATTTCGTCGCGAAGGATATGGCCAGGCTGGAAGATTTCTATGCATCGGCGCTGGGGATGCCTGTCCAGTTTCGCGACGAGAACAAGTGGACTCAATTTCGTCTGCAGCGCAGCGCATTTGCACTCAGTTCGGCCGAGGAAGCGGCAGAAGGAGCCGTCGGGGCCGTCCCCGTCTTCCAGATCGCCGGTGAGGCCCAGGACGAGGTCCGGCAGAAAATCCTGTCCGCGGGCGGCCAGCAGCTCGCGCAGCGCGACATGGGCACACACGGCGTCGTTACCACCTACCAGGATCCGGAAGAAAACATCTTCCAGGTATTCAGCAAATCTTCGACACATTAAGTCAGAAGATCACACATTTCGCACTTACTGGAAAAGCCATGAAATTCGGTATATTCGACCAGAACGATCGCAATGGACTGCCTATTCATAAGCAGTACGAAGACAGGATGCAAATTATCGAGCTTTACGACAGGCTCGGTTTCCATGCCTATCATATGTCGGAACACCATGCGACCACGCTGAGCGCTTGCCCGTCGCAAAGCGTGTTTCTTGCCGCTGCTGCACAGCGCACCAAGAAACTGCGCCTGTCGCCGCTCGTCTACATTCTCCCGATCCACCACCCGGTCCGTCTCGCCGAAGAAATTTGCATGCTCGACAATCTGAGCGGCGGCCGCCTGGAGTATGGCGTGGGCCGCGGCGCCTCACCCCACGAAATCGAGGCACTCGGTATCGACGCGGCCACGGCTCAGGCCAGATACGTCGAGTCGTATGAAATCATCAAGCGGTATTTGAGTTCGGATACGCTCGACTATAAGGGGACGTTCTGGCAATTCAACGACATGCCGATCGAACTCAAGCCGCTGCAGACGCCCCCTCCGACCTGGTACGCGCTGGCATCGCCGGAGTCGACGGTATGGCCGGCCCAGGAGAAGATGAACATCGTGTGCGGCGGCCCGGTCCAGCGAGTCAGAGCCATCACCGATCGATATCGCGAAGAATTCGCCAAGCGGCATCCGTCCGCCGCTGAGCCGCTCATCGGCGTGAATCGCTACATCGTTGTCGCGGAAACGGACCAGGAGGCGATGAAAATTGCCTCGCGGGCATGGTCGGTGTTCCATCCGAACTTTTTCAAGCTCTGGAAGAAGCACGGGACGGAACCGGTCAACCAGAAGCTTCCGCCGACGATCGAGCCGCTCGTGGAATCGGGCCTGGCCGTAGTGGGCCGGCCGGAAACCGTGCGTGAAAAGCTGCTGGAGCAGGCGCACGAAGGGGCATTCAACTACCTCATCGGAACGTTCATGTTCGGGGACATGTCCGTCTCCGAAGCGAAGACCTCTATCGGCCTGTTTCACGAGTCCATCATGCCGGCGTTCAGCGAGTCGCAAAGGGTTCTGTCATGACCGGAAGCACTGCGTTAGACGAGGCGCGTCCTGCCATCAGGACGTTCGAGAAGCGTCAGTTGAGAGACGTGCTCGGGTCCTTCGTAACCGGCGTCACCGTGGTCACCACGCTCGATGGCGAGGGGAAAATGCACGGCCTCACCGCCAATTCGTTTTCCTCGGTCTCGCTGGATCCGCCTCTCGTCCTGTGGAGCCAGGCGACCTCTGCGGGAAGCCATACCGCGTTCAGGGACGCCGAGCGCTTCACCATCAACATCCTGGCTGAACACCAGTACGACCTCGCCAATCACTTTGCGACCCGGTCGCCGGACAAATTCGCCGGCGTCGACTATGACCTGGGGGTCGACGGACTGCCGCTACTGCGCGATTGCAGCGCATGGTTGGAGTGCAAGGTGGTCTCCCGCTTTCCGGGCGGCGACCACGTGATTTTTGTCGGGTCGGTGGAATGCATACGCCAGAGCACGCGGCGCCCGCTGGTATTCGGCGGTGGACAATATCTGGTTGCCGACCCGCACGACCTCGGCCGCGCGCCGATCGGAACGGCGGGCACGATGAAATCGCAGCCACATGCAGTCCGGCTGGCCAGCCGCGCCATGTTGCGGCTCGCGCATACGCTGGACAAGACACTTGCGCTGGCAGCGTGGGGCAATCACGGTCCCACGGTGATCGCATGGCAAGCCGCAACCACGCCTGTGGCCGCCGATCTGCCGCTTGGGCTCGTGCTGCCGGTAACGTCTTCCGCTTCGGGCCTGGCGCTGGCGGCGTTCCTTCCGCACGAAGCCGTCGATCGATTTGTGACAGCGGAACTGCGTGACAACGCACGACAAGCGTCTGGCGAAGTGCTCCCCACGGCGGAATCGCTCGCAAGCGTACTTGAATCCGTCAGGGCCTCGCATGTCGCGACGAGACGCCCCGCCCCGTTTTATGACGACCGCGTGCTCGCCAACGCCATCAGCGTGCCCATTCTTTCCCCGAGCGGAATGGCCGTGCTGGCACTGACGGCGATAGGCCCAGCCGAGCATTTCGATGCCGCGGCCAATGGTCCTTGTGCAGAAGCTCTCAGGGCCGCCGCGCATGAGATCTCCGCTGGATTGAGAGACGCGTGAATTGGCATTTGCCTAAGTTAAAGCGACTGATATATCGGCCAGACTTCAATCATGACTGAAACAGAAAGCCATCTACTTGAATCCTCGTTGCCCGCCGTCGAACTGGCACTAGTGAATCTCCCCACACTCGGCGACAAACGGGTCATCACGTATCGCACTGCCGGTGACGAGCGCGCGCCCGCCATCGTGCTGCTGCATGGTATTGGCTCGAGTTCGGCGGGATACCGCGCGCAGCTCGCCGCACTTAGCAGGAACCATCGGGTGATTGCCTGGGACGCTCCCGGCTACGGACAAAGCAGCCCCTTTGCGATCAGCACGCCGGCCGCCACGGATTACGCCGATGTACTCATGGCCCTACTGTCTGCGCTCGGCATATCGCGTGCAACCGTCGTAGGCAGTTCATGGGGTAGCGTTATCGCCGCAACGTTTGCGGCGCGGTATCCGTCGGCTACGCGCGCCCTTGTATTGAGCGCGCCCAATGTTGCACGAGGACATCTATCCGGTGAGGAGCGCGACGCGGCACGAGAAGTTCTGATGCGAAGCGCAGCGGCACAATCGATCGAGGCACGCGCCGCCGTGGTCAATGCTCTGATCGCTCCGAACGCCGGCCCCCTGGTTCGCGCGGTCGTATCCCGGCTAAGAGACGCGGTGACCCCTACAGGCTGGGAACACGCCGTAGACATGCTCTTCTCTGCGTATACACCATCCGTCGTTCCTTCGATCGCAGCGCCGATCTCCGTCATTGTCGGCAACCTGGACCGCGTCGCTCCGATTGACGACCATTCGCAGCCGATTCACAAGGCTGCTCATGGTTCGACACTCCACGTGCTCAATGGGATTGGCCACATGCCGAAGCTTGAAGCGCCGGAAGCGTTCAATTCCATCGTGTTGGCCGCTGCGCAAGTCGGGACAGACTGACGGAAGGATGACTGCGATGAGCAAGCCGCGGCCCTCGTGCTAGCACGTCCGTGGCAATCGTCCGCCGAAACAGATGACGCGCATCGGTATTGAGCGCCCGGCTACTACCCAATTTTTCTGGGGACCTTGCCGCCCAGTGCAGCCGTAGCTCGAACCGCGCTATCGAGTAGCGCCTTTATCTCTTTACCGTCAACGTCCGTGTTCAGTGTTGCAGGCGATCCGATGAGACTGATGGCAAATCGGAGATCGCCGTCCCTGTCCCAGATAGGGGCCGCGACAGACACGTAACCCATATCCCCGCGATGAACCGTTGTGAAGCCACAGTTGCGCAATTCAGCGATCGCTTCTTCCCGCAAGGAAGCCGGAGTCCATTCCTGTCCCGCAGACAGTTCGCGGCTGATGAGATCGTCGGTACGTGCAGGCTGAAGGCAGGCAATGAACAGCTTTCCCGCAGCAGTCGTAACCAGCGGAATCAGGCCTGTTCTCAGCTCGAGAATACTTCGCGTCTGCCCCTCCTGCTTGAAGAGACTAACCGGCCCATCTTCGGTCCATGCGGTGACGGCCGCGCCACTCAGTGTTGCTTCCCGCAAAGCGACCACCTCACGACGCACGATATCGAATCCGTCCAGTTGATTGATCGCGCTCATCCCCAAAGCAAGCGACGCCGGCCCGAGCTTGTAGCACCCCGGTTTTTCATCCGGCGACGCAAGCCCGGTCCGCACCAGACTAATCATGTAGTTGCTCGTCGCGCTCGGCGACAGTTCGGACAGCGCAGCAATTTCCTTCAGAGGGAGTGCTCGCTCACTCGTCTGCAACGCCGAAAGGATTCGGAACGCAATCTCGACAGACTGAATGCCGCGCCTCGCAGTCACATTGGTCATTTTTCAACCTATGGAAGTGATAAAAAATCGCCGCCCCGGGTTTCCACGGACGGCCGTCATGTTGACACGTCAAGGGGGCGGCCCCTATAGTGTTCAACATAGATTATGTCATTCATTATTGTTGAACGCAACACCAGCAAGTTAGGGCGATCAGAGGCAAGCGAGCAGTCGGAACAAAACGCTTGACTCTTTAGCCCCTCATTTCATCAGTAGTACATATTTCATACGCTCCCCTTTATTCAAATAACTTTCTTCAGAAAAGTAACAACCGGTTCGGAGACAAGGCATGGCAATTTTTGGACGGACGATGGCAGGCGCGCTCGTCGCACTTTCTGTGACCAGTGCCGCCAACGCGCAATCCAGCGTTACCTTATATGGGATTGCGGACACTGCAGTGCAGTACATCAGCAACGTCAGAGGACACGCCCTTGTCCAGGAGGGAAACACGCACGCACCCGACATTTTCGGCTTGAAGGGAGTTGAGGATCTCGGCGGCGGGATACGCACCATCTTCGATCTTCAGAACGAGTACCTACTGAACAATGGCCGGGCACTTGTTCCTGGAACCTTATTCAACAGAAAGTCGTATGTCGGACTGCAATCGGACAGCTATGGCACGTTGACGCTCGGTCACCAGCCGAGCTTCATGTATGACATTCTGTCCAACTATCAAACGCCCTTCCTCCTCGGCAACATTCTCACGCTTCACCAAGGCAATCTGGATGAAATTGCCAACTTTTTCCAGTTCAACAATGCGGTGAAATATGTGAGCCCGACCCTTGGCGGGTTCTCCTCGGGGGCGGAATTTGCATTTGGCAATGTGGCCGGCAATTTCAGCGAAAGCAGGAACTACTCTTTCTTTGTCCAGTACAAGGGAGGGCCGCTGAGTCTGGCAGCCACGTACGCGAACGAGAACAACCGCTTTCTGGAGCTTTCCAGTTTTATCGGCCTGCCGTCGTTCTTTGGAACGTCACTTCCGCAGGCCGAAGGCGTTGTCGCCAACAAGCTCGTCAATTGGGGGCTCGGCGCGTCGTATCAGTTGAAAAATGTGCTTCTACACGCCACGTTTACGCAATCGCGCATCACGTTGGCGACTGGCCGGGGTAACGCCAACACCGTTGACGCCGGTGCGAACTGGACCATCGTGCCCGATGATGTCCTCTCGATTGGCGGATGGGTGGAAAATCTCGACGGCGGAAACTGGAAGACCATTACCGTCTCGAATGCTTACATCCTGTCGAAAAGAACTACTGTCTACCAGCAGGTGACCTACCAACACGCGTCAGGCGCCAATGGCTTCGCTTCGCTCGCGGCCGCAGGCGTGGCATCCGGTCGGTCCACGACCGGCATCTCGGTTGGTATTCAGCACAACTTTTAGCAGTGCAACGCTAACCTCGACTGGTGGTACGTTCGTTTGGCAGTGCAGCCTCAGGCTGACTCCCACAAACATGTGCAATTGGTCGAAGGAATCCTGCCGGATGTGTATCGTCTCTGACGATAGGTTGCATCGAAATGTATAGGCTTCTTTCCGGGCATGCAATCGCGTACCTTTCCTTTGACGAGATCACACGCCGAGCGGCGGCTTCTTTCACGGCCGCCGCCCGGCACTTAGTCTATGAGGAATAGCATGCAGAACGTCCATGCCGGTAACGCGGCCATTCCGGCCATAGGCTTTGGCACCTACGGGATGACTGGCGACGACATCTATCGAATGATTCCTGAAGCCCTTCGTGCCGGCTTCCGTCATATCGACACCGGGCAAATCTACCGTAACGAGGCAGAAATCGGCGACTGCGTCGCCGCATCCGGCATCCCAAGAAGCGAAATATTTCTGACGACCAAGGTCTGGGTGAGCAACTACTCAGCAAGACACTTCGATGCGTCCGTCAACGAAAGCCTGCGCAAGCTCAAGACGGACTACATCGACCTGCTCCTGCTGCACTGGCCAGGGGGATCGGATGTGCCTCTCGCCGAACAGATTGGGGAGCTCAATGAGGTCGTGCGTGCCGGCAAGGTCCGGCACATAGGCGTCAGCAACTTCAACCGCGCACAGATGACCGAAGCGATCCGGCTCTCGGCGGCTCCATTGGTCACGAATCAGTTCGAATACCATCCGTATCTGAACCAGTCCTTGCTCATCAAAAGCACACGCGAGGCTGGGCTTGCCGTGACAGGATATTGCGGCATGGCGGTTGGCCGCGTGTTCTCGGACCCAACTCTCAAGGAGATCGCCGCTCGCCATGACAAAACCATCGCCCAGATCGTCTTGCGGTGGCTTGTTCAACAACGCGGCGTTGTGGCGCTTTCGAGAACCACGCGGATCGATCGGCTGGCACAAAACCTGGCGGTATTCGACTTCGAGTTAGATGACGCGGACATGGCCGCAATCCACGCATTGGCGACGACAAACAGCCGAATTGTCGATCCGCCCGGTCTTGCCCCGCGGTGGGATAGCACGGGCGTTTAACTGTCTGGTCTCTGGCGCGAGACAGAAAACGAAACAGCGGGTTCAATCATGGTCGGCACGCAGCGGTGACTGTGCAGTGCACAGGTCGCGCCAGCGGAACCGATCGTCTGCACGTTGCCTTCTTTATCATTTCGACTTCCTGATCGATATGGGTCAGCCTGAAACCTGCCCGTACTGGCGTGGGTTATCCACCATAGGTGCTGCAGTTTGACGCCTCCACGCTGGCGTCAGGAATCATGAATCGAGCCGACATCGGCCCAACGAAACCCGCAATGGGTTGATTCGTGGGTCCATAGTATGGTCGCATACCTTCACGCGTGCATCTCCTGAATTGCAAAGCATCATTGCACTTGATGAAACGTTAAGACACCCTTCAATCCGCACCGGCGCATGTGACATCGCATCAATCCAACCGGAAACACGTCGGCGATTGCATCGCTCACTAAACTTTGCAAACGTAAAAAATAACGTATAAGATGGATCTACGCCGAGGAGGGAATGCCCCCGCCCGATGCTAAAGAATTCTTCATAGGAGACAACGGCCATGCCGAAGCGAAAAATTGACACGCACCAACATTTCCTGCCGAAGCTCTACGTGGACGCGGTTGGGCTGGACTTGCTGAATGCGGCGATGCCGGGCGGCGTGGCCCCAACCTGGTCCGTCGAGGCAGCCCTCGCGATGATGGATGAAAACGGAATCGACGAGGGCATCCTGTCGATCTCATCCGGCCCGACACTTCCGGATGCAGCCACGCTGCTGAGAAAATGCAACGACCACGCTGCGGAACTCAGAACCCGGCATCCTGGACGGTTCGGTTCCTTCGCGAGCTTGCCGCTGCCCGACATCGACGCCTCTCTGAAGGAAGTCAGCTATTGTCTTGACGTGTTGAAGGTTGATGGTTTCATTGTCTTTACGAACTACGACGGACGGTATCTGGGGGACGAGCATTTCACGCCGCTGTGGGAAGAATTGAACCGGCGCGGGACGGTGGTTTTCGTTCACCCCAACCAGCCGCCTCACGATGTGCCGTCGGTCGCTCCTGCGTCCGTGCTCGAGTTTCCCTTCGAGACGACACGTACGGCCACCAGCCTGATCAATTCAGGGGCGATGAGCCGCTTCAGGAACATCCGGTTTATCCTTTCGCATGCCGGGGGGACGCTGCCGTTTCTCGTCCCTCGCATCGCCCTGTCAATTTCCATGATGCCCGCGGTGGCCGAGCGCGTGGGCGACACGTTGGCGGCGGTCCGATCCTTCTACTTCGACACGGCACTTTCCGCCGGCAACGCGCCCCTCAGTGCGCTGGCACAAGTGGCAGACCCCGATCACATTCTCTTCGGGACGGACTTCCCGTTCGCACCGGTAAGCGCAATCCGGCAGTTCGGGAAAGTTCTCGATAATATCCACATTCCCGGCATTGAGATGGACAAGGTGTACGGAGACAATGCTGCCCGGTTGCTTGCGCGCTAACTGTATTGCGAACGCGGAGTTCAAGGAAAAACGATGCGTAATATCAACGAAGACACCATCACCCAGGCGGTGCTCGCGGCAATGGCCGGCTGTAACAACGACAGGCTGCGCACCGTAATGACCAGCCTTGTCCAGCATTTGCATTCGTTCGCAAGAGACGTGAAGTTGACCGAAAGTGAATGGGCATACGCCATCAACTTCCTCACCGAGGTTGGCCATATCACGGATGAAAAACGCCAGGAGTTCGTACTTCTGTCCGACACGCTCGGCTTGTCGATGCTGGTTACAACGCAGAACAACCGCAAGCCGGTCGAATGCACGGAAGCAACCGTTCTTGGTCCCTTCTTTGTTGCCGGTGCTCCCGAGTACAGGAACGGTGACGATATCTCCAACGGCGCAGCGGGTCTTCCCTGCTTTGTTGCCGGCAGCGTTCGGGGTCTTTCGGGAGAACCTGTCGCCGGGGCAGCGATCGAGGTCTGGCAATCCGATGAAGACGGGTACTACGACGTGCAGTACGGAGACTCGCAGGATCCAAACGTGGAGTTTCAAGCACGTGGTCGCTTGCAGACGCTGCCCGACGGGCTCTTTCATTTCCGCTCGATTCTCGCCGAGGCCTATCCCATTCCGCACGACGGGCCGGTTGGTCGAATGCTAGATGCGCTCGGACGCCATCCGTGGCGGCCAGCCCACCTGCACTTCTGGATCACGGCGCCAGGGTACGAGCCGTTGATTACGCACGTGTTCCGCAACGGGGACAAGTATCTCGATTCGGACGCCGTATTCGGCGTGCGCTCAACGTTGATCGTCGACTGGGTCGAGCACTCGCCGGGTATCGCGCCGGACGGCACGGCGATGGACACCCCGTTTTATACGCTCGATTACGACTTCGTTCTCAACCCTGCGGTACACGGGTCATGAACGGGCACATTCTCGCCGGAACCCGCCATGTCACCATCTGAATTCGTCTATAACGGGCGCGGCACGCGTGTCGTCTTCGGGTGCGGCTCACGCACCCACATCGAACGTGAATTGCACACGCTGCAAGTACGCCGCGCTCTGGTTCTGTGTAGTCACGAACAACGCACATTGGGTGTATCAGTTGCCGATCAGTTGGGTGTGCTCGCAGCGGGTGTCTTTGATCGAGCTGCCATGCACGTGCCGGTCGAACTGGTCACGGAAGTACGCACGGTTGCCGCGTCGCTGGATGCCGACTGCCTCATCGCCGTGGGCGGCGGCTCCGCAATCGGCCTCGCGAAGGGTCTTGCTCTCGAGACAGGTCTGCCCATTCTCGCCGTGCCAACCACCTACGCCGGCAGTGAAATGACGCCCATATTCGGGTTGACCGAATCGGGCCTGAAACGGACGGGCACGGATCTGCGCGTATTACCCAAAACGGTGGTCTACGATCCGGACCTGACCCTGACTTTGCCGGTAAGCATGTCCGTGACCAGCGGCATCAACGCAATCGCACACGCGGCAGAAGGTCTGTATTCACGCGATGCCAATCCTCTTACCAGCCTCATGGCCGAAGAAGGCATCGCGGCGCTCGCGCGCAGCTTACCCAAAATCGTCGCCCAGCCGAACGACCCATCCGCACGCGCCGATGCGCTTTATGGTGCCTGGCTTTGCGGCGCCGTGCTCGGAAGCGTCGGCATGGCGTTGCATCACAAGCTATGCCATACGCTCGGCGGCAGTTTCAATCTGCCGCACGCACCCACCCATACCATTGTGCTGCCGCACGCCCTGGCGTACAACGCAGGCGCTGTGCCTGATGCGATGAGACGGATTGCGCGGGCGCTCGGGCACGACAGCGCTGCACAAGGTCTGTACGAACTCGCGCGCGCAAACGGTGCGCCCGTTGCGCTGAAGGAGATCGGTATGCTCGAAGAACAACTCGACCAGGCGGCCGACATTGCCTGCAACAACGCCTACTGGAATCCCCGCTCGCTAGAACGCGGAGCAATTCGCGCTTTACTGCAGCGCGCATTCGACGGTAGCGCACCGATTGATGGCTTGTAGAGCGAGTTTCGTCCGGACCAATGATCCAGACACTCATTATTCATTTCAACGTGTCGCAAGGTATTCGCACATGCCGTCACACACACTTTCTGAGGCAAGAGATATCCGGGCACGTCGCCCGGTTGAACTGAAGCGTACTGAACAGCTTCGCGCGCAGGAAACGCGTGCGGCCATCTTAAATGCGGCCCTTACTGAATTTTCATCAAAGGGTTTCGAGGTCGCGAGTATTCGTAGCATTGCAGAGCGGATTGGAATGCAACATCCGCTCGTTACCTACCACTTTCGTTCCAAAGAGATTCTGTGGCAGGCGGTAGCCGAATATGTATTCGAACGTGTCCGGCAAGAACGCGATGCAAGTCTGTCCAGCCTCGGTCCGGCTAGCGCGGTCGATCGGCTCAAGCTGGCATATAGGGCGCTATTTCGATTCACTGTCGCGTTTCCCGAGTTTCACCGCTTCATACTTCAGGAATCGCTAGGTTCCAGCTCGCGGCTGCAATGGCTCGCCGATGCTTTCCTGAAACCGCTGATCGGCTGGTTGCTTCCGCAAATCCGCGCCGCTCAGGAGGAACACGCACTACCCAACGTCGAGCCTATTGTTTTCCACTATATGTTGATTAGTCTGACGTCGACCCTCTCGAGCTTCGGTCCGGAATTTTCGGCGACCAGTGATCTATCACCGTCCGATCCGGCGCTGGCCGAAGAATATTGGCGCACCGTGGAGCAGCTCGTGTTTGGAGCATTTGCGTCACGCTAGGGGGGCCGCATCCCGCAACGCGGTATTTGCGCCGACGCCCGCTCTAAACGGGCGATCTCCGTCGACACAACAACATCAATTGAGCGCCTTGCGCGCCATCAGTGCCTTACCCGCGCGCGCACCATTCTCCCGGCCCATTTGCTGACTCACCCAATCGCCAATCGAAACGACGGCGTCCAGGTCAATGCCTGTTTCGATCCCGAGGCCATCTAGAAGGTAGAGCAGATCTTCCGTAGCAACATTACCGGTTGCGCCTTTGGCATAGGGGCAACCGCCCAGTCCACCAACGGACGCGTGGAACGTTGTCATTCCGACCTGAAGGGCACCGAAGATATTTGCCAATGCCTGCCCATAGGTATCGTGAAAGTGGCCAGCGAGACTTGCCAACGGAAACTCCCTGGAAGCGGCCTCAACCACTCGCTGAACCTGGTGCGCCGTGCCCACCCCAATGGTGTCGGCAATATCGATTTCGTCACACCCCAGATCGCGAAAGCGCCTGACCATATCGACGACGGCATCAACGCTCACCGGCCCCTGGTACGGACATCCGAAGGAGCATGAAATGCTGGCGCGCAATTGCAATCCCGTTTCTTTCGCCATCCGCGCGACCGGCGCAAAGCGTTCGAGCGATTCCGCTACAGAACAATTGATGTTGCGAATGGAAAATGCTTCGCTCGCGGCACCGAAAATGACGACCTCGTCGACCTTGCTCTCAATCGCGGCCTCGAGCCCTCTCATGTTGGGTGTCAGCGCTGCGTACGAGACCCCCGCTGCGCGATCGATCCCAGCCATGACTTGCGCACCGTCGGCCATTTGCGGAATCCATTTTGGCGACACGAAGGACGCAGCTTCGATTCTTCGTACGCCGGCGCCAACGAGTCGATTGACCAGTTCAATCTTGGTGTCCGTTGGTATGAACGTGCTTTCCGCCTGCAAACCGTCTCTAGGCCCGACTTCGACAATGTGTACGCGCTTTGGAAGACCGCTATCCGTGCCCTGCCTCCAACGTTCCTGCTGATTCATTTGAAACTCCATTTCGTGGCGAAGGTCCACCCTCGCGACGTGGGGCACGATTGCGACACCGCAGAAACGGTTCCATCACGAGTGGGCCCACATGCCTGCGGCGAGCAAGACTAACGGTGCCCGACGAATTGTTCATGCGTCCCGCCGTCGACCCGCAATCACACGAATCCAGGCGAGACGCTCGCTTCTAGTATTTACTTCGAGAGCACCTGTCCCAAGGCCCGGCGAAGTTCGGCTGCCGGATCACTCGGCAAAGTAAGGCTACGCCACGCAACATGATGGTCCGGGCGGGTCAATACGCAACCACTGTCGCCGATTTCACGCACGCGAGCCCAGTCGCCCGTGTGGTCCGCATAGGCCTGCCGCGGACCAATTACGTGTACGTCAATCTTCAACCCCAGCTCCTCACCGACTTTTGAGGCGGCCTCAACCCATGCTTCGCCGCCCAGACCGGTGAACAGCACGAATCGCCCATGTCCTGCGAGGTCAAGCGTGGAGTGTTGGCGTCCACGAGCGTCGAAAACCCAGGCATGAGGCAGACGCGCACCCGGCCATGTCGTCGCCTGGTAATAGAGCTCACGGTCGCGCGTGAACTCCGGTTCGGTTTGCCCATCGGTCACCGCAGCGCTCGAGCGATAGCGTTGATTCATCTCTACGCCCTGGGCGTCCAGTTCATATCGCTTGAACGCCAATGCTTCCCGGATTTCGTCGCGCTGTTTTTCGGCGGCCGCCGTGGACCCGCTTCGAGCATGCATATTCGCTTGCAAGACCTCGCCGTCGTTCGATTTGTCGATTCCAAGCGCGCTATAGAGCGGAGCAAATTCGGCAATCGACTGGTTCGCGCGGGTTACAACCTGCTTGGCGATCGGCGCACGCTCGGCCGAATAGGTATCCAGAAGCGCTTCACCCGCGCGCCCCTTGATGACTTCCGCGAGCTTCCATGCGAGGTTAAACGCATCCTGAATCGACGTGTTGGAGCCCAACCCGCCGGACGGTGGGTGCCGGTGGGTCGCATCGCCCATGCAGAACACTCTCCCTTCCTGCATGCGGGTCGCGTACATGTTGTTCACTGTCCAGGTATTCGCACCCAACAGTTCGATCTCGAGATCCGGCTTACCCACGAGTTGGCGTGCGATCGTGGTGGCCTTTGCCTCGTCCACAACCGGCACCGGTTCGTTGATGTCATAGCCCCAAACGATCAACCACTCGTGCCACGGCCGAACCATCCGGATCAGGCCCATCCCGATACCGCCCACTTCTGCACCCGGTTGCATGATTGGGTACAACACTGCCGGGCGGTGTGCGACGAATTCAGACAGGTCCGCACGGAACCAGATGTTCATCGATCCCCGCACACCCATCTGCCCTTCGAAAGGCAGACCTGCGTCCTTTGCGACCTTGGAATTCCCGCCGTCCGCGCCGATCAGGTACTTTGATTTGACCGTGAACTCCTCCCCGGACAATCGGTCACGGCAGCGCGTGAGAACACCCTCGTCAGTTTGCGTATGACTCAGATATTCCGTGCTCATCCGCGCTTCAGTTCCTCGCGAGCAAGCCGTTTTGAAAAGCAGCGGCTCCATGAACGTCTGCGGCAAATCGTTCATCTTGGTCGGACTCGACAATTGACGTTCCGCTCTTGAGAGCGGATGCAGTCCCCAACTGGGCACCCGGCCAATCTCCTCACCGGTCAGGCTTTCGCAGAAAACCGTTCCACCCATCAGATCCTGATCGGTCGCGTGCAGGTAGGCCTCCTGCTCCACCTGCTGGCCGAGGTCGCGCAGGACCTCCATGGTGCGCAGGTTCGTGATGTGCGCCCGCGGCGTGTTGGCCAGCCAGCGATACTGGTTGATGACCATGTTGTCGATACCGTACGTCGAAAGCAGCGCGGCACTGGCGGAGCCGGCAGGCCCCGTTCCGACGATGAGTACGTCCGTGGTTATTTCATACATTCGACACCTCCAATTGTCATGCCTTCGTGCCTCACCGTTTCCGTGTAGTTCGGATAACTAATTCAAGGTGAGTGTACGAGTCTCTGTTTTTACGATCCTGTCCGGTTTTCGCTAACCTGTCAGGCAGTCTTGTGCTCGGTCAGATTGAGATAGCGGATCATCTCCTCACGCATGGCGAACTTCTGTACTTTTCCCGTAACAGTCATAGGCAGTTCGCTCACGAAGCGAATATATTTGGGTACCTTATAGTGCGCGATCTGTCCTCGGCAAAAGTCTCTGATGTCCTCCTCAGTCGAACCTTCGCCTTTTCGAAGCACGATCCAGGCGCACAACTCCTCGCCGTTCTTCTCATCCGGCACGCCGAACACCTGCACATTCTGTATTTTTGGATGCCTGAAGAGGTATTCCTCAACTTCGCGGGGATAGATATTCTCTCCCCCTCGAATCACCATGTCCTTCAACCTTCCGACGATGTTGCAATATCCGTCGGCGTCGATCGTTGCGAGATCACCCGTATGCATCCATCCGTCAACGATGCTTTCGCGCGTTTTTGTCTCGTCTTCCCAGTACCCCTGCATCACCGAGTACCCTCGTGTACAGAGTTCTCCCGTCTCGCCGACCGATACAGTCTTACCGTCGAAATCAACGATCTTGACTTCGAGATGAGGTTGAATCCGCCCGACCGTTGTCGTGCGCTTATCGAGCGGATCCGTGGTTCCGCTCTGAAACGATACGGGGCTGGTCTCCGTCATGCCATACGCAATGGTGACCTCTCGCATATTCATCCTGGTCACAACCTGATTCATTGTCTCGACCGGACAAGGCGATCCAGCCATGATCCCGGTCCGCAGACTGCTCAGATCAAACGATGCAAAGTCCGCGTGCCCCAGTTCAGCGATAAACATGGTCGGCACCCCGTGAAGTGCAGTGCAACGCTCTTCCGAGACGGCTGCGAGAGTCGCGCCGGCGTCGAATCCTTCGCCCGGGAAGACCATCTGAGCGCCAACCGACACGCACGCCAGTACGCCGAGCACCATGCCGAAACAGTGGTATAGCGGGACAGGAATGCACAGTGAGTCGGCTTCGGACAGCTTCATTGCCATGCCAACAAAGCGTGCGTTGTTGATGATGTTTCGGTGCGTCAGCGTTGCACCCTTGGGGCTGCCGGTGGTGCCGCTCGTGAACTGGATATTGATCGGGTCCTGAGAAGAAAGTGTTTGCTCGACGGTGTCGATTACCTCACGCCCTTCGTCTCGAAGAATCCCCTCTCCGCGCTGCATGACCGTGTGGAACGACATGACGCCCGATACGCGCCAGTCACCCACGGAGATCACCGTGCGAAGGTCCGGCAGACGTTCGACCTTCAACTCGTCCGGCTGCTGTGACGCGAGTTCAGGCGCAATGTCGAGCAACATCGAAATGTAGTTCGACGTTTTGAAACTCTCGGCGGTGACGAGCGCCTTGCATTTCACTTTCCGCAGCGCGTACTCGAGTTCCGACACACGATAGGCGGGATTGATGTTGACCAGCACGGCACCGATGCGCGCCGTCGCGAACTGCGTGAGCAACCATTCGAACCGGTTGGGAGACCAGATGCCAACGCGATCCCCTTTTCCTATTCCCAACGACAGAAGCCCTGCGGCAAGCTGATCGACATGATCGTCAAATTCGCTCCATGTCCACCGTACAAGTTGCTCCCGGAATACCACAGCTTGCTGATCAGGAAATCTGCGTGCTGTTTCCCTCAGAAACTGGCCGACTGTAGACTCGCTCAACGGAACGTCCGTCGAACCCCGTACGTAGGCAACGCCATCGGCAGGCGCTTCGAGCGTAAGGGAACCGGGTAAAGTGTGCATGAAGCCATCCTCCATCGTTACTGCGCGTTTCCGTCAAAAATTCCGCTGAACGGAGTTATCTAGCGATTGCAATGCCGTCGGCCCCTGTCGAAGGCCGACATCGAAAACGCTTCATTTCCCGTGAAAAACCATCTCGCCCGGTTCTTCATCACGATCGAACGCCTCGGCTGTGTTGGCAAAACCTCGCTTGGCGTCCGCAGTGTTGTACAGGTCCATGCACACATCCAGCATGGTGGCATCCGCACCGGGGATGCCGCCGCTTGACCACACCTTGAGCAGGGTGCGCGTCGCTGCGTACGAAAGCGTCGGACCGTCGGAGAGCTGCGTAATCAGCTCGGCAGCAACACGTTCGAGCGCATCGGGTTCAGCCACGTGCGTTGCAATCCCGAGGTCCCGGGCCACGCTGCCGGGAATCGCCTCACCCAGCATCGCGAAACGGGACGCGTTGCTGCGCCCCACTCGCTCGGCCAGCCGCTGCAGCGCTCCTGCAATGGGAAGCATCGCCGTCGTGACCTCGACGCATCGGAACACGGCGTCGGTTGACGCCACAATGAAGTCACAGTTCAACGCGAGTTCAAAGCCGCCGCCGAAAGCCAGACCCTGCACCACCGCTACCGTCGGGACGCGGAGCGCTTCGATTGCGCGATACGAAGTGTTGATTTCCGCGACGAAGGTGCGAAACCAGTTCAAGTCCTTTCCCGGCCATTCGCGAACCTCGCCACCGAGACTGAAGTTGGGCCCTTCGGCCCGAACGACCAGTACCCGGATGTCGCTTTCGCTGGCTTCATGAACCGCCTGCCGGAGACACTCTGCAAACCGTGCATCGAGACGGTTGTACGGCGGATTCGCCAGAACGATATTCCCGACCTTCCCGTCGCGCTCAAAACGTATGCTTTTCATCGCCTAACCTCACTATTCAGTCAGATTCACCGAGCGCCTGTGACGCTCGGGAATGTTTCGTAATTCAGGAGTTCTCTTGATTCAACGGAATGATCGGAAGAAGCAGATGTGAAGGACGATCCGCGTCACGGTAAACCTTGTGAGTGACCGTGTTGCTGCTGGTGACGTGATACGGAATGTATTCGACATCGGTCATCGCGCCCGTTCCTGTCGGCACGTCCATGCTGCAGATCTCGATACAGATCCGATGGCCGGCCTTGAACTGGTTTGCCGTTGCGAGCACCTGGATTTCATACTTGACGATCTGGCCAGGTGTGACAGGCGAGATCGACTCTTTCGTCAATTTGTGGAACGGCTCCGCAGGCGTGGATCGGGCAGGATCCGTTGCACGGTATGACGCTTTCAGCCAGCCGCGGGTAAGTTCGCGCTCAGGTAGCGTCTCCGGCACCGACCGTTCGCCGACGCGTGCAGTAACCACCGATACGTCCGGACCGACGTCCTTGAGTACGACAATCCAGTTCGTATCCGTCTGATCAATCTCAGCATAGAGCGTCAGCGAAATCGGACCCGCCACCAGTACGTCCTGCGCAAGCGGCTCAGTCATGTAACGCAGGCGTTCAACCTTGGACGTCTTTTTGAGCGGCATTTGCGTGAAGACATCAGGTTCCCGATGCGCGTTGCCAACCTCCGCTGAAGGTCGAGGGGCGTCTGTGGAAAGCTGCTCCCAACCTGAAAGGTAGTACTTCGCCCATTGCGTCTCCGGCAAAGGCCAGTCACTACCCGTTCGCCATTCGTTGGCGCCCATCACCCAGTAACGGACCGGCGGTTCGTTCATGATGCCGGTATCGATACCCTTCAACCAGTAGTCGTACCAGCGAATAACCTCGTCGTGATACTGATGGAATGGCCGCTCCAGATGCGCAGGGCCCGTAAAGATCAGCTTGCGCGGCTGTTTGACATTGCTGAAGTAATGCTGCGCGCCAAGCCAGTGCAATTTGTACGTGTAAGCGTAGGCGCCAGAGCCGGTATAGAACGGCACCTTGATCGACTTGAAAATTTCCTCGGCTCGTTCGACCGTCCCCTCCGGCTCCCACGGGTTCGTCATGATGTGGTACATCACCCCTGTGCGCTGCCCCTTCTGCGTCAGGATGTTGTACAGATTGATGTACATCTTGTAGTCGGGATTGCGCATGGCCGCGCGCCAGAGTTCCTCTTGCGCTTCAGGTAACGTACCCGGCACACCGCGCGGCTCATGCACCGTGCTGAAAACGTCAAGCAGGTACGGGAACGTGTGAATGACGCCACCGGGATTGAAGTCCCGAAACCCGAACATCCCGCCGTATGCGCTACAGGCGTCGTACGGAAAAATTGCCTTGAGCGCGGGGTGGCCCTGCGCCGCCGCACGCCATTGTTCACCCGCAAAACCCGAGATCCCCACCATGCCGACCTTGCCGTCGGACCACGGCTGCTGCGTGATCCATTCGATCATGTCGTAATGGTCAGTATTCTCCTCGCCGTAGTGGCCCTCCGACTTTGCGGAGCCGCGCGGTTGCGCAATAACGTGTACATAGCCATTGGCGATGAAGCGGCGAGTGTCCCCGGCTTCTATCGGCCCGAACCAGAGCGGCGCATGGGCGGGCTGTGGGGGCAAGACATCCGCAATATCCGGACCCTGGAGATCCTTGTTGTGCAGCGCTGAAGCGTACAGCACGGGATACTTGCCATCCGCATCCGGTCGATAAACGTCTACCGCAAGACGGGTTCCGTCCCGCATCGTTACGACGATGTCGCGTTCTTCAATCATGTCTCCTCCTTCGTTGGCCTGTTCGGCGTCAACAGACGGCCGTCTCAAGGCCGAAAATTTGCTTTACCCGCCGACATGCGCTTTTGCGTTCGCTCATCGAGAGCCGCACGATCAGGCAGGTTCCGTAATTCACTATACTTCACGTCCGTAAAGTATGCAAGACGAACGACGTGCCAAAAAATAAAAGTTTGAATCCCAAATGAATTGCGCCCGAGGAACGGCTACGTGTCCATAACCGCGCGTGCTAGCGCCATACCGTCACTGCGTGGTGCTGTTCGGCAACGGTGGATCATCCGCCGATCCGGTACTGATGTCCGCCACGTGTTCGGTCAGCGATCGCCGTTGTGCAGAGAGCACTCGGGCCATGACGATCATGCATACGCAAGCCATCAAAAGCGGTATCGACAACAACGCACATGTGAGCAGGTACGGAAAACCCGATATGACGATCAGGCCAATCAACGACGAACCGACAATCGACCCGAGCCGTCCGATCGCAACGTTCCAGCCACCGCCAGACGCACGCAGCGCAGTTGGATAGAAAATGCCCGGAATGGTGTTGACGCAGATCAGCGGTCCTCCAACAGCTATGCCGGACAGGAAGACCACGCCCGCGTGCCACTGGGTGGCTTCGGAGATGCCCAACGCGACGACAAGCAGCGAGCCTGCGCCGAACGCCACGGAAACGACCGATGCCACGTTATAGCGACGAACAAGGATGGCGAATAGAACCGCGCCGCCGAGCGCACCGAACTGGAACATCGACGATACTTGCGAGGCGTCGTGCATCGATAGCCCCACCTGCTTCAGGTGGGTCGGCATCCAGCTTCCAATCAGAAAGAACACCAGATAACCCGCAAACTCCGCAAGCCACGTCAACACGGTGCCGAGCCGGTATTTCGCGCTCAACAGCGCCCTGCTTCCGCTTATCGATTCACGCGTTTCGGCGATGAATAAATGCATTCCAGAGCAGTCTAAAGACGGAAACACTTTGCCGAGAATTCGCTGCGCCTCGTCATTGGACCTTCGACTGGCCACGACGTAGAGCGGCGACTCGGGGACTTGCCACGCAAACAAGGCAACGACCCCAAGCGGCAAAAGACCACTCAGTACCAGCATGCCTCGCCACCCCAACGTCCCGATAGCGAGAGACGTGACCAAACCAGCGGCTGCCGCACCGAAAAGGAATCCACAGTAAGTCGATGCGAGCATCGCTGAGCGTGAACGGTCGGGGCTATATTCCGCGACGATCGCCGACGTAGCCGGCATCGCTGCTCCGATGCCGAGACCGGTTATGAAGCGCAAGGCAATGAGCTGAAATATCGACTGTGCTTCGCTCGACATCACACCCGCGATGCCAAACCATGCGATTGCCACGATGCTCACCGTTCGACGACCGACTCGGTCAGCCAGCGTTCCTCCAACGATCGATCCAATCAGTAAGCCGGTTAGTCCAAAAGCCACCAGAGGCGAAAGAGCGGCGCTCGATAGCCGCCAATGCTGGCTAATCGCAGGCGCGATAAAACTGATCACAATGGTGTCGAAACCCTCGATCGCCGTTGCCGCGAAGCAGATGAGGAACACCGTCCACTGCTTACGCCCCATAGGCATATCGTTAAAAATCTCGCGCACATCCCGCTGGGCATAGCCTATGCTATTCATCGCATTGTCCTTGATGATCGGTCACCTGGTTTCGGTGTCAATCGGGTGTCAATCGGGTTTCACTTGTCTCTCGACAGCAACGACATCACCTGTTCGTTAAAACCGGTGACGAATTCCAACTCGCAACAGACCCTGCGTTTGTCCACTCGACGGTGAAGGAATCAACGTGATCTGCGCGCGAGTCGCCGAACCCGCCGCTTTCAGCAGTTCAGCCGCAAAGTAAATGTCCGTCCGCTTCGAGAGGAAATAGTTGGTGTAGAGATCGATTGCCCGATAGATTGGCGTCGCGGAGGTCGCATCCACTTTGCCGTGCGTGTAGATGTACGCCGCACCTGCGAGCAGAAAGGGCGTAATGAAGTAGCCGACGTTGCCCTCGTAGTTGTCAAACCGCACGTTACTGCCAAGAAAGCCTTTCTTGAATTGCGTCGACGTGTACGTGAAAGCAATTGAAGCGCTGCCGAGCTTGTACGATGCACCTACCCCTGCGATGGATTCGCTTTGCGCGTTCTGCACGTACGGGGCATAAATGATGTTTCGCGGTGTGATGCTATCGAATGCGGCAGCAAACGGATTCTTGATGATCGTATAGGCAGCCGCAACATACAGTGGGAAGCTAATTCCGTTGTAACTTAGTCCCACCGACGTCACGCTATTCGTGGAGAATTGTCCGGGCTGCCCACCAAAGCTATAGAGCGCACCCAATGTGAACCCTGCTATTTTTGGACTGGCGTATTTGACCGAGTTGTTGATGCGTATGCTCCCTCCAACGTTGTCAACGTCACCGGCGTGAGCGAAGTAGACCGCCCAGTTCAAACCGGCTGCAACGGGGGAAAGCATTTCGGCGACTTCCTCGTATTGACGCCCAAGCGTGAACGTCCCATACGGGCTTGAGATTCCAACGTACGCCTGGCGGCCGAACAGACGCCCATTGTTCGACAGGTTTCCGCTGGACACGTCAAAGCCGTTTTCCAACGTGAAGACTGCTTTGTAACCTCCACCCAGATCTTCGGCGCCGCGCAGCCCCCATCTGGACAGTGATCCACCTCCGCTCTGAAGCAACCAGCCTGAATGTCCGTTCTGATTGCTTGTGTAGGTCAGGCCTTCATCCAGCAGACCGTACAGTGTCACTGAACTTTGCGCGTACACCACCACAGGCGTGACACAAAAAAGCGCGGCGGCCAAGGACAATCTCTTCATCTCCAGTCTCCTTTGTCATTTTGAACGCACTACCAAACGGCACATCGAAGGTGCTGAAAGAAGGATATGTCTAAATTTTCCACTCGTATAGTTTAATTTGGATAGGAGTATCCCCAGGTATGCTTCGCCTGATGAATGAAGGGAACGGGTACCCGACTTCACGCAAGGACCTGGAAGGAGATTGAATCTGGCAGCCGATCAGATCGGGAATCGATGGCGACGTCGCGCAGTAGCGACTTTACGAGGACGCCAACTGGCAGAGGAGATGGGGATGTACGGACCGCACGAGATAACAGCATCTCAGTTCAGGACTTTTGCGGACCTTCCCTGAGACGAGATTTTTATCTTCAGGTCGATGCCCTTCTGGGCGATTCAGAGTTTGCGATGAATTGTGCGACTCGTTCGGAAAACGCTTTCGTCGACGCGCATCGCAGGAAAGCATGTTTTTCCTGTTCAAGATGGCGCTCAAGGTTATCTTCGGCCACCATCCCAACAAGCGATTTCATTTCTCTGACCGCCGCCACGGGTACATCGATGACTTTCCGCGCGAGCGCCAGCGTAGTGTCCTGCAAGGAAGCGGGTTCGGCAATGCTCTGGACGAGCCCTAACTGTCCAGCCTCGTCCGCACTCAATGAGTCGCGCGTCAACAGGATCTCCAATGCCCTCGCCGCTCCCAATCGACGCGCCAGATGAAACGACAGGCCACCGTCGCTGGATGTTCCCAGCTTGGCGTAGCCGACGACAAAGCGCGCAGTGCTCGACGCGACCACCAGGTCGCACGCCATTGCCAGCGAAAAGCCCGCACCTGCTGCCGCCCCTTGAACGCTAGCGATCACAGGTATCGGCAAGCGCCGCATCGCCACAATCGTGGCGTGCAGTGCGGTAATTAACGATTCGAGGTAGGAATCGGAACGCTGCAGTCCGTCGAAGATCTGGCGAAGCTCGCCGCCGGCTGAAAATATCCTGCCCGTGGCTTGAAGTATCACTGCGCGATACTTCGACGCCCCCTCAATCTCGCGGAGGGTGCCCAGCAGTTCATCGCAGAACGCCTTGTCGATCGAGTTCGCGCGTGCTTCGTTCACCAGCGTAACGAAGGCGATGTCGTCACTTGATGTCAGCGTGATTTTGCTTTCCATCTGTCCTTGATCCGTGAATTAAATCTGTAGTCGGATTCAGTTCTGTCGTCGGCCGGTCAGAATACCTGGACCAGTCAAGTTATCTTCATTATACTTTACGATGTGTCAATTTAAAAGGAAATTGAGCGGCAAGGAGCGTCGGATCGACTGAGCATGCGGCATGTGCGGTGCAATTTTTGTCTGACGATTAGGCACCTCTTTAGCCTCGTGATTTTTGCCGGACCAACGGCATGCCTTGCCTCGCTTGAAGTTGTTGGCGCATCAGGCCGGCGGTCGTTAAATAGTGTGTTACTGTGCCGGCCAAATCGACTGTGCTCAACGGGTTCAGCGCGGCCAGGCTTCGGCGGTAAGTGTGTGATACCGTTGCGAAGCCTGCCTTCGTTGACGGTCGCGGCCTGCTGAGCCTACCCGGCGTTGGTCTGTCTGAAGGCGGAAGGCACCGGAGCACAGAAGCAACGCAATAACGAATTTCCCAATCGAGAAACCAAATGGCGGACAGCGCAGGTTCCAAGAACGTTGGTAACAAAAGCAGACCAACCGAACTCAAACGTGCAGAGCAGCAGCGGGCGCAGGAAACCCGCGCCGCGATCCTGAACGCGGCACTTGCCGAATTCGCCACGAAGGGCTTTGAGGCTGCGAGTATTCGTAGCATCGCGGATCGCATCGGCTTGCAACATCCGCTGATCACCTACCACTACCGGTCCAAAGACGTTCTCTGGCAGGCGGTGGCGGAGTTTGTGTTCGAACGCATTCGCCAGGAATGGGACACCAATCTGACGGATACGCCCCCTACCATGGCAGCGGATCGGGTAAAACTTGTGTACCGCTCGTTGTTCAGGTTCACGGTGGATTTTCCCCAGTTTCACCGCTTCATGCTGCAAGAGTTCCTCGTGTACAGCCCGCGTTTACAGTGGCTCGCCGACACAGTGCTCAAGCCATTGATCAACTGGCTAATTCCACAGATTCGCGCGGCGCAGGATGAAAACACCTTGCCCAAAGTCGAACCGATCCTCCTGCACTACCTCATGATCAGCCTGACATCGACGCTGTCTGGATTCGGTCCGGAAATGCTGGCGACCAGCAATGTCGCGGCGTCCGATCCAGCCGTTGTTGATGCGTATTGGCAGATGGTCGAGACACTCGTCTTCAGCAAACAGGCGGAGACGCCATGTGCGGACAAGGCCGAATCACGTTCGGGCAAGTCGGGTAGTCGACCCCGCGCATCCGCACGCGTGAAGAGCAGCTAAGGTATCCCGCGCTACTCCCGGGTTATCCCTCTCACTGGCAACGACTCGCGCATCCGCGAGTCGTTCGCGCCTTAAACTGATCCTCCTCTACTCCGCCAGGCACATATCTACTAAAGCGATGGGTTTCATCTGAAAATATAGGCTATCCAGATTACAGGTCGGAGCCTATCGTGCGGATTTCCGGCAGACGTTTCGTCTGCCACTTCGGAGATCATTTTCATGAAACTGCTACACGTAGATTCCAGCATCCTCGGACAAAGCTCCGTCAGCCGCGATCTGTCAGCGGAAGTCGTCGCGACTTTCCGGACCCGCCATTCCGACCTTACCGTCACTCGTCTCGACCTGGCCGCCACGCCGATCGGCCATCTGACGGCAGCGCACCTCGCGGCCGCGCAGGGCGCTCCGGTCGACGAGGCATTGAAGTCCGACGTCGCCTTGGGACAGGTCGCGCTCGAGGAGTTCCTGGCCGCCGATATCGTGGTCATCGGCTCGCCGATGTACAACTTTGGCGTGCCCTCCCAACTGAAGGCCTGGATCGACCGCATCTCGGTCGCCGGGAAGACGTTCAGCTACGGTGAGCACGGCCCGGTCGGACTGGCCGGCGGCAAGAAGTTGGTTATCGCCTCGTCGCGCGGTGGTGTTTACAGCGAAGGCTCGCCCGTCGCCTTCTTCGATCATCAGGAAACCTATCTGAAGGCCGCGTTCGGCTTCCTGGGCATCACGGATATCACCTTCATTCGCGCAGAAGGCGTGGCGATGGGTGAAGAGACACGCAGTGGGGCCATCGCCTCGGCGAAGAAAGCGACCGCCGCGCTCGCCGCGTGAGATAGCACCGCCATCAACGGGTTGCCGATCGGGTTTCCGAATCGTGCCGAGTGATGGCGCGTCCGGTATCCGCTTGGACCCGCTTGCGCCCGATCGACCAACGCAAAAAGGAGCCCCTGCATGACCCATTCCATCCACGGCAACAAACGCTGGCTGGCGCTGATCGTTCTGTGCCTCGGCGTGCTCATGATCGTGCTCGATACGACGATCGTGAACGTTGCCTTGCCGTCGATCGCCGCGGACCTCGGCTTTACCGAAACCTCGCTGGTGTGGGTGGTCAATGCGTACATGCTCACCTTCGGCGGCTGCCTGCTGCTGGGCGGACGGCTGGGCGATCTCTACGGCCATCGCAAGCTGTTTCTCGGCGGCATCACGCTGTTCACGCTGGCGTCGCTCGCATGCGGCATGGCGAATTCGCAAATCCTGCTGGTGGGCGCGCGTTCCGTGCAGGGTCTGGGCGGCGCAGTCGTCTCCGCGGTCTCGCTGTCGCTGATCATGAATCTGTTCACCGAACCGGGCGAACGGGCGAAAGCGATGGGTATCTACGGTTTCGTCTGCGCGGGCGGCGGCAGCATCGGCGTGTTGCTCGGCGGTCTGCTGACCAACCTGCTGAGCTGGCACTGGATCTTTCTGGTCAACTTGCCGATTGGCATCGCCGTCTACGCGCTGTGCGTCGCGCTCCTGCCATCGGCACGCGGCCATGCTCATGGCGAACGGCTCGACGTGGCCGGTGCGGCCACAGTCACCGCTTCGCTGATGCTGGCCGTGTACGCGGTAGTGAATGGCAACGAGGCAGGCTGGACCTCGGCGCAAACGCTCGGTCTTCTGTTCGCCGCGCTCGCGCTGCTGGCCGTATTTCTCGTGATCGAAGCGCGCGTGCAGCATCCGCTGATGCCGCTCGGTCTGTTCCGCTTGCACAATGTCGCGACTGCCAATGTGGTTGGCGTACTGTGGGCGGCGGCGATGTTCGCGTGGTTCTTCATCTCCGCGTTGTATCTGCAGCGCGTGCTCGGCTACCGGCCCCTGCAGGTCGGGCTCGCGTTTTTGCCGGCCAGTCTGATCATGGCGTTCTGTTCGCTGAGCCTGTCGGCGCGCGCGGTGATGCGCTTCGGTCTGCGCGCGCCGCTTGCCGCCGGGCTGCTCTCTGCAGCGTGTGGCCTCGCGTTGTTCGCTCGCGCACCGGTTAATGGCAGCTTTGTGCTCGACGTGCTGCCCGGCATGATCCTGTTCGGCTTCGGCGCGGGCATTGCATTCAATGCGCTGCTGCTGGCCGCCATGAGCGACGTCGATCCGAGCGACTCGGGTCTCGCGTCCGGTATCGTCAATACGTCGTTGATGATGGGCGGTGCACTTGGACTCGCGGTGCTCGCAAGTCTCGCGGCCGCGCGCAGCGACGCGATGCAGGCTTCTGAAAGCGCCGTGGCGGCGCTCAATAGCGGCTACCACGTGGCGTTTCTGTTCGGTGCCATCCTCGCGGCGGCGGCCGGCGTGCTGGGCGGTTTGTTGTTGCGTCCTGGGCAGCCAGGCGGCGCCGGCGAACAGGACAAAAGAAGTCCGGTGGCCGCAAAAGAAGAAACCGCCGCGACCTCGTGACGACGGTGACAAAAGCGCATTCATAAGTAACACGCTCACCCACGCCACCACGAACCGTCGTAACAGTTACGAATTGGGATCGCCGAGACTGGCCGCGCGCAATCGGTCGAAATCGAGAATGGTGATTTCCCCGGATTTCAGGCTCACTATGCGTTGACTTTCGAGGTTCCTGAGCAACTGATTCGTGGTCTGTCGCGAGAGCGACACCATCGAAGCCAGGCTGTCTTGCGAGACCCTTATCCTGCTCTGCGAGGCATTGAGACCGCCATAACCTCCGGCGATCATCAGCAAACGGTTGGCCACGCGCTGTGCCGCGGGCAACAGGGTCATCGCTTCGGCATTCTCGAATGAAACCCGAAGTCTTTGCGCCATCAGCAACGCAAAATCTCGCCAATAACGGGGCGTGGAATCGAGCAGGTTCTGCAGCGCGGCCCCGGGCACGTGCAGCAACAACGTCCTGCTGACGGCAGTGGCGTCGTTCGGCCGCGGCAGCCCATCGAACATCGAGATCTCCCCCACCCATGCAGTCGGTCCGAGCACCGCGAGCAACGCCTCTTTCCCATCCATCCCGACTGTGCCGATAGCGAGCGCGCCGCCCAGCACGGCGTACAGGCCGTAAGACTGTTCACCACGCCGATACAGGAATTGGCCCTTGTCCAGCGTGAGCAGGCTGGCATGGCTGATCAGATAGTCCCGCAACTCGACAGGCAGGCCCCGGAACCATGGGGTCGTTTCGAGTTGTGACCGGTAGCGGTGCAGGCTGGATTCCATGGGCGCGTCGACCTGTCGGGTATCCGACAGATTTTAGGCGGGTTCGCGAACATCATGTGGATTCGCATCGGACGACGCAATGACTTTGGCCCTTGCTGCACCTGCAGCGTCGCAGGCGCAAAATGAGCGATTTCGCAGGGCGCTATTCAGTGTTGTTCCGGGTTATTCCAGGTTGTCCCATTGCTTGAACCATCGAATAAGGAGTGTCGACGTGGCCTCATCTGCTGTCAGTCTGAAGAACGACGTTTCACCTGCCGAATGGGAAGCGCGAGTCAATCTCGCGGCCGCGTACCGTCTCACGGCGCTGTTTGGGTGGGACGATCTGGTGTTTACCCATATCTCGGCACGCGTGCCAGGCCCCGAACACCATTTCCTGATCAACCCATACGGGATGATGTTCGACGAAATCACCGCCTCTTCGCTGGTCAAGATCGGCCTCGACGGCCGCAAGGTTGCCGAATCGCCGTATGACGTCAATCCGGCCGGCTTTACGATCCATAGCGCCGTGCATGCGGCACGCGAAGACGCCCATTGCGTAATGCACACTCACTCGGTCAACGGCGTTGCCGTGTCGGCGCAGGAAGCGGGATTGCTGCCGCTCTCCCAGCAGTCCCTTGGTGTGCTGGCGTCGCTCGGCTACCACGACTACGAAGGCATCGCGCTCAATGAAGCCGAGAAGCCCCGTCTCGTTCAAGACCTCGGAAGCAACACTTATCTGATGCTGCGCAACCACGGCCTGCTGACGGTTGGCGCGGCGCCGGCGGACGCCTTCGTCGCCATGTACTTCTTTGAAGCAGCCTGCATGATTCAGGTGCGCGCCCAGTCAGGCGGCGGCAAGCTCACGCCCATCCCGCAGCAAATTCTCGCCGGCATCAAGGAGCAGATCCGGATGGCGACGCGGGGCCTCACGCCCGGAGCGCTGGTGTGGCCTGGGCTGCTGCGTCGGCTCGATCGCCGCAACCCTGGATATGCCGACTAGCGCAGTCCGTTCGCGAGATGTCCGGCGCACGAGGGCATATGCCGGGCAAACAGCGTAAGCATGTATTACGCGTCATAGACCGCGTTTGCCGATTTAACGCAACGCGGATGTAATCTGGTAGGTCACGTGAGAACCTGTATGGCAAAGATCTTTATCTACGGTGCCGGCTCTATTGGTTGCTATGTCGGCGGACGGCTTCTTGCCGGAGGGAGCGACGTCAGTTTCATTGGACGTGCACGCGTGGCCGACCAGTTGCGCAATCAAGGCATCACGCTGTCGCGGCACGACGATAGCCGCTGGCATGCCCCGTCGGAACGCATCGACGTATCGACGGACGCGGCAAGCGCCGCCGCTGCCGATCTCGTGCTCGTCACCGTCAAGTCTGCCGCGACGCCCACCGCCGCGGCCGAACTGGCGAACGTGCTACGCCCCGGCACGATCGTCGTGAGCTTCCAGAACGGCATTGGCAATGCGGACGTGCTGCGCGCCGCGCTGCCACAGCACACGGTGCTGGAAGGGATGGTGCCATTCAATGTCGTCGAACGCGGCCCGGGTGCGTTTCATCAAGGTTCAGCGGGAGAACTGGAGATCAGGCATACGCCGGCCATGCAGCCGTTCGTCGAAGAATTCAGGAGAGCGGGTCTGCCGCTGATCCAGCACGCCGACATGTTGCCGGTGCAGTGGGCGAAGCTGTTGCTCAATCTCAACAATGCCATCAACGCGCTGGCGAACCGGCCTTTGAAGGAAGAGCTCTCGCAACGCGCCTATCGGCTTTGCCTCGCGATGGCGCAGAAAGAAGCGCTCGCGCTGCTGAAGCGGGCCGGCATACGACCGGCCAGAGTGACGCCGCTTCCAGCCACGTGGATACCGCGTGTTCTCAGCGTGCCTGATGCGTTGTTCGAACGGCTGGGCCGCACGATGCTGACGATCGATCCGCTCGCGCGCTCGTCGATGTCCGACGACCTGGCGGCCGGGCGCGCCACGGAAATCGACTGGATCAATGGCGAGGTCGTGCGTCTCGCCCAACGCCTTGGGCAAACGGCACCAGTCAACGCACGGCTATGCGAACTCGTGCGCGAAGCCGAGCGAGCCGACGTGCGCCCTTCATGGTCAGGCGAAGCATTGCTGGCTGAGATGCGGGCCGCGGCGCATACCACCTTGCCATTGCCCGCAAAAATCTGAACGCCGGCGCACACGCACAAGGTCGCGGCCATGCCATCAATGGAGTAGATTGATGTCTTGGTCACGCCCCCCGGCGTCTGACTTGGGAGAGAACCATGAAAAGTCGTTACGCGGTTTCGCTGGCAGTCGCTGCAAGTCTTGCTGTGTCATTCGCTTTCGCCCCGGAAGTCGTGGCACAGACAGGCACCCCCGGGACGAAGCAGATGCAGGACACGCAACGGAAAGCCGAACAAAAGGCTCATAGCGCAGGCAAGAAATCTCACCACAAGACCACTCCCCAGAAAGTCGCGCCTCAAAAGGCCGGAAGCACCGAGGCGGCATCCGCCCCTTAGTTTCCGGTTGTCAGCCGTTGCGGGGGGCTCAGCGGGCTATTAGATCGCGCCGAAAAACTTTCGGTGCGAGCCTGAACATCACCTAGCGCAGCCGCACGATCGTCGACTTCAACTCCGTATATTTCTCGAGCGCGTGCAGAGACTTGTCGCGGCCGTTACCCGACTGCTTGTAACCGCCGAACGGAAAATTCATGTCGTCGGCCCCTTCGTTGTAGCCGTTAATCCAGACTGTTCCTGCGCGCAGGCGCCTCGCCACCTCGTGCGCAGTCGCCAGATCGCCCGACCATACGGCAGCCGCGAGGCCGTATTCAGTGTCGTTTGCGATGTGCACCGCTTCGTCGACGTGATCGAACTCGATCACGGACAGAACCGGCCCGAAGATTTCTTCCCGGGCAATCTTCGCATCCGGCTTGACCTCGAACACGGTCGGTTCGACATAGAAGCCGCCGGTTTCCTCCCTGACTCGCGCGCCGCCCGTCACAAGCCGGCCTTCCCGGCGACCTGCGTCGATATAGGCCGCCACGCGCTCGAACTGGATACGGTCGACGATAGGTCCCATCGTCACCGACGGATCAAGCGGATGACCCGGCTCATAGGCATGTGCCGCAGCGGCCACCTTCGCGACGAACGCGTCCTTGATATCCCGGTGCACGAGGAGCCTCGAACCCGCCGTGCACACCTCGCCCATGTTGAAGAAAATCGCGTCGGCCGCCGCCTTCGCTGCGCGATCGAGATCGGGGTAATCAGGCAGCACGATGTTCGCTGACTTACCCCCGAGTTCGAGCCACACGCGCTTCAGATTGGATTGCGCCGCGCATTCCATGATCTGCCTTCCGGTCCTCGTCGAGCCGGTGAACGCGATGCAGTCGACGCCGTGGTGCAGCGCGAGCAACCTGCCTGGTTCGGCGCCACCCGGCACGACGTTGAATACACCGGGCGGCAGGCCTGCCTCGTGCGCCAGGCGGGCGACGCGAATCGCGGTGAGAGGCGATTTCTCCGATGGTTTGAGAACCACACTGTTACCGACAGCAAGCGCCGGGGCGAACTTCCACGCCGCCATCAGCAGTGGAAAGTTCCATGGCACCACCGCAGCGACGACACCAACGGGCTCGCGTGTCACGAGGCCGACGAGATGATGGTCGGCCGGCACGATCTCGCCGCCCATCTTGTCGATCGCCTCGGCATACCATTCGACACAGTGCGCTGCAGCCGGTATGTCGATGGCCGTGGTGTCGCCGATCGGCTTGCCCGCATCGAGCGTTTCGAGCAAAGCCAGCTCCTCGAGGTGCTCACGCATCAAGGCAGCCCAGCGCAGCAGCACGGCCTTACGATCGCGTGGATTCATGCCCGCCCATACCTGCGTGTCGAATGCCCGCCGGGCCGCCGTCACGGCCGCGTCGACATCCGCTTCACCGCAGTCAGCGACCTGGACCAGCACGCGGCCATCGATCGGGCTCACACAGGCGAATGTCTTTTCGCTGTGAGCGTGGCGCAGCGCACCATCGATAAATGCACGCCCTTCGATTTCCATGCCGGCGGCTTTATTCTGCCAGTCTGAGAAAGTTTTCTTATTCATCAGGATGCCTATATTCACCATTGTTTGACAGGCACACCACGTGCCTCGTTACCTGTCCTCGTCTCAACCCGCGAAACGCGTCGCCGAACCGACTGGATCGATCGGTGTGCAAATTCCCGCGCGCGCTTCGATCACTTCACCCGCGGCGAGACACAGCGCCTCCTGAAAGCGGCCGGCGACAAGCTGAACGCCCATCGGCACACCGTCGCGCACGCCGGTCGGCACGGACAGCCCCGGCAATCCGAGCAGCGCGGTCGCGATCAGCGGACTCTGCATGTCGAGGATGTGCCGCATCGCGTCGTCGCCGCGCTGGTCCTCGTCGATCGCGAAAGGCTGCGCGCATGAGACCGGCATCAGCAGCAGCGGATAGCGCTCGAAGAAATGCTGCCAGTCGCGTAACAGCCCGGTGCGTCGCGCCAGACCGTTCATGTAGCCAGCCAGGTCGAGCGGCGCGGCAAGCCGGCGCTGGCTGCCGAATGCCGTACGAATCGCGTCGTCGCCATGCTGCATGATGACGTCGCCGAGACCACCCCTCGCTTCATTAGTGACGAGGTCCAGCCATAGCGCGCTCGCTTCGGTCATCTGCGGTGGGACGGCTTCTTCGACGATGCAGCCCGCCTCCTCGAGCCAGCCTGCCGCCTGCCGGATCGCGTCGACGACCGCAGCGTCGGAACGGAGGCCCGGCAGTTCCGTACAGACGGCGACACGCGCAGGAAGCGGCGCGCGCTGGCCAGGCGGCTCTACCGGCATCCACCATGCGTCGCGCGGATCACCGCCTGCCATCGCCTCCAGCGCAATGCGCAGGTCGCCGACCGTTCTCGCCAGCGGTCCCTGCACCAACGCGAGCTGGACAGCAAGCGTCCGGTCTTTTACCTGCGTCGGGTTGTACGCGGGTACGCGGCCGGTGCTCGGCCGCAGTCCCGCGACACCGCATGCGTAGGCCGGGTAGCGGATCGAGCCGCCGAGGTCATTGCCGTGCGCGATCGCGCCGATACCAGCGGCAACCGCAGCCGCTGCCCCGCCGCTGGAGCCCCCCGGCGTTAGCCGCGGATTCCATGGATTCAGCGTGCGGCCATGCAGGTCGTTGTCGGTGAACCAGCGATATGAGAACGCCGGTGCGTTACTGCGGCCGATCACGATCGCGCCAGCCTTGCGCAGGTTCGCGACCACAGGGCTGTCCTCCCCCGCGACGAGATCCTTGAACGCGCTCACGCCGTTAGTCGTCGCGCGGCCAGCCATATCGACATTGATCTTGACCGTCACCGGCACGCCGTGGAGCGGTCCGACCGGCTCGCGCCGCGCGATCGCCGCATCGGCCTGCGACGCGGCCAGCAGTGCGCTGTCGGCCAGCACGTCGACAATCGCGTTGATGCGCGGATTCACATCCTCGAGCCGCCGTAGACAACTCTGCGTGAGTTCCGCCGACGACACGTCGCGACGCGCGACGCGTTCGACCATTTCCGTAGCGCTCAGACGCCACAAATCCTGAGTCATGTCATGCTCCTGGTTGATTCCGATGATTGACGTTGCAAGTCGAACTGTCGCGCTATGCGTGGGACGGCTCGACTTGCGGGGCGTGCGACGCATAGATCTTCCTGCACGCCTCCACGACCTCCCAGGTGCCGCGAAAGCCCGAGGGAATTACGAAGCGATCCCCGGCGCGCAGCACCTTTTCGCTCCCCTGCATGTCACGCACGATCACCACGCCACTCAACATCTCACAGTACTCGGATTCGTCGTACTCGATCGTCCAATGGCCGGGCGTGCTCTCCCAGATGCCGGAACTGAACTGTCCGCAAGCACTGATGTAGTGATGCGTGAGCGTCTGCATCGGATTGCCGGCCAGCAGCAGCCCGCGCGGCACGCGGGACTGGGTCAGATCCGCGGGGTCCCGCATCAGGTCCACGATATGGGTGATGTCTGTCATAAGCGCCTCGAAGGTGTGCAATGTTCGATTCAGGTCGGTTGCCGCGCGGCCGGACGAACCGGCTGGCACCGGCTCAAAACGCGTCCATCATCCGGTGCCAGGTCATCGCGAGCATCAGCATCGGCGAGCGCAGCAGGCGTCCGCCCGGGAAGTCGCGGTGTCGGATCTTGCCGAACAGGTCGAAGCGGGCCGCCTGCGCATCGATCGCTTCCGCAATGAGCCGGCCCGCGAGTCCCGTGACGTTCACGCCGTGCCCGGAAAACCCTTGTGCGAAATACACGGTCGGCTCGAGGCGGCCGAAATGCGGCGCGCGATTCATCGTCGCGTCGACGAAGCCGCCCCACGCGTAGTCGATCTTCGCGTCAGCGAGCTGCGGAAACGTCTTGAGCATGTCCCGCCGCATGGCGGCGGCGAGCTCGCGCGGCGTGCGGGTCGAGCTGCTCGCCTTGCCGCCCCACAGCATCCGGCGATCCTTCGTCAAGCGGAAATAGTCGAGCGCCGCATTGCAGTCGCTGATCGCCACATCCGTTGGCATCGGATCGCTCGCCCTTGCGTCGCCGAGCGGTTCGGTCGCAATGAGGTACGTCGCCACCGGCATGATCTTGCGCGCAAGCGCCGGCGCGAGCCGGCCGAGGTAGGCGTTACCCGCGAGCACGACGTAGCGCGCGTCCACCTGCCCGCGCGCGCTCGTCACGCGATGACCTTGCGCGGTCTTCCCGATTGCCTGCGCGCTCGTGTCCTCGTGGATCGACACCCCCGCGTCACGTGCCGCGCGCGCCAGGCCGAGCGTGTAGTTGAGCGGATGCAGATGACCGCTGCCGTCGTGGTGGAGCCCACCCAGGTAGCGATCCGAAGCGACGACCTGACGCATCTCGTCACGCTCGACATACCGGTACCCGCGATAGCCGAAGCGCAACTCGGCGGCTTCTGCCCAGGCACGCAGCGCGTCGACATGGCGCGGCTTGTTTGCCGCGGTCAGGTAGCCGAACGTCAGGTCGCAATCGATCTGATGCTTCGCGACCCGCTCCTTGACGAGCTCCACCGACTCGAGCCCCATCGCCCAGACGCGCCGCACGTCTTCTTCCGGCATGAAGGACGAGAACGTATCGATGTCACACGAATAACCCGCGATCAGCTGGCCGCCGTTGCGGCCGCTCGCGCCCCAGCCGATCTTCGACGCCTCGAGCAGCACGATCGAGTAGCCGCGTTCGGCGAGATTGAGCGCAGTGGAAAGGCCTGTGAGCCCACCGCCGATCACGCAGACGTCGGCGGATACCGATGCATCGAGCGTTGGATGAGACGTCCGGTCGTTCGCGGTAGCCGCGTAATAGGACGGGACGTGCGTCTGATTTTCAAACTTGAGCATGACAAAACCTCGCGATCCGCAGCGGCCCTGTTTCCTCAGGCCGGCGCCGGCATCGCATCAGAAAGAATAGAGGAATTGCGCGGCAAGCAGGTCGTTCGACCTGGCATACGTACCGTCATTGCGCAGGAACACCTGACGGTTCGCCCAATCGTGCCGGTATTCGACCTTCACAGTGATCTGCTGGGTCGGATAGAACAGCAGGTCGAGCGCGGCGTCCTGGCGCGTCGCGCCCTTGCATTCGAAGCCGTGATTGCTCGATGCCCCGAGGCAATTCACGTCGATGCCGAAGCCGTTATACGGATCCATCCCGTTGCCGTTGAGGGCGATCCCACCACCCCCGCCACCGTTCTTGCTGTCAACCAGCAGGTCGTAGCGCGCCGTCACGCCCATTCGCCCGATCACCGGCAGCCTGAACTTCCGATGCGCGAGCAGCGACAATCCGTACCACTGCGCCTGGCCGCCGTTCCACGCGGCATTCTGCTGCTGGCCGTAGTCGATTTCGGCGTTGTACTGGACGTCGGCCAGCGCGTACGTCATATCGGCTTCGGTGAAGAAGAACGTGCCGTAGCCGTTCGGCGCCTGGCCGCCCCAGCCGTAGCTGACCGAGCCTGTCGATGGGTCGATCGCGCTCGGCAGCGTCTGCCGGCCGATGCTGAACGAGCCGCCGACGTCGAGCTGGCTGCCGCGCAGATAGTCCACCCGCGCGCTGAACGTCGGCATGCGATTGCTCGTCGTGATCGGATCGCCGAACGCGTTCGTGCCGGTCTGCGTCACCGAGCCGGCGGTGCGGAACTGCTCGTTGCCGAGCACGAACTTCCATGCCCATTGGTCACCGGTGTAGTTGACGCCGGCGCCGATCGAGCTGCCCGGATCCGAGAAGTCATACAGCAGGTTGTGCGTGAGCGTCAGCATCTGGTTCGACTGCTGCATCTCGTAGCCGCTCAGCCCCGGCATCAGTCCGGCGACGACCGACGTGGTCGGCGTCAGCGGCACCGTCGCGATCGCGGTATTCAAAATGTTGAACCCGCTTTCGCTGTGTTCGTTCATCAGGTACATCCCGGCGCCCCGGTTTGGCATCAGGGTCACCTCTACGGAGGGCGCCATCGGACCGACGCCGAACATCTTCTTGATATCGAGGTACAGATCGCCGAACGTGCTGTTGTAGTACTGGTATGCGTTCTCGTGGTTCGCAAACTGGAATGACGACGTGCCTGCCGCTCGGTTATACAGATAGGTAGGATCGATGTAGCCGGTCACCGACAGCCCCGCGATCGGGCCGGTCCGAGCGGCGTCGGTCAGCGCGTCGACTTTCAGCTGCTGGTTCGCGGTCTGCTGCTTCAACTCGGCAACCTCGTCGTTGGTCAGCACCGCCGGCGCCTGGCCGTAGTCCGCCGACGACGGATCGGCAGCGGCCGTGCGCGCCGGCGCCGGCGTGGACACGGGCTTCGCGGCAAGCTGCGACTGCAGCCCTTTGACCTCCTGCTGCAGCGCAGCGAGTTGCCGCTGCAGCGCCTTGATCTGATCGCCGGTCGGACTCGCTGCGGCCAGCCCCGGCAGCACCCCAGCCACCAGCACGCTGATTAACCTCTTCTTCATGAAACGTCCCTCTGTTGTTATTTGCTTCGGATTCCTCAACCACCCGACTTCAACCGCAGCCACAAACGGTTCTGCAGCCGTGTGATCTCCGCGCTTATCGGCATCGCGAGCGCCATTCTGGCGAGCACGCTGTCAGGCAGGTAGACGTCCGGATCCTGGGAGATCTCCGGTTTCACGAACGGGCGTGCGGCCTTGTTCGCGGTCGGATAGGCAATCTCGTTCGTGATTGCCGCGTTGGTCTTCGGGTCCTCAATGTAGTTGATCCACTTCAACGCCGCCTCGGGATTCGGCGCATCCTTCGGGATCCCCATCACGTCGAACCACAGCAGGCCGCCTTCCTTCGGATTCACGTAGCGGATCTGGTATCCGTGTTTCGCCTCCACCGAGCGCCGACCCGCGAGGCTGACATCGCCAGACCAGCCGAGCACCACGCACACGTCGCCGTTCGCGAGATCGTCCGCATAGCCCACCGAATTGAACTGCGTGATGTACGGACGAATCGTCTTCAGCACCTCGTAGGCCGCCTGATAGTCCGCCGGGTTCTTGCTCTCCGGATCCTTGCCCATGTATTGCAGCACCGCTGAGAATGCCGCGTCAGGCGCGTCGAGCAGCGACACGCCGCAGCCCTTCAGTTTCGACACGTTCGCCGGATCGAACAGCAGCGCCCAGCTATCGGTCGGCGCGTTGTCGCCAAGCCGCTTCCTGACCGCCTCGACGTTGTAGCCGACCCCCGTCGTGCCCCACGCCCACGGCACACCGTACTGGTTGCCCGGATCGGCCTTCGCGACCATCTTCATCAGCGCCGGGTCGAGGTTCGCAAGGTTCGGGATCTTCGACTTGTCGAGCTTCTGGTAGACGCCCGCCTGGATTTGCCGCGCGAGGTAGTTCGACGTCGGCACGACGATGTCGTAGCCGGAACTGCCGGTGAGCAGCTTGGTCTGCAGTGTGTCGTCGCTGTCATAGCTGTCGTAGCGCACCTTGATGCCGGTCTGCTTCTCGAAGTTCGGCACCGTGTCCTTCGCGATGTACTCGGACCAGTTGTAAACGTTCAGATTGGTGTCGCCGGCCAGCACGGACTGGCTAGCCGCGAACGCGAGGCTGGCTGATGCGGCGAAGACGATCCTGATGACCGGGCAGCGACGAAAACGGGCACGCATAGGAAATCTCCTGATAGTGTGAATTGGCCGCTCCGACCCATGCGGATGCCGCCGGTAAGCAAACTCGTCAATGCGTCGCGAGGCGATCGTCGACGTGCGGACTGAACGCCGTGTCTCCTTCGGTTCAGCTTGTAGAGCACTGTAAAGATCGTGGTACGGGTCGTCTGTCCCGGGAACAAAGGACAAGCTTCATCGCCGATAACGGTGGTTTGGGTGCATTCCCGTGTAGGCATGGGGAATTTGTCGTGGTACCAGTAGCGCCACCCAGAATTAACCGAGAACAGAAGTGATGAACGCCGCGCCCCCTTCCCCGGATCTCCAGCTCAGTCAGGTCGCGTTCGTGACCGAGACGTTGGGCGACATCGCGCAGGCCGTCGGCGCTCCGCAGTTCATGCAGGTCGTGTATGAAAGTCTCGTGCGCTTCGTCGACTTCGACGCGGTGCATCTGGATTACGAACGCGTGTCTCCGTCCGGCCAGCGCAGCATCGGATGGATCGGGAGCTTCGGCCGCGATCGTGAGCTTGTCGAACAGGTGATGCGGGACTATTACCGGAGCTACGCGAGCGAGGACGCGACCTATGAGGGAATCGCAGACAGGCGCGATGTGCAGTTGATCCAGATCTCCGCGCAGAAAGTCGCGAGCGAGCTCCGGCATCTGTTCTTCGACATCGGCAACATCCACGATGAATGCGTGGTCTTCGGCGTGACGAACGGCACGCGATACTCGATATCGATGGCGCGCTCACGGCGCCTGCCGTCGTTTTCGCTGAAGGAGTTGAGCCTGCTGAAACAGTTCGCGCACGTCGTGCTGCCGCTGGCGGCGGTGCACAAGCGGCTGATCGGCGCGATCTCGCCGGACGACGGCCGCCCGGATACGTCGGACAACAATCTGCTCGCGCAGTGGCTTCCGCAATTGCACGGCAAGCTGACGTCGCGCGAAACGCATGTGTGCTCGTCGTTCATCCAGGGAATGACAACACCGGCGATCGCGCAATCGATGGGACTGAAGCCTTCGACCGTCGAGACCTATGCGAAGCGGGCGTTTGCGAAGCTAGGTGTCGATTCGCGGCGGCAGTTGATGGCGCTCGTGCTAAAGAGCGCACCGCTGCGGTATGGCAGCGATGGGGTGTAGTGGAAAGCGTGCAACCCGGGCTGATCCGGAAGCATTCGGCTCGCGATAAGCGCTACCGCGCCCCGCCCGGATCGCAGCGGGCACCTAAGCGAACTCATGGCTCACTCAAGCCTGTCTAACCTTCTGCGTCAGAAAGTCGACCAGATCCTGCTGCACCGTGTCGAGCACGTCGCCTGCGCCGACCAGCGCCAGTTCTGTTGGTGGCAGTGGCGGCATATCAGTGCATATTCGATGCTCGGGCAAAACCGCCGACCTGGGTAACACCGTGATGGCCAACCCTGCGGCAACGGCAGCCTGAATCCCCGTGAGACTTTGACTGCCGAACGCTACTCGCCACGCACGCTTTGCCTTGTCGAGGCTGCGAATCGCGCGCTTCCGGTAGATGCATCCGTCGGGGAAAAGCGCAAGCGCAATGGGCTCATCCGAATCCGGTTTCGGCGACACGGTGTCCCGGCCGCGTACCCAGACAAGTGCCTCTGGCCACGATGCGAAGCAGTCGCCACTACCAGGTTCGCGTTTGACGAGAGCAATATCAATTTCGCTGGCGGAAAGCTTTTGCTGCAAAACCGCGCTCATGCCCGCAAACGTTTCAAGTCGCGCATCCGGACGGATTTTCAGAAAACCGGAAAGCATCGCTGACATACGTCGCGCGTCGAAGTCTTCCGGAACGCCTATCCGCACCGGCGAAAGCTGCACATCTCGCCGGAGCGCCTCCTGCGCCTCCTGAGACAGAGCCAGTAACCTGCGCGCGTACTGCGTGAGCAATACGCCATGCTCGGTGGCAGTCACATGGCTACCGGTGCGGTCTCGAAGAAGCAACGGTCGCCCAACGGATTCTTCGAGTTTGCGCACCTGTTGGCTTACTGTCGATTGCGTGCGATGTACGCGTTCACCGGCACGAGTGAAACTGCCCTCATCAACGACGCAAATCAGCGTCTTCAGCAGCTCGAGGTCAAACATGATTCGTCATTTACCTTTTAACTAAGGATCAGCAGTTTATTTAATTTTCCAATATAGAGCATTCAGCCTATCCTGCAAGACCTTCTCTACTAGACGGAGTCAATGATGTCACTGAAGGGTACGCGGCGGCCGACATGGCTGACTTTTGACTGCTACGGCACGCTCATCCAATGGGACGAAGGTTTGCTTGCTGCAGTGCGAGAGATACTGGGTAGTCGCGGGGCGACTGAAGTCGAGGCGTCCAGGTTTATCGAGGTGTACGACCGGCATGAACATGCGCTCGAACAAACGCCGCCGCATCGCTCCTTTCGGGACGTCTCGGGCCAGGGGTTACGTCTTGCGCTGGAGGAGTTCGGGCTCGACGGCAGCGAAAAGGACGCCACGGTGCTCACATCGCGAATTTCGGCGATGCCGCCGTTTCCCGAAGTCGTCAGCGCGCTCGGGGAGCTGAAGGCGATGGGGTTCCGTCTTTGCATCGTGTCGAACACCGACGACGACATCATTGCAGGCAACGTCGCACAACTAGGTGGTCATATCGACCGCGTGGTGACCGCACAGCAGGCAGGCGCATACAAGCCCGCACCACGTTTGTTCGAGTACGCTCACGAATTGCTCGATGTATCGAAGGACGATGTCGTCCATATCTGTGCCAGCCCGCATCTTGATCACTCCGCGGCACGAGACATCGGATTCCGGTGTGTCTGGATAGATCGCGGCACGGGTCGGAAGCTACTGCCGGATTACACACCTGAGGCTACACTCAAGACGCTGGACGAAGTGCCACAGCTTTTCGCGACACTTGGCTGGTAGTCGTTTCGCTGAATACAAAACGAGCGGCTTCTCGCCGCTCGTTCGCTGTTTTTGAGGTTTTTGCGGAGCGTTTTTGCCGAGCTTCAGCGGATCGGATTGAGGGCGTCGCCCGACACCTTGTAGACCGTTACCGGCGCGTCGATCCACTCACCGGTCTTGTCGAAAGCCACTCTTCCGACCAGGGTCGAGAATTGCGTCTGTTTAAGCAGCGGCACGAACTTCTCAGGGTCGGTTGAATTCGCGGCTTTAATGGCTTGTGCCACAACCATGGTTGCCGAGTAGAAAGCCGGCGAGTAGATATCGTTCTTCGCGCCGAACTTCTGTTCATATCGGGTCGCAAAATCGGCACCGCCCTGCAATGTGGCCAGCGGCGCGCCGCCTTGAGCGCAGTATCCCCGGCCATCCAGCGATCCTGCAGCGAGCTTCGGCATGTCGACGGAGCAGATGCCGTCGCCGCCGAGAATCGGAATCTCGAGCCCTAACTGTTTGGTCTGTCGTCCGATCGAAGCAGCCTGCGCGTAGTAGCCGCCGTAGAAGATGACGTCCGGACGTTCGGCTTTGATGTGAGTCAGGATCGCGTTGAAATCGGTGGCCTTGTCGTTCGAATACTCCCGCCCGACAATCTCGAGACCATTCTTCTTCGCCGTGGCGACGAATACATCGGCGACTCCCGAACCGTATGCGGTGCGATCATCGATCACTGCCGCGCGCTTCGCGTGAAGCACGTTCGCGGCGTATTCGGCCATGCGCGCGCCCATCACATTGTCGCTGGCGGCGAGACGAAACACATACGGAAAGTTCTGCTGGGTAACAGCCGGGTTCGATGCCGCGCCGGTGATCATCGGGATGCGCGCATCGTTATAGATACGCGATGCGGGAATCGTCACCCCGGAGTTGTAGTGGCCGATGACCGCTTTCACTCCCGAATCAACCAGCTTCTGGGCGACGGATACGCCGGTCTTGGGATCCGCTGCATCGTCCTCCGACACCACGGCGAACGTGACAGCCTGCCCGTTGATGATCATCGGCTTGCGGTTCAGGTCTTCGACCGCGAGCCGGACACCTCGCTCATCGTCCTTGCCGAAATTCGACTGCCCTCCCGTCAACGGACCTGCAACGCCCACCTTGACGACTTCCGCTTGCGCAGTCATGCAGATGGTGGATAGCAATGCAGCGAACAAGGCCGAAGTCTTAATACCGTCCATGAATCTTTCTCCTCGCAGTGATCGATTGGTAACCGGCTCTCGCATCATGTGATCCGATATCCGCATTCACTTCTATGGAGCGCCTGCGCCCCAGAAGTCTGCGTATTCTTTTGGTTCAAATTGCCACGCGACATGCACACTCGCCGACGCGCCCCCCTACCTGTGCAGTTAGTAAGACCTGCACAGTTGCTGGGGTGTTTTGCTGGAGCAGAATTGCGCCGACGGGATGGAGACGGACAAGGCTGGTTTCGCGAACGGCATTGGCTGGCCGCCAATACCGTTCCGGAAAGGACGCTACTGTGAAGCGAAAACGTTAACGCGCAACGGTTTCCGCCAGGAAAGAAAATAGCCGGTCGAAGTTGCTATGCGCCACGTTGAATCGCAACCAGCCCGTCTTTACGCGTCCGCCGTAAAACAGATGTCCTGGCGCCAGCAGGATACGTTTGTCGAGAGCGCGCTCGGCCAGTTCCGCCGAATCCAGCTCGACGCCAGCCGGCCTCGCCCATACGAACATGCCGGCACGAGGCTCGCAAAAGATCTCAAACCCGATTGCTTCGAGCCGGCGACAGACCCGTTCCTGAGCGGTTGCGAGACGCTCTCGCAACTGTTCCGTCTGTTTGCGAAAATGCCCTTCTGCCAGTATCGCGCTCACTAGCCGTTCCGTGACGGTTGGCGTCGACATGCCCGACACCAGCTTCTGATAGAGCAGACCTTCGAGGATTCCAGCCTCTGCGACCACGAAACCGACGCGCAGACCCGCGCCGATTGTTTTGGAGAAGCTGCCGATATAAATGACGTGTTTCAGTTGATCCATCGAAGCCAGCGTCACGTGCGAACCTTGCACCAGGCCGGCGGAGACATCGTCCTCCACGATCAGGCAGTTGTGGCGTTCCGCAGCTTTTAGCAATTTGAAGGCCGCCGCGGAGCTGTAACTCGCTCCAGTGGGATTGTGAAGCCGGCTATTCGTGAAGTAGACCTTTGGACGGCGCGTTTCGAGCACCGTCTCCATGACGGAAATGTCGGGTCCGGTAGGCGTCATCGGTATCCCGATGCTTTCGACCTCGCGCAAGCGCAAGGCAACGAGCAGGTCGCTATAGCACGGCTCATCGACCATGACCGCGTCGCCCGGTTGGGTGAATTGGCGTATGACAAGGTCTAGCGACTGATTTGCGCCCAGCGTCGTCATGACCCCGCCGGCATCCACCTCGATTTCATAGTCCGACAGCTGTCGGGCTATCTGTTCCCGCAATGGCTCGTACCCCCGCGCGTGCCCATAACCCAGCAGGCTCTCCGGCTGCAACGCGAGTTGTCTGAGCGCCCGCGCGAGACCATCGCTGTCAAACCATGGCTCCGGAAGCCAACCGGCTCCTGCGTAAATCGCCCCTTCATCCGCGCCGAGAAAGTTTCGCAATAGCCAGCCATTGGTCACGCTCTCATCGAGCCTTTCGGCGACTTTCCGCGGCGCGTTGTGGCTCCGCTCAGAGACGTAAAAGCCCGATCCGCGCCGCGCTTCCAGTACGCCCTGCGCGACCAGCCGATCGTAGGCCTCGACGACCGTGAAGGTCGACACACCGTGCGCCCCGGCGAATGCACGGATGCTCGGCACGCGCACACCTGGTCTCCAGCGCTTTTCAGCAACTTCATTCATCACCCCGGCCACGATCTGCACGGTAAGCGGCGTATCCGATCGGGAATCCAGCGTCAAAACGGGTTTCATCGTGGCCACACAGGGGAAGAACTCGGACGGACGACTAAAAATGTGTAGAGGTGCCGGGCCCTCTACAGCTATCTCGCGACCCCACCAAGTGTACATGTATCTGTGCAGGCCATTTGCCTAAATTGATGGCCATCCCGCCCGACTCTCTCTGTGGCGACAACTCTCACTGTCTTTCCTCAGCATGAACAAGATACGAAATGCAAACGCGATCCTCTCGCAAGGCGACTCGCCCTCCAGACAAGTCGTGCTCGAGATTGCCGATCGCACACTCGAGCGCCTGGACAGCTATCGGCGGATCAGAAACATCATGCGCATGGACGGTACCGTGTTGCATGTTGGAACCCGCTCATGGGATCTATCGCTGAAGCGCAACGTGTACCTGATCGGGGCCGGCAAGGCCTGCAATCACATGGCCATGGCGGTAGATCATGTGTTGGGAGACTTCCTGACCCAGGGGATCGCGATCGTAAAGATCCTGGAGGAAACCGATCGATTCAACAGGACCGAAGTCTTCGTGGGTGGACACCCGCTACCCAACGAAGAAGGCCACCGCGCTTCCAGGAAAATTATCGAACTCGTCGATCAGGCTGGGCCCGAGGACCTGTTCATTGCGGTGATCAGCGGCGGCAGTTCAGCACTCATGTCGTGCCCGATCGAGGGCATTAGCTTGCAGGATGAGATCGATACCACCGACGTGCTGTTGAAATCCGGCGCGGGTATTTACGAAATCAACGCCGTGCGTCGTCACATTTCGGCCTTGAACGGCGGCATGCTAGCGAAGCGCATTCAGGACGTAGGCGCCGAACTGATCGGCTTCGGTATCAGCGATGCGGTGGGCTCGCCTGCCACGGGCGATATCGCCGTGCCCTATCCGGCGTATAAAAGCACGCCGATCGGCCCCGACATGACGACGCTCGACGATGCGCGCGCAACGATCGTCAATCGCAATGTCGCCGAGCGGTTGCCTGCAAGCGTTGTCGATTATCTGATGAACGCCGGCCCTGAAGCGGAAACGCCCAAAGCGTTTCCCGACAACACCTACTTCCTGCTCAACACGCTGCCGGATTCCTGCATCTACGCCAAGGAAATCTGCGAGGAGATGGGTCTTCCGGCCATGATCGTTTCGTCCTTCCTCGAGGGCGAAAGCCGTGACGCCGGCACTTTCTTCGCTTCGATTGCGCGCGAAATCCAGACATACGGCAACCCGCTCAAACCTCCTTGTGTGCTTCTCAGCTCCGGCGAGGTTACGACGCTGATCGACGACAACAGCGTGATCAAAGGCCATGGTGGCCCAGGCCAGGAAATGGCCGTGAGTTTTGCCATCACGGCCGCGAGGACAAAGGGCGCGTGCCTGTTATCGATCGATAGCGAAGGCACGGACGGCACAGCGAACGTCGCCGGTGGCATTACCGATTCCACCAGCTTCAAGGCTGCGGCCGACAAAGGAATCAGCCTGTACCAGGCGCTGCGTGAGCACAGTTGCTTCGAGGCGCTCGATTCGATTCGCTCCACTGTTTTTACCGGTAACACCGGCACCAACCTGTGCGACCTGAACATCCTTTACATTCCTGAGCCGAAGGCGGGTGAATAACATGGAAGACAGGATCGCATCCGTCCGGGCCCAGCAGATCATCGACTGCAAATGCCGCCCCGCTGTCGAAGTCGAGATCCGCACCGAGAGCGGTGCAATCGGGCTGGGCGCCGCGCCCACTGGCACTTCGGTGGGCATGCACGAATCGTTTGTGCTGCGAGACAACGACCCGTCGACCTACAAGGGGCTAAGCGTTCATCAAGCCGTCAACAATGCGGTGAACGTGATTGGTCCGGCGCTCATCGGCATGAACGTGTTCGATCAGCGAGCCATCGACGGAAAAATGATCGCCCTTGATGGCACACCCGACAAGCGTCGTCTCGGGGGCAATACGATCTACTCGGTATCGGTTGCAGCTTTCCGCGCCGCGGCGGCCGCGCTCTCGACTCCGCTTTACAAGCACATTGCGGGTGGCGACATCCGAACGGTGCCCGTCCCCTGTTTCAACGTAATCAACGGCGGCCGATGCGAAGGACTGACGCAGGCATTCAATGAGTTCCTGATTGTTCCCTACGGCACTGATCACGTCGATTCGTCCATCGAGATGGCCGTCGCCGTGTTCCAGAAGCTCGCGGACGTGCTCACAGACTACCTGGGACATAAGCCACAGGTTGCCAGCTCCTATGGCTATGCCGCGCCGTCAGACGACCCTGAAACGATCCTCGCATTAATGCAGAAGGCCGTTGACGCGTGCGGCTATACAGGCCGGATCGCCTTCGCGCTCGATTGCGCGTCGAGCGAGATGTACAACAAGGAGACCCATACCTATCTGCTGAAAGGCAAGTGGGTGTCGTCGGACGAACTGATCGCCTACGCCAGGTACCTGACGGAAACTTTCCCCCTTATTTTCATGGAGGATCTGCTCGACGAGAACGATTGGACCGGCTACGTCAAGGCGGTTCGCGAACTCGACCGCACCATCGTGCTCGGCGACGACCTGACCGTGACCAACCCTGCCTTGCTCAGGAAAGCTTACGAACTCCGCGCCGTGAGTGGTTTCGTACTCAAGCCCAATCAGGTCGGCACGATCACTGAGGCGCTGGACGCTTATCGATTTGCAGAAGAACACGGAATGATCGCGGTGCCATCAGGCCGCTCCGGTGGCGTCGTCGATGACGTCGTGATGGACTTCTCGGTCGGCCTCCAGGTGCCGTTTCAAAAGAACGGCGCGCCGCGTTCCGGAGAACGCATCGAAAAGCTGAACTTCCTGATGCGTGCCAATGCACGCAGCCCCGGTTGCCGCCTCTATGACATCTCGCCACTTCTTCGGTTTTGACGCGCGCTGCTGATGTTTGAAACCCGCCGATATGCCACCCCACTCACTTCGAAAAGGTGAACTCAAATGTATCCGAACATCGACTTTCTCTATCTTTCAGAGCCGGACATGATCACAGCCGGCGTACTGGATGCAGCGCGTTGTGTTTCTGTCTGCGAGGAGACCTTCAGTCTTCTTGGTAAAGGCGATTACCTCATGGGCGGCGCCAATCACAACAATCACGGCCTGAACATCGTCTTCCCGAAAGAGACGAAGTTTCCCAACATGCCGGTGGCGGGACCGGACCGGCGATTCGCCGCCATGCCCGGCTATCTGGGTGGACGCTTCGATGTCTGTGGCAATAAATGGTATGGGTCGAACCATGCCAATGCGGAGAAGGGATTGCCGCGCTCGATTCTGACCATGATGCTCAACGATAAGGACACAGGGGCGCCACTGGCTCTTATGTCGGCGAATCTTCTGAGTGCGGCGCGAACCGGAGCTGTGCCTGGCGTCGCAGCGAAGCATCTGGCCAACAAGGATTCGAAGACCGTATCGGTTATCGGCTGCGGTCCGATCAACAAGGCCTGCTTCACGGCAATCATGACCCAACTCGGCGCGGTCGAGAAAGTCATCTGCTTTGACGTTTTCCTGGACAAGGCGAACGAGTTCGCCGGCTGGGTCGAGGAAAAATACCGTATCAGCGCCATCGGCGTCGACGAGGCTGAACAAGGCTTTCGTGATGCGGACGTCATCACGGTCGCGGCCTCGCGCCTGAAGCCGCTCTACTTCAAGGATGAATGGATCAAGGAAGGGGCGACCATCCTGGTGTCGGGGCCGTTCAATACAGACGAATTTTTCCTGACCGATTGCAAGATCGTTTTCGATCACACTCCCTTGCAAGAGGCGTATGTCGAGGATGCCGACGCGTCCGGGAACAAAGACGCCTACTACAGCGGTGTGATCGGCGGCCCGTTCTACCGGTTGATCGATGCCGGCAAACTGCCCGCGCTGGCGGATTCGACTGGCCTGGGCGACGTCGTCAATGGCAATAAGCCCGGGCGAGAAAATGCGGAAGAGCGAGTCATTTTCATTGCCTGTGGCATGGCTGTTTTCGACATCAGCTGGGGTTTTGAAATTTACAAGAATGCAGTGCGGCAGGGAATTGGCCAATCGCTGAATCTTTGGAAGAAGCCCAGCGCGTTGTGAGTTGACCGAACAAGGTAGGCGCGGCTTCAGTGGGGGCTACCGGCCCCTTGACGATGTGCTACCGTCAGCCACTTTCCAACGCGTTGCCAATCAGGCGAACGTCTCGTCGAGCGCCGCCTTGATATCCGCAATCAGATCGGCTGGGTCTTCGAGACCAATCGACAGACGCAGATGACCATATTCCCGGAAAACGTCCGGATAGCGCTCCGATCCGCCCCGTCCCGCCTTGCCGACGTGCACGATCAGGGACTCGTCGTGGCCAAGCGATACCGCCGAGGTAATGAGACGCAGGTTGGCCACGAAGCGATTCTGTATCTCCGGTTCACCTTCGACGGCAAAAGCCATGACAGCGCCGTATCCCATGCCACCAAACTGGCGCGACGCAAGCGCATGCTGAGGATGGGAAGGCAGTCCCGGAAACGCCACAAATTCAATGCGCGAATCCTTGTCGAGGAATTCGGCGACCCTCTGCGCGGTAGACACGTGCTGAGCCAAACGCAGTGGCAAGGTCACTGAGCCTCGCATGATCAGCCACGCATTGAAAGGCGAGATTGAACCGCCCACATCGACAAGCGCATCGGCCTTCAGACGGCGAATCGGTTCCGTACGCCCGATCACGGCTCCGCCCATCGCATCGCCGTGCCCGTTTATGTACTTCGTCAGCGCATGAACCACGAAATCCGCGTCATGTTCAAGGCCGCGAAACATCGGCGGGGGCGTGAACGTCGCGTCGATCGACAGCATGGCGCCAGCATCGTGTGCGAGCTTTGCAAGCGCCGCCACATCTGCCACCTTCGTGGTCGGATTCGCAATCGTTTCGGCATGAATCAGTTTCGTGCTCGGGCGTACAGCGTCGCGTACCGCAGCGAGGTCGCTGATGTCCACGAACGTCGCTTCGATACCGTACCGTTGCGGAAGCAGCTCACTGAAAAGACGCCAGACAGCCTCATACGTTACATCGCTGACCACGACATGATCGCCACTCTTCAGAAACGTGAAGAAGATCGCATGCAACGCAGCAACGCCCGTGCTGAAAACGGCTGCATCCTCACCGCACTCCATTGCGGCGAGCTTACGCTCGAGGCAAAGCTGATTGTGGCCAGAATTGCGGGTGTAGAACAGCGTTTGAGAATCCGACCAGTCGAGTGAAGACGGGTCATCGGGCAACTGGTACGAGTTCGCCATCACGATCGGCGTACGGATCGCGCCCGTCGTGGCGTCAACGACGTTCCCGGCATGCACGGCCTGACTGGCGAAAGAAAGGCTTGCCGGTTCGTCCTTATCAGGCCGTTGCTGACTGTTCATGGTTGCCATATACCGCCTTCCTGATGCACACGACCTTCGGTTGAGTCATTTCCTCGTACGCAAATCTGACACCTTCGCGGCCGAGGCTTCCGTACTTGAATCCCCCAAATGGCATGGCGTCGAATCGGTAGTCCGATGAATCGTTGATCATGACGCCGCCAGCGTCCAGTTTGTCGGCTGCCTTGAGCGCGGCATGCAGATCATTTGTGAAGATGCCCGCATGCAGACTGTATTCGGAGCTGTTGGCGAGCGAGAGTGCTTCATCCAGTGTCTCAATCCGCTGAAGAACGACAACCGGGCTGAATACTTCCTGCTTCCACAGGTCGCATTCGAAGCTGACGTCCTCAAGTACCGTTGGTGCGTAAAGCGAACCGTCCTGAGTATTGCCGCACAGCAGTGCGGCTCCCTGACTGAGCGCGGCATCCACCACGCGTTTCGTGCGAGCCGCTGACTGAGCCGTGATCATCGGCCCGACGTCCGTGTCAGGCAACGCGGGATTGCCCGTCTTGAGCACTTTGGTGCCGGCAACGAAACGCGTCCTGAACGCGTCATAGATGGACGACTGAACCAGAATGCGTTGCGTGCCAATACAGTTCTGGCCTGCGGCCCAGAACGCTCCTGACACACACGACGTAGCAGCGTCCTCAAGGTCGCAGTCGTTCAGAACGATGACGGGTGCATTACCGCCCAGATCCATCGCAAGCTTTTTGAGGCCTGCGGAACTGGCTATTCTCTCTCCGGTTGCGAATCCACCGGTAAACGAAACCATTCTGACGTCCCGGGATGAGACGAGTGCTTCGCCGAGCGCTGCGCCACCCGTCGCGACCGACACGACGTTCTGTGGCATGCCGGCCGCCACCAGATATCCGACGAGCTTGATCGCCGATAGCGGCGTGAGTTCGGACGGCTTGAGAACGACGGCATTGCCGCCGGCAATCGCCGGGCCGAGCTTATGCGCAACCAGGTTGAGTGGATCGTTGTACGGCGTGATCGCAACGATAATGCCGAGCGGTTCCCGGGTGAACCATCCCTGGCGGTTTTCCGATCCACCATACGCATCGAACGGCACGACCTCACCTGCGTTTCGACGTGCCTCATCGGCGGATAGCTTGAGGGTGTTCACACACCGCAGCACTTCTTTCCGGGCCTGCTTGATCGTCTTACCCGCTTCCGCGACGATGAGATTCGCAAATGCGTCCCCATCACGCTCCACGAGCGATGCGCAGGTCTCGAGCACGCGAGAGCGTTCATGACGGGACAGGCTACGGCAAACGCGCGCGCCCTCCTTCGCGGTCTGGATCAGCACTTGCGCGCCTTCCGGCGGAATGTTCACGACCGTGCCGACTTCGACGCCATCGAAGGGATTGGTGACCGAGATAAAGCCGGGCAATGAGTCAATGGGGAATTCGGAATTCATTTCGAAGCGCCTGCGTCCTTTCTTGCGAATGGGGAAAATTTCAGAAGCCAACGCGCAAACCGTTTCAGCGCGTCTCGCGTCCGGTCCCTGTCTAGAGCGTAAGCGAGCCCTCCACAGATGTGACGCAGGAACCGCCCACGCGCACATTTCCGTTCGCATCCACGCTAACCTTGATTCGCCCATCTCGACCGACGCATCGTCCCTGAGCCGCCACGTAATCTGTTCCGCCGGGCGGCAACAGTCCACGCTGCCACTGGAAAGCCGCCACGCTGCCGTTGCCGCTTCCGCAGACTGGATCCTCCTCCACGCCACAGGACGGCGCGAAGGTACGCACTTCGATTGCCGCATCGTCTCCATGCTCGCGCGGGCCGAATACGGTCAGGCCCGTGACGCCCAGGCGGCGCTCGAGCTCCGCCAACCTGACGAAATCCGGCTTAAGATTGAGTACGGTAGCGGCATCGTTCAGATGCGCCACGATCCAGATGGCGCCGACATTCACGATGCCTGGCGCAGTCTTCTGGTCCACTTTGCAGCCGAGGATCAGCTCCAGTTCCGCCACATCTGCGGCCTGCAGCGGGTCCAGCTTCGCGGGTGGCAGATTAAACGTGAGCTGGCGGTCTGCGCCTCGCTCCTCGAGCGTCAATTCGACGAGGCCGATGCCGCATTGTTGAATCAATCGACCGCTTTCGCGCGGTGTGACACGCCCCGCTTCCACGATGGCGTGAGCACTACCCAGAGTCGGATGTCCGGCGAAGGGAAGCTCGCTACGCGGCGTGAAGATCCTCAAGAGATAGTCGGCCCCGGCTGTTGTGGGCGGAAGGACAAAGGTCGTTTCTGACAGGTTGGTCCAGCGCGCGACGGCCTGCATCGCGTCAGTAGTCAGGCCCTCCGCGTCCAGTACCACGGCCACCGGATTGCCGAGAAGCGGCTTCGCGGTGAAGACGTCAACCACTTTATAAGATCGTTTCATGTTCGCCTCGTCTGACTCGCGTGGACATCTGGGTACTCTTTGGATGCAAGTGCAACACATACATCGTAGCGCGTGCAGCCCAACCATAACAGTCACAGTTTTTCGCCCATTCGACCATTACAATTTCGCCCAACGGGAATGGCAAACGCTCACCGGTTGACGACCCGCTTCGGCATTGCCAGCGCCAGCGCGCAACCCAGCAGCAGGCAGATACCGAACGTGATGACACCCGCGCCCACGCTATGTGTCCGGTCTTTCAGCCAGCCAAGGAAATAGGTACTCGCGAAGCCTCCAAGATTGGCAATCGAGCACGCGAATGCAATGCCGGCTGCTGCTGCCGTGCCGCGAAGAAACGTTGACGGAAGCGCCCAGATCACCGGCATCGCCGCCGCGGCCCCGGCGTTTGCCATCGAGAGAAGGATGACGATGGCGGCCACGCTCCCCGGAAAAAAAGCGCTTGCGATCAGGCCAAACGCTGAGCACAGCAAAGGCACGGCGACATGCCAGCGACGCTCCCGGAACCGGTCGGAACTGATCCCGGTTAGCAGAACCATGACAACCGCCAGGCCATTGGGGATCGCCATCAGCGCACCGATCTCGATCGCACTCTTCGCGCCGGCATCGCGCAGCATCGTGGGCATCCAGAAACTTATCGAATAGAAGCAGAGCAATACGCAGAGGTCGAGGTAGCCCACCACCCATACTTTCGGATTGGTAAACGCCTGCGCCAGCCGATGCTCCTTCTTTTCCTCCCGATCGATTCCGATGTCCCGCTTGAGCCTCGTGAGTTCGGCGGCGCTGAGAAAACGCGCGCCCTGATGCGTTTTCGGCAGGAAGATATAGACGAGCACACCAAGCAGAACAGAAGGCATTGCTTCCAGCGCGAACAACCACTGCCAGCCTCGCAGGCCGTGCACGCCGTCAAAGATCGACAGGATCCAGCCTGAAAGCGGCGCGCCGATCAGACTCGACAGCGGCAAGCCCACCATGAAGAGTGCGACGATCCGGCCACGCCGCGCGTCGGGAAACCAGTAGGTGAGGTAAAGCAGTGCGCCGGGCAGGAACCCGGCTTCCGCCACGCCCAGCAGGAAACGCACGAGATAGAACTGCCCCGGCGTCTTCACGAACATCGTCAGCCCGGAAAGCACGCCCCATGTGACCATGATGCGCGCGATCCAGAAGCGGGCGCCGATTTTCTCGAGCATCAGGTTGCTGGGCACTTCAAACAGGATGTAGCCGACGAAAAACAGTCCGGCACCGAGCCCGTACACCGTTTCGCTAAATCCGAGTGAATCGAGCATCTGCAGCTTGGCAATGCCTACATTCACGCGATCCAGAAATGCGGCAAAGAAGCATAGACCCAGGAATGGGGCGAGCCGCCATGTGAGCTTGCGATAGAGACTGCGCCCGGTCGGAGCGTCGTCTTCAAGATCACAGGAGGGAATGTTCAGGGGAGACGTCGACATGTTGAATCCTGGAAGAGGACATGGAAGACGCGCTTCGCAGTCTTCAGCGAAACGCGCAACCTGGCTTCACGAATAGTTGATCACGAGCAGCTTGATTTCCGACATCTCGTCCATCGCGTACCGTGTGCCCTCACGGCCGGTGCCGGATTCCTTCCAGCCGCCGAAAGGCATGTTGTCGATGCGATAGATCGGCACGTCATTGATCATCAGGCCGCCGACATCCCATTTCTCCAGCGCCCTGAACGCGCGCTGCAGGTCTCGCGTGAACAAGCCACCCTGCAAGCCATAGCGCGAATCGTTGGCGCGCTCTACAGCTTCATTGAATGTGCGATAGCTGTTGAGCGTGAGTACAGGTCCGAAGATTTCCTCGTCCTCGACCAGCATGCCCCGTTGAGTATCCGCCAGCACGGTCGGCTGCACGACTGCGCCGACACGCGGGCCACCAGCCAGCAGACGCGCGCCGCCGGTGAGCGCTGCGTCTATCCAGCCCTGGATGCGGATAGCCGATTTCTCGTCGATCACCGGACCTACGTCGATGCGCTCTTCCATCGGATCGCCGACCTTGCACGCGCGTACCTTGTCGAGCAGCCTTGCCTCGAACTGAGCCCGTACATTCTCGTGCACGAGAATGCGCTGTACACCAATGCAATACTGTCCACCGAACACCACGCCGCCACGAACACACCGCGCCGCCGCGAGGTCCAGGTCCGCGTCTTCCGCCACGATCACCGTGCCGTTGCCGCCGAGTTCAAGCGCGACTTTCTTGTGGCCTGCAATCGACTTGATATGCCAGCCGACCTTGGCACTGCCCGTGAATGTCACCATGGCGAAGCGGTCGTCCCGGACCATCGACTCCGCGAGGGGAATACCGCAGTGACACACCTCCAGCGCACCGTCGGGCAGGCCCGCATCGCGCATGACCTCCTGCAGCAAAAGACTGGTAAGCGGCGTTTGCGGCGCAGGCTTCAGCACGACGGCATTACCTACCGCAATCGCCGGCGCGACTTTGTGCAGGACGAGATTGAGCGGAAAATTGAACGGCGAGATCGCCAGGATGAGGCCAATCGGAAAGCGTCTTGCAATACCCACACGACGGCGCATGCCCGCCAGTTTGTCGAGATCGAGGCGGGACAATTCCGTAGCGCTGCCGCTGGCATCGGTGGTCTGGTATTCGAAAACGCCCGCGTCGATATCGAGCGGTACTTCTTCACCATGACTGCGCCGTGCTTCGGCAGCCGCGTTACGCAAGTTGAAGATGCCACGCGAAACCTCTCCTCGCGCATCGTACAAGGGCTTGCCCGACTCCGCCGCGATCGTACGCACGAACTCATCGCGCCGTGATTCAATCAGGTCCGCCGCGCGTTGCAGAATATCCGCGCGTGCGAATCGAGGCAGTTGGCGCATGATCTCGAACGCGGCTTGTGCACGCTCGATCGATCGCTCGACAGCGTCAGCATCGGCAATCGGCATATAGCCAACCACAGCGCCGTCATAGGGGCTGCGCACAGCGTTGGTGGGTTGGGTTTTCGTCTCAATGTCATATTTCATTTGGCATCCTTATCTATAATCGGTGCTTCTACTCACGGCCGCTCACTTCGAATCCGTGTGAAGGTTCCAACGAGGAGTGTTCTCGCCGGCTATGCGACGACCAGGGTCTGGTTGAGGTCTGCGATCGCACGCACGAGACTGCACGGCGCCAGCATCGAGGTTTTCGGATTGCTCGGCAGGGTCTTGCCCGTGACCGCAATATCAATGTGGCCAAAATCGCCTTCGGCCCTGATCCGGTGCGTGTTGCCGATTGCAAGCGGATCGACGTACAGCACCACCCTGGTCCGATCGAAGCCGACGCCGCCCAGCGCGACCGCGGCGGCCACGTTGGCGTTCTGCGGAAAGAGGCGCGCCGCATCTCGCGCCGTGCCTTCATAGATGGCTGTCGGCGTTTTGATGTCGTCGAGCACAACCAGCGCTTCGGCAGGCGTGCCCCGCCAGGCGCCCGGTGCCTTGTGCGATTCATAGCGCACCTCGCGCAGGCCGGCGAACTTCGCCGCGCCAAGCGCATCGAGCCCGCCCAGCGCCCCGGAGGGAATGCGCAGACGTGCCCCTGCGACGGTCGCGCTGTCGATCAATAGCGTCTCGAGCGTGGGATCCGCCAACGCACCGACTGAGGCGACGAGCATGTCGTGCCCCGCCGCCAGGATGGACGGGCCCAGGTTACGCAACGCTTCGTGGCCTGCACATTCGACGACGAGGTCGAGATCGCTATCAAGGAAGTCATCAACGCTATAGACAATCCGCGCGTCGGCGTCGAGCGCCCTGCGCGCTCCCTCGCGATGTGTGTCCCGTTCATAGACAGCCACGACACGAACGGCGGGTACGTGCCGGCTCAGCAGGTCGTACAGCAGGCTGCCGATGGCGCCGCATCCTATCAATCCAACATTCATCATGTCCCTCACTCGGTTCGTGGTGCCCGGGCTCGGCCCCACGTGATGAATGCATTAGATGGGATACAAATTTCCCGGGGAAGGTGCTCGAAGTGACGTCTATCGTCACAAAAACAGAACACTGGGGGTGCCTGGTCAGGGAAACTGGCGACCTGTTCTGAGACGCCGGATCAGAAGGTCGAGGAAACGCTGTGCCGCGACCGACAGTTGTCCCCCGCGAAAGCTGATCACGTCAATGGTCGCCGACCCGGAATTGCGCTCGTCCAGCGGTACTGCCCGCAACCATCCGTGAGCCGTCTCCTGCTCGAGGGTGAGTGGCGGCATGAAACTGACAAGATCCGATTGCCTGACGAGGTTCTTGATAACCTGCAGTGAGTTCGCTTCAATCGCAACCTGAAGCGCGACGTTCGCCCGTTCGGCAGCTTTTTCGATCAGATAGCGAATGCCGAAGGTCCGCGCCGGCAACGCGACTCTCACATTACCCAGTTCAGACATGGACACTGTTTTCCGGCCGGCGAGTGGATGCTCCGGCCGGCATATCATCTGCAATGGCTGGATTGAGCGGCCATGAAGATTGATGTCGTCGCGATTGAGGACATTGAATGCCATGCCAATCTCGGCGCGATGATCGACGAGGGCGTCGACAATCTGTGCGGTTCCGCAGACCTCGAGATGGACAGCGATACCCGGGTGGTCACGCGAGAACTCCGTGATCAGGTCGGGCATGAAGCTATGCACGGCAGCTTCAACCAGCGCGATCCGGACCACACCATGGCGCAATGAGCTCAGGTCGTCCATTGCAGCGTGCAACTGCTCGACGTGGCGCGTGTTGGCGTTCACGTAGTCGAGCAATAGCTGGCCGGCTGCGGTTAGCGTCGCACCGCGCGGTGAGCGGTCGAACAGCGCCGCGCCGAGTTCCTTTTCCAGGTTGCTGATCTGCTTGCTGATCGCGCTGGGTGCAACGAAGAACGTCTCTGAAGCATGTCTTAACGAACCCGTGCGCGCAACTTCGGCGAAATACCTGAGTGACTGGGGCTGGATCATTCCGCTCAGGTTGCGCTGACGCTGTCGAGTTCCGTCTGTGTGAGCCCGTACTTCGCCATTCGGGCACGGTGATCAGCCGAACCGAGGTACTTGCGAAGTTGCTCATTCACCGCCTGCAGAAGGTCAGGATTGCCCTTGCTGAACGAGAACGCGCCGACAGGTGCTCTGCCATCCTTGCTCGTTTCGTGCGCCACCACTTCCAGTTCCTGATTTGCGCTGGCAAGAACACGGCTGCCAACTGCCGTGCTCGCGTAGGCGTCGATTTTTCCCGCGAGCAGCGCGTCGATCGCTTCGGTTTGGCCCTTGAACGCCACTATCTGGCTATCGCTCACGCCGACCGACTTTGCAGAGTCGAGCTGAACCGTCCCAGCAACGATTCCAAGCCGCGCGTCGTTGCGCGCCGCAACGGCCGCGTAGCTCGTCAGCGCTTTCGGATTGCCCTGACGAAGCAGGAAGCCGTCGCCCAGCGCCCAGACCGGCACGCTGAACGCAACGCGCTCGGCGCGCTCGGCGGTCACGAAAATGGGTACGTTCATGTCCCACCGGCCTTCCTGCACACCAGGCAGAAGTTCTTCGAACGAGGTCAACTGATGTTCGATGGAGGTCACACCGATCGCCCGAAGCACCACCTCGGCCAGTTCGATGTCGGCGCCCGTCGCCGAATGATCTTCACCCGTCCAGTAGAACGGCGGTTCCTCGAGATACGCGATTCTTACTTTCATAGCTGTGCTCCACATGTCCAGTAGTTAAGATTCCGGTCGCCCGCCCTTGGGCGTGGCGATTCATTTGTGCGTCGATGACACAGCTGCCTGAACCGCGCAGCGCTGCGAACCGAGCCCCTCGATTCCGCAAGTAATGACGTCGCTTTCCTTCAGATAGTCTGGCTTCGGTTTGTTGTACGCAACGCCGTGAGGCGTTCCAGTCAGGAGGAGATCGCCGGGCAACAAGGTCATGAATTCACTTAGATGGGCAATGATCTGGCTGACGGAAAACACCATTTTTCCGGTACGGCTTTCCTGCTGGGGCATTTCATTTTTTTGCAACCAGATCCTGAGATCGAGCGACGCGGGAAGGTCGTCCAGCGTGACCAGCCAGGGCCCGAAAGGAGCGAAGGTGTCCGCGCTTTTCGCCTTGCTCCACTGCCCTCCGCGCTCGAACTGCCAATGCCGCTCAGTGACGTCGTTGGCGACAGCCACGCCAGCGATGAACGACGCAACCTCCTCGGGGCGAACGTTGAGCGCCACGCCGCCCATGACCACCGCGAGTTCGACTTCCCAATCGACCGCTTTGGCAGTCGCCGGAATCACAATTGGGTCAAATGGTCCGCTCAGCGCAGTCGGAGACTTGAAGAACACGAGCGGCTCCTGCGGCAGTTCAAAACCGGTTTCCTCAGCGTGATCCGCGTAGTTCAGTCCCACGCATACGATTTTGCCCGGCGCTGCGATTGGACTGCCCAGGCGGGAGGCTGGAGGCGCTTCCGGTAGCCGCGAAAGATCAGCCCGCAATATTTCGCTCAAAGAGCTTGCCTCCAATGCGCTCCCTGACCAATCACGAACCAGGCTGCTGGCGTCGCGTACCGTTCCGGAGGCGTCGAGAATACCTGGTCGCTCGTCACCAGGCGGGCCAAATCGGACAAGTTTCATCGTGATGTTTCCAACCTATGCCGACACGTCATGCCGTAGCGGCGTCCATGACCGTTGAAAGTGCTGACAGTGCGGGTCCGAGACGCGCGGGCGGCAGGTAGCCAAATCCCAGCCGGAATACACGGCTGCTTTCGCCAAACCATGCGCCGGATGCCAGTTGCAAATCGTGACCCGGCAGCAAATCCCAGAAGCGCGCGACAGCAACGTCGTCGAATGCGTCGGCGCGCAGGCGCAGGCAGCATAACGCGCCGGCGTCAGGACGCACCCACTCGATGCGCTCGTGCTCGCTCTCGCACCAAAGCGCCAGTTCCTGGAGCGCAGCGGCGAGCAAGCGGCGTCGCGGTGCAAGCACGCTTTCCCTGTTGCGCAGAAGCGCTGTGGCGAGCGTCTCGTCGAGTACCGATCCGGAAATCACGGTGTTCATTTTGGCGACGGCCAGACGCTCCCGTAGATCCGCGTTCGCCACCGTGAGCCACCCGGTGCGCAGGCCCGGCGCGCCGAGCGCCTTCGACACCGACGCGCCGGTGACGATACGTGGATCGAGTCCCGCGAAACTCTCGAGCGCCGCATTGTCGCCATAGGTGGCCTCCCGATAGGTCTCGTCGATGAAAAGTATCGCGTCCGGAGACCGCTTTTTCATCAGGACGAGGAGCCTCTCGACGTCGGCACGGGACGTCTGGATACCCGCCGGATTCTGTGGCGAAGCGATGCTGATCAGCTTCGTTTTCGACGACAGACTTGCCTCGATCTGGTCCAGGTCCAACCGATAGCCATTCTCGAATGACAGCCTGATCTCGCGGACGCTAACGCCGGCGCCGAGCAGGCAATCACGGCTCGGCGGAAAGCATGGCGTCGCGAGGACAGCCTCGTCGCCCGACCGGCAAACTTCGAAAGCGAGAAGAAACAGACCGAGCGCGGTACCTTGTGTCGTGATGATCTGCTCGGCTGGAACCTTGCAGCCCTCGGCAATTGCCTCGCGAAGCGCGACCGAACCGGCGGATGTGCCATAGCCGAGCTTCAGATTGCGGATATCCTCGAGCCCCGCCAAAGACAAGAGTTCGCCGAGCGTCAGGTCCTGCGACGTACTCTCCGCCAGGTTGAACGGCCGGTTCACATTAAGAAGTGAAATGATCTCGTTGCGAGGAAATCGCCCGCGCCACGACTTGGGACTCGATTCGCTGAAGCCAGCCTGTTGTCGTTCGTCGAGATTCTGTTGAATACCCTGCATGCTTTTGCCTTGCATTTGCTGTGAATTGTTTGTCAGACGATCCGTTGCAAGCAGCCAAACAGCCGCTCCAGCCCGGCCCCGACAGCAGTTTTCGCTGTGCACGGCACCCCGGCTCCTTCAGACGCGATCGCAACGCATGCATCGTAGCGCTCACCCACCGACCATAACAGTCACAATTTTCTGCGAAATGGACCATCACAATTCCTCTTGGCGAGCCGCGGCGCCGGGTCGATAATCGTGGTTTACACCGATTACACCGTTATGAGCCCTTCCATGGACATGGACACGCCCACTCCGTACCGCTACGAGCGCCTGGCTGAGCTCATCGTCGGCATGATCGACAATGGCGCGCTCGCGGCGGGCACGCGTCTGCCATCCGTGCGCGCGGTCAGCGAACAGCACAGCATCAGTATCTCCACGGTGTTACAGGCGTATCGCCTGCTCGAGGATCGCGGCATTCTGGTCGCGCGGCCGCAGTCAGGCTTTTACGTCGCGGGCTCGCGCCGCGGCGCGCTCGCGTTGCCATCGATCTCGCGGCCGCGCGCGAAGGCGTCGACCGTGTCGATCAGCGGCGCCGTCGCGGGACTGCTCGAGCACGTGTCGAACCCGGCGCTGGTGCCGCTCGGCTGCGCCGTACCCGACGCGGCGCTGCTGCAATCGAAGCGGCTCGACCTCGCGCTCGCGCGTGCCGCACGTCAACACGGCACGCGCTACAACATCTATTGCGCGCCGCAAGGCGATCCGCGCCTGCGCCGCGAAATCGCAAAACGGGCGATGCACTTCGGACATGCGCTGTCGCCTGACGACCTGCTCATCACGAACGGCTGCACCGAGGCATTGACACTCGCGCTGACCGCTGTCGCGAAGCGTGGTGATTCGATTGCGATCGAATCACCCACTTACTTTGGCCTCCTCCATACTCTCGAAGTGCTGGGCCTGAAGGTCTTCGAGCTGCCCACCGACCCGACGCGCGGCATCGACGTCGACGCGCTCGCCCGTCTGCTCGATACGGAACCGGTGGCCGCCTGCGTACTGTCGTCGAATTTCAACAACCCGCTTGGCTGCGCGATGGCCGAAGCCGACAAGCGCTCGCTCCTTGCTCTGCTCGCGCGGCATGCCGTGCCGCTGATCGAAGACGACGTCTACGGCGACATCCACTTCGGACGCGAACGGCCCAAGCCGTTCATCGCGCTCGACGGCGGCGCCAATACGATCTACTGCAGCTCGTTTTCGAAGAGCCTTGCACCTGGGTATCGGGTCGGCTGGATTGTGGCGGGCGCCTATGCGCAGCAGGTGATGGAACGCAAGCTGGCTTTCAGCCTCTGCTGCCCCGTTCTGCCTCAGGTCGCGCTCGCGGACTTTCTGGAGAGCAGCGCATACGACGCACACTTGCGCGGCGTGCGGCGCATCTTCGAAGAGAACCTCGGGCGCATGACGCGTGCGATCGAGGCAAGCTTCCCGACCGACACGAAAGTAAGCCGGCCAGCAGGCGGCTTCATGCTCTGGCTGGAACTGCCGAGGCGCTTCGACTCGCGCGCGCTCTTCGACGAAGCGCTCGAACAAGGCATTTGCTTCGCGCCCGGTGACGTCTTCTCCGCAAGCCGGCGCTTTCGCAATTGCCTCAGGCTGAGCGCCGGGCATGCCTGGGACCATCGCATCGAAGATGGCGTCCACCGGCTGGGACGGCTTGCGCGAGCGTTGCTCGAGGGTTAAGCGCCTCGTGTGCGCGGACACCCGACCTCAGCTCTCCCGTGCATCGCTGGCGCAATGCTCCATCACTTCGAAGAGCGCCCCCGTCTATCACCAATGCCATATAGCCGAGCCCGCGCCCGACACACATACTGCAATCAACCTAAGCGTCTCTGCAACCTCGCCCGATCGCACTCACTCCGTTCCACGGAGCGACCCGCTTTCTCCCTGGACACGGCGCACATCGGCGCTTCGGTTCGGCGCAGCGGGTGCATGCGCCGCCATTTCGAAAGGAGAGTCAAAATGAAGACAGCACTTTTACTGGTCAGCGGCGTGCTCTGCGCGTGCTCATGGCAGGCAAACGCGCAGGAAACCACCGCGCAACAGCCGCCGACGGCAACCGAAATCCTGAACAGTTCGCAAGGGTCAGACATGTCGACCAACTCGATGTCGGGCGGCGCCGCGATTCAACAAGGCAAAACCCGTGCCGATGTCTATCAGGACCTCGTGCGCTCGCAGCACAACGGAGAAGCGGCAAGGCTCCAGCAGCTTTTCAAGGGAGGTCAATGATCTTTCTGTCCGCTCCGGAGCGCGGCAGCGGACGCACGTGACGCAGGCGACGCACGACGGGGGCCGGGGTGAACAAGACTCGGTCCTCCTCGCGCTATGGCCTCGCTACAGCTTGATACCTCTTTTCTTCCAGCGCGGCGAAGGCAACCTGCCGGAGCCTGCCCGAATCTCAAGCAGACGCGGCACATAGGCATGTTGACCGAGCGGCACCGGTGGTGGATTCAACGTGCCGAAGCATGGGCCTAGCAGGTGAGGGACCGCCGCGACCTGATCTGGATCGAGGGAATTCGCCTCGGTTTCAATCCACACGCGAGCGGAAGGCTGAGGCGTGAACGTATTGGGCTGCAATCCATTCGCGTACTCGATGATTTTTTGCCGCGCCAGCAAGCGGGCCACCTGCGGCGCCGCGGCGCTGGTTCCGCTCAACGCAACGAGGCAGCCGCTGCGCGTACTCGCGCTCAGCACGCCTGCGCACGCGACGGAGTCTTCGCTGACCGCCGCCGCATCCGGACCCGATCGCTGCGTCGCCAGAAGAGAAGGTCCGGTCGATGAGTAGGTCGCAGCGCGTCCGTCAGTCCTGCGATAGGCACCGACCACGACGGTGTGCTCGCCAGTCGCAATGGAACTCAACGTGCCACTACGCTTGATCCACGTCGACGGATTGCCTTCGTCGAAGTCCCGCACGTGGGCCCCAAAAACAAACCGCTTGTACGCCAGATCCTCGAAGCGCGACTGGCGCCCTCGCAGTGGATAGCCGTAGGCCGTTTCATTACGCTGTACCCACGCGTGAATCTCCAGATCGTCACTCGACCCGTTCGTCAGCGTCACGGTCCAGTTGCCCGCCGGCGCCGGATCGCGCTGCGGATGATTCATCGTTGTAGGGGCGAGTGCGATCAGGATCATCTTGCAGTCCCCCGTGGCGACGCGATCCAGATAGACCGCCGTGCACAGCACATTGCGCCCCGGTTGCCACGTGTAGAGATTCTCGACGGGAAACGCGGGGCTCGTGCCTCCTTCCGGAGGTGTGATCTGAACAGTCAGATTGGATGCGTCGACATTCTTCGGCAACCATATCTCAAGAAAACCGGGCGTGGCGCAATCGGGCAGGACACGCCACGTAAGCGGGCTCGACGTTCCTTTCTCGAGCTTGAGTTCCGCATGACAGCGCAGCATGTTGCTGTTTCCCGCGGGTACGACGATCGATAGATCGCGATGCAGACCGATCAGTTCATCCATCGCGCTTTCAATGATCGAACTGCCGTCGTGCGGACCCGCCATATAGCCGTAGCTCAGGTTGAGTACAACCGAGTACCCCGCGCCTTCGGCAAGATCGTCGGCGCGACGCAGGAGGTAGCGGATCGCGTCGAGTGCATGAACGGCGAACCAGAGCCCGGACGTGTCGCGAATCATTCGCCCTGCCGTCCTGAACTGGACGCACAGGATACGCGGCGGTTGAACCGTTCCCGTCCGCTCCCCTTCCAGGGTCAACGCGGCGGCCTCGATCTTGTTGTGCCTCACGCCGCACGCGAGATCCATCACCTCGGTGCCGTGCGCCCAGCGTTTGCGCGCGCCGACGTAACCGTTGAGCCGATACACGGCGTCTTCATCCACGAGTCCTTTGGTCACGCACTGATTGAGCAAGCCGTTTATGTCGGCGCCGGCTAGCTCACGCCCGTAGTGCACGCCGAGTGATGCCACCGCTGCGTCATCCTGGTTCCAGAAGTATTCGATACGGGTCAACGGAATATCGGCGACGGAACGAAAGCGTTCGTGAGCGAACGCCAGACCGTCGTCCATGACACCCATGAAGACGGCGTGCGGCGCGTCAGTGGCCGCTGCGCCCGGTTGAACGACGGGACCGAAGATGGGCTGCGTTCCCGGCATGGACGCTTCGGAACCAGGAGCCACAGACTGCACCGCGTCGCCAGGAGCGATCGGCATCCCGAGTTCAAAGCGCTTCACGACACCCTTCATGGCGCCATCGATTTCGGTGAAGAACTGCTTTGTCACGATCGCAGTCAGGAAGCGCGACGCTTCCAGATCATGCGGCGGAAAGCGATAGACGGTCGATACTTGAATCCAAGTCTTCCACGCGGCATTCGCGTTTTCCAGACTCTCCGCGAACGTCTGCGCGGTAAGGGGCGGAGCGCCCGCCACTGGCCAGTGCGCTTCCAGTTCAAGGATGACGCGCACCCAACCGGTGGGTTGCCCACCGAGGTGAGCAAACGCCGTTGTGTCCGCCCACGCCAGATAGGGGTCGGCGCGGGTGCTGTTAGCGGCGCGTCCGATCCAGTTGAGACCGCTCCACGCGCCGCCGCCCGCCAAAGATTGCCAGCTCATATGCCACCTCGTATGCCACCCTTTCTGCACGCATCGACACGCTTACGGCTAACGCGTGTTCTGGAGACTCTTACCCGTCCACTCGCTCGCCGCTTGGTTCCATAGCCACCACAGAATGTCGGATCCATCCACGGCCGTTTGCGCAGCGTCCCAGTCGATGAACGAGAAGTAGGCCCGCACCTGTGGCGCGGTCATGGCCGGATTGTTCAGGATATAGGCAGCGACATCGGCGTCGCTCAGCGGCTCGTGATAATCGAAATCCGGATTGCCGTGCGGACCGTTGGCGTTGATACCGTTGCCCTTGAAATAGCGCGGAGTAATCATGCCGTTGCCGCCAAGCTTCGGCTTGCACCGCGCGACAAAGTATTCCCCGAGTGAAGTACCGAGCACGTGCCCCGCAATGCTGTCGATCGGAAAATGCACACCCGCCACCGTTCGATTCACCGCGACGCGGTACGCCTGCCTCATCGCCTGCTGACGGAATACGGAGTTGGGCTGCGCATTGAACAATGCGCACAGCACTACCGCGATAATGAACGCCTGAGTCGAATGGCCGCTCGGTAGCGAGCCATGCCCCGGCGTCTGGATCATCGGCTGCACCTGGGTCGAGTACTCGATGGCCCTTTGCGCCGCTATCGCATGCTTGAAGCGAATTTCCGCGAAGATTGCGAACCGCACAGCGGCATCGAGCAGTTCGAGCGTCTTCGGCGTGCGGCTCGGGTGCAGATAGATGAGGGTGCTCCAGAATGCCACTTGTGGGCCCATCTGACACAGTATCTCAGCGGCGCGGTCCTCGCGCAGGTCCGAATAGAAGTCCAGCCAGTCGAGTTGTTTCGTGAAAACGGCCACGTCCGGGCGGCTCAAAGAGACGACTTTCACGTCCGCGCCGCCTGACGCGGCCCGATGAGACAGCATGGCGGTGTAAGGGTCGGGAAACGAAAACTTCAGACTGGTCAGCAGTTCGAAATCGAACACCGTCGCGCGCACCCAAGGTTCCCATCGCCACAGTTGAGCGGGATCGTCGAGCGCAGGCGGCTGCGGTGTGGTGAGATCCTGCAGTTTCTGATTATCTTTGTTGAGCGTCACCAGCTCCGGAGTCCGCCAACTGCCCACTATCCCGTCGCGGTGTCCCATCAGCGC
>CABFVV010000016.1_pt1 | contig 117959 bp, 99 predicted proteins | sample 8864751 | NCBI WGS metagenome assembly CABFVV01 (sample SAMEA5735770, study PRJEB23740) | soil metagenome | biome: forest; feature: forest soil; material: soil | place: USA | collected 2013-10-13 | depth 0.1 m | reverse complement strand
GAAGTACTCTTCGGCGCGCGCAGCGCCGCCGGAAGTATGACGCCCTTGTCACTGGCGTATGCAGGTGCACGAACCCAGATTCCAGATGCACCACTATCCGTTGCAAACCACGGTGCCCACTTAGCAGGAGCGGTTTGAGCTGCTTTCTCTTGCCTACTTCTCTTTGCAGCCGGCAAAGAGAAGTAGGTGCCGCCCCGCACAGGGGCAACGCTAATAGACCACTAACAATTCAAGGAAAGGCCAACGCCCTAAGAACACTGACAACAAGCGCCGCGCAGGCCCCCCCCCACCGAAGGCAAAAAAACTAAAACCGGCGCCGCCAGGCAATCCCCGCCCGACCGGGCAAAAAACAAACCATACCCCGCCGAGCAGGCACACAACCCAATAGCGCCGCCAGGCAATTTGTGCTTTACTTTTCGGCAGACCCATAAAAAAGAACCGCAAAAACAGCAAACCCGCAGCACCCTAATCGGACCCCACGAGCAGGCAGCTGAAGGCAGGAAAAAACAAAGGTCCGGTTTCACCCCATAAGGAGACAACTTCATGGCGATCAGCATCAGTCTGACGGTGAACGGCGCGCCCATCAGCGCCTCAATCGACCCCAACACCCTGCTTGTCCAGTTCCTGCGCGATCAACTTCGCCTCACAGGAACGCACGTCGGCTGCGACACAGCCCAGTGCGGCGCATGCACGGTCCACCTGAACGGCCGCGCAATCAAATCCTGCAACATCCTCGCGGTCCAGGCCGAAGGCGCAAACATCACCACCATCGAAGGACTCGCCAAAGACGGCGCCCTGCACCCGATGCAAGCCGCCTTCAAACACTGCCACGGCCTGCAGTGCGGTTTCTGTACGCCCGGCATGGTGATGAGCGCGGTCTCGCTCGTCGAGCGCCAACCCAATCTCACCGGCGACGACGTGCGCGCCCAGCTCGACGGCAATCTCTGCCGCTGTACGGGCTATCACAACATCGTCAAAGCAGTGCTCGAAGGCGCCGAAGGCATGAAGTCCGCCGGCACGGTCAACACCAATGCCGCGGCCACTGCGCCAGCCACCGCCTGAGGAGCCGACGATGAACGCACCCGACACCCACCTCATCGGTACTTCCGTCGAACGTAAGGAAGACTATCGTTTCCTCACCGGCAACGGTCAGTACACCGACGACATCGTCCTGCCGCAGCAAACCTATGCGGTATTCCTGCGCTCGCCGCACGCACACGCAAAAATCAACAGCATCGACACCACCGCCGCCAAACAGTCGCCCGGCGTCGTCGCGATCTTCACCGGCGCGGACATGGCCGCGGACAACGTCGGCGGACTACCGTGCGGCTGGCTGATTCACAGCACCGACGGCAAGCCGATGAACGAGCCGCCACATCCGATCATCGCGCACACGAAAGCACGCCACGTCGGCGATCAGGTCGCGCTCGTCATCGCCGATTCGATCAAGGCCGCGAAAGACGCCGCCGAACTGATCGAGGTCGATTACGACGTGCTGCCGGCCGTAGTCGATACCGCGCACGCGTCCGATCCGGGCCAGGCCGCGGTTCATGACGAAGTGCCGGACAACGTCTGCTACAACTGGGGCCACGGCGACAAAGCCGCGACCGACGCCGCCTTCGCGAAAGCCGCGCACGTCACCACGCTCGACATCGTCAACAACCGCCTGATCCCGAATGCGATCGAACCGCGCGCGGTCAACGCAAGCTACTCGGTGCAGGACGACAGCTACACGCTCTACGTCGCGAATCAGAATCCGCACGTGGAACGCCTGTTGATGGCCGCATTCGTGCTGTCGCTGCCGGAATCGAAACTGCGCGTCATCGCGCCGGATGTCGGCGGCGGCTTCGGGTCGAAGATTTTCCTGTACGCCGAAGATGTCGCGCTGACGTGGGCATCGAAGAAAATTCGCCGTCCGATCAAATGGACGGCCGAGCGCTCGGAAGCCTTCGTATCCGACGCGCACGGCCGCGATCACGTGACCAAAGCCGAACTGGCGATGGACGCCGACGGCAAGTTCCTCGCAATGCGCATCCACACGATCGCCAACATGGGCGCGTATCTGTCGACCTTCGCGTCGAGTGTGCCGACCATCCTGTACGCGACACTGCTCGCCGGCCAGTATGCGACGCCCGCCATCTACGCCGAAGTGAAAGCGGTCTTCACCAACACCGTCCCGGTCGACGCCTACCGCGGCGCCGGCCGTCCGGAAGCGACGTACGTGGTCGAGCGTCTGGTCGAAACCGCCGCACGTGAGATGAAGCTCGATCCGGCCGAAATCCGCCGTCGCAACTTCATCCGCGAGTTTCCGTACGCGACGCCGGTCGGCCTCACCTACGATACCGGCGACTACGACACCACGCTAAACCGTGCACTCGAACTCGCGGACGTGAAAGGCTTCGCCGCGCGCAAACAGGAATCCGAAAAGAACGGCAAGCTGCGCGGCCTCGGCTACTCGTGCTACATCGAAGCCTGCGGTCTGGCGCCGTCGAATATCGCCGGGGCATTGGGCGCACGCGCCGGGCTCTTCGAAGTCGGCCAGATTCGCGTGCATCCGACAGGTTCGGTCACCGTGTTCACCGGCTCCCACAGCCACGGCCAGGGGCATGAGACAACCTTTGCGCAAGTAGTCGCGGACCGGCTCGGTATTGCGCTGGAAAGCGTGGAGATCGTGCACGGCGACACGGGCCGCATTCCGTTCGGCATGGGCACGTACGGTTCGCGCTCGATCGCGGTCGGCGGCTCGGCGATCATGAAAGCGCTCGACAAGATCGAAGCCAAGGCGAAGAAAATCGCCGCGCATCTGCTGGAAGCCGCGGCAGAAGACATCGAGTTCAAGGACGGCGTGTTTCGCGTCGCAGGCACCGACCGCACCAAAGCATTCGCCGAGATATCGCTCGCCGCCTACGTGCCGCACAACTATCCGCTCAACGTGCTCGAACCGGGTCTTGAGGAAAGCGCGTTCTACGATCCGAGCAACTTCACATATCCTGCCGGCTCCTACATCTGCGAGATCGAGGTCGATCCGGAGACGGGCGTCTGCCGCATCCAGCAGTTCACCGCGGTCGACGATTTCGGCAACGTGATCAATCCGATGATTGTCGAAGGCCAGGTGCATGGCGGGCTCGCTCAGGGTATCGGGCAGGCGATGCTGGAGCGCTGCGTGTACGACAAGGAGAGTGGCCAACTGTTGTCCGGCTCCTATATGGACTACGCGATGCCGCATGCGTCCGATCTGCCGAACTTCACCGTCGAAACCGCGAAGGGCACGCCGTGCACGCACAATCCGCTCGGCGTGAAAGGCTGCGGCGAGGCGGGTGCGATCGGTTCGCCACCGGCGGTCATCAACGCAATCCTCGACGCACTCGCGCCGCTCGGCGTGACCGACCTGCAAATGCCGGCGACGCCGCATCGCGTATGGTCCGCGATTCATGCAGCCAAACCCCACTAAGATCCTGAGCGGAGCATTCGACATGTATTCATTCGAGTATCAACGCGCGACGGATCCCAAAGCGGCCGCCGCAGCCATCGCCGCCGACAGTGACGCAAAGTTCATCGCCGGCGGACAAAGCCTGTTGCCCACCATGCGTCTGCGGCTCGCGCAGCCGTCGCAACTGATCGACGTGACGCGAATTCCCGCGCTCAAATCGATCACCGTCGATGCCGGCAAGGTGACGATTGGTGCCGCCGTATGCCATGCGGACGTCGCCGATCACGGCGAGCTTCGGCGCGTGCTGCCGGCGCTCGCGGACCTCGCCGGGCACATTGGCGATCGCCAGGTGCGCGCGCTCGGCACCATCGGCGGTTCGCTCGCGAACAACGATCCGGCCGCCTGCTATCCGGCTGCCGCGATGGCCTTGGACGCGACCATCGTCACCGATCGGCGACGGATTTCGTCGAGCGATTTCTTCGTCGGCATGTATGAGACCGCGTTAGCACCCGACGAGTTGATCGTGGCCGTCGAGTTTCCAGTGCCCGAACGCGCGGCCTACGTGAAATTCGAGAATCCGGCGTCGCACTTTGCACTGGTCGGCGTGTTCGTCGCGAAGTTCGCAAACGGTGTACGCGTTGCGGTGACAGGAGCGGCGTCTTCGGTATTTCGCGTGCCGGACCTGGAAAGCGCGTTATCGGCAAATTTCACGCCCGAGGCCGCACGCGCGGTAACCGTATCCGACGCCGACCTGAACACCGACATGCACGCGAGCGCGGAGTATCGCGCGCATCTGATTCCGGTGCTGGCCGCGCGAGCGGTGACGAAGGCAAACGGTTAGCGATCCTTGCAGTTTGCGGCTGACGTGCCTCGGCGGAGCGCGTCAGCCGTGTTCGATCACGCACGCGGTGTGGCGCGACGCTCGCGCTCATCCGCTCGGTTCCGCCGACGGTATGAGTAACACGGGCGAGCGCGCCGTTTTGCTCTTCACCATGCAGAGTCAGGAGCACCATGCAGCCTGCTTCAATCGACGACACTCTTGCGCAACTCGCCGCCCAAAACTACTTCGCCAGCCGCGAACTCGCGACCGCGTTGTATCTCGCCCTGCGCATGGAGCGGCCGTTGTTCGTCGAAGGCGAGCCGGGCGTCGGCAAGACCGAACTCGCCAAAGCCGCGGCTGGGATGCTCGGCACCTCGATGCTGCGGCTGCAATGCTACGAAGGACTCGACACCGCCAGCGCGCTCTACGAATGGGACTACCCGCGCCAGATCATGGCGCTGCGTCTGGCCGAAGCTGCCGGCGAGCGGCCTGGCAACGACACGCTGTATCGCAGCGAATTCCTGTTGAAGCGTCCGCTGCTGCAGGCGCTGATGCCCGACGAAAATCATCCGGGCGCGCGGCGCGTGCTGCTTATCGACGAGATCGACCGCGCCGACGAACCGTTCGAAGCGTTTCTGCTGGAACTGCTGTCCGACTTCCAGGTATCGATTCCCGAATATGGCACGGTGCGCGCAGAGCAGCCGCCGCTCGTCGTGATGACGTCGAACCGCACGCGCGAAGTGCACGACGCGTTGAAACGCCGTTGCCTGTATCAATGGATCGGCTATCCCGAGCGCGATCGTGAACTGGAGATCGTCGCCGCGCGCGCGCCGCAGACGTCGGTTGAATTGCAACGGCGTGCGGTCGATTTCGTGCATCGACTGCGCGGCATGGATCTGTTCAAGGCGCCTGGTATCGCTGAAACGATCGACTGGTGCCGCGCTTTGGAAGCGTTGTCGGTAACGGAACTCGATCCGGAATCGGTGCAGAACACCCTGGGTGTGCTGCTCAAGTATCAGGACGATCTGGCGCGCATCGACGCCGCGCAGATCGCGCAATGCCTCGCGACTCCGGGATGACGGTGATGACCGCCTCCGCCGATACTTCGAGCGCGTCGGCCGCACCGATCGATACGCCCACGCTCGCCCACAACGTCGTCCACTTTGTGCGTGTGCTGCGCGGCGCGGGCTTGCCGATGTCGCCGGCGCAAGCGGTCGACGCACTCGCCGCGTTGCACTGGATCGACCTCGGCCGGCGCGACGATGTGCGCGCCGCGCTCGCCACGCTCCTCGTCTCCGCGCCAGACGAACGCGACCTCTTCAACGCCGCCTTCGATCTGTTCTGGCGCGACCCGGATTGGGAAGGCAAGCTGCGCGCGCTGCTGCTGCCGAAAGTCCGCGATGGGTTGCCGCCACCCAAACGCAACAACCGTCTCGCCGACGCGCTTGCCGTGCGCACGCCACCCTCGCCGCACAGCAAGGCGCCACAGGAAACCGAACAACACGAACTACGCGCGCACGTCACGTTCAGTGCTGAAGAGCGGCTACGTCATCGCGATTTCGAAACGCTTTCCGCTGACGAATGGCGGACTTTGCGGCATCTGATCCGCGGCCAGCGTCTGCCGCTTGCCACCGAGCCGACGCGCCGCCTGAAGGCCGCGTCGCACGGCACGCATGCCGATTTGCGCGCGAGCGCACGGCAAGCGGTACGCGCCGGTGGCGACTGGACGGTGTGGAAGTATCGCGCGGTAGTGGAACGCAAACCGCCGCTCGTGTTGCTGCTGGATATCTCCGGCTCGATGAGCAGCTATTCGCGCGCCGTCCTGTACTTCTGCCACGCGCTTCTGCAATCGCGTGAGCGCCTGCAGGTGTTTCTTTTCGGCACCCGCCTGACCAACGCGACGCGCGCGCTGCGCGAGCGCGATCCCGACGTGGCGATCGCGACGCTCACCGATCAGGTGGTCGACTGGTCGGGTGGCACGCGGATCGGCGCGGCGCTTGCCGAATTCAACCGGCGCTGGGCACGTCGCGTGCTGACCGGCAGAGCCACGGTGCTGCTCGTCACCGACGGCCTGGATCACGAAGCGATCGACGTGCTCGACACCGAAATGGCCCGCCTGCGCCGCTTCGCACACCGTATCGTGTGGCTCAACCCGCTGCTGCGTTTCAGCGGTTTTTCACCGAAAGCGCGCGGCGTGCAGGCGATCCTGCCGTACGTCGACGCACATCGCCCGGTTCACAATCTGGACAGTCTGACGGCGTTCGGCCGCGACCTCGCGCAACTCACGCGCGCGCCTCGTTTGAGCGTCTGCGCCACGACAACTGCAGGAGCAACGCCATGGAATTAAATGAGACCCATATGCTGCCCGTTTCCCAGCAGCGCGCGTGGGATGCGCTAAACGATACCGAAATCCTGCGCGCGTGCATTCCCGGCTGCGAAAGCATCGACCCGGATGGCGAAAACGCGTATGCGGTGGTGTTGAGCGCTTCGGTCGGTCCGGTGAAGGCGCGCTTCAAAGGGCGTATGCTGCTGACCGACATCGAGGCGCCGAACAGCTACACCATCGTTTTCGAAGGTCAGGGTGGTGCGGCGGGCTTCGGCAAGGGCAATACGCGCGTCACGCTCGAACCCGAGGGCGACGCCGCGACGAAGCTCACATACACGGCGACTGCACAGGTCGGCGGCAAGCTCGCCCAGATCGGTTCGCGGCTGGTCGACGGCGCTGCGCGTAAACTCGCGGGCGAATTTTTCAAGCGCTTCGGCGCGCAGGTCGGCGGCGACGCTGACGGCGCGACGGCCCCGGATGACGGCGTCACTGCAGTAACTGAAGCAGCGGCGCAAAATACGGAATCGGATGAGGCTGCGGACACTGAGTCCGGCGGCGACGGAACCAAAAGGAAGAAATCATGGAGAGCGTGGATCTCGAAGTTCTGAAGTCCAGTGCACGTTGGCTGGAAGAGGGACATCGCGCGCTGCTGGTGACGGTAGTGAAGACGTGGGGCTCGTCGCCGCGTCCCGAGGGCGCGATGCTCGCGGTGCGTGACGATGGCCTCGTGGTGGGTTCGGTATCGGGCGGCTGCATCGAAGACGACCTGATCGACCGCGTGCGGCAAAGGGGTATTGAGCAGACACGCCCGGAGGCGGTGAAGTACGGCATTACCGCGGAAGAAGCGCATCGCTTCGGCCTGCCTTGCGGCGGCACGATCCAACTGGTGCTGGAGCCTTTGACGCCGCAAAGCGGCATTGCCGATCTGTGCCATGCGGTAGAGGACGGCCGTCTGGTGGCGCGTGAAGTCGACATGGTGACGGGCGCAGTGCGGCTGGATGCGGCGCTGGCAACCGACGGCGTGCATTTCGACGGCGAGCGTCTGCTGACGATTCACGGTCCGCGTTACCGGATGCTGGTGATCGGTGCGGGGCAGTTGTCGCGCTATCTGTGCAACATCGCGGTTGGGCTCGACTATCAGGTCACCGTATGCGATCCGCGCGAGGAGTACACCGAGGAGTGGAGCATTCCCGGCACGAAGATCGTGCGGACGATGCCGGACGATACGGTGATCGACATGAAGCTCGACGAGCGGTGTGCGGTGATTGCACTGACGCATGATCCTAAGCTGGATGATCTTGCGTTGATGGAGGCGTTGAAGACGCCGGCTTTTTATGTGGGTGCTTTGGGGTCGAGAAGGAACAATCAGGCGCGGCGCGAGCGGTTGAAGGAGTTCGATCTGAACGATGCCGAGTTGGCCCGGCTGCATGGGCCGGTTGGGATTTATATTGGCAGCCGGACGCCGCCTGAGATTGCTGTTTCTATTCTTGCTGAGGTTACTGCGGCTAAGAATGGGGTTTCGTTGCCGACTTTATTGCAGGTTGAGGGCGCTAAGGCAGCGCGGGAGATTGCGGCTTCTGGTGGGGCGGCTGCTTGTAGTGTTTAGTTTTTTGCCTGCGCGGCGCTTTTTGGCCGTGTTCTTAGGGCTTTGGCCTTTCCTTGATTTGTTAGTGGTCTATTAGCGTTGCCCCTGTGCGGGGCGGCACCTACTTCTCTTTGCCGGCTGCAAAGAGAAGTAGGCAAGAGAAAGCAGCTCAAACCGCTACTGCTAAGTGGGCACCGTGGCTCGCACAGGGTAGTGGTGCATCTGGAATCCGTGTTCTCGCACATTCCGCGTGAGTGACAAAGGACTCATCAGCTCCCACTCCGCACTACGTGCGTCGCGGACGGGTCTGCATGGGAAACCACCGGCTTCGGTTGAGCGCGGTCTGAGCCATCGGCTTCGCCTCGGCGACGCGCTCCTGCACGTCGCCGGGAACCCCGCCTCAATGATATGTCGCGTACCGCAATCACCGTCCTGGTCACGATCACAGTCGCGGCTGCGATGGGCGGTTGCAGTTGCCGCTCCAATCGCAATCGCGGTGGTGGCGGCGGTGCAATGATGAGCCACGGTCGGTGGCGAGGCGTGAGCGTCACAACGTAGGGGGTGGTTTGAAGAAGTACTCGTCGGCGCGCGCAGCGCCGCCGGAAGTATGACGCCCTTGTCACTGGCGTATGCAGGTGCACGAACACAGATTCCAGATGCACCACTACCCGTTGCAAACTACGGGACCCACTTAGTAGTAGCGGTTTGAGCTGCTTTCTCTTGCCTACTTCTCTTTGCAGCCGGCAAAGAGAAGTAGGTGCCGCCCCGCACAGGGGCAACGCTAATAGACCACTAACAATTCAAGGAAAGGCCAAAGCCCCAAGAACACGGACAAAAGCGCCGCGCAGGCAAAGAAAAAACCCAACTCACATTAACCCACAAACCACAGCGGCAACCACCGAGCCGCCAATCAGCACGACACCCACCACGCGCCGCTTATTCAACTCAGTCCACAGCAAGACACCGGTCAGAGAAAGCAAAATCATCCCCCCCGCAATCGTATCGATCAACAAAACCCACCCAACACTCAACCCCACACCACGATGCAAATTATTCATCGTAGTAAGAAACGAATTCTGCGTGCGTTTCACCGCCACAAACCCATTCCCAACCCAATACTCAGCCTGCACATTCTGAGCAGGCCCAAAAATCCCGACTTGCCAGAACTCCGGCTGCATCGCGCTGCGATCCCCCCATGCCACCGGATGCGCCGGCTCGCGTTTCACCCGCCCCGGCTTGCCGTCGATCTTTAACTCGCCCTTGAGCCACTTCGCCATCTCCATCGGCGAACCCAGTTTCTTCTGCGGTACGGGAAGCTGCATCTCTTCGACCTGCGGCTCACCGGACGACACCTTCAACGGTCCACCCCGATGATTCAGCAAAAACCCCGTCGCGCCAAACATCAACCCCAACACCGCGCCCCACAGGCCGACCCAGCCGTGCACCTTGCGCAACCACTTGATGAAATTCGCCCGCCGCGAACGCTGGCGCCGCGCCGCCTGCTCGGCGTCGTCCATCAGAGGATGGCCGCGCTCCGGCCTATGTGCCGTGTATTGCGTGCCGCCACCAGCAGCAGGTTTCATATCGATTGAATCAGGCGCGTTCACATCCATGCTCCAGGCGCAGCAAGTTAAACCCTCGCCGACGGGCGGCGACGAAGCGCTCGCTCTCACCAGCGGTAAAGGAAAGTTCGAGAAGAAAAGCCGGACAGACCCGGCTTGCGGTCCAGGCCGTCCGGCTGAGAGGCTGGCTGGCAGTCACAGAGGAGGAGAAATGTGACAGAAAGCTGGCGGTGCCTTTCAATTGAGAATGGCTATCATTACACAATTAAGGCATTTGCTCAATCGCAATGCTCGGTATCCGCTTGACATCCAGGCGGCGCAAACCGACTCTAGCTGGCGATCCTGTCAACGTTGCCGTTCCGGATACCTGCCCGCCATGCGCCTCACCTCTTTGGTCTGTCTTGCCGCTCTCGGCTGGCTTGCCGGTGTTCATGGCGCGAGCGCGAGCATCGCGGCCAAACTGGACGATCCCTATACCAACGAAGGTGAAACGCAGACCTTCACCGTCAACGCCGACGGCTCCTTCTCGAAGCTCGATTCGATGACGCTGCGCGTGAACAACGAAGCAGGCGTCGCGCGAGTGGCGCAGCAATACGTCTGGTTCAACCGCAATATGGCGGACGTGCAGATCATCGAGGCCTACACGACCACCGCCGACGGCGTGCGTCACGACGTGCAGCCCGAGCAGATCCGCGACGTGCAGGAAGCCCGCTCGTTCGACGCACCGATGTTTCAGGACATCCAGGAAAAGGTGATCGTGTTCCCCGCCGTCGAACCCGGCGCGCGCGTGCACCTCACCTATCGCAAGACGCAAAAGCAGCCGATCGAGCCGGGCGAATTCAGCGACTTCACGCCGCCCGATCTCGCGCCGACCCACAACTTTCACCTCATCTACGACCTGCCCGCCGGCAAGCCGCTTTATGCCGATGCACGCGGCTTCACCGCGCTTCAACCGGTTACGCGCGACGGCCGCACACGCTACGAATACCGTTACGACAAGGCGCATTTCAGCCGGCTGGAGCGCGGCTCGATCGCGTACGTGTCGTACGGCGACCGGCTAATGGTCTCGACCTTTCCGGACTACGCCGCTTTCGCCGCGAGTTACAGGGCGTCCGCCGCCGACCCGAGCGCGCGCGACTCAGCCGTCACGCGCCTTGCGCAAAACCTCACCACACGCGACCACACCCCGCACGACAAGGCCAAAACGCTGTACGACTGGGTGCGCCGGAACGTCCGCTATGTAGCGATCTATGTTGGGCGCGACTCGGTGGTGCCGCACAGTGCAAGCGCGATCCTCGCGAACCGTTATGGCGACTGCAAGGATCACGTGGCGCTGTACGGCGCGATGCTCGACGCCGTCGGCGTTCGCAACGAGCCGGCCCTGATCAGCAGCGGCTCGATCTATACGTTGCCCAGCGTGCCGGGCTACGGCGTCATCAATCACGTAATCACCTGGCTGCCGGATTTGCAGCAATACGCGGACTCGACCGCATCGAATGTCGAATTCGGCTTTTTGCCGTCGTCCGATATGAACCGGCCTACCGTCCTCGTCAATCAGGGGGTGGTCGCGCAAACGCCGGCCTCCGAGCTGATAACGCGCAGCACCGACCTGTCGATCAAGGTCGAACCGGATGGCTCGGCGAGTTTCACCTATCGGCTGGAAGCATCGGGCGCCACAGCCGAACAGGCGCGCGCGATGTTGCGCACGCAGACGCCCGCGCAACGTGAGGACTCGATCCAGGCGGAACTGCGCAGCGCCAACCTGCGCGGCACCGCGACGCTGACCACCAGCGACCTCAGCGTTGGCGACGGCCCGCTGACGATCACGATGAAAGGCACGCTCGAAAGTCTGGTGGTGCCGGGCGCCGCGGCATCGATTCCGGCGCTGACCAGTCTGGCCGGCGGCTTCGAGGCGGGCACCCGCTACTGGCTCGGCGAACGGCAGCGCACGCAGCCATTCATCTGCCACAACCTGGCGCTGCACGAACGCGCGCGCATTACATTGCCTGCGAATTTTCACGTGCTCGAGATGCCGGAAGCGAAGCGAACCCAGGACCGCTTCGTCGATTTCCAGTCGCAGTACACGTTCGATCCGCTCAGCAACGTGGTGACGATGACGCGCGACGGCGCCACCCATTTCGATAGCGAAGTTTGCACGCCCGACGACTTCGCGCAGATGCGTCCCGCGATCGAAGCGATCGGGCGCGACGTACGCGCCGAAGTAATCGTCAAATCGACGCTGGTGGAATCGTCGAGCGTGGCGTCGCAGGCGCCGTAGAACAGCTACCGCTCAAACCGGCCAGAGCGGCCCTTCCTCCATCGCGCCGAGCTGCTCGCGCAGTTCGAGGATGCGGTCTTCCCAATAGCGCTGCGTGTTGAACCACGGAAACGCCGCCGGAAACGCCGGGTCGTCCCAACGGCGCGCGAGCCACGCCTGGTAGTGAATCAGCCGCAACGTACGCAACGCTTCGACGAGATACAGTTCGCGCGGCTCGAAATCGCAGAAGTCTTCGTAACCGGCGAGCAGATCAGCCAGCGCACGCGAAGCCTCGACGCGATCGCCGGGCAACAGCAGCCATAAATCCTGCACTGCCGGACCCATGCGGCTATCGTCGAAGTCGACGAAATGCGGACCCGCGTCGGTCCACAACACATTGCTCGGATGACAATCGCCGTGCATTCGCAGCATGCGAATATCGCCGGCACGCTCGAAGGCGCGCTCGACGCCTTCAAGCGCGAGATTCACCACGGTCTGCCAGGCGGTGCGTACATCGTCAGGCACAAAGTCGTGCGACAGCAGGAAGTCGCGCGGCTCGTAGCCGAACGTGTTGATGTCGAGCGTCGGGCGTTCGGTGTAGTTCTGCGTCTGTCCAACCGCATGGATGCGGCCGATGAAACGCCCCAGCCATTCGAGCGTATCGCGCCGGTCCAGATCGGGCGCACGGCCGCCGCGGCGTTCGAAGATCGAGAAACGGAAACCGTCGAAGGTATGCAGCGTGCGGCCTTCGAAAACACGCGCGGGCACCGCCGGAATCTCACGCGCGGCGAGATCGGCGACAAAGGCGTGTTCTTCGAGAATGGCGGCGTCGGTCCAACGCTCGGGACGATAGAACTTGGCGACCACGGGCGGCCCGTCTTCCACGCCGACCTGGTACACGCGGTTCTCGTAGCTGTTGAGCGGCAGCATGCGGCCGTCGGTGTACACACCGACGCTGCTGAGCACGCTGTCGAGCGCGTCGAGCACGATTTCCGGCTTGAGCCGGGCGAAAGGTACGGCGCTATCGGCGCCGTCCTGTGGGTCGAAATTGTCGTCGTTCATGTCCGCATTGTGCGCCGCGCCGCCGTCAAAGACGAGGACGTCGGCTCACCTTGCGGCTTACAGCCACCTGCAACCACCATGAATCGGACTCAAACCAGCTTCAATGCACCTGTGCGCTAGACGGGCGAACCTGCTCGCCCGTATCGATCAGATCTTCAAGGAAAAAGGGTTCAGTATTGAGATGCTCCGATGTGCCGGGTTCGCCGGCATACCAGGCCACCATAGCCATGTCGCCGAGAATGCGCATGACAATCCCGCGTGCGCCCTGCGGCACCGCGATATGCACCGATCGGACAATGGAACCGATTTGCATGATGTTTCCCCGTTTCTCCCATAGCCGGCTTTATGGTTTCCGCGCCGGTCAAGGTGATGATAAAAGCGCCGCTTCGCCGATAACGTTGCGTACGCACCCAATCTGCTGCGCGTAAGACGCGTGAGAGGTTCGAGTCATTGTTCCCGTTTTGCGGGGCCATGGAAAGCGCGAACTCGGGGCTCTTCACCCGTCGTTTCGCCCTATTCCCATTACAGCGCGCCGGGCCGATGATCTGGGCGTAAAGCGTCGTAACGAGACCATCATAAACCCAGCCGGGGCGATATATCAAAATCATGCCGTCAGCGCGAAAGGAGCGTATTCAGGTCCGCTGACCTCGCGGCACGCGCACCCGTTCAGTCTCTCCAGCGTATCCTTGGCCTCTTTGAGTACTTTCCGCTCCTCAAGGAGATTTTTCGTGACCGCATCGCCGGATTCCCACCGGACTGCTGCTTCGGCTGTTCCTGTTTCGTCTGCTTCTTTTACCTCCGCTGCTGTGCCTGCCGTCCCTGACATTCCCTATCTCGAACGCGGCACGCATGCCTATTGGCGCGCCAGCATCGCACTACTGTTCGCGGGTTACGCCACCTTCTCACTGCTGTATTGCGTACAGCCATTGCTGCCTGCATTATCTACGGCGTTCAACGTAACGCCGGCACAAAGCAGCTTGTCGCTGTCACTGACGACAGCCGCGCTCGCGCTCGCCATATTTATCGCCGGTTTCGTCTCGGAAGGCTGGAGCCGTCACAAGCTGATGACGGCATCGCTCACGCTGTCGGCGCTGCTGACGATCGGCGTGTCGATCGCGCCGCACTGGCATCAACTGCTCGTGTTGCGCACGCTCGAGGGCCTCGCGCTCGGTGGCGTGCCCGCCGTCGCGATGGCGTACCTCGCGGAAGAAGTACACCCGGATGGACTCGGTCTGGCGATGGGGCTGTATGTCGGTGGCACAGCGATCGGCGGGATGGCTGGGCGTGTGATCACCGGCGTGGTCGCGGATCTGTTTTCGTGGCGCGTGGCAATCGGTACGATCGGCGTACTCGGCATTTTGTCGATGCTCGCGTTTCGCGCTTTGCTGCCGCCGTCGCACCATTTCGTACCGCGTCGCGGGCTCGGCTTTTCCCATCACCGCACCGCCCTGCTCAAACAATTCACGCGACCCGGCTTGCCGTTGCTGTTTCTGCTCGGCTTCGTGCTGATGGGCAGCTTCGTCACGCTCTACAACTACATCGGTTACCGGCTGCTCGCGCCGCCGTATCTGCTGAGTCAGACGGAGATCGGTGCGATTTTCGTCGTCTATCTGACGGGCGTGGTTGCCTCGCCGTGGTCGGGCCGCATGGCCGACACCTTCGGCCGGGCGCGCGTGCTGACCGCCAGCTTGCTGCTGATGGCATGTGGACTCGTGCTCACGATGCTGCATCCGCTGGCAGCCATTGCGACCGGCATTGCTTTCGTGACGTTCGGCTTTTTCGCCGGACACTCGGTGGCGAGCGGCTGGGTCGGACGCCTCGCCAAGGAAGCCAAAGGCCAGGCGGCCGCGCTGTATCTGCTCGCGTATTACATCGGTTCGAGCGTGGTCGGTTCTTATGGCGGGCGCGTATGGGCAAGTGATGGCTGGAACGGTGTCGCCGGACTGGTCGGCGTGCTGCTTGTCGTAGGCCTCGTTGCGGCCACGCGCCTGCGTCAACGCGAACGGATCACGGTATGAGGGAACGCTGCTAATCGGCTTTGGGGAAACATGGCCTGGACGCAGCGTGAAACGTGGCCTGCATGGGGTGTACCCCAGTCAGGCGAGAACTATCCGCAGCGCATCGAACAGGCCTGGAAAGTAAGGCCTGTGTAAGCAAACACTTCACTTTTTACGGGGTTTTTGCTGCAACGCGCCAATCGCGGCGGCCCTTGCGGTACTGGGTTCAGCAGTCTGCGAAGACGCGCTGCAGCGCCGCAAGACGTTGTTATGTTGATCTAACCGTCGCCTATACTCGAATCGACCGTTGGCAGTGCATGACTCCAGAAATCGAGCCGCTGCCCGCGTTGGAACTACATAAGGAGACGGGTATGACGACCTACTTCACGATTGGCGATTTAATCCTGGTCATTCCGATGGCGCTGGCCGGTGCCCTGTTTGTCGGCGCGCTCCCCTGCAAGACGGAATTTCGGCACAACGCGTTACGCGTGCTTGGCGCGCTAATCGGCGTGGTGTTCGCGGTCGTGCTGGTCGAAGGCTTGCCTGCGCTAGTGTAACGGGGTCCGGCGAAGGCGGTCTGTGCGCTTCGCCGATGGTTCGGTCGACTGAACGCAGTCGCTTCGGCCATTGCGCGGGAAGCGTGTGCGCTTGAACTGCGTTGAAAAAAAGCCGCCTCACGGGCGGCTTTCTTCGTTTCTAAGGCGTGTCTCTAACTACGACCTGAAACGCCACGGGATCAGATCGCCTGATCCGTCGACGGTTTTTCCCACAGGTTAATGCCGCCTTCGGTCGCGTAGCGATCGATCTCCGCCAGCTCCTCCTTCGAGAACGCGAGGTTCTTCAGCGCGCCAACGTTCTCACGCACCTGTTCCGCGCGGCTTGCACCGATCAGCACCGACGTGACGCGCGGATCGCGCAGCGCCCAGGCGAGCGCCATCTGCGCGAGGCTTTGTCCGCGACGCTGCGCGATGTCGCTGAGCTTGCGCACGTGCTCGATGTTTTGCGGGCTCAAATGCTCCTGCTTCAACGAACCGCCGCCCGGCTTGTTGACGCGCGCGTCTTCCGGCACGCCGTTCAGATATTTGCCGGTGAGCAAGCCCTGCGCGAGCGGCGTGAACGCGATGGCGCCCGCGCCGACTTTCTCGAGCGTGTCCAGCAATTCCTGTTCGATCCAGCGGTTGAGCATGTTGTACGCCGGCTGATGAATCAGGAGCGGCACCTTGTACTCAGCGAGCAGCTTCGCCATTTCGAGCGTCTTGGTGGCCGAGTATGACGAAATCCCGATGTATAGTGCCTTGCCCTGCTGCACCGCGGTCGCCAATGCACCGGCGGTTTCTTCGAGCGGCGTATCGGCATCGAAACGATGCGAATAGAAGATATCGACGTAATCGAGGCCCATGCGCTGCAGGCTCTGATCGAGACTCGCGAGTACGTATTTACGCGAGCCACCGCCTTGCCCGTACGGACCCGGCCACATGTCCCAACCTGCCTTCGACGAAATCAGCAGTTCGTCGCGATACGGCTTGAAGTCATCCTTGAAAAGCCGACCGAAATTGGTTTCGGCGCTGCCGTACGGAGGGCCGTAGTTGTTGGCGAGGTCGAAGTGCGTGATGCCCAGATCGAAGGCCGTGCGCAGAATGTCGCGCTGCGTGGAGATCGGCGTGGTATCGCCGAAGTTGTGCCACAGGCCCAGCGACAGCGCCGGCAGTTTGAGACCTGACTTGCCGCAGACGCGGTATTGCATGTCCGAATAGCGTTCTGAAGCTGCTTCGTAAGCCATTGCTAGTGTCCTTGATGTTGAAGTCGCCCGGCGATCACGGGCGTGAGGAAATCACATGCTGCGGGAGGCGTGCAGGTTTTATATTCAGGTATGGGTGAGGCCAGACCGCTATGGTAGCCAATCGCCGTGATGCGTGCAGGCGCCCACTATGCGGGATGGACGGCGGCTTGCGGCTCCCCTACACTTTGGCCGATCAAAGCTTAGCGGAGGGATGGATTCATGACGAAAGCGATTTCAATCGCGCTGATTGTCGGCGGTATCGTGTTGTTGTATTTCGGCGGGCAGGCGTTCAACTCGGTCAGCAGCGAAGTGTCCCGCGTGTTCACCGGATCTCCGACCAACAAGGCGATCATGCTGATTGTGGGCGGCGTTATCGCGACGATTGCCGGCCTGACCGGGGTGGCTATTTCCGGACGCAAGCGGTAGAGCGTTCATTGCCTGCGCGGCGCGGGACCAACGGACATCCGCGCCGCGCAAGGCAAAAAACCTAAAAGGCAATTTCGGGCTTGGCCGCCGAGCGGGATCCCGGCAGGGGCACATTGCTCGCTCCGTGATAGGTGAACACCAAAGAAAATTTCACCTGATCGCTGAGATTCTTGCCAGCCGAATGCAGCGTGTTGCAATGAAAGAACACCACGTCGCCGGCCTTCAGTTCGGGCGAAACCGCGGTGCGAATCAAGGCCTGATTCTCTTCCAGATCGGAGCGAAAAAACTTCGCCTCGTCGAAGCGGTCGGACGTGAAGACCGCGCTGTGCGATTTCGGCACCAACCACAACGCGCCGTTATCCACCGTCTCCGACCCGACCGCAAGCCACACCGACACCAGGTCGTCACGCTCGAACGACCAATACCTCACGTCACGATGCCAGCCGGTCAAGCTGCCATAGGCAGGGTGCTTGGTCATCATGCAATTGTGATGCGCCCGCGATAGGCGCGGCTCCTCACCGAAGTACAACTCCATCCAGCCGCGAATTTCCGGCGCGGTCGCCCATTGCGCAAAATGCGGATGGCGCCCGTACGCATCCAGCAGGCGGCGAACCGTATGTCCGCCCGGCGCGTGTTTGGATTCCGGTGCGCCCGGATACCGCAGATCCGCTTCGAACTCGATCGGCGCCGCCGCTTCCTGCAACTGGCGCTCCGCAATCTGCTTCAGTTCAGCGCAACGCTCGGGCGAAACCAGTCCCGGCACGACGACAAATCCCTGCTCCCGCAACGTTTGAATCTGCTCTTTCTTCGAGTGAAGTGACATGGTGTTCCGTTACTTTCGACTGACTGATGCTCGATTGTAAAACGGGCGCGATCGGACCGTGCGCTGTTTCACCTGTCGGGAAGCCATGACCTTACGCACTACTTTCACGCGAATGGGCGGTTTGCATGGCACGCTGTCAGGGCACGCACGCACGAAAATCGATCGCAAAGGGCGCGACCCCGCAAACACGCACGTCGCGTTCACCCCGTAAAAACCCGTATTCGCAGGGTAAAAACCGACTTTCTGACGTCATGAATCGCGTGTAGCCTGCACACATGTTGATCGTTCCTCCCGCACTTTTACGGCACGCACAGGCCGCCAGGGCCGACTCCGCCGTCCTCCGTGTCCTTTCCAGTCGAATTCCGGGCTTTCGCGCCGTCCATCGCGACACCGCCGTTGGCACATTTGGTGCTCCTTCTGGCGCACACTCCGTCGCGCGACACGTTGCCTACTTGTGAAGCCATGCATACTCTTCTGAGCACCCGTCTTACCCGCGCCGCATTGAAAGCGGCGCGTCCGGCGCGCCGCCATGTCGTGCGTGCACTGCGTCACCATGCCACCCGCACTCGCGCCTTAGGCGAACAATGGCGCGAAGCCAAAGCGGTCGACGGCATTCGCACGTGGTTCCACACCTTCTTCTCCGCACTGCGCCTGCAAGGCAGTTCGCGCCGCTTTTCGCTGCGCACGCTGCTGCGCAAACCGACGCCGCTGCGTCTCACCGCCACGCGCAATGCGCCGGTCGCTGCTCCCCAGAGCACGAGCCGCCGCCCGCGCCGGATGTCGACGAGTGGTAGCACCGGCTGGTTTGCGTTCGCGTTTGCTAGCCGCTAAATCAGCAGGTGAATGAGCCGTTGAGCGAGGCGCCAATTCAGCCTCGAACGGCCCCACGTCAGCATTCCGGCTGCAGCGAGCACATCCCGTTGCGGCGTTGACGCCGTCATCGCCCCACCGTACAGCGGATTCGAAGGCAATAAAAAAACCCCGCCCGGCTTTGCGCCGGCGGGGTTTTTTGCTGAAGCGGACTGCGTGCGCTTATTCGGCGAGCGCGACAACCGGTTCGGTGCCTGCTGCTTCGGCGAGCACCAGAGCCTTATCCGTGGCTTCCCACGTGAATTCCGGCTCTTCGCGGCCGAAGTGACCGTAGGCCGCGCTCTTCTCGTAGATCGGGCGCAGCAGGTCGAGCATCTGGATGATGCCCTTCGGACGCAGGTCGAAATGCTCCAGCACCAGACGCGTGATCGTTGCATCCGACACGCGGCCCGTGCCGAACGTGTTGACCATGACCGACGTCGGCTGGGCAACGCCGATCGCGTACGACACCTGAATCAGGCAGCGCGACGCCAAACCAGCCGCCACGATGTTCTTCGCGACATAACGGCCGGCATAAGCCGCCGAACGGTCGACCTTCGACGGATCCTTGCCCGAGAACGCACCGCCGCCGTGCGGAGCCGCGCCGCCGTACGTATCGACGATGATCTTGCGGCCCGTCAGACCGCAATCGCCTTGCGGGCCGCCAATCACGAACCGGCCGGTCGGGTTCACCAGGAACTTGATGTCGCCCTTGATCAGGTCAGCCGGCAGCGTCGGCTTGATGACTTCTTCGATCACGGCTTCGCGCAGCGTGGCCAGATCGATGTCCGGCGAGTGTTGCGTGGACAGCACGACCGTGTCGATCGCATGCGGCTTGCCGTCGACATAACGCACGGTAACCTGCGACTTCGCATCCGGACGCAGCCAGGGCAGACGGCCGTCGCGGCGCAAATTCGCCTGACGCTCCACCAGACGGTGCGACAGGTGGATCGGCAGCGGCATCAGTTCCGGCGTTTCTTCACACGCATAACCGAACATCAGGCCCTGGTCGCCGGCGCCTTGATCGAGGTTGTTGTCGTGCGCGCGGTCCACGCCCTGGGCGATGTCCGGCGATTGCTTGTCGTAAGCCACCAGCACCGCGCAGCCGCGGTAGTCGATACCGTAATCGGTGTTGTCGTAGCCGATGCGCTTGATCGTGTTGCGCGCGACCTGGATGTAATCGACGTTCGCGGTGGTGGTGATTTCACCGGCCAGCACGACGAGACCCGTGTTGCACAGCGTTTCGGCTGCGACACGCGAGTACTTGTCCTGGGTCAGGATGGCGTCGAGGATTGCGTCCGAGATCTGGTCCGCGACTTTGTCGGGATGGCCTTCGGAGACGGATTCGGAAGTGAAGAGATAGTCGTTTGCCACGTTGCAGACTCCTGTTGTGTGGTTACGGTTGAGTTTCACGTAGCCAGCTTCGGGAGCCTTGAAGCGGCGACGCTTTAGCGGATTACCTTACCGGCAGGGGGCCTATCCCATGGATCGCACCCGCCAGCTTCGCCCCGCAAGTTGTCTATTAACTCGGCGAAGCCATTATTATAGCGACTTCCTTCGATTGTCACAGAGTGATCACCCGTGGTGTATTTCGACCCGTCTTCAGGTTTCTTGAGCAAAGCGTCGCTCGACGCCCTACACGGAGGGGAGGCATGCTAAGTCGTGTTGGTGCCTACCTGGCCATTGGACTGCTGAAATTTTTGGCATTGTTGCCGTACGGTTTCGTTGCGCGACTGGGCGACGGGCTGGGCTGGCTGCTCTATCAGATCCCCAGCAACCGTAAGCGCATCGTCCACATCAATCTGAGCTTGTGTTTCCCGGAGTGGAGCGCCGAGCATCGCGAAGAGATCGCGCAGAAACACTTCCGCCACGCGATCCGCAGCTATGTCGAACGCAGCGTTCAGTGGTTCGGGTCCGCAAAGAAGCTGGAGAAGCTCGTGCAGGTGGATAGCGAGATCGATCTGCTGGATCCCGACATGCCGCCCACCCTGTTGCTCGGCGCGCATTTCGTCGGCATTGAGGCGGGCTCCGTGTTCATCAATCACGCGCTGCGCCGGCAGTGTGGCGCGCTCTACCAGCCGATGTCCAACAAGGTGCTCGACGACGTGGCGATCGCCGCGCGCGGCCGCTTCGGCGCAGACATGGCAAGCCGCGCCGACAGTGCGCGCATCGTTCTGCGCTGGTTGCGCGACCGCAAGCCGGTCATGCTCGGCGCCGATATGGACTACGGCGCACGCAATTCGACGTTCGTGCCATTCTTTGGCGTACCGACCTGCACGCTGACGGCCGTCGGGCGGCTCGCCGGGGTCGGCCATGCGCAAGTGGTGCCGTTCATCGGCGAGGTGCTGCCGAACTACAAGGGCTACCGGCTGAAGGTCTTCAAGCCGTGGGACAACTACCCCACCGGCGACGACGAAGCCGACGCGCGCCGCATGAACGCCTTCCTCGAAGAGCAGATTCCGCTGATCCCCGAGCAGTACTACTGGGTGCACAAGCGCTTCAAGACCCGGCCGCCGGGCGAGCCGAGCGTCTACTGAGCGGCCTTCGAAAAAAGCGCCCGAACGCTTAAATAAAACGGCGTTCGGCCGCACCTGCGGGCGCGTCACTTACAATAGCGCGATGAAACTGAAATTCACCAAAATGCACGGCGCGGGTAACGACTTCGTCGTGCTAGACGGCTACACCCAACCGGTCAATCTGACGCCGGTGCAGGTGCGCGCGCTCGCGGACCGGCATTTCGGCGTCGGCGCCGACCAGTTGCTGCTGGTCGAGAAGCCCACCGTGGACGGCGTCGATTTCAGATATCGCATCTTCAATTGCGACGGCGGCGAGGTCGAGCATTGCGGCAATGGCGCGCGCTGCTTTGTCAAGTTCGTGCGCGACAACGGCCTGACCGACAAGCGCAGCGTGCGCGTGCAAGTGCAGAACGGCACCATCCTGCTGACCATGCAGGAAAACGGCGAGGTGCTGGTGGACATGGGTGCCCCCGTGTTCGAACCGGAGCGCGTACCGTTCGCCACCAAAGGCCTCGAAGGCCGCCGCGAAGGTGCGGACACGCTCTGGCCGCTCGACGTGAACGGCGTGACGCGCTGGATTTCGGTGGTGTCGATGGGCAATCCACACGCGGTGCAAGTGGTCGACGATGTTGAAGATTTTCCGGTCCTCGTCGAGGGTCCGGTGATCGAACGGCATGCACGTTTCCCGCAGCGAGTGAACGCGGGTTTCATGCAGATCGTCGGCCGTAGCGAAATCAAGCTGCGGGTCTACGAACGCGGCGCCGGCGAAACGCTGGCGTGCGGCACGGGCGCGTGCGCGGCAGTCGCTGCCGGCATTCGCCGCGGACTGCTGGATGCGCCAGTGCAGGTGCACACGCACGGCGGCAAGCTGACCATCACGTGGGACAGCACGCAAGACGGCGCGCAAGACGGCGCGCCGCTGCTGATGGCCGGCCCCGCGGCAACCGTCTTCGAAGGCGAGATCGAACTGGCCGACTGACCCGCGCCAGCGCACTACCCGATTCAGCGGCCGAGCGATCGGCCCAGGAAGTACCAGACACGTGGCCTCGAACAGGCCTATGAAGAAGCCGATGAAAGGCCGGACGAAACAACGCTTTCACCGGCCGACCGAACTCATGACCGATGCGCCGCCCGAAGGCGTCGTCCCGTAGTCCTTTAGCCGAAACCATGAACGATCGCGAAGTCGCCGAATATCTGCTCGCCAACCCCGAATTCTTCGCCGAACACGCGGAAATGCTCGCGACCATCCGGCTTGCGAACCCGCACGGCAAAGCCGCGGTGTCGCTGCAGGAGCGGCAGATGGAAATGCTGCGCGACAAGAACAAGCATCTCGAACGGCGTCTGGCCGAACTGCTGCGCTACGGTCACGAAAACGACAGCATCGCCTCGAAATTCAATCGCTGGACCATCCGCGTGATGGCCGAGCGCGATCCGTACGCCTTGCCGCGCACGATCTCCAACGGCTTGCGCGATATTTTCGACGTGCCGCAAGCCGCACTGCGCGTGTGGGATGTCTCCGAGCCGTATGCACAGGCTGAGTTCGCGCGCCATGTCGGCGAGGAAGTGCGAATCTTCGCGAATAGCCTCACCACGCCGTACTGTGGCGCGAACACCGGCTTCGAAGCGGCGCAGTGGCTGGTGCCGGCGGTGTCGGCGGTGAGCGACGACGGGTCCGCAGGTGGTACAGGCGAGTCCGCGCACGCCACTGAGTCGATTGCGCTGCTCGCACTGCGCGACCCCGAAGGCAAGGAAGAAGCGCCTACCTTCGGCCTGCTGGTCATGGGTTCGGCCGACGCCCGCCGCTTCCATGACGGCATGGCGACCGATTTCCTGACGCAGATCGGCGCGTTGGCAAGCGCGGCGCTGAGCCGTCTGCTGCCGCGCTAAAGCCGCTGATCCGCCGATCCCGCCAAAGGCCATCGTGACCGAAGCCGACCCGATCGCCGCCTATCTGTCGAATCTCGAACATGAGCGGCGACTGTCGGCGCACACGCTGCGCGGCTACACCCACGAACTCGAAGAGCTCAAGCTGCTGGCCAAAGGCCGGCCGCTCGAAAGCCTCACCGCTGTCGATATTCGCGGCGCGGTTTCGCGGGCGCACGCCGGCGGCCTGACGGCGCGCTCGATCAGCCATCGGCTGTCGTCCTGGAGGGCGTTCTACCGTTGGTTCGCGGGTCGTGTCGATCTGCCGGCTAACCCGGTCGCCACCGTGCGGGCGCCGAAGCAGGCCAAAGCACTGCCGAAAGCGCTTTCCGTCGACGACGCCACGCGCCTGATGGAAAGCCCGCCCGCTGCGACGCCCGAAGGTTTGCGCGACCACGCGATGCTCGAACTGTTCTACTCGTCAGGCCTGCGTTTGTCCGAACTGGTCGGCCTCGACGCCCGCTTTGCTGACGCCGACGGCTACCGCTCCGCGGGCTGGCTCAAGCTCGATTCCGCCGAAGTCGAAGTGCTGGGCAAAGGCAACCGGCGCCGCATCGTGCCGGTCGGCCGCAAAGCGATCGACGCCTTGAACGCGTGGCTCGCGGTGCGCGATCAGATGGTGAAACACGATCCGCATCCGCTGTTTCTCTCGGCGCGCGGTAATCGGCTGTCGCCGAATGTCGTGCGTGATCGCGTGAAGCGCGCGGCGCTGGTCGCCGGCATTCCCGCCAATGTGCACCCGCACGTGCTGCGGCATTCGTTCGCCACGCACGTGCTGCAATCGAGCGGCGATCTGCGGGCTGTGCAGGAACTGCTCGGGCACGCCAGCATCACCGCCACGCAGGTCTACACCGCGCTCGATTTCCAGCATCTCGCGCACGTCTACGATCAGGCGCATCCGCGCGCCAAAAAACGCGACTGATTCCGCTCTTTGCTTGTTGTTTTGCTTTTTGCGGCTTGCGGTCTCCGCCTTCGCTTCACCTGCCGTGTGCCTCTTTGTCCACGCGGCTTACTGCTCCTGCTGACACCCTGATGAATACCGTTACGCTCAAACCGTCGAAAGAAAAATCGCTGCTGCGCCGCCATCCGTGGGTCTACGCCAACGTGATCGATCGCGTCGACGGCAATCCCGCGCCCGGCGCGACCGTGCTGGTGCGCGCGCACGACGGCCGCTTCCTCGCCCGCGCGGCCTACAGCCCGCATTCGCAGATTCGCGCACGCGTGTGGAGCTTCGACGAAATGGAGCCGATCGATCACGCGTTCTTCAAGCGCCGCGTGCAGCGCGCGCTCGCGCATCGTCAAACGATGGTGCACAACACCGGCGCGGTGCGGCTGATTTTCGGCGAAGCGGACGGCCTGCCTGGCCTGATCGTCGATCACTACGTCGCTGAGGACGCAGGCCAGCGCAGCCAGCTGGTGTGCCAGTTCATGGCGGCGGGCGTCGAAGCATGGAAGGAAGCGATCGTCGCGGCGCTGACCGACGCGACCGGCTGCCCGAACGTCTACGAGCGCTCGGACGTGTCGATTCGCCAGAAAGAAGGGCTCGAGCAGATCACCGGCGTACTGGCCGGAGAAGCCCCGTCGGAAGCGCTGATCGCGAGCGAAAACGGCGTGCGTTATCACGTCGACGTGCGCAACGGCCACAAAACCGGCTTCTACGTCGACCAGCGCGACAACCGCCTGCTGGTGCAGGAGCTGGCGAAGGATCGCGACGTGCTGAACTGCTTCTGCTACACCGGCGGCTTTTCGCTGGCGGCCTTGAAAGGCGGGGCAAAGCGCGTGGTGTCGATCGATTCGTCCGGCGACGCGCTCGCGATCGCACAGCAGAACGTGGCCGCCAACGGTTTCGACGCCGAACGCGCCACCTGGCTCGACGCCGACGCGTTCAAAACCCTGCGCCGCCTGTACGACGAAGGCGAACGCTTCGACCTGGTCGTGCTCGATCCGCCGAAATTCGCGCCGTCGCGTGAACACGTGGACCGCGCCTCGCGCGCCTATAAGGACATCAACCTGACCGGCCTGAAGCTGCTGCGCCCGGGCGGCCTGCTGTTCACCTACTCTTGCTCCGGCGCGATCGACTCCGAATTGTTCCAGAAGATCGTGTCAGGCGCGGCGGCCGATGCGCGTGTCGATGCGCGGATTCTCAAGCGCCTCGGCGCCGGGGTCGACCATCCGCTGCTCACCGCCTTCCCCGAAGGCGAATACCTGAAAGGCCTGCTGTTGCAAATTGCCTGATCGCCCATAGCTTCAGGGTTATTTCCCACGTGCCGCGAAGGGGTTCGCCCCCGCTGCCAGCGCCGGCTTGACAGATATGTTTCAATATCCGGCTAGATCGGGTCGCGCGCCGTCAGGCTGCCGCGCCCGGCAAACCGGATTCGCAGACGCATTCGCCGCAGCTTGCGCGGCTGTTGCACATTCGCGCTGTAAATTCGATTACGCACAGACTCACGTACAAGGCGACCAATATGATCCCAGTCACCATCCTGACCGGCTTTCTCGGCAGCGGCAAAACCACCCTGCTCAAGCGCATCCTGAACGAAAAGCACGGCATGAAGATCGCCGTGATCGAAAACGAGTTCGGCGAAGAGAACATCGATAACGAAATTCTCGTGCAAGACACGAGCGAGCAGATCATCCAGATGAGCAACGGCTGCATCTGCTGCACGATCCGTGGCGACCTGTCGCGCGTACTCGGCGATCTGGCGGCGAAGAAGCAGTCCGGCGAACTGGATTTCGACCGTGTCGTGATCGAAACCACCGGTCTCGCCAATCCGGGCCCGGTCGCGCAGACGTTCTTCATGGACGACCAGATCGCCAACGAATTCCTGCTCGACGCGATCATCACGCTGGTCGACGCGAAGCACGCGAACCATCAACTGGACGAGCACGAAGTGGTGCAACGCCAGGTCGGCTTCGCCGATCGCCTGTTCATCACCAAGTCGGATCTGGTCGACGAAAAGCACCTGGACGATCTGCGCCATCGCCTGCTGCACATGAACCCGCGTGCGGCGATCAAGGTCGTCAACTTCGGCGAAGCGGACATCAAGGAAATCTTCGATCTGCGCGGCTTCAACCTCAATTCGAAGCTCGAAATCGACCCGGACTTCCTCGCTGAAGACGAACATGCTCACAGCCACGCTCACGCGCATGACGAGCACGGCCACACCCATGCCGATCACGACGATCACGATCACGAAAACTGCGATCATGATCACGGCAAGTGCGACCACGAAGGCCACGATCACGCGCATCACCATCACGCGCACCATGACGACAAGATCAAATCGTTCGTCTACCGCAGCGACCGTCCGTTCGATCCGAACAAACTCGAGGACTTCCTCGGCGGCATCCTGCAGATCTACGGCGAGCGCCTGCTGCGCTACAAGGGTGTGCTGTATATGAAGGGCGTCGACCGCAAGGTGGTGTTCCAGGGTGTGCACCAGATGATGGGCAGCGATCTGGCCGCGAAATGGCAGCCGATCGAGAAGAAGACCAACAAGATGGTGTTCATCGGCATCGAACTGCCGCAAGACCTGATCACCGATGGCCTGGACGCCTGTCTGGCGTAAGCGTCACGTGTGCCGCGCCTTACTGGGTCAGGCAAATGGCACGGCACGCGGCATGCTGGAGCGCGCTAATCATGAGCGTGTGTCCGGCGGGCATCGCGGTAATCGTCTGCAGAATACCGAGAGGAGCGCCCCGAAAGCCTGCTGAAATGTCGGCTGTGTGAAAAGCACGTGAAAACCCTGCTGTATTAAAGCGTGCACGACCATCGCTTTTTGACCGTGCGCGCGTTATATTTTCGGGATATCAGTGCGCCGCCGGGGTATTTTCACCAGTTGCGGTGCTGGATTGTGATTCAGTTACAATACGTGCCCACTGGAGAATGACAACGAATTGCCCGGTCAGCGCGTATTCCGCGCCGGGCCTGAAACGGCGCCGGAAAATCTTATCCGGAACTCACGCCGACAATGCCGGCTGGCACAGCAGACAATGCTCGCTGCCGGCAAGCAATGCCTCAGGAGCATTTGAGAAACGGTTTCCAGAGGAGTTCGGCCCCGCATTGGCGTAGCGACGCCCGGCGCGTGGGCGCAAGGCGCTTCGGCGTCACCGACAGCCCATCGTCCGTGCCCGCCCAGCGCTCAGCGTCCTCGTGGCGCCTTTGCGGGCAATACGAAAGTGCGGGCACTATGTAAGAGTTTTGCCTCACATTGAAGAAGCAAGCCAGATGACGACGAAACGACTCTTGACTGAAGCCGAAATCCTGAAGATGAGCGACAAGGATTACATGAATGAGGATCAGCTCGCTTTCTTCAAGAACAAGCTCGAACAGCTGCAGGCGGACATTCTCCGCAATGCCGGCCAGACGACCGAGAACCTGCGCGAAACAGTAATCGTGCCGGACCCGGCCGACCGTGCAACGATCGAAGAAGAGCATGCGCTGGAACTGCGCACGCGCGACCGCGAGCGCAAGCTGCTGAAGAAGGTGCAGCAATCGATCGCGCGCATCGATTCGGGTGACTACGGCTGGTGCGAAGAAACCGGTGAGCCGATTGGTGTTCCGCGTCTGCTCGCACGGCCCACGGCAACCCTGTCGCTCGAAGCGCAGGAACGCCGCGAACTGCGCCAGAAGCTGTTCGGCGACTGAACGCCAACGGCGCGGCTTCGGCTCCGCGCCCTTTTAAGCTGCTTCGTCGAGAGGCGCACGGTGATCTGTGCGCCTTTTTTCTTTTGTGTGCTCCTCCGCACAATCCCCCGCTCTGAACCCCGTGTTTTTGTCTTATGCCGTTTGCCGGCTCTTGATATGACCGCGCACGCCCTAAAATAAGTCGAACATGCGTTGCACGAGCGCGCGCCGGCCGGTTGATCGTTTCAGCGTTGCGCGCCGTCCGCTTCCAGGATTCATGCGGTGGTGCATTACCTTGTGCTGCCGTGTCCTACCCGTTTTGCAAAGAGGAACGCATATGGAGCAATTTCACGGCACAACGATCGTTTCCGTGCGCCGCGGCGACAAGGTCGCGCTCGGCGGCGACGGCCAGGTGACGCTGGGCAACATCGTCATGAAGGGCGGTGCAAAGAAAGTCCGGCGCATCTATAACGGCAAGGTGATGGTCGGCTTCGCCGGCGGCACGGCCGACGCCTTCTCGCTGCTCGACCGCTTCGAAGCGAAGCTGGAAAAACATCAGGGCAATCTGACTCGCGCCGCCGTCGAACTCGCCAAAGACTGGCGCACCGACCGCATGCTGCGCCGCCTCGAAGCCATGCTGATCGCGGCGGACGCCACCACCACCCTCGTCATTACCGGTAACGGCGACGTGCTCGATCCGGAAGGCGGCATCTGCGCGATCGGTTCGGGTGGCGCTTACGCGCAAGCCGCGGCCAAGGCGCTCGTTGACAACACCGAGCTGTCGCCCCGCGAGATCGTGGAGAAGTCGCTGGAGATTGCCGGCGACATGTGCATCTATACGAACCATAACCGCGTCATCGAGACGATCGAGTAAGGACCCACGATGAGCACTATGACCCCTGCCGAGATCGTCTCGGAACTCGACAAACACATCATCGGCCAAGGCCGCGCGAAGAAAGCGGTTGCCGTGGCGTTGCGCAACCGCTGGCGCCGTCAGCAGGTTGAAGACCCGCTGCGTCAGGAAATCACGCCGAAGAACATTTTGATGATCGGACCGACTGGCGTCGGTAAAACCGAAATCGCGCGACGTCTGGCGAAACTGGCCGACGCACCGTTCATCAAGATCGAAGCCACCAAATTCACCGAAGTCGGTTACGTGGGCCGCGACGTCGACAGCATCGTGCGCGATCTGATGGAGATCTCAATCAAGCAGACGCGCGAAACGGAAATGCGCAAAGTGCGGACCAAGGCTGAAGATCAGGCCGAAGACCGCATTCTGGACATTCTGTTGCCGAGCGCCCGCCCGGTCGGTTTCGGTGCGAGTTCGAGCGCGGCGGATACCGCCGACGAAGGCAGCACCACGCGCCAGACCTTCCGCAAGCGCCTGCGCGAAGGTCTGCTCGACGATAAGGAAATCGAACTCGACGTCGAACAACCGCAAGTCGGCATGGACATCATGGGGCCGCCGGGCATGGAAGACATGACCGAGCAGATCCGTTCGATGTTCGCGAACATCGGCGGCGGCAAGAAAACGCGCCGCAAGCTGAAGGTGAAGGAAGCGCTGAAGGTCCTCACCGACGAAGAAGCCGGCAAGATGCTCAACGACGAAGAGGTGAAAGCCAAAGCGGTGCAGAACGTCGAGCAGAACGGTATCGTGTTCCTCGACGAAATCGACAAGATCGCATCGCGCAATGAAGCAGGCGGTGGCGAAGTGTCGCGTCAGGGCGTGCAGCGCGATCTGCTGCCGCTCGTCGAAGGCACCACGATCAACACCAAGTACGGCATGGTGAAGACCGACCACATTCTGTTCATCGCGAGTGGCGCGTTTCATCTGGCCAAGCCGAGCGATCTGATTCCGGAACTGCAAGGCCGCTTCCCGATTCGGGTCGAACTGGATTCGCTGTCGGTGGGCGATTTCGAATCGATCCTGGTGTCGACCGACGCGAGCCTCGTGAAGCAATACCAGGCATTGCTGGCCACCGAAGACGTGCACCTCGAATTCGCCGACGACGGCATTCGCCGTATGGCCGAAATCGCGTACTCGGTCAACGAGAAGACCGAAAACATCGGCGCGCGCCGTCTGTATACGGTGATCGAAAAACTGCTCGAAGATGTCTCGTTCGCAGCCGGCAATCATTCGGGCAAGACGGTGCAGATCGACGCGGCGTATGTCGATCGCGCGCTGAACGAAGTGGCGGAAGATGAGGATCTGTCGCGCTACGTGCTGTGATGCTGATGTAGACGTCGATGCCGATACTAACGCCGCGTTAAAGCCGCGCGCCTCGCACGCAGCCGATCATGTGTGAGGCGCAAAAAAACGGGCTGTCTTGTGAAAGACAGCCCGTTTTGTTTTCCGGCCCGCAAGCGTAAGCAGGCCCCAGCGCTTACTGCTTGACCGGCCGCTTCGCCAATTTCCGCTGCAGCGTTCGACGATGCATGTTCAACGCGCGCGCAGTAGCCGAAATGTTGCCGCCGTGCTCCGCGAGCACACGTTGAATATGCTCCCACTCCAGGCGCGCAACCGACAACGGCGTGGGATGCTCAATCGCCTCTTCAGCTTGCAGCGCGCTCGCTTCGCTTTGCAGCGCCGACAAGATCGTTTCCACGTTGGCGGGCTTCGCCAGGTAGTTATCGGCGCCGTCTTTCACAGCCTGCACCGCCGTGGCGATGCTGGCATAACCGGTCAACACCAGCATGCGCGCGTCAGGCTGCAAATCACGCAGGGGAGCGACGAGCGTGAGACCGGAATCATTGCCCAGATGCAGGTCTACCGTGATCTGGCTGAACTTCTGCTGGTTCGCCAACTTGATCGCCTCATCCGCGTTGTGCGCTTCGGCCACCGTATAACCGCGCCGCGTCAAACCGCGGGCGAGGATGCCGGAGAACACCTCATCGTCGTCGATCACCAGAAAATTCATATCGCTCATGCCTGTTTCTCCGTGTTGGATGGCGAAGTGCCTTGACGGCCCACACCTGATAATTTGCGCGCCGCAAGCGGCAGTCTCAACACTGCGCGCGTGCCACGCGGCTTGATCTCGCTGACATCGGCCAGCTCGATCGATCCCTTCAGACGTGCCGCCGCTGAAAATGCCAGATACAGGCCCACGCCGTGTCCACCCTGTGTGCTGTCGACCGGCATCGCGCCGAGCGACCCGCGCAACGCGGCGGGAATGCCAGGGCCCGCGTCGCATACCTCGAATGCGATCTGGTCGCCGCGCGCCGCGAGCGTGCACGATAGCGTGACGTGATCGCGGCTCGCACGCGCGGCGTTGTCGAGCAGAATCGTAAGAATCTGACTGACGGCAACCGTATCGTCAAGACTGACACCCTTAGGCGGCACACCGATCCGTTCGAACTTCACATGCGGATGACGCAAGCGCCATTGTTCGCCAAACGACTCGAGCCATTCGCTGACCGTTTGCCGGTTGGTCGCGGTCGATGCACGGCTGCGCAGCCGTGCAAGCGCCGAAGTACACAGCGTCATTTGCTGCTCGAGCAGATCCAGGTCGGCGCTGTATGGCGCGAGCCCCTTGTCGGTTCGCGCGGCGTCGCGCAATTCTTCGGACAACATCGCAATTGTAGACAGCGGCGTGCCGATTTCGTGCGCGACAGTGGCGGCCTGCACACCGAGCGCGACGGCCCGTTCATCGTGAAGCAAACGCTGCTGCGCATCTCCGAGCGCTGCGTCACGTAGTCGCAGAGCGCGCGACATGCGTGCGACGAACCACGCAATCAGGCCAACGCTGACCATGAAGTTCACCCACATGCCGGCGCGAAAGTAGTCGAACAGGTTCGCCGGGTTGTCGAGATTGAGCGGTACGGAATCGAAGCCAAGCACGGCGTAGCAGGCCACGGCGAACGCGGCGAGCCACGCCATCAGATGCCATGGCAACACGGCGGCAGCAATGGCGAGCGATGGCAGGTACAGCGAAACGAATGGATTGGTAGTGCCACCGGAAAGAAACAGCAGCGCCGACAACGCGCCGAGATCGACCCAGATCTGGCCGAACAGTTCGAGATTGGACTCGGGCCGCTGCTGCGAGACACGCCACCATGTGAGGCCATTGAAGATCACTTCGAGAGCGATCACGAGCAACATCGCGGGCAACGGCAAGTGCACGCCGAAGAAGGTCTGCACAAACGCAATCGTCACCAGTTGGCCAATGATGGCGAGGCTGCGCAGCCAGAACAGATGACCGAGGTTGACGCGGCCGGTGTTAGTTATACGATGCATGACTTTAGTTTAACTGTTCGGACTAGTCTGACTTACCTCACGGCCTTGCGTCGGTAACATGGAATTTTGCGACAGCGTTGTGCGAGCCGGTTGCTCATCATCCGTTCTCGCGCCACCCAAACTCATCCATGCCGCCAATCTCTGATTGCGAGATCCCTGCCTCATCAGCTTTCCTGACTTTCCTGCGACATGCCGCCGCAGCCCGGCAAACCGGCAAACCGGCACCGCAGAAGCAGAGGCCAGATGGCTCGATGCCGCTGCACAACGCCACCCGCTCGACGACGAGTCCATCGATTCGCTCGTCATCACTTTGCTCGCAGAACATCGTCATGACGACGCGATCGAACTCGCCGCCATTATTGCCCAACTCGATCCCCACCGCGCGCTTGCACACTTCCGTTTCGGCTACGTGCTGCAAATGGCAAACCGGCATAGCGAGGCAATCGCGCCCTATCGTCGCGCACTCGCCATCGATCCGAAACTGCCGCGGCTGCGCAACAATCTCGCTGGCGCCCTCGCGCTCACTGGCGGCGACCTCAACGAGCAACTCGCACTACTGGAAAGTGCAGTTCATGACGAACCCGGCAACGGCGACGCATGGACCAATCTCACTCAGGCGAGCCGCGCCAATTTGAATCTCCTGCGCGCGCTCGAATCCGGCGCAAAAGCCGTGCAATGCGCGCCGCATAGCCCGCTGGCGCACAACAACTATGCGCTGGCGCTGCGTGAAGCGCAACGCTGGGACGAAGCGGAGCACGCCGAAAGAACCGCCTGTGCCTTAGCGCCCAACGACGCCGCTATGCGCTCCAATCTCAGCATGCTGCAGCTCATGCGCGGCGATTACGCGCACGGCTGGCAAGCCCACGAAGCGCGTTGGGATGGCTCGTTGGAATTGGGCGGTAACCGTCCGGCAATGCCGGCGCCGACCTGGCGAGGTGAACCGCTCGCCGGGAGAACGCTGCTGGTGTGGGGCGAACAGGGCATGGGCGACGTCTTGCAGTTCAGCCGCTATATCCCACTGCTGGCCGAGCGCGTTCATCGCGAGGGTGGCCGTCTCGTCTGGAATTCATTTCCGCAGATGGGTGCGTTGCTCGCCCGCAGCCTCGGCAATCATGTGGACGATTTTTCGGCCGGCGGTGGCGTCGAATCTTTACCTCCGTTCGACTACGAAATCCCGTTACTCAGCCTGCCTTTGATATTCGACACGCGCGAGGAGACGATCCCCGCTGCGACTCCGTATTTGCGTGCGGACGCTGCAGCGCGTGCGTCGTGGCAACAGAGACTTGCCGGCGAAACAAGGCTCAAAGTCGGGCTGGCATGGACCGGCAGCCTTGGCCATCAGCGCAACCCATTCCGACGGGTAGGTTGGGAGCGCTATGCAAAACATTTCGGCGGCATGCAGGGCGTGGCGTTCTATTCGCTGCAGCCGGGTGCCGGGGCGGATGTCGCGGCCGCCCGGGCGGTGGGCCTGCCAATGTCGGACCACACCGCCGAATTCTCCAACTTCGACGACACAGCCGCATTTGTCAGCGCGCTCGATCTCGTCATCACGGTTTGCACGTCCGTGGCGCATCTGAGCGGCGCGCTCGGCCAGCGCACATGGGTGCTGCTCGACGTCAATCCGCATTGGGTCTGGCTGCTCGACCGGCCCGACAGCCCGTGGTATCCGAGTGCGATGCTCTACAGGCAGCCGCAGTTCGGTCAATGGGATCCGGCGCTGGAAGCTGTTGCACGTGATCTGAGCGCGCTTGCGGCCCGGCACCACGCGGCATAGGCCGCCATGGACTGCAAAGCGGCCATCAGGGCCGCGCCGCGTTCAAACTGAACCGGCTCCCGGCCCCGGTTGCACGGCTCGCGCAATCTCCGCCGCAAGGCATTCAGGACACAGACAGCGGCCAGATGCATCGAGCCGGTCTGCCGGAAGGGCCGGCATCTCACGGCACCAGCAGTCGAATGGCACCCCATGCATGGCGCAATCGAATGCATGACCGCAGCGCGGGCAAAGCGCGCTGCTTGCGGAGCGGGAAGCTGACGGTTTCATGAGGTGCCGGATGATCTCGCTTCAGCCTGGATCAGGAAATGATGCCACGACTCGCGCGCCGCCGTGAGTCGGCCGTTCGGCCAATTCACAGGCAGTTCTGAACGGCGGTAAGCTTGATTGTCGCTCGCCGCTTCGGGCCGCTCATTGCGCAGTGCGCAAAGCCGGCGCCGCCCGTCACCGGCGCCGCTATCGAAAACCCTGTTGCAGCGCGCCAGTCCTGTACAATTCGCCGTGTTTTAACTGTTCCGTGCCTGAGCCTGCCGCCATGTCCGAGATCCCTGACCTTTCGCAGATCGCGCCCACCCTGAAGGCTGAAATCCTGGCCGAGGCGCTGCCTTACATTCGCCAGTATCACGGTAAGACCGTGGTCATCAAATACGGCGGCAACGCCATGACCGAGGAGCGACTCAAGCAAGGCTTCGCGCGCGACGTCATTCTGCTGAAACTGGTCGGTATCAATCCGGTCATCGTGCACGGCGGCGGTCCGCAAATCGACCAGGCGCTGAAGAAAATCGGCAAGCAGGGCACGTTCATTCAGGGCATGCGCGTCACCGACGAAGAGACGATGGAAGTCGTCGAATGGGTGCTCGGCGGCGAAGTGCAGCAGGACATCGTCACGCTGATCAACCATTTCGGCGGCCACGCGGTCGGCCTGACGGGTAAAGACGGCGGCCTGATCCACGCGCGCAAGATGCAGATGCCGGATCGCGACAATCCGGGCCAGTACGTGGATATCGGTCAGGTGGGCGAAGTCGAAGCGATCAATCCCGCGGTCGTGAAAGCGCTGCAGGACGACGCCTTCATTCCGGTGATCTCGCCGATCGGCTTCGGCGAAGACGGCCTGTCGTACAACATCAATGCGGATCTGGTCGCGGGCAAACTGGCGGTCGTGCTGAACGCCGAAAAGCTCGTGATCATGACCAATATCCCGGGCGTGATGGATAAGGAAGGCAATCTGCTGACCGATCTGTCGGCGCGCGAAATCGACGGCCTGTTCGCAGACGGCACGATCTCCGGCGGCATGCTGCCGAAAATCTCGTCGGCGCTGGATGCTGCGAAGAGCGGCGTACGTTCGGTACACATCATCGACGGCCGCATCGAACACTCGGTGCTGCTGGAAATTCTCACCGAACAGCCGTTCGGCACGATGATCCGCTCGCATTGATTCCTGTCTCAAACCCGGCCCACACGGTACGCCAATCAGGCGTGCCATGTGGGCCGTGCAGTTGCACTGCCGCTGCTTCAAGCGGTACACAACGCGCTACCCTCTGGCGCAAAAACGCTCTCCCTTCTTTTATCGCCTTCCGCATCGCGAAGCGTCGTCCGCGTTTGCTGCGTGAAGCGACTGCCCGCGCCTGAACGGCGTCCTCCATCATGCGCACCCCCACTTCCCGACGCCGTCGTCCGCACATCGCAGGCGGCAGTCCGGTCTGGCTGTTCGATCTCGACAACACGTTGCATCACGCCTCGCACGCGATCTTTCCGGCGATCAATCAGGGCATGACGCAGTACATCATCGACTCGCTGGGAGTCGACATCGACGAGGCCAACCGTCTGCGCACCGGTTACACACAACGCTATGGCGCGGCGCTGCTCGGTCTGGCACGCCATCATCCGCTCGACCCGAACGACTTCCTGAAAGTCGTCCACACGTTCCCCGATCTCGGCTCGATGATCCGTCACGAACGCGGCGTCGCGCGCCTCGTCGCATCGCTGCCCGGCCGCAAGCTCGTGCTGACCAATGCCCCCGAGGCCTATGCGCGCGCGGTGCTCTCGGAACTGCGCATCGAGCGTCTGTTCGAACAGGTGATTGCGATCGAACATATGCGCGATCGCCGCAGCTGGCGCGCCAAACCCGACCAATCGATGCTGCGCAAGGCGATGCGCGACGCGCACGTCTCGCTCAAGAACGTGATCCTCGTGGAAGACACGCGCTCGCATCTGAAGAACTACCGGCGGCTCGGCATCCGCACCGTGTGGATCACCGGCCATCTGCCGCGCAAGCCGCACGCGGACGGCGTGCCGACGCGTCTGCCGGGCACCGGTCGGCCGCACTATGTCGATCGATGCATTCGTTCGTTAAAATCACTACGACTGGGCAGCCGCTCGGTTCGTTTGAAGAGATAGCAGACGGGGCGACAGCCATGCAGCCGATCGACAAGCCGGACGAAGCCGTAGCCGAACACGAACCCGCGCCGTCGGGCGCCCCGCGTGCGCCGCGCCTGAAGCCGGGCGAGCGCCGCGTGCATATCCTGCAGACGCTTGCCGCGATGCTGGAGGCGCCGAAGAGCGAAAAGATCACCACGGCGGCGCTCGCCGCCCGGCTCGGCGTCTCGGAAGCCGCGCTGTACCGCCATTTCGCCAGCAAGGCGCAAATGTTCGAAGGGCTCATCGAGTTCATCGAGCAGACCATCTTCGGCTTGATCAACCAGATCGCCGACAAGGAAAGCAACGGCGTGCTGCAAGCCCGCGCGATCGCCCTGATGCTGCTCAACTTCCCCGCGAAGAATCCCGGCATGACGCGCGTGCTGACCTGCGAGGCGCTGGTCGGCGAGCACGAACGGCTGACCGAGCGGGTCAATCAGATGCTGGAACGAGTCGAGGCGTCGTTGAAGCAGTGTTTGCGGCTGGCTCAGATGGAGGCAAACGCAAGCATGGCGGAAAACGCCGGCCTGAGCGCCAATGCACACGCTGCCCCGCTGCCCGCCGGCTACGATCCCGCGATCCGCGCGAGCCTGCTGCTGAGCTACATCATCGGCCGCTGGCATCGGTATGTACGCAGCGGCTTTGCGCGGCCGCCCGCCGAACACGCCGACGCGCAACTGCTGCTGATTCTTCAGTAGTCAGCGCGGCAGGCGCAGCGGCAAGGCGCCGCCCGCGACGCTGCCGCATGAAATTTTCCGCTATACTTTGCGCCTGACTGCGGCTTACCGAACCACATGGGACCGCGGCCCAGAGCACCCTGAACACCTATTACGCGCCGATTTGCTGACTCGATTGCGGGCGCGCGAACTAGCGGGAACATACGATCCCGCGGTTCACTATAAATGCGGCTAAAGAGGTCGTCAGCCGCGCACACCGTTTCTCCTCCGTGCTTCGCCGACGCCAATCTAGCCGCCCTGTATTTGTTAAATGGCGGAATGAATGGAATCGATCGGTATCGTCGCTCCCCAAAAAATGCATTTCACCGAGCCGCTGCTGCTGCAGAACGGCAGCTCGCTGGCCGGTTACGACCTGATGGTCGAGACCTACGGCACGCTCAACGCCGCGCGTAGCAATGCCGTGCTGGTATGCCACGCGCTCAACGCGTCGCACCACGTGGCGGGCGTGTACGCCGACAATCTGAAGGACATCGGCTGGTGGGACAACATGGTTGGCCCGGGCAAGCCGCTCGACACCAACAGGTTCTTCGTGATCGGCGTGAACAACCTGGGTTCGTGCTTCGGCTCGACCGGGCCGATGAGCCTCGATCCGGCGACCGGCAATCCGTACGGCGCGACCTTTCCAGTCGTCACGGTTGAAGACTGGGTGAACGCCCAGGCGCGCGTCGCCGATGAGTTCGGCATCACGCGTTTCGCGGCGGTCATGGGCGGCAGCCTCGGCGGCATGCAGGCGCTCGCGTGGAGCATGATGTATCCGGACCGCGTAGGCCATTGCATCGTGGTCGCGTCCACACCGAAGCTCTCCGCGCAGAACATCGCATTCAACGAGGTAGCACGCTCGGCGATCCTGTCGGACCCCGACTTCCACGGCGGCAACTACTACGCGCACAACGTGAAGCCGAAGCGGGGCTTGCGCGTCGCGCGCATGATCGGCCACATCACGTATCTGTCGGACGACGACATGGCCGAGAAATTCGGCCGCTCGTTGCGCCGCGCGGAAGGCGCGGTGGACGCGTACAACTTCAACTTCGACGTGGAATTCGAAGTGGAGTCGTACCTGCGCTACCAAGGCGACAAGTTCGCCGACTACTTCGACGCGAACACGTACCTGCTGATCACCCGCGCGCTCGACTATTTCGATCCAGCCAAGGCCTTCGACGGCGATCTGACCGCCGCCGTCGCCCACACCACGGCGAAGTACCTGATCGCCAGTTTCTCGACCGACTGGCGTTTCGCGCCGGCCCGCTCGCGCGAACTGGTGAAGGCGCTGCTCGACCACAAGCGCACGGTGACGTACGCGGAAATCGACGCGCCGCACGGCCACGACGCCTTCCTGCTCGACGACGCGCGCTATCACAACCTGATGCGCGCCTATTACGAACGTATTACGAACGAGGTGAACGCATGAACCAGCGAGCACTCGATTATCTGGCCCTACGCCCAGACTTCCGCGCGATCGCCCGCTGGGTCGAACCGCGCGCCACCGTGCTCGATCTGGGTTGCGGCGACGGCTCGCTGCTGTCGCTCCTGACCGAAGAACTGGACGTGCAGGGCTACGGCATCGAAATCAACGACGCCGGCGTGCTGGCGTCGACGCAGAACGGCGTCAACGTGATCCAGCAGAATCTGGAAGACGGCCTGCGCCTGTTCGAAGACGGCAGCTTCGACTTTGCGGTTCTGTCGCAAACGCTGCAAACCATTCATCAGACGGCCGCGATCCTGCGCGAGACGGTGCGGGTCGGCAAGGAATGCATCGTTTCGTTCCCGAATTTCGGCTACTGGGCGCATCGGCTGTCCGTGCTGCAGGGCCGCATGCCGGTGTCGAAGTCGCTGCCTTTCCAGTGGCACAACACGCCGAACGTGCGGGTGCTGACGATCAAGGATTTCGAGGCGCTGGCGCCGGAAGTCGGCATCGAGATCCTCGACCGCGTGGTGCTGCACGAAGGCCAGGTGGTGCGATGGGGCGTGAACTGGCGTGGTAGTCTTGCGGTCTATCGCGTCAAGAAAAGCTAACGCCACTTATCCACATGTCGAACCCGCCGCACGAGGCGCCTGCACTTACCGCTCACGAAGAACATCCCGGCTGGCGCGCGTTCCTGAATACGCGCATGCTGATCTGCGTCTTTCTCGGCTTTACGTCGGGACTGCCGCTGTTCACGCTCGTCTATCTGGTGCAGGCGTGGCTACGCTCCGAAGGCGTCAATCTGAAGGAAATCGGCCTTTTTGCGCTGATTCAGTTCCCGTACACCTGGAAATTCATCTGGGCGCCGCTGATGGACCGCTACGTGCCGCGCTTTCCGGGCTGGCGTCCGGGTAGACGGCGCGGCTGGATGCTGGTCACGCAGATTCTGGTGGCAGGTGCGATTGCCACGCTCGGTTTCGTGTCGCCGAAGGATTCGATCTGGACGGTAGCGGCTTTGACGGCGCTGGTCGCGTTCTTCGGCGCGAGCCAGGACATTGTGATCGACGCCTACCGGCGCGAGTTGCTGAGCGACACGCAGCAGGGTCTCGGCAATGCGGTGCACGTGAACGCGTACAAGATTGCCGCACTGGTGCCGGGTTCGCTGGCGCTGATTCTGTCTGACCACCTGCCGTGGACCACCGTTTTCATCGTCACCGCCGCCTTCATGCTGCCCGGCATGATCATGACGCTGGTGGTGCGCGAGCCTGAGATACACGGCGCGCCGCCGAAAAACCTGCGTGATGCGATCGTGCTGCCGTTCCGCGAATTTATCCAGCGCGACGGTTGGCGCGGCGCGCTCTTTGTACTGGCGTTCATCTTTCTGTACAAACTCGGCGACACGATGGCCACCACGCTATCGACGTCATTCTTTCTCGACATCGGTTTCTCGCGCACGCAAATCGGTGTGATCGCCAAGACTACCGCGTTCGGCGCGAGTCTCGCGGGTGGGATCGTCGGCGGGATCTGGCTGATGCGTATTGGCATCGGCCGTGGACTGTGGATTTTTGGCGTCCTGCAGATGGTGTCGACGCTCGGCTTCGCGTGGCTCGCGCATATTGGCCCAACCTCGCCTGGATTGGCTGTCGTCTATGACATCGCGGTTGGGCTGAGCCAGGGTACGACGAAACTGCTGTCGGTGTTCGGCATCGACTGGACCGTCCAACTCGATCCGCGCTCGGTGGCGCTCGCGCTCGTCTACGGCCTTGAAACCTTTGCGACCGGCCTGACGATGTCTGCCTTCGTCGCCTATATCGCCAGCACCACTGATCCGCGCTACACGGCCACGCAGTTCGCACTTTTCACGAGTTTGGCTTCCGTGCCGCGCACGTTGGCATCGGCGGCAAGCGGCTATGTGGTCGCAAAGATCGGCTGGTTCGACTATTTCATTGTGTGTACCGCGCTGGGGCTGCCCGGCATGCTACTTCTGCTGCGCATCGCGCCCTGGAGAACCCGGTCGTGACGGTGCGTCAGTCAAAGCGCGGGGTGCGCCCGGTTTCGGACACCTTCGGGATCTCTTCGCTGAAGGCCGGACGCGCGGGGCAGCGTGCGGTGCTGGCGCTCGGTTGTGCGAGCCTGATGACGTTGGCGGCGCCGTTGAGCGCCTACGCGACAGCGATGCCTGCGGTCGGCTCCAGTGCAACAGCGGCGGCCACCACCACACCGGCTCCGGCAGCGGCGCCGGCGCCGGCACCGGCACCGGCGGCGAAATCGGCACCGAACACTTCAAATCCCGAAAACGCGACACCGGCTGCGGCCGGCGCGACCAGCGCCACGAACGCCGGCAGCGCACCTGCAGCCGCCACGCCGCCCGCTTCAACACAGCCGCCACCGGCGCCAGTAACGGCCAAAACGCCGGCCGCCACCTCGACGCCGGCTACGGCCGCAAAAGCGCCTGCCGCAACGTCGTCGCCCGCCGCAGCCGCCAACACCCCCACGCCGCCGACTTACAGTGCGCCGAACACGCAGTTGCGCTACGGCGGCTACCTCGTGTTTCGCAACCTGATCCCGTCACCGATGCTCGAGGCGCAAGCGGCCGAAGAGTTCAGCCAGATCACGTACGGCGCGGACCACGCAAACCGCCTGTACGGCGACACCGACGCCCACGTCACGCGGGTACGGTCGATCGTCGACAAGATGATTCCCTACTCGTTGAAATGGAACGAGCGGGCCAAGGGCTGGAAGTGGGATGTGGCGGTGGTGCGCTCGCCCGATATCCGCATGTACTGCCTGCCGGGCGGCAAGATCGTGGTGTATAGCGGCCTACTCGACCGCACGCGTTTGAACGACAACGAACTCGGCATGCTGATCGGTCACGAGATCGCGCACGCACTGCGCGAACATGCACGTGAGCGGCTCGGCGAACTGCAGTCGAGCCAGCTCGACTCGTCCGGCACGATCCCGCAGCTCTTCGGGCTCGCCGATCTGGGTGCCGCGCCGCTCGGCATCGGTTCGCGCTTGCTGGAGATGAAGTATGAGGGCACCGACGAAACCGAGGCCGATGTGATCGGCAGCGATATCGCCTCGCGCGCCGGCTTCGATCCGCGCGCGGCAGTCACGCTGTGGGACAAGCTGGCCACGGCGACTCGCAGCAATCGCGAGCAGGGCTATATCTACGTGCACCCGTACACGCCGGCGCGGCGTCAGGACATTATTAAGCGTTTGCCGGATATGTTGCCGCTCTATGCGAAGGCAATCGGCAAGACCGTCGATGCGCTGCCGGACTATGCCGGCATGGGCCGCCCGCGCCGCAAACCGGTCAGCGAGTGAGTTGCGCGAGCCGCAGCGCTTGGCTTGCGGCTTGCGCAGTTCCCTTGCGGCTCGGGTCAGCCGTGCTTACTTCTTGACCTTGTGATCGTAATCAACCGTCAGCGGCGCATGGTCGCTGAACTTGATATCGCGGAACACGTCGGTGCGTTTCGCCTTGCCGGCGATGCCCTGCGTCGCGATCTGATAATCGATCCGCCACCCCACGTTCTTCGCATACGCCTGACCGCGATTGCTCCACCACGTGTATTGCTCGGGCCGCTGATCGAGCGTGCGAAATACGTCGACGTAACCGACTTCGTCAAACAGCTTGGTGAGCCACTCACGCTCTTCCGGCAGGCAGCCTGAATTCTTCTGGTTGCTCTTCCAGTTCTTGATGTCGATCTCTTTGTGGACGATGTTCACGTCGCCGCACACGATCACTTCCCGTTCCTGGGCCAGTTCCGCGAGATGCGGCATGAACTCGTCCATGAAGCGGAACTTGGCCTGCTGGCGATCTTCACCGCTCGATCCCGACGGTACATACACAGAAATCACCGAAAGTTTGCCGAAGCGCAATTCGACATAGCGCCCTTCCGGATCGAATTCTTCGCTGCCGAATCCGATCACCACTTCATCCGGTTCATGGCGCGTGTACACGCCCGCGCCGCTATAACCCTTCTTCACCGCATGCTGGAAATAGCCGGTGTAATCGTGCGGCGCCATGAATTCGGGCGTCATGTCGTCTTGCGAACATTTGATTTCCTGCACGCACAGCACGTCGGCTTTCTGTTCGCCGAACCAGTCGAAAAAACCCTTCTTCGCCGCTGAGCGGATGCCGTTCAGGTTGGCGGTAATCACACGCAACATGTCGTTTCCTTTATGTTCAATTCGTTTCTGGAGCACATGACCGAAGGCGCAGGGTCATTCGACCTTGATGCCCTTCAGCGATTCCTTGGCAGGCGGATATTCGAGCTTTAATGCTTCGAACGTGCGTAGCAACAACTCGGCGACCATCACATTGCGATGGGTCTTCGAGTCGGCCGGGACCACGTACCACGGTGCGTATTCGGTCGACGTCACGGCCAGCGTATCGCGGTACACCGCCTGATATTTGTCCCACTGCTTGCGGGCTTCGAGATCGGAGACGTCGAATTTCCAGTGCTTGCTCGGATCGTCGATGCGCGCTTGCAAACGCTCACGCTGCTCATCTTTCGAAATATGCAGCATGCACTTGACGATGGCCGTACCGCTGTCGGCCAGCAGCTTTTCGAACTGGCGAATGTGGCCACAGCGCTGCTCAAATGCTTCGGCGTCCAGATTGCCGAGCACGGTCGGCACCAGCAGATCTTCGTAGTGGCTACGGTTGAAGATGGTCAACTCCCCGGCAGCGGGCGCCTGCGCATGCACGCGCCAGAGAAAATCGTGCGCCAGCTCCACAGGCGTAGGCGCCTTGAACGGCACGATGCGCAAACCAAGCGGATCGACCTCATGAAACACCGCGCGGATCGTGCCGTCCTTGCCGCTCGTGTCCATGCCTTGCAACACCAGCAATACCCGGCGTTTCTGCTGCGCGTGCAGGCACTCCTGCTGCGTGTCGAGGATCGCGCCGATCTCCGACAATCGCACCCGGTCGGCATCTTTCGAACCGCTCGAAAAAGGCTTCGCGGCCGGGTCGAAAGCGTCGAGTGAGAATTTGCTGCTCTTCTTGCCGTCGTCGAAATACGGTACGCGGAAATCGTCGAGTTCGGGTTGCTTCGCCATTCACACTCCGTGATCTGCGTTCAGCGGTACATAAAAGCAGGCCCGCAAAATGAAACGGGCCGTTGCCCCACTTTCGTTTCCGGCAACAGCCCGCGATGACCGGCGCACTCGCACCGGTCACATGACTTCAACTCAGGACAGCTTCTTCTTCAGCAGTTCGTTCACCTGCGCCGGATTAGCCTTGCCCTTGGTCGCTTTCATCGCCTGACCGATCAGCGCGTTGAACGCTTTTTCCTTGCCGGCGCGGAATTCCTCAACCGACTTCTGGTTCGCGGCGAGCACTTCGTCGATGATCGCTTCCAGCGCGCCGGTATCCGAAATCTGCTTCAAACCCTTCGCTTCGATGATGCGATCGGCAGCGGCTTCGTCGGTGGCCTTCTCTTCCCAGATCGCGAGGAAAATTTCCTTGGCGATCTTGTTCGAGATCGTGCCGTCGGCGATACGTTGCAGCAGCAACGAGAGTTGCGCGGACGAAACCGGGCTGTCAGCGATGTCCAGGTCTTCGCGATTCAGTTGCGACGACACCTCGCCCATCAGCCAGTTCGCCGCGACCTTCGCGTTCGACGGACCGACCTTGAGGACGACCGCTTCGTAGTACGCAGCCATGGCCTTGCTCGACGTCAGCACGTTAGCGTCGTACGGCGTCAGGCCGTATTGCGTGACGAAGCGCTGTTGAATCGCAACCGGCAGTTCCGGCATTTCGCCCTTCACGCGCTCAACCCACGCTGCGTCGATCACCAGCGGCATCAGATCGGGATCGGGGAAATAGCGGTAATCGTGCGCGTCTTCCTTGCTGCGCATCGACCGCGTTTCGCGCTTGTCCGGATCGTACAGACGCGTTTCCTGCACCACCGTGCCGCCGTCTTCGATCAATTCGATCTGGCGGCGCACTTCGTACTGGATCGCTTCTTCGAGGAAGCGGAACGAGTTCAGGTTCTTGATCTCGGCACGCGTGCCGAATTCCGCCTGACCAACCGGGCGCACCGACACGTTCGCGTCGCAACGGAACGAGCCTTCCTGCATGTTGCCGTCGCAGATGCCGAGCCATGTGACCAGCGTGTGCAGCGTCTTGGCATACGCGACCGCTTCAGCCGCGCTGCGCATTTCCGGCTCGGTGACGATTTCGAGCAGCGGCGTGCCGGCGCGATTCAGGTCGATGCCGGTCATGCCCGCGAAGTCTTCGTGCAGCGACTTGCCCGCGTCTTCCTCGAGGTGAGCGCGCGTCAGGTTGACGACCTTCTCGTACGCTTCCTTGCCCGCCTTTTCGTTAGCCGGGACCTGGATCGTCACCTGGCCGCCCTGCACGACGGGGATTTCGTACTGGCTGATCTGATAGCCCTTCGGCAGATCGGGGTAAAAGTAGTTCTTGCGCGCAAAAATGCTGCGCGGCGCGATCGTCGAGCCGATCGCGAGGCCAAACTGAATCGCGCGCTCCACGGCGCCGCGGTTCATCACCGGCAGCGTGCCCGGCAATGCCAGATCAACGGGGCTGGCCTGCGTGTTCGGCGCAGCGCCGAATTGCGTGGCGGTGCCCGAGAAAATCTTCGATTGGGTCGACAGTTGCGCGTGGGTCTCCAGACCGATCACGACTTCCCATTGCTTGGCCATGGTGCTCACACTCCTGCCGGTGCTTTACGGTGCCAGTCGGTCGCGCGCTGGAACGCGTCGGCCACTTGCAGCATCCGGGCTTCATTGAAATAGTTGCCGATGATCTGCAGACCCACCGGGCGCTGCGCATTCGCGCCCGCGCCGAAGCCACACGGCACGCTCATGCCCGGCAGACCGGCGAGGCTCACCGACAGCGTGTAGATGTCGGCCAGATACATCTGCACCGGATCGTCGCCCTTCGCGCCGAGGTCCCACGCTACCGACGGCGCCACCGGGCCCATGATCACGTCGCACTGCTTGAACGCTTCCTGGAAGTCCTGCGCGATGATGCGGCGGATCTTTTGCGCCTGCAGGTAGTACGCGTCGTAATAGCCGTGCGACAGCACGTACGCACCCACCAGAATGCGGCGCTTCACTTCCGGACCGAAGCCTTCCGCACGCGACTTCTTGTACATGTCGAGCAGATCGCGGTATTCCGCCGCGCGATGACCAAAGCGCACGCCGTCGAACCGCGACAGGTTCGACGAAGCTTCCGCCGGCGCGATCACGTAGTACACTGGGATCGACAGTTCAGTTTTCGGCAGCGAGACTTCCACCAGCGTGGCGCCCAAAGCTTCGTATTGCTTCAATGCAGCGTCGATCGATGCGCGCACGTCGTCGGCAAGGCCAGCGCCGAAATACTCTTTCGGCAGGCCGATGCGCAGGCCGGCAAGCGGTTTGTCCGCGCCGTCTTCCTTCCACGTCTTGCCGATGTAGCGCGTGAAGTCTTCGTCTTCGCGCGTGAGGCTGGTCGAATCGCGCTCGTCGAAACCGGCCATGGCATTGAGCAGCGTGGCGCAATCCGCGGCTGTTTGGGCCAACGGACCGCCCTGATCCAGCGACGATGCGAACGCGATCATCCCGTAGCGCGACACGCGGCCATACGTCGGTTTGATGCCGGTGATGCCGGAGAACGACGCCGGCTGACGAATCGAGCCGCCGGTATCCGTGCCGGTGGCAGCGGGCGCGAGGCGCGCCGCGACCGCAGCAGCCGAACCGCCCGACGAACCGCCCGGCACAGCCAAACGATCCCACGGATTCTTCACGGGGCCAAAGTACGAATTCTCGTTGGACGAGCCCATCGCGAACTCGTCCATGTTGGTTTTGCCCACGCACACCATGCCGGCGTTCTGCAGCCGCGCGACCACCGTCGCGTCGAACGGGCTTTCGTAGTTCGACAGCATCTTCGAGCCGGCCGTGGAGCGCCAGCCCTTGGTGACGAACACGTCCTTGTGGGCGATCGGCAGGCCGACCAGCGGGCCGGCGTGGCCGGTGTGAAGCAGCGCGTCGGCCGCTTTCGCCTGCGCGAGCGTCAGGTCGGCGTCGACCTGAATGAAGGCGTTCAGGCTGTTGGCCGCGTCGATCCGCTTCAGATAGAGCTGCGCCAGTTCGACTGCGGAGCATTCCTTGGCTGCCAGTGCGGCGCGCAGTTCGGTCAAGCTTTTTTCATGCATTGCGTTTTATCCTGGGCTTGATTCGCGAGTCTTGGTCGATCACTTACTCGATCACCTTCGGCACGAGGTACAGGCCGTCCTGAACGGCCGGCGCCGGGCGCTGGAAGGCTTCACGGTCGACCGTTTCGGTCACCGCGTCGTTACGCAGACGCAGCGCGACGTCTTCGATCTGCTCGATCGGATGGGCAAGCGGGGCGATGCCGGTGGTATCGACCGCCTGCATTTGCTCGACGAGGCCGAAGAAATCGTTGAGCTGGGCAAGCGTGTGCTCAGCTTCGGCATCAGCCAGTTCGAGCCGCGCGAGGTGCGCGATGCGTTTAACATCGGTCAGGGTCAGAGCCATGCAGTCACCGGAAAATGTGGTGGACCGCCGCAGCGCGGGAAAAACGATGCTGCGACAGCGGGTTACGACACTGGAGGAAGACCTCGAAAAAGGGGCCAGCGGCGGCAAAAAGTGCCGTCCGTTTCCTTCAAAACATCCAAAATTATAAGGTATCATTACGCGTTCGACCCAAACCCGGACCGACTTACCAAGGCCTTTCTGAACAATTCCCAAAGATAGTTCGGATTTTTCTGACTGGGCCTTGCACCGGCCTCCGGTAGACTCCCTCGCAGCTTCAAGTTCCTGTGGCGCCGCTTCCGCCCGGTTGAAGCTGTTATTTTTTCCGCTGCCGCCCTGCGCAACCGTCGCGAGGGCTGGCCCCAAGCGAGACAGGATTTTGAATGTTCGGTTTTCTGCGCAGCTACTTCTCCAACGACCTGGCGATTGACCTTGGCACTGCCAACACGCTCATTTACATGCGTGGCAAGGGTATCGTTCTTGATGAACCGTCGGTGGTCTCGATCCGCCAGGAAGGCGGTCCCAACGGTAAGAAAACCATTCAGGCAGTCGGCAAGGAAGCCAAGCAGATGCTTGGCAAGGTCCCGGGCAACATCGAGGCGATCCGCCCGATGAAAGACGGCGTGATCGCCGACTTCACCGTCACCGAACAGATGATCAAGCAGTTCATCAAAACTGCTCACGAATCGCGCATGTTCTCGCCGTCGCCGCGCATCATCATCTGCGTGCCGTGCGGTTCGACCCAAGTCGAGCGTCGCGCCATTAAAGAAGCCGCTCACGGTGCGGGCGCTTCGCAGGTTTACCTCATTGAAGAACCCATGGCAGCGGCAATCGGCGCAGGCCTGCCGGTGTCGGAAGCAACCGGCTCGATGGTCGTCGATATCGGCGGTGGCACGACCGAAGTCGGCGTGATCTCGCTCGGCGGCATCGTGTACAAGGGTTCGGTCCGCGTAGGCGGCGACAAATTCGACGAAGCCATCGTCAACTACATCCGTCGCAACTACGGCATGCTGATCGGCGAACAAACCGCCGAAGCCATCAAGAAAGAAATCGGCTCCGCGTTCCCGGGTTCCGAAGTCAAGGAAATGGAAGTGAAGGGCCGCAATCTGTCGGAAGGCATTCCGCGCAGCTTCACGATCTCCAGCAACGAAATCCTCGAAGCCCTCACCGATCCGCTGAACCAGATCGTGTCGTCGGTGAAGATCGCGCTCGAACAAACGCCACCGGAACTGGGCGCCGACATCGCCGAGCGCGGCATGATGCTCACCGGCGGTGGCGCACTGCTGCGCGATCTGGACCGCCTGCTCGCCGAAGAAACCGGCCTGCCGGTGCTCGTCGCCGAAGACCCGCTGACCTGCGTTGTGCGCGGCTCGGGCATGGCGCTCGAACGCATGGACAAGCTCGGCAGCATCTTCTCGTACGAGTAAGCGAGCCCGTCTCCATGTCAGTAGCGCGGATCTGGCAAACGGCCCCTTGCGGGCCGGTTTGCCGTTGGCTGGGCCTGCCAGCCTCCGCGCGCTGAACGCGCGTCCCTCGCGCGCCGCCGTCTCACCCAACCGCTCACGCCCCCGGCGCCGACCATGGAATACAGTCCGCCGCCCCTGTTCAAGCAAGGCCCGTCCGCCCTCGCACGGCTGGTGTTTTTCGTCGTGCTGGCGCTCGCCCTGCTGATCTCCGATGCACGCTTCAGAACGCTCGAAATCGTTCGCGGCGTGCTCGGCGCGGGTCTTTATCCGTTGCAACGCGCAGCCCTCGTGCCGCGCGACGTTTTCATGGGCGCTGCCGACCTGGCCGTGACCAGCGCCACGTTGCGCAGCGAGAACGACAAACTGCGCACCAAAGATCTTCAGCTCTCGCAACAAGCCAATACGGCCGCCGAACTGGCCGCCGAAAACACTCATTTGCGCGCGCTGCTGCAACTCTCGCAGCGCTCGACCACGCAATCGCTGCCGGCTGAAATCCAGTACGACACGCGCGACCCGTTCACGCAGAAGGTCGTGATCGGCCGCGGCGCCCAGCAAGGCGTCCAGAACGGTTCGCCTGTCGTCAACGAAGATGGCGTGATCGGTCAGGTCACGCGCGTGTTCCCGCTGCAAGCCGAAGTGACGCTGCTCACCGACAAGGATCAGGCCGTGCCCGTGCAGATCGTGCGCACCGGCTTGCGCAGCGTGATTTACGGCACACCGAAGGGCGATACGCTCGACCTGCGCTTCGTGCCGATCAGCGCCGACGTGCAAACCGGCGACGAACTCGTGACCAGCGGGCTCGACGGCGTTTATCCGCCGGGGCTGCCGGTCGCGAAGGTCGTGCGGGTCGACAAACAGGCCGATACGGCGTTCGCGCGCGTGATCTGCTTGCCGGTGGCGCCTGTGCGCGGCGCACGTCAGTTGCTCGTGCTGCACTATCTGAACAACGTGCCGCCGCGTCCGGCGGAAGAGCCCGATGCGGCCACGACCGCCAAGGACGCGAAAGCGAAGAAGGGCGGCAAGCCAGCGGACAACAAGGCCGCAGCGGATAAATCCGCTGCCAAGCCTGCCGAAAAGCCCGCCGTCGCCGCTGCCAAGCCCGCTGAAAAGCCGTCGGCCAAAGCCACGGCTGCGGAGAAGAAAACCGCCACCGAAAAGAAACCGGCCGCTGACAAGAGCGCGAAGCCGCAAGCCACGCCGGGGGCCCAGCCATGAACCGTCCGCAATACATCCTGCAGCCGGTCAATCCCTACTTCATCTCGTTCAGCCTCGCTGCGGCGTTCCTGCTGAACCTGATGCCGTGGGGGCGCCTCGCCGGTGTGCCGGACTTCGTAGCGCTCGTGCTGCTGTTCTGGAACGTGCACCAGCCGCGCAAAGTCGGTATGGGCATCGCGTTCTTTCTCGGCTTGTTGATGGACGTACACAACGCCAGCCTGCTCGGTGAGCACGCGCTGGCGTATACGTTGTTGTCGTATGGCGCGATTACGATCCATCGCCGGGTGCTGTGGATGTCGCTCGGTGTGCAGACTTTCGCGGTGATGCCGCTGCTGGTCGTCGCGCAACTGGTGCCGTTCGTGATCCGTCTGCTGACCGGCGCGGCGTTTCCGGGTTGGAGTTACCTGATCGACGGCTTCGTCGAAGCCGCGCTGTGGCCGGTCGCCAGCATGCTGCTGCTGATGCCGCAGCGTCGCCCGGCCGATCCGGACGATACGCGGCCGATTTAATCACGCATCGAGCCCGCCGGCCGTTCCGATGGAATCCACGCCCCCGGCCCGCTCGACGCGCATCGCTGTTCATGCCTCCCGGTTCCGGCCGGTTTGGGCGCACACTCATGATGGCCGTCACGCGGCCTTTTGCAGAATCGCATGACCGAATTCAAGGACACTCAGCAACAGCTCTCGAAGTTCCGCCTGCGCGTAGCGGCGGCGGGCGTGTTCGTGTTCGTCTGCTTCGGGCTGATCGGTTTCCGTTTCCTGGTCCTGCAGGTCTGGCACTACAGCAAGTACTCGCTGCAAGCCGACGAAAACCGCATCTCGGTCGCGCCGATCGTGCCGAACCGGGGCATCATCACCGACCGTAACGGCGTGGTGCTGGCCAAGAACTACTCGGCTTATACGCTCGAAATCACCCCGTCGAAGCTGAACGACACGCTCGAAAACGTAATCGACAACCTGGCCACCGTGGTCTCGATCGACGCACGCGACCGGCGCCGCTTCAAGAAACTGCAGGAAGATTCGAAAAACTTCGAGAGCCTGCCGATCCGCACCCGCCTCACCGACGACGAAGTCGCGCGCTTCACCGCGCAACGCTTCCGCTTTCCGGGCGTGGAAGTGCGCGCGCGCCTGTTCCGCCAATATCCGCTCGGGCCGACTGCGGCACACGTGATCGGCTATATCGGCCGGATTTCGCAGCGCGATCAGGACCGCATCGACGACGCCAGCGATCAGAACGACAGCGATCCGGATCACTACGATCCGCGCCTCGACGCGAACAACTACAAGGGCACCGACTACATCGGCAAGATCGGCGTCGAGCAGAGCTACGAGACGGAACTGCACGGCCAGACCGGTTTTGAGGAAGTCGAAGTCACCGCCGGTGGCCGGCCCGTGCGCACGCTGTCGCGCACCCAGGCAACGCCGGGCAACAACCTCGAACTGTCGATCGACATCGGCCTGCAGCAGGTCGCCGAGCAAGCCTTCGCGGGCCGCCGCGGGGCACTGGTCGCGATCGAACCGGCAACCGGCGATGTGCTCGCGTTCGTCTCGGCGCCGAGCTTCGATCCGAATTCGTTTGTCGACGGCATCGATCAGCAGACCTGGGACGAGCTCAACAACTCGCCGGACCATCCGCTGCTGAACCGTCCGCTGCACGGCACCTACCCGCCGGGCTCGACCTACAAGCCGTTCATGGCGCTCGCCGCGCTGACGCTGCATAAGCGCACGCCGGGCTGGGGCTTCCAGGATCCGGGCTCGTACACATTCGGCGGCCATACCTTCCGCAACGACGTGCGCTCGGGCCAGGGCTGGGTCGACATGAACCGCGCGATCGTGGTGTCGAACGACACGTATTTCTACATGCTCGCACACGATCTCGGCGTCAATGCGATCGCCGGCTTCATGAAGCCGTGGGGCTTCGGCCAGATCACCGGCATCGACATTTCAGGCGAAGCGCGCGGCATCCTGCCGTCGACGGACTGGAAGCGCAAGGCGTACCGCAAGCCGGAGCAGCAGCGCTGGTATGAAGGCGAAACGATCAGTCTGGGCATCGGCCAGGGCTATAACTCGTTCACCATTCTCCAACTCGCCCACGCCACGGCCACGCTCGCGAACAACGGTGTCGTGATGAAGCCGCACCTCGTGCGCGACATCGAAAATCCGATCACCAAAGATACGCGCCCGGTCGTGCGCGATCCGAGCGACAAGATCGCGGTGAAGCAATCGGACATCGACATCATCAAGCGCGCGATGGAAGGCGTCGTGACCAACGGTACGGCGTCGAAGCTGTTCATCGGCGCGCCCTATCTGGCCGCCGGCAAGACCGGTACGGCGCAGGTCTACTCGCTGCAAGGCGCGAACTACAAGGGCCACGCGATCGCCGAGCATCTGCGCGACCACGCGCTCTTCATCGCGTTCGCGCCGGCCGAGCAACCGAAGATCGCACTCGCGCTGATCGTCGAAAACGGCGGCTGGGGCGCGGAAGCGGCCGGTCCGATCGCGCGGCGCGTGCTCGATTACTACCTGGTCGGCAAGAACAAGCCAGGCGCTGAAGCGGCGGCTGTCGCAGCAGCGGCCTCGGCGACGGAGGATGCGTCCGCACCAGAAGTGGGTGACGCACCGACGCCGCAGGACGTGGCGCAGCCGGTCAAGATCGCGGCGGGCTTCACGGCATTGCCGATGCCGGGTGCCGCTTCGGCCGCTGCGGCAGCTTCTGCAGCGGCGGCTGCTTCGGCTTCGGCTTCGGCTGCTGCATCGGCTTCGGCTGCTGCATCGGCTTCGGCTGCTGCATCGGCATCGGCGCCTTCGGCTGCGACATCGCCGGCTAAGGCGACTGCTTCCGCATCCGGTGCAACCAGCGCGTCGGCGGCCGTCGCTGCATCCGCGTCCGCCGCCGCAAAGATTCCGGCGCCGCGTAAATCCGGCGTCCCGCACAAACCCCGCCCGAGCAGCGAGTCGGTACCGACTGCCGCCGCCCCGTCGCGGGATGACAGCATTCAGCCTACGTCGCCACGCCAGCCGGTTTCCGGCGGCATCGACGAGTAAGGAGAAAGGCATGCAATTCGACAAGCGCGCCTGGCTCGACCGCATCAAGCGGATGTTCGTGGGCTTCGACCGTCCGCTCGCCCTGATCGTGTTTCTGCTGCTGTGCGTCGGCATCATCACGCTTTACAGCGCGACGCTGGACATGCCCGGCCGCGTGGAAGACCAACTGCGCAACATCATGCTGACGTTCGTGCTGATGTGGGCGCTGGCCAATGTGCCGCCCACCACACTGATGCGCTTCGCGGTTCCGCTTTATACGTTCGGGATCGCGTTACTGGTGGCCGTGGCGCTGTTCGGCCTCACGCGCAAGGGCGCGAAGCGCTGGATCAACGTCGGCGTGGTGATCCAGCCATCGGAAATTCTGAAGATCGCCACGCCGCTGATGCTCGCCTGGTACTACCAGCGCCGCGAAGGCGTGATGCGCTGGTACGACTTTCTGGTCGGCTTCCTGATCCTGATCGTGCCGGTCGGTTTGATCGCCAAGCAGCCTGACCTGGGCACCGCCGTGCTGGTGTTCGCGGCCGGCCTCTTCGTGATTTACTTCGCGGGGCTGAGTTTCAAGCTGATCGTGCCGGTGCTGATTGCCGGCGTGATCGCGGTCGGCTCGATCGCGGCGTTCCAGGACAAGATCTGTCAGCCGGAAGTGCAGTGGCCGCTGATGCACGATTATCAGAAGCACCGTATCTGTACGCTGCTGGATCCGACGTCCGATCCGCTTGGCAAGGGTTTCCACACGATCCAGGCGGTGATTGCAATCGGCTCGGGCGGCCCGCTCGGGAAGGGCTGGCTGAAGGGTACCCAGGCGCACTTGGAGTTCATCCCCGAGAAGCACACTGACTTCATCTTCGCGGTGTTTTCCGAGGAGTTCGGGCTGGCGGGCGGGATCGTGCTGCTCACGCTTTATATGCTGTTGATCGCGCGCGGTTTGTATATCGCCGCCAATGGGGCGACGCTGTTTGGGCGGCTGCTGGCCGGATCGCTGACGATGGCGTTCTTCACCTATGCGTTCGTCAACATCGGTATGGTGAGCGGGATCTTGCCGGTGGTGGGCGTGCCCTTGCCGTTCATGAGTTACGGCGGCACTGCGCTGACTACGCTGGGGGTCGCGATCGGGCTCATCATGAGCGTCGCGCGGCAGAAGCGGTTGATGCAGAGTTAGAGCGGGGCTGGGCGTAGGTCCCAAAGGTCCCAAGGTGCAGACTGCGCAGCCGAAGGCAGCAAAACCGAGGGATGCCGAGCCAAATGAGGCAAAGTCGAAGCAGACCACAGCAGGCCCGATAAAGAAAAGGGGCGCACCGTCAGGAGCGCCCCTTTTTCATTTAATGCGGTCTCATCTACTGCGGTTTCACTTCTTTCTGATCCCGCAATTGCGCGCTCAGTTGCTGATACTTGAGCTTGGCCGCCGGATCGCCCTGTGCCGCCGCTGCCGCGTAGTACGCACGCGCCACGTTCAGGTTCTTGTCCACGCCGTCGCCGCCACGTTCGTAGAACGAGCCGGTCACGTACTGCGCGGTCATGTCGCCGCCTTGCGCGGCCTTCTTGTACCAGACAAACGCCTGCTGGTTATCGCGAGTCGTGCCACGGCCATCGAGAAACTGGTTGGCCAACGCGAGTTCCGCCTGCACGTGCCCCTGCTGCGCGGCCTTCAGGAACCACCGGTGCGCTTCGACCGGATCACGCCCGACGAACTCGCCGTCGTCGTACATCTTGCCGTACACGTACTGCGCGTGCGACATGTTGGCGTCGGCGGCTTTGCGCAACCACTTCTTGCCTTCGTCGACATTGGCTGTCGTGCCTTCACCGTTGAGCAACATCATCGCGTAGTTGAACTCGGCCAGCCGGCTGCCATGCTCCGCCGCTTTACGGAACTCAGCAAGCGCCGCGCCCATATTGCCGGCGTTGTAATCGGCGACCGCGGTTTGCGTCTCCGGATCGCTCGACTTCGCGACGCGATTGTCCTGCGCAAACGCCGTCACATTCGTCATCAACGCCGCGGTAACCGCCAGACGCACCACGACGCACTGCACCATCCCCTTCATGTCCTCACCTCCTGCAACGCCTGGCGGGTCGCGCGCAACATCCACATGACGTCGGCGGCCAGGGCGATAAAACGAAAACCGGCATCGCGATGCTGCTTTGCGCTCGCGACATCCATAGCAAAAATTCCTGCGGCGATACCGGCCTTGTCGGCGGCGCTGACAATACGCGCCATCGCCGTCTGCACGTCGGCATGCTTCGAATCGCCGAGGTGGCCGAGGCTCGCGGCGAGATCGGCCGGTCCGACGAACAGGCAATCGACGCCCGGCGTAGCCGCGATCTTCTCCACTTCCTGCAGGCCGCGCGCCGACTCGATCTGCACGATGGTCGCGATCTGCGCGTTGGCGGATTGCACGTAGTCGCGCCGCATGCCATACGCAGCCGCCCGCACCGCGCCGGCCACACCGCGCTGACCGTCGAGTGCATCGGCGGTCGGATACTGCGTCAGACGCACGGCCTGTGCTGCCTCTTCCGCGGTTTCGATATTCGGGAACATCAGCGTGCGGGCGCCTGCGTCGAGCACGCGCTTGACGAGCCACGCCTCGCTGGCAGGCACGCGTACGACCGGCTCGCTCGGCAGATGCGCCGCGGCGATCGCGCGCAATTGCGACGTGACGTCGCCGCTATCGTTCGGCGCATGCTCCATGTCGATCAGCAACCAGTCGAAACCGGCGTGCGCGAGCGCCTCGGCTGCAGAATCGCTACCGAGCGAAAGCCACAGCCCGAACTGCGTATCGGCTTCTTTCAGACGTTGCTTGAGGGGATTCGTGAAGGTGCTCATTGCCGCGCTCCCTGGCGATGGGATACATCGCCTGAAGCGCTGGTGAGAATGCTGGCGTGGCCGAAAAGACCAACGCCCGGGCCGTGACGGCCTGAATGCCTGCTGCGACGCAATGCGGTGACCGGCATGTCTCGCTCCATGTGGTTATCGGAGCGATCATACCGTGACAATAACGCGGGGGTTGGGCCGCGGGCTTGAGTCGTGCGGCCCTGAACTTAATCGCGGACCACGTCGGCCCAGCAGTTCGGCGTCTCGAACAGACGCACCTTATGCAAACGCAGATTCACGCCGTAATGCGCGTCGTAGACGTTCGCGAGGATATCGAACGCGACGGCGGCGAGATTTTCAACGGTCGGGATGCGATCGAGCACGACCGTCTTGTGTCCCGCCATGGTTTCCAGAAAACCGCGCACCTGTGTATCGCCTTCGTAGACGAGGAACGCATGGTCCCACTTGTCGACCAGATGCTCGACCGCGAGCGACTTCACGTCGGCGAAGTCCATCACCATGCCGCGATCCGGCGCGCCTTCGGTATCGACCAGGTCGCCTTGCAGCGTGATTTCGAGCACATAGCGATGGCCGTGCAGATTACGGCACTGGCTGCGGTGATCGGGGATGCGGTGGCCCGCGTCAAATTCGAGTTTTCGTGTAATCGTCAGCACGGCAAATCAGGGAATGTTCAGATACTTGTGGGTCTGCATCGACAGGCGCCATTGCGGATGGCGTTTGCACCAGTCGATCGCGAGCTTGGTGTTGAGGTCGCGCGACGGGCCGTCCATCGGCTGGACGAGGAAATACTCGAAGTCGAGCTTCGCATACTCGGACAAACGCTGGTTGTCCTGCGGAATCACGACCTTCAGTTCGTTGCCCTTGGTGACGACGAGCGGCGCATCGGCCTTCGGGCTCACGCAGATCCAGTCGATCGTCTCGAGCACCGGCAGCGAGCCGTTGGTTTCGATGGCGATTTCGAAGCCGGCGGCATGCAGCGCGTCGACAAACGGCTGATCGATCTGCAACATCGGCTCACCGCCCGTGCAGACCACGAAGCGTTCGCCCTCGCCTTCCGGCCATTGCGACGCGATCATCTGCACCAGATCTTCAGGCGTACGGTACTTGCCGCCGTTCTCACCATCGGTCCCGACGAAGTCCGTATCGCAGAAACGGCAGACCGCATCCGCACGATCTTCTTCGCGGCCCGACCACAGATTGCAACCGGCGAACCGGCAGAACACGGCCGGACGCCCGGCATTCGCACCCTCGCCCTGCAATGTGTAGAAGATTTCCTTGACCGCGTAAGTCATGCTGCTTTCTGCCTTGTGTTCCTGAAAATAATTGCCTGCGCCGCGCCCGTTCGCACGGTGCGCCAGCGTAAAACTTCGGTGAGCGTCAGACCGGCTCGGTCACCTTCTCACCGGCCAGATACGCTTCGAAACCGCGCTTGCGCAAGCGGCACGCCGGGCATTCGCCGCAGCCGAAACCCCATGCATGCAGTTCCGCGCGCTCGCCGACATAGCAGGTGTGCGTTTCGACGCGCACCAGTTCGACCAGTTCGTCGCCGCCCAACTCGTGCGCGAGACGCCACGTATCGGCCTTATCGAGCCACATCAGCGGCGTTTCGAGCAGGAAGCGCGTATCCATGCCGAGGTTCAGCGCGACCTGCAATGCCTTCATTGTGTCGTCGCGGCAATCGGGGTAGCCCGAGAAGTCCGTCTCGCACATGCCGCCGACCAGCACCTGCAAACCACGCCGATAGGCGATGGCCGCGGCGATCGTCATGAACATCAGATTGCGGCCCGGCACGAACGTATTCGGCAAACCGTTCGCCGTGGCGTGAATCTCGATTTCGCGCGTCATCGCGGTATCGCTGATCGAGCCGAGCACCGACAGATCGATCATGTGATCTTCGCCGAGGCGGTCGGCCCACGCCGGAAATGTCCGCGTCACCGCGTTACGAAACCCTTCGCGGCATTCGAGTTCGACTCGGTGCCGCTGGCCATAATCGAAGCCCAGCGTCTCGACCGTTTCATAACGTTCGAGGGCCCAGGCGAGGCATGTGGCGGAATCCTGGCCGCCGGAAAACAGCACCAGAGCGCTACGTTTAGCGTCTTTGCGGATCACCGTGAAACTCCGTGAATGATGAGTGCCACGTCGCGCTGCGCGAGGTGCGCCATGCAAGCAACGCGGCGCGACGCGTGCCGGCACTGCTGCCGGCCCAAAGCAGTATAGGCCGCGCCTTCCGCATGCAGAGTCGCTGGGCGCTTATACCGTTAATCGTCGGGCGAAGGGTTTGGCACCTGTCGCGGCCTTGCCGTGTTGCGGCAGAGTGCGCAAAAGGCGCCGCTTCAGGATACGAAAAGACGCGTTTGGTGCGGTGGCGCGCAAGTGGAACGCCTACAGCACCCTCGCATGCAAGTCCTTGAACTGGCGCAATTTTATCACGCGACGCCCAATGCCGCCGAGCACACCCGCCGTGGGGCAAGCAAGCCATGCCGCCACAAAGCCCGCCAAAAAAGGAAAAGCCCCAGGAATCTTGCGATTTCCTGGGGCTGAATCCTGGTGGCCTGGGACGGAATCGAACCATCGACACGCGGATTTTCAATCCGCTGCTCTACCAACTGAGCTACCGGGCCAACGAAGAACGAAATGATATCAAAGGGTCAGCAGCACGACAAGCCCCTTCTCGAAAAAATCTGCCGCGCCCGAACCTGCACGCATTGCGCAGGCCCTTCACTCCCCTTTGTTCTTACCGAGATCGACACCGAGCTGCTTGAGCTTGCGATACAAGTGCGTGCGCTCGAGACCCGTCTTTTCCGCGACGCGCGTCATGCTGCCATTCTCGCGCGCGAGGTGATATTCGAAGTAAGCACGCTCGAACGCATCGCGCGCATCGCGCAACGGGATGTCGAACGAGATCGACGCCGTTTGCGCAGCCAACGCGCCGCTGCCCATGCCATCCGACGACAGCATCGGCAACGCAGCCGCCGAAGCCACGGCCGAAGCGCTGACCGGCAACGCCGGCTTGGCGACCGCGCCGCCCGGTGCACCGACCGCATTGCCACGGGCGAGGCCCTGCTCGACTGCCTTCAGCAGCTTCTGCAACGCAATCGGCTTCTCGAGGAAATTGAGTGCGCCGATCTTGGTTGCTTCAACCGCCGTATCGATGGTTGCGTGACCGGACATCATGATCACCGGCATGGTCAGCTGCCCCTGCGCGGCCCATTCTTTGAGCAAGGTGACGCCGTCCGTATCGGGCATCCAGATGTCGAGCAGCACCAGGTCCGGCGCCTGGCGCAAGCGGAATTCGCGCGCTTCCTGCGCGTTTTCCGCGGCCTCCACGACATGCCCCTCGTCGCTCAGGATCTCCGAGAGCAATTCCCGGATGCCCATTTCATCATCTACCACCAGGATGGTTGCCATTTACGCTGCCCTTGTCTGCACTGTTGCTTTTGTCGTTCCCTGCGACGCATTGCCATGCGCCGGCCGCGACCCTGCTCCAGGTGCCGCGGCATCTTCTGCCAGTTGAAGGAAGAGGATCGATATCTGCGCGCCTTCAATCACATCGCCCGCTTTCATGCGGTTGCGAATGTCGATGCGCGCGCCGTGTTCGTCGACGATCTTCTTGACCATCGCAAGACCGAGACCCGTACCTTTGGCCTTGGTCGTCACGTAAGGTTCGAATGCACGTGTCAGGATACGCGCGGGGAAGCCCGGTCCGTTATCCGACACTGTCAGACGCACCGCGACGTGTACTTTGCCTTCCGCGTCGGGGTCTCCGTATTCTACTGTCCTCGTCTCGAGCAACACACGCGGTTGTTCGACGTCGGCCACGGCATCCTGTGCATTCTGCAGCAGGTTGTGAATCACCTGTCGCAATTGTGTCGCGTCGCCGCGAATCGCCGGCAAATCCGCGAGCTCTACCTGAATTGCGCCCTTGCCTTCTTCGATACCGTACAGCGTGAGCACCTCGCTGACCAGTTCGTTCAGTTGCAGATGCGCGAGCACTGCAGGGGGCGTGCGTGCATAGTCGCGGAAATTGTCGACCATCTGCTTCATCGCCGCGACCTGATTGACGATGGTGGTCGCGCCGCGCTTCAGCACATCGGCATCCGATGGCGACAGCTTGTCGGCGAGTTTCATCTGCAAACGCTCGGCGGACAACTGGATCGGCGTGAGCGGGTTCTTGATTTCGTGTGCGAGACGCCGCGCGACTTCGCCCCAGGCGATCGAACGCTGCGCGGAGATCACATCCGAAATATCGTCGAACACGACGACGTAGCCGGAGGTCTGCATGTCTTCCGCATCGCGATCGGTGGCGGACACAAGACGCGCGCCGCGCACGAGCAAGGTGAGCGGCTCGGTTTCGCCCGCCACCTGCACCGAGAACTGCTGCTGCCAGTGGCCGCGGTCGTCGTGACCGTCGCCGCTTGCGGCCTCGCGATCGGCGAAGGCCTTGCGCACCATGCCGCCGAATTCGCTCAACACGCCAATCTGCTCGAGCGCCGAACCCAGCACCTCCTGGAACTGCTGACGGAAAATCCGCTCGGCGCCGCGGTTTGCGGTGGTGAGACGGAACTGCCGGTCGAACACGAACACACCCGCGGTCAGGTTCGCGAGAATGCTTTCCAGATAGGCTTTCGAATGCTCGAGCGCGATCCGGTTGTTCTCGACCGCCGCGCGCGCTTCGGAGAGCTGCCGCGTCATCGCGTTGAACGACTGCGTGAGGAAGCCCAGTTCGTCACGCGATTTGATTTCGCGCTTTGGCGTGTAGTCGCCCTCGGTCACTTCCTTGGTGCCCTGCGCGAGCAGGAACAACGGTCGCGCAAGCTGATTGCCGAGCGCAAGCGCCAGCATCATCGCGATGAAGGTGGCAAGGAACAGCGCGAGCGTCAGCGTGCCGATGTACATCTTGCGCAAACCGGTACGGCCCAGCGCCTTCTCCTGATATTCGCGATAAGCCCGCTGCACTGCGTCGGCGTTACGCGCGAGCGACGGCGACACCGGCTGCGTGAGCTGCAGGAAGCGCTCGGTGGGCTGCAGCAGTGACGCGTTCGAATCGGGAATGCGCTGCACGACGCGCAGCCGCAACGCGCCCTTGCTGCCGTGCGCGCGCGGATCGCCGTCGACTTCCCCTTCGATCGCCGCATAGCCGCGGCCACGCGCCTGATCGATCATCAACGGCGTGGGCAAGTCGTTCGACACGAGCGTCGCGTAATTGCCGGACGCCTGCGCGACCACGTGCATGTCCGGCGTCGCGCCCGACATGCTGCGCGTGGGTTCGACGATCGTCGCGTCCTGCACGCCGAACTGATCGCGCAAGCGCAGGAGCGTGAGCGTGGTGCCGGCGGCGTCCGCGCTCGCCAGTTGCTCGGACATCAGGCGGCCCTTGGTCTGCAGATCGGACAGCGAGGCGTCGAGCATGCCGCGGCCGAGATTCAGGCCCGAGGTCAACGCGGTTTCGACGTTCACGTCGAACCACGACTCGATACTGCGCGATACGAACTGATACGAGACCACGTAAATGATGCCGCCCGGCACCACGCCGACCAGCGCCATGAAGAACGCGAGTTTCGCTAACAGGCGGGTGCCGAACTTACCTTTTCTAAGCCGCGCAATGATGATGATGACGAGCGTCGCCACCACCAGCAAAAAGATCATCGCGACCACGAGGTTGGCCGCGTACAGCCACTGGTAATAGCGGTCGAAAAATTCGGTATTCGCGCTCGCCGCTGCAAGCAGCACGAGCAGCAGCACGGCCGTCACGGCGACCGTGGACACCAGCACGCGCACGACGATGCTGCTGACGCTGGTGGCTTGGCGCACTCTATTTAGCACGTTCGGTCACCGTGAAGGTAAAGCGTTTCCACTCCGACGAGAGGCTCCAGTCGCGGTTGTTCACCGCGTCGATCTGGAACGGCTTGGGCATCAGCGCGATGTCGAGTTGCATGCGCACCGACGCGTTGTACGTCTCCCCGACATGCACCTGATTGCGGTCGATCACGTGCCACGACGTGATGTGCTTGATCACCGCGAGCGCATCTTTCAGCGTCGTGAAGCCGAGCTGCAAGCCACCCGACGACACGCTCGACACACGATACTCACGCGTGAGCGGCTGGAACGACAGGCGGATGCTCTGCGACACGCTCACCGGCTGTTCGTCGAACCAGTACCAGCGCGGCCGGCTCAGTTCGAAGTCTGTCGTGAAGTACAGCGGAATGCCTTTGTTGACGGCGTCTTCGAGATTGCTGTTCAGGTCGAAGTCGAAACGCGCGTCGATGCTCCAGCCGGTGTTGTCCGATTGCAGCGACGCGCGCTGCACCGCGATCGAATCGGCGTACGCCGCGCCCGGTACGGCGAGCCACACGGCCAGCACGATCCAGAGCACGGCAGCGAGCCGAAGCGGGAAGAAGCGTTTGATGGTCACCGTTTCTGAAAGCGCGCGTAGAAAAATCCGTCGTGGTCTGAGTTCGAGCCGGCGCTATCTTCAGCGACATGTCCGGCATGGGACCCGGCCGATGTGCCGGCGGGCGCGCGGGCAACTGAGGGTAAAAGTTGCCCCGGCGCGTCCAATCGTACCGCATCCTGGTACTTGTTTCCAAACCACTGCGCCTGCAACTCGCCTTCTTCGGGAAAGATCGAACACGTAACGTAGAGCAACTCGCCGCCTGGCTTCACGAGTGGCCATAGCGCCTCGAGAATGCGGCGCTGCTCGGCAACCAGTGCGGGAATATCCGACGCGCGACGCAGCCAGCGAATATCCGGATGACGCCGCACGATGCCGGACGCCGAACACGGCACGTCGGCCAGAATGCGGTCGAACGGCTGGTCGATGTCGTCGTGCCATTTTGCGGGCGCACCCGCGTCGCCGATACGCACTTCCGCTTCGAGCTTGAGCCGCTGCAGGTTTTCACCGATGCGACGCGCGCGCGATGCGTCGCTTTCGAGCGCCACGAGCTGCAAGTTGGCAAGTTCGAGCAGATGGCCGGTTTTGCCGCCAGGCGCCGCGCACGCGTCGAGCACTCGCATGCCGTCACGCACGCCGAGCAGTTGCGCAGCGAGTTGCGCGCCGGCGTCTTGCACCGACACCACGCCGTCGTTGAAGCCGGGGATCCGGTCGACGGACATCGGCGTGGCGAGCTTGACGGCGTATTCGCCGGCCCTGCTCGCGGGAATGTGATGGTCGTGCAGCACCTGCAGATAGGCGTCGACTGTCGAGCGGCGCGCGTTGACGCGCAATGTCAGCGGACCTTGCGTGTTGCCGGAGGCGAGCACGGCTTGCCATGCGTCGGGCCACGCGCACTTCACAGCATCGATCCACCACGCCGGGTAGTTCCAGCGCGCAACTTCGTCAGCTTGCGCTGCGCTCAGCAGCGCCTCACGCTCGCGCAGGAAATTACGCAGCACGGCGTTGACGAGACCCTTTGCGAACGCGAATTCACGACGCGCGGCGATGGCGCTCACCGCCTGATCGACAACCGTGAACGGCGCATAGGCGGCGTTCTTTTCATCGTCGACGAGCAAAGCGAGCGCGCAGGCGAGCACATGACCGACGTGCGGCGGCGGCGCCTTCTTCACCAGCTTCGCGATCAGCCACTCGGCGGTCGCCAGACGCCGCATGGTGCGGTACGCGATGTCCTGCACCGCGCCGCGCGCAGCGGCGGCGCTGCCTTCAGGCGCGGAGACGAATACGGATTGCAACGCGGCCGGCAACGCCGCGCCGAGGCGCACGGCGCCGACGGCTTGGCCCGCGCAGTCGAGCACGAAACCGAGCGATTCGGGCGCGAGATGCAGCATCGTCAAACGGGATTCGCGCGGACGCGTCGATGGGGAAGCAGAACGCGAAGAAGGCTTTGGAGTCATGAAAAAGGCAAAGGCAGGCCGGGCGGTACGCGCGGCGCAAACAGCACACATTGTAGCGTGGCGCGGGGCGAAGGCCGCCGAGGGTGGCGCGTAGCCGCGCCAGCCGAGGCGCGAGCAATAGGGCAAGGCCTCGCAGCGGAGGGCAAGCGACGCTGCGCCCGGAGCGAAAGTGCTCCGCATTGGCCGCATCAGATCGTGCCGCTACTAATCCGCGGTCCGGCCGCTTAAGCAAAAAGGCGAGCCCGCAGACTCGCCTTTCGTCACGCCGGATCGCCGGATCGCCGGATCGCCGGATCGCCGGATCAGCGCACCGTTACTCGAAGCGCCCCGTGCGCGCCATTTCCATCAAACGCGCGATGCGTTCCTCGGTGGCCGGGTGCGTCGAGAACAGATTCGCGATGCCGCCGCCCGCCAGCGGATTCATGATCATCATCTGTGCGGTGGCCGGATGCTGCTCGGCCGTGGGGAACGGAATGCCGCTCGCGTAGCGATGGATCTTGTCGAGCGCCGAGGCGAGCGCCTGCGGATCGCCGGAAATCTGCGCGCCGCCGCGGTCCGCTTCGAATTCACGCGCACGCGAAATCGCCATCTGAATCAGCGCGCCGGCGATCGGCGCGAGCAACGCGACAGCGATGCCAGCGATCGGGTTCGTCGGACGGCCGTTTTCGTCGCGGCTGCCGAAGAACATCGCGAAGTTCGCCAGTGCAGAAATGGCGCCGGCCATCGTCGCCGAAACCGTGGAGATCAGAATGTCGCGGTGCTTCACGTGCGCCAGTTCGTGCGCCATCACGCCGCGCATTTCGCGCTCAGACAACACGCGCAGGATGCCCGTGGTGGCGGCGACAGCCGCATGCTCCGGATTGCGGCCGGTAGCAAACGCGTTCGGCGCGTCTTCGTTGATCAGGTAGACGCGCGGCATCGGCAGGCCGGCACGCGTGGAAAGCTCGCGCACCATGCGATAGAACTGCGGCGCACTGTTTTCGTCGACTTCCTGCGCGTTGTACATGCGCAGGACCATCTTGTCCGAGAACCAGTACGAAAAGAAATTCATCCCAAGGGCGATCACGAGCGCGATCGTCATGCCGCGCGACCCGCCGATCATCCCGCCGATCACGATGAAAAGGGCCGTGATCGCGGCCATCAACATCGCGGTTTTGACCCAATTGAACATGTCTGCTACTCCTTGCCCTAACGCGGGTTCATATCTGCGCCGCGTGATCGCGGCGGCTGATTGTAAGCGAAATGTTAGATATGGACGCGTGAGGAAAATTCAATCATCTTGATGCGGTGGCGAGCTTGATGCCCAAGCCGACGAATGCGCTGCCGACGCCGCGGTCCAGCCACCGCTTCATCAACGGCTGGCCGGAGAAGCGCTGGGTCACGCTGCCGGCAACCCACGCGACAAAACTGTTCCAGATCATGCTCATCACGACGAACACTCCGCCGAGCGTGAGGAACGCCAGCGCTTTATGGTCGCTGCCCGTTGTGACGAATTGCAGAAAGAACGACACGAAGAACAGCACGACCTTGGGATTCAGCACATTGGTCCAGAAGCCTTGCAGGAACAACTGACGCAATGATTTCGGCGCGCCGGCCGCGCGCGCTTCACCCAGCGCCTGGTCTGCCGCCGGCTTCGCGAAAATCAGGCGCAGGCCGAGATACATCAGATAAATAGCACCGACGAACTTGATAACGGTGAATGCGGTGGCCGAAGCGGCCAGCAGCGCCGTCAGGCCGAACGCGCAGGCAAGCGAATGAACGCAGCAACCGGCGGAGATGCCGAGCGCGGACATCAGCCCTGCGCCACGACCCTGTGCGACGCTGCGCCCGACGATGTAAGCCGTATCGGGACCGGGCGTCACATTCAGCAGAAAGACCGCGACGACGAAAAACTCGAAATGGGTGATGCCAAACATGGAGATCCTCTAAACGCGGGCTGTTGCATAGAGGATTCTAACGCGCTGCAGACTTGCAGCGGGGCTCTTGAACATCGGCCGAATGGACGATGTTCAAGCTATGCGCAAGGCGGTTATTTTGTTTCGGGAAGCTGGAAACGCTGACCCGCGGCCAACGTGGCGCCGGCCAGGAATTCGCGCACCGGCAAGCGCTTGCCGCCGGGTTTTTGCAATTGCGTGAGACGCAGGGCGCCTTCGCCACAGGCAACCACGACGCCTTCCGGAGAAACGTCGGCGATCGTGCCGGGCGCTGTGTCGCCTTGCGCCTCGACCGGGACCGCCGCCCAGATCTTGATCGACGTACCGTCTTCCAGCGTGCCCACGCCGCCGGGGAACGGGTCGAACGCGCGCACCTGACGCGCAAGGACCGCGGCCGGCTTACGCCAGTCGAATGCAGCCTCGTGCTTGCCGATCTTTTCCGCGTAAGTCACGCCGTCCGCGGGTTGCGGCGTTGCCGCCAGCTTGCCGCTACGCTCGAGTTCGATCAGTGCTTCGACGATCAGCTTCGCGCCGTCCTGTGCGAGGCGGTCGTGGAGCGTGGCCGTCGTGTCGTCGGCGGAAATCGGTGTGCGCACTTCGGAAATCATCGCGCCGGTATCGAGGCCGACGTCCATCTGCATCAGCGTGATACCGGTTTCCGTGTCGCCCGCCTCGATCGCACGGTGGATCGGCGCGGCGCCGCGCCAGCGCGGCAACAGCGACCCGTGAATGTTGATGCAACCCAGCGGCGGAATATCGAGCACTTCCTGAGGCAGGATCAGACCATATGCGGCCACCACCATCACGTCGTGCGGCGTGGCGCGCAGTTGATCGATCGCGGCGGTGGCCTCGGCCGGATATTTGCCGGCGCGGCGCAGCGAAGGCGGCTGCGCCACAGCAAGCCCGTGTTCCTGCGCGTAGCGTTTGACCGGACTCGCCTGCAATTTCATCCCGCGTCCCGCGGGCCGGTCGGGCTGAGTCAGCACGAGCGGCACCGGAAAACCGGCGCTGTGAATCGCGGCAAGCGCGGCCGCGGCGAACTCCGGCGTACCGGCAAAGATGACGCGCAACGAATGACTCATGAAGGGGGCAGTAGGCGAGGTGGACGCGCGTTACATCGCGTGGGCGAGCTTCTTCATCTTGCTCTTGATGCGCGTCTGCTTGAGCGACGACAGGTACTCGACGAACACGCGGCCCATCAGGTGATCCATTTCGTGCTGGATGCACACGGCCAGCAAGCCTTCGCAATCCAGCTCGAAGGTTTCGCCCTTCTCGTTCAGCGCCCGCACGCGCACTTTCTCGGCGCGCTCGACGTTGTCGTAAATGCCCGGTACCGAGAGGCAGCCCTCTTCCGACAACTTCTTCTCGTCGCTCGACCAGATGATTTCCGGATTGATGAAGGCGAGCAGCTCGTCGTGCGTTTCCGACACGTCGATCACGATCACGCGTTCATGCACGTCCACCTGGGTCGCCGCGAGGCCGACGCCGGGCGCGCCATACATCGTTTCGGCCATGTCGGCGACGAGCCGGCGGATGCGGTCGTTGACCGCTTCGACCGGCTTCGCAATCTTGTGCAACCGCTTGTCCGGGTAATTGAGAATGTTCAGTAAAGCCATGATCTTGAGTGTGTTTTTTCGGCGCCGCTGCCGGTGGAAGGCTAGCGTTGGCCATTCGGCCAGGTTGTGGGCACATCGCGTTACGCAGAGGATAGAGGCTGTCGAACCGGTTCGATTCAACGCGCCACGTGCGCCAAACGACGAGCCCGCGCGGGTGGGCGCGGCGCTGCAGTTATTTCGGATGATGAAAATTTTAGCATGGCGCCCGCCTGCCCGCTGGCTCCGTAAGAGGATCGACTCTCAATGCATACCTTGCCCGCAACCGATATTGAACTCGCCGCGTGGCTGCGGCTTTCGCTCGCACCGGGGCTGAAGCCCGCTGCCCTGCGCCTACTGCTGGGCGCTTTCGGACTGCCGGAAGCGATCTTCAATCAATCGCCCGAGGCACTTGCCGAGATCGCGGGCGAGGCTGCGGCGCGCGCCGTGCTGGCGCCGTGCAGCCCAGATTTCGATGCGCAACTCGACGCGGTGATCGCATGGCGCGAGCTGCCCGGCAACCACGTGGTGACACTCGACGATCCCGCCTACCCGCCCGCGCTGCTGACCATGCCCGATCCGCCGCCACTACTATATATAAAGGGCCGGCTGGATCTGCTGCATACGAGGGCGGTCGCCCTGGTGGGCAGCCGCAGCGCGACACCGCAAGGCGCTGAAGACGCGGAGCGCTTCGCGCGCGAGCTTTCGCAGGCCGGTGTCACGATCGTATCGGGGCTCGCGCTGGGCATCGACGGTGCCGCGCATCGGGGCGGCCTGGAAGGCGTCGGTAGCACGGTGGCCGTAATCGGCACCGGCGCGGACCTCGTGTATCCGGCCGCGCATCATGCACTTGCGCGGCAGATTGCAATGCAAGGCGCGATCCTGTCGGAATGGCCGCTCGGCACACCGGCACGCGCCGCCAATTTTCCACAGCGTAACCGCTTGATCGCCGGCCTCGTCAGCGGGGTTGTGATCGTCGAGGCCGCCATGCGCTCGGGCTCGCTGATCACGGCGCGGCTCGCCAATGAAATGGGGCGCGATATCTTCGCGTTGCCCGGCTCGATCCATGCGCCGTTGTCGCGCGGTTGTCATCGGATCATCAAGCAGGGCGCCAAGCTGGTGGAAACGCCCGATGAGGTGTTGGAGGAACTGGGCGTCTCGAGGCCCGTGGCAACGAAGGCCGCCAGCGGGCAAGCCGTTCTTTGGGACGGCGAGGCGGGCTGGCGAAATTCCTCAACGGGGCTGGCGTCGGTGGCAGATCAACCGGATTCGGCAGCCGCGCCAGCCTCAGCCGCGACTCAGCCGGAATTGACGGCTGCGCCGGCAGCATCCGCGGCCCCGCCGGCCATGAGCGCAGAGGCGTTGCAACTCCTCGACGCACTCGGTCACGCCCCCGCCACGCTTGAAATTCTTGCCACCCGCACCGAGATGGGGGACGCGGCATTGCAAAACACGCTGCTGCAGCTCGAACTCGCCGGCCAGGTGACCGCGCTGCCCGGCGGCCGCTTCACGCGAGCCACCCACGGCTGACCCCGCATCGACCAGGGTTGACCACCATTCGGGATCGGCCATGCTACATTCGCGCCAAAGCACCTGACAAAAGTACGCAAGGAACCACCATGCCCGCGCTGAATCTCGACACCGACCAAGACCGGATCGCCGAGCGCGTCAACGAACCCGACACGCTGTTCGTGGCCTGCCTGTGCGCGGAGTGGTGCGGAACCTGTCGTGAGTATCGGGACGCCTTCGACCGGCTGGCCGATAAGCATCCGGAGATCTGTTTCGCATGGATCGACATCGAAACCCATGCGGACCGCTTCGACGATCTGGATGTCGAAAATTTCCCGACCATCCTGATCGAAGACTCAGTAACGACACGTTTTTTTGGCACGGTTTTGCCGCAGGCGGCGATTGTGGAGCGGATGTTGTCCGATCTGACGGCCGTGCCCGGCGTCAGCGGCGCGCCCAAACTGCGGCCCGCGCTCGCCGTCGCGTGAATGTGGGCGCCGGCCGCTGAACCTTGTGGCACGGGCGTTGCGAGCGACACACAGCGCGTTTTCCGCAGCTTGCCCAGTTACTGAGCGCGCAATTATCATGGCGCGCTTTTTATGGCACTTGACACGCCGCGCTGGCGCCGTGTGCTATAAAGCGGTCGTTATTGGGTCGCAAAGGTCGCAAACGAGGGTCGCGCTAATAAATGCGCACTCAAGGCCATCAACCCGGATCTACCAACCTCACATCGAGTCATGTCCAAAGCACTGATCATCGCCGAAAAGCCTTCCGTCGCGAACGACATCGCGCGCGCTTTGGGCGGCTTTACCAAGCATGACGAATACTACGAAAGCGACGACTACGTCCTTTCCTCGGCAGTCGGCCACTTGCTGGAAATCGCCGCGCCCGAAGACTATGAAGTCAAACGCGGCAAGTGGAGTTTCGCCAACCTGCCCGTCATTCCGCCGCACTTCGATCTGAATCCGATCGCCAAGAGCGAGTCGCGCCTGAAGGTGCTGACCAAGCTGCTCAAGCGTAAAGACGTCGATCGTCTGATCAACGCATGTGACGCTGGGCGCGAGGGCGAGCTGATTTTCCGCCTGATCGCGCAGCACGCGAAAGCCAAGCAACCGGTACAGCGCCTGTGGCTTCAGTCGATGACAGCCGGCTCGATCCGTGACGGCTTTGCGCGTCTGCGTAGCGACGAAGAAATGCAGCCGCTCGCGGATGCGGCGCGCTGCCGCTCGGAAGCGGACTGGCTGGTCGGCATCAACGGCACGCGCGCCATGACGGCGTTCAACAGCAAGGGCGGCGGCTTCTTCCTGACCACGGTCGGGCGGGTGCAGACGCCGACGCTGTCGATCGTTGTCGAGCGCGAAGAAAAGATTCGCCGCTTCGTGCCGCGCGATTATTGGGAAGTGAAGGCGGAGTTCGTCTGCGCGGCCGGTTTCTACGAAGGCCGCTGGTTCGATCCGCAATTCAAGCGCGACGAGTTCGATCCGGAAAAACGCGATTCGCGCCTGTGGGCACTGCCCGCGGCCGAAACGATCGTCGCCGCCTGCCGCGGCCAGATCGGCAAGGTAACCGAAGAATCAAAGCCGTCCACGCAACTGTCGCCGGCGCTGTTTGACCTGACCAGCTTGCAGCGTGAGGCCAACGGCCGCTTCGGCTTCTCGGCGAAGAACACGTTGGGCCTCGCTCAGGCGTTGTACGAAAAGCACAAGGTGCTGACCTATCCCCGGACCGACGCGCGCGCGTTGCCGGAAGACTATATGGATACGGTCAAGGAAACGCTTGGCATGCTCAAGGAGAGCAACAACTATCTCCCGTACGCCAAGCAGGTGCTCGACAAGGGTTGGGTGAAGCCGAACAAGCGCATCTTCGATAACTCGAAGATCAGCGACCACTTCGCAATCATCCCGACGGCGCAGGCGCCGAAGAATCTGTCCGAGCCGGAACAGAAGCTCTACGACCTGGTCGTGAAGCGCTTCCTGTCGGTGTTCTTCCCGGCCGCTGAATATCGAGTGACGACGCGGATCACGGAAGTGGTCGGCCATCACTTCAAGACTGAAGGCAAGGTGCTGGTCGAACCGGGCTGGTTGCAGGTCTATGGCCGCGAAATCAGCGGCGAAGACGCGAACCTCGTGCCGGTGCAGAAGGACGAGAAGGTCAAGACGGACAAGATCGCCGCCCAGCAACTGGTGACGAAACCGCCCGCACGCTACAACGAAGCGACCTTGCTGTCGGCCATGGAAGGCGCGGGCAAACTGGTCGAAGACGACGAATTGCGCGAAGCCATGGCGGCCAAGGGGCTCGGCACGCCGGCCACGCGCGCCGCCATCATCGAAGGGCTGCTCGGCGAAAAGTATCTGATCCGCGAAGGCCGCGATCTGATTCCGACCGCCAAAGCATTCCAGTTGATGACGCTGCTGCGCGGTCTCGGCGTGAAGGAACTGACCGCGCCGGAATTGACCGGCGAGTGGGAATACAAGCTCTCGCAAATGGAGCGTGGCAACCTGCCGCGCGACGCGTTCATGCAGGAAATCGCCCGCATGACGCAAACCATCGTCAAGCGCGCGAAGGAATACGATTCCGACACGATCCCAGGTGATTACGCGACGTTGCAAACGCCGTGTCCGAATTGCGGCGGTCAGGTGAAGGAAAACTACCGGCGCTTCGCATGCTCGAAGTGCGAGTTTTCGATCTCGAAGATTCCGGGCGGCCGCCAGTTCGAAATCCCGGAAGTTGAAGAGTTGCTGCAGAACAAGACGATCGGACCGCTGTCGGGTTTCCGCAGCAAGATGGGCCGCCCGTTCTCCGCGATCCTCAAGCTCTCACTCGATGACGAGATCAAGAACTACAAGCTCGAGTTCGACTTCGGTCAGGACTCCGGCGGCGAAGACGGTGAACCGCCTGACTTCTCCGATCAAGAGGCAGTCGGCGCGTGCCCGAAGTGCAAGGGCCGTGTGTTCGAACACGGCATGAGCTATGTCTGCGAGAACTCGGTTGCGAATCCGAAGACTTGTGACTTCCGCTCGGGCAAGGTGATTCTGCAGCAGGAAATCGCCCGAGACCAGATGTCAAAGTTGCTCGAGGAAGGACGCACCGACCTGCTGACGAACTTCAAGTCGTCGCGCACCGGCCGCAACTTCAAGGCGTTCCTCGTCAAGCAGAACGACGGCAAGATCGGCTTCGAATTCGAGAAGAAAGAGCCGTCGGCCAAGACCGCAGCGAAAACCGCGGCGGCCAAGACTGCAGCGAAGGCAGCGCCGGAGTCTGATGACGAAGACGCACCGGTCGCAGTGAAGGCAGTGCCCGCCAAAAAGGCCGCAGCGAAGAAAGCGCCCGCTACGAAGACGGCGGCTGCGAAAAAGACCGCCGCTGCCAAGAAGGCGCCGGCTAAGAAAGCAGTAGCACGCAAGACGGGCTCGTAATTCGGGCGGAGGCTGGAGGGTATTCTGCTTCCAGCCAGCTTCGAACTTGCCGATAAAAAAGGCGCAGTCACTTCCGTGACTGCGCCTTTTTATTTGTCGGCCCGGCAGCGCTTGCCTCAAGCGCTGCCGGCACCATCGCCCGACTAGTTACAGCGGCGACAGAGCGGTGGGCCGCGGACGATTCGTCGTCTTTGCCAAAGTCTTCGGCAGCGGCGACAACTCGCTATCCAGCAGCCGTGACAGCGGCTCAGCGCCATCGAACGCTTCCGGCGGCATGGGATCCGCTGAATCGAGCGCGGCGGACGTGGCGGGCCTGCCAAGCCCGTCCTTGATCCACTGTTCACCGAGCAGACTGTTCGGCGTCTGGCTGAAATGCTCCACCAGATGATCGATGAACGTACGCACCTTCGCCGGCAAGTGACGGCGGCTCGGATACGCGATGTTGATCTCGACCTGCGGCAAACGGAAATCGCCGAGCAAACGCACGAGCCTGCCGCGCGTCATGTCACGGCCGATCAGGTAGCTCGGCAGAATCGCGATGCCCATGCCGAGCAGCGCGAACTGCCGCAGCATCTCCGTGTTGTTCGCCACGATGACGTTGACCGGCCGCACGCGCACTTCGCCCTCCGAACCCGTGAACACCCGCTCGTCGCCCCAATACTCGGACGGCAAGCTCAGGCACGGGTGCTCGAGCAGATGCTCGGGACGCGTGGGCGTGCCGTGCTTTTCCAGATACGCGGGCGTCGCGCATACCGTCATGCAACCGGTGGTCAAGCGCCGCGTGACAATGCTCGCGCTGCGCATCTGCCGCGTGACCACCACACCGACGTCGAAACCTTCTTCGACCAGATCAACCTGACGGTCGACCAGCGTGACATCGGGAATGACTTTCGGATAGCGCTCCGCGTAGGTTTGCAGCACGGGCGCAAGGTTATGCAACCCAAACACGACCGGTGCGACTATGCGCAGCGTGCCGACGGGTTCGTGATTGCGCGCGACCACCATCTGCTCGACGTCTTCCAGTTCGTCGAGAATCTGGCGCGCGCGCTCGAGATAAACCTGGCCGGATTCGGTCAGAGACAAGCTGCGGGTTGTGCGATTGAGCAGCCGCGTACCAAGACGGCCTTCGAGATCGGCAACGTGACGGGTGGCAACTGCGTTGGAAATATCCATCGCGCTCGCAGCGCGGGCAAAACTGCCGAGATCCGCCACTTTGACGAAAACTCGCATCGACTGCAAATGATCCATAAGACAACTCCTGCCGTGTTACTGCTTCCTGACAATTAGTGAAAACCAGTGAAGCGAACTTGGAATTCTCCTACGACTCGCGAAATCGTGCAGAAGTTGCCCGCGAAAGCGGAAATATTGTCGATATTTGTGCGACTGTGTCCCTCAATGTAGGGCACGCATCTCGATTGTTCCGACGAGAGCAACAATCTGCTGCACCGCAGCTTGCACTGTCTTTTTTGTTCGAACAGATGCAACGGTCGTCCCGGCATTGTGAAATCAGAAAAAATCCCGATTCGGCGTCGGACCGGCAAAGAAAAACCGCCCGAAGGCGGCTTCTGTGCGAAGTGACCGCTCACCTAGTCAGGCAGCGAGCTTTCCTTCGAGTGTGAGCTTGGTCTGCGTCAAAGCCGGCGGCAGGCCTTGCTGCAACGTGTCAAATAGCTCGGTATGGAGCGCGAGTTCGGCGCGCCAAGCTGCGTCGTCGACCGAGATCACCTGCTGGAATTGCTCGCGGCTGAAATCCAGGCCGCGCCAGTCGATGTCTTCATAGTGCGGCGACACGCCGAACGCGTGCTCTTCACCTTGCGCCTTGCCTTCGATGCGCCCGACCATCCAGCTCAACACCCGCATGTTCTCGCCGAAGCCCGGCCAGACGAACTTGCCGTCCGCGCCCTTGCGGAACCAGTTGACGCAGAAGATCTTCGGCAGCTTTGCGTTCAGTTTCTCGAGACGCTCGCCGGTTTTCAGCCAGTGCCCGAAGTAGTCGCTCATGTTGTAGCCGCAGAACGGCAGCATTGCGAACGGGTCGCGGCGCACCACGCCCTGCTGCCCCGCCGCCGCCGCGGTCGTTTCCGAGCCCATGGTGGCCGCCATGTAGACGCCTTCGACCCAGTTGCGCGCTTCCGTGACGAGCGGCACGGTGGTGGAACGGCGGCCGCCGAAAATGAACGCGTCAATCGCAACACCTGCCGGGTTCTCCCAGTCGGCATCGATCGACGGACATTGCGAAGCCGGCGCCGTGAACCGTGCGTTCGGGTGCGCGGCCTTGCGCCCGCTCTCCTTCGCGCTCGCCGGCGTCCAGTCCTTGCCCTGCCAGTCGATCAGGTGCGCGGGCGGCTCGTCGGTCATGCCCTCCCACCAGACGTCGCCGTCGTCGGTCAGCGCGACGTTCGTGAAGATGACGTTTTCCTTCAACGTGGCCATTGCGTTGAAGTTGGTCTTTTCGCTCGTGCCCGGCGCGACGCCGAAATACCCCGCCTCCGGGTTGATCGCGTACAGACGGCCGTCCTTACCCGGCTTGATCCACGCAATATCGTCGCCGATCGTGGAGATTTTCCAGCCATTCAGGCCTTCCGGCGGAATCAGCATCGCGAAGTTGGTCTTGCCGCAAGCAGACGGAAACGCCGCCGCGACATGATGCTTATGTCCTTGCGGCGACGTCACGCCGAGAATCAGCATGTGTTCGGCGAGCCAGCCTTCGTCGCGGCCCATCGTGGAGGCGATGCGCAGCGCGAAGCACTTCTTGCCGAGCAGCGCATTGCCGCCGTAGCCCGAGCCGTAGCTCCAGATCTCGCGCGATTCGGGGAAATGGACGATGTATTTGGTCTCGTTGCACGGCCACGGCACGTCTTTCGCGCCCGCCGCAAGCGGCGCGCCGACCGAGTGCACGCACGGCACGAACTCGCCGTCTTCGCCCAGCACCTCGTACACCTGGCGACCCATGCGCGTCATGATGCGCATGTTGGTCACCACGTACGCGCTGTCGCTCAACTCGACGCCGACGTGCGCGATCGGCGAACCGAGAGGCCCCATCGAGAACGGCACCACATACATGGTGCGGCCGCGCATGGCGCCGTCGAAGAGGCCGTTGAGCGTCGAGCGCATCTCAGCCGGTTCGATCCAGTTGTTGGTTGGCCCGGCATCTTCACGACGCTGCGAGCAGATGAAGGTACGGTCTTCGACACGCGCCACGTCCGACGGATCGGACCATGCCAGATAGGAATTGGGACGTTTGGCGGGATTGAGCTTCTTGAGGGTGCCGGCTTCGACCATCTGGGCACACAGGCGGTCGTACTCTTCCTGTGAACCGTCGCACCAGACGATTCGATCGGGCTTGGTCCTGGCGGCAACGCGCTGGACCCAGTCGATCAGTTTTCGGTGTTTGACCCACTCGGGCGCCCCTGCGGACGCCTCGATAGTGGGCTGTCCTTCGAATGAGGGATGATTCATCGACCTGTCTCCGTTTTGAAAGCAATAGAAAAACGGTACAAGCCCAGTGACGCTGCATGCGAGAGGCGTTCAATTCATCGCGACGACATTTCTACAAGCCGACGCGCAATTTGTGCAGGTCATCATGGGCCACACAGCCTGTTGCACGGAGGTTCCCGCCGACGGCCTTCTGCAACCGTCTGTAAAGCGACTTGCCTCAACACGCAACAAACTGTTAAAAACGATGTCAATCGGCCTTGCCGTGGCGCTGCCGTTCTACGCGGCAACTTCTACGGTAAGGCATCCAGCCAGACCGGCATGTGACCTGGGTCACATGGTGGGACAGTCAGCATAACACTCCGTTCCGCACCGCTATGGTGCGCCGCAAGACACATACCATGAAGATTGCCATCCTCGACGATTACCAGGACGCCGTCCGCAAGCTCGACTGCTTTCAACTGCTGGCCGACCATGAGGTCAAGGTTTTCAACAACACAGTCCGCGGTCTCGGCCAACTGGCGAGCCGTCTTTCCGAAGTCGACGCACTCGTCCTGATCCGCGAACGCACCCGCATCAGCTCGCAACTACTCGACAAGTTGCCGCGTTTGCGCATGATCAGCCAAACCGGCAAAGTCTCCAGCCATATCGATCTGGCAGCCTGTACCGAGCGCGGTATTGCCGTGCTGGAAGGCAGCGGCTCACCGATCGCGCCGGCCGAACTGACGTGGGCCCTCATCATGGCCGCTCAACGGCGGATTCCGCAATACGTAGCAAACCTTAAGCAAGGGGCCTGGCAGCAGTCCGGCCTGAAGACATCGGTGCTGCCGCCGAACTTCGGTTTGGGCCAGGTGTTACGCGGTCAGACGCTGGGGATTTGGGGTTACGGCAAGGTCGGCCGGCTGGTTGCCGGATACGGCAAGGCGTTCGGCATGAACGTGCTGATCTGGGGTCGCGAGCATTCGCGCGAAGCGGCGCGCGCGGACGGCTATGGCGTGGCCGAGAGCCGCGAGGCGTTGTTCGAGCAAAGCGATGTGCTGTCGTTGCACCTGCGACTGCATGACGACACGCGCGGTATCGTCAAGCAGGAAGACCTGATGCGGATGAAGCCGACTGCGTTGCTCGTGAACACGAGCCGGGCCGAACTGCTCGACGACAACGCACTCGTCAGTGCGTTGTCGCACAACCGTCCGGGGATGGTCGCGATCGACGTCTATGAAAGCGAGCCGATTCTGCAGGGCTACAGCTTGCTGCGCATGGAGAACGTGATCTGCACGCCGCACATCGGCTACGTGGAGCGCGAGAGCTATGAGTTGTATTTCACCGCTGCATTCCAGAACATTCTGGCTTTCGACGCCGGCGACACGGCCAGCGTGGCGAATCCGGAAGCGTTGCAGGGCGGGCGCCGGCGTTAATTTTCGGCGTTAGTCCCGCGCCGCAGCTCACCTCAGCGCGCTTCGTGCGCGGCGGCTTCCAGCAGATCGGGCATGCGTTCCAGAAAGGCCTCGCCGTCGGTGCGACCGAGGTTGTACGCGTGCACCATCTGCGAAGGGCTCGTGTAATCCCAACTCGAAATGGGCACCTTGCGCGACGGTTGCACGTAGAGCCGTTGCTGCACGCCGTGCGGCACGACGAACATCTGCGGCCGCGGATAAAGGCGCGTGACCATCACCAGCACGTTGCCGGGCGCATCGGCGTCGAGCGCGCCGACCGGCACGTTGTCGACCATTCCGCCGTCGAGCACCGGCCGGCCATTGCGCCGCAAAACCGGCGTGAACGGCGGCGTACTCGACGATTGCAGGATCAGATCGGCGAGATCCTCGACGCTCGCGCAATCCTGCGCTCGCACGAATTCCGGATGAAAGCCGAGCGTCTGACCCAATGTCGGATGCAGCGTCTTACGCACGTATTTCTCGATGTTGTACGCGATCAGGCCTGCGGCAACTGCACTGCGCGCGCCAAGCCAGCGCGGCAGGTGCGACACGCCGATGCGGATTTCAGGCGCGTCGGCGAGCGTGGAAAATTTGTCGCGGTAGATATCGAGCAACGCCTGCCGGTAGATCCGGTAATGCGGAAACACCGATTCGCCACGCAGCAGATTGCCCCAGTAGGCATTGCGGGTGTTGTGGCGCAGCGCGTCTTCGTAATAGCGCATGACCCAGTCGGAATCGCGCGTGTAGAGCATGCACGCAGTGGCGGCGCCGGCCGAAATGCCAGCGATGACGCGCGGACGGATATCCAGTTCCGGCTGCACCACGTCCCAGAATCCCGCCTGCCACCAGCAGCGATTGCCGCCGCCGGCGAATACGACCTGATCGAACATCTTGGCTTTTTCCTCTAATACGGCTTGCTGGCCCGTTTCAGGTGTCAGTCGAGCAGAGCGTAGGTGGTGGTGGCGTGGACGGCCATGTTGCCGGCTTCGTCGAATAACTCGACTTCGCCGAACACGAGATTGCGGCCCATGCGCAGCACGCGCGCGGTGATCAGCACGTCGCCGTTGCGCACCGCGCGCATGAAACTGATGTTGAGCGAGACGGTGCTCATCGGCTTGAAGCCGCCGAGCGCGGCCGAAATCGCGACGATCATCGCCGTATCGGCGGCCGCCATGAAGACCTGGCCGCAGATCACCCCGCCGGAATGACGCAGTCCGCCGGAAAACGGCAGGCGCAACGTCGCACTTTCTTCGTCGACCTTGACCGGGGTCAGCGTGAGCGCGCGGACCCAGGGCGCGAGGATGCGGTCGAGCAGCTCGTTAATCTCTTTATCATCCATGGCGGTCCCCGGTCGAAAGCCGCGCGACGCTTCGCGCGGCAGGTGTCCGCGACATGATACCGGGACGGCGAGCCGCGCGCCGTCCCGGTGCGTGACGGCCGGCAGCGCAGGTGCCGGGTCGCCGACCTTCCAGATTTTTTAAGAAATCTGCTAAAGGGGCTTGGCAATCTCGGAAAGTTTCGGCATAATTTCGCTTCTGTTGGGGGCGTTAGCTCAGTTGGTAGAGCAGCGGACTCTTAATCCGTAGGTCGAGTGTTCGAGTCACTCACGCCCCACCAAAGCATTCGACAAAAAGCCCGGTCCTTGCGACTGGGCTTTTTGCTTTGCGCTCTGCGGCACGGGCGCCGTGCGAGCAAGCCGACTCCGCATTCCCCGACCTGCCATCGTGACCCATGATTCGAAGCGCCGGAGCCTCGCCATGTCCAAATCAAAACTCAATCCCGCCGATCTGGCTACGCCGCTCTCCGAAAAAGAGTTCGACGAACTCGATGAGTTTCTGGTTTCCGACGTAACGTCGGAAGAGACGCTGACGATCGAGGGGCTCGACGGGTATCTGACTGCGATGGCCATCGGACCGACTACCGTGCCGCCCAGTTACTGGCTACCGGGTGTCTGGGGGCCGAGCGAGGCTGACGCACCTGCATTCGAAACCATGGATCAGGCACAGCACATTCTCGGGCTGATCTTGCGGAACATGAACGGCATCATCGTCAGCCTGGAAGATGACCCCGATGAGTTCGAACCGGTGTTCGGCTTCTGCCGCGTTGACGACAATGAACGCGAATACATCGACGGCGAAGCGTGGGCTTTCGGCTTCATGCAGGGCCTGTCCGCGGTTCGGGCGGACTGGCAAGCGCTGTTCGATAGCGAGCAGGGTCGGGAATGGTTGAATCCGCTACACCTGATGGGCTCAGAGGAGCTTACGCCGGAAGAGCAGCAGTTGATCGACACGCCAGAACAGCGTGAAACCCTCACCAAACAGATTCCCGCCAGCGTCGCCGCGATCTATCGTTTCTGGCTTCCGCACCGCCAGGCTGTGCACGAGCGAAAGCTCGCCGCCGCGATGCAGCGCACCGAACCCAAGGTGGGCCGCAACGACCCGTGTCCTTGCGGCAGCGGCAAGAAATTCAAGAAATGCTGCGGCGCTGCGGCTACGCTGCATTGAAAGCAATTTCCTTCAATACACCCCACTCCGCTGCCCGATACCGTTGAGCGTCGCAAATCCCGCGCACTCACGTATCGAGGCATCAGATGACCGTCTTACTCTCCATGGCCGCCTTTGCGCTGGCCTCGTCGATTTCTCCTGGGCCGGTCAATGTCGTCGCGCTGAGCGCCGGCGCACAGCATGGTTTCGCCGCGAGCATGCGGCATGTGACCGGTGCGACCGTCGGGTTCACGCTGCTGTTGTTGCTCATCGGTCTGGGGCTGCACGAGCTACTCGCGCATTTCCCCAATCTGATCGACATCGTCAAATGGGCGGGCGTCGGGTTCCTGCTTTACATGGCCTACAAACTCGCCGTCGACGACGGCAAGCTTGGCGCCGACAAGCCCACTCGCGGGCCATCCTTCGCCTACGGCGCTGCGATGCAATGGCTCAATCCGAAGGCGTGGCTCGCGTCGCTAGCCGGCATGGGCGCCTACGCGGCCGATGGCGATGGCCGGCTCGTCTGGCAATTCACCGTCGTGTACTTCGTGGTTTGCTATCTGTCGATTGCCAGTTGGGCGTATGCCGGCACGTTCCTGCGTCGATACTTGCAGGAGCCGAAGCGCGTGAGGTTTTTCAATCGTGTGATGGCGGTTTTGCTCGCGGCTAGCGCGTTGTATCTGCTGATAGCGTGACGCGAAACACGCGTCCGCAATTCAACTGCGATACTGCCCCGGCGTTGCGGCGACCAGCCGCTTGAAAGTCCGCTGCAAATGCGCCTGATCGGCAAAGCCCGCGTCGAGCGCAACGTCCGCTATCGGGTGGCCGCGCCGGAGTTGCGCGCGGCTGAACTGGATGCGTCGGTTGATCAGATACGCGTGCGGCGTCATGCCGTAACGCTGTTTGAACGCGCGGATCAAGTGCGAAGCGGAAAGCTCAGCCGCTTCGCAAACATCCTCCAGCTTCAGCGCACGGGTGCAATTTTCGGCGATGAATTCCGCGGCTCGCGCGAGTTGCCCGCTCGCATCGTGATCCGGCAAGGGCGCCGGATTCAACTTCTGCTGGACTTCCGAGAAGAACGTGAGCGCAGCGCTTTCCTTGCGCATGAGCGCGCTGTCGTCGTCGACGAGAATCGCGTAGAGACGGTTCAAACCGCCGAACAACGCCGGGTCGGTCGTCATGGTCTGTGAGAAAGCGCTAAACGCGTGGTTGTCGCTGAAACCCAGGTCGTGTTGCAGACCTGTGAGCCAATCAACGTCAACATGCAGCATCCGATACGACCAGCGCTCGTCGGCAACCGGGTTGCACGCGTGCACGTCATCGGGATTCATCATCACGACCGCACCGGCGCCGATCCATTCACTCGCGTGACGATTCACGTACACGCTACGCCCGCCGGTGACGGCGCCGATCGAGAACGTCTCGTGCGAGTGTTTGGCATAGCAGACCTCACGGCCGTCTTCGATGGAACGCGCCTCGATGAACGGCAACGCGTCATCGCGCCAGAATTTCGGCGCCGCAGCCAACACCGCTGAATCATCCCGGTCATTCGTCCCGCTCATCGTGTGCTCCTCGGTCAGGCGCTTTATTTCATCGCAACTTCGTCGCCTGTGCACGTCGGCGCGAACCACATCGTAACGGTCCAAACCGCCACGGACCAGCGTCGAAAGCATCGCACCCGCAGGAACCCCCGACATTTCACGCTTGCCAATCTCAAAACACATAGTTATATTATGACTAGATCAACAAAGACTAGCCTGCAGCCACTTTAACTATGGTCCGCCACTCTCCGCTCGCCCTCGCTGTCCTCGCCATGCTGACTGAAACCCCGATGCATCCGTACCGGATGCAGCAGCTCATCAAGGCACGCGGCAAGGACGAGGTCATCAACGTTGGCCAGCGCAACAGCCTGTACCAGACCATCGATCGCCTGGTGCGCGGCGACCTGATCGCCATCCGCGAGACGGAGCGCGACGGCGCGTTCCCCGAACGCACGGTCTATGAAATCACCGAAGCCGGCCGCGACACCGGGCGTCTGTGGCTGCGCGAACAGCTTGCGCAGCGCACCCGCGATTTCCCGGCCTTTCCGGCCGCGCTCTCGCTTCTGCCGCTGCTCTCGCCCGAAGACGTGTGCCGTCAGCTCGATACCCGCATCGGCGCGCTTGAGCGGGAATTGGCCCGGCTCGATGAAGCCACCGCACAAGCCACCCAGATGGAAGTGCCGCGGCTGTTCCTGCTCGAAGTTGAACTCGTGCGCGCGCAACTCGTTGTCGAGCTGGAATGGGTTCGCAGCGTGGTGACCGATCTGAAAGCTGGCACGCTCACCTGGAGCCAGGAATGGATAGAAGAAATCGCTCAACGTTTCACGCTGCCGGCCGGTGAATACAAGTACCGGCTTGTCCAACCTGCCACAAAGAAGGAGGCGAAGTCATGAGTCGTGAACCCATGGAGGTGATCGTGATCGGGGCCGGCACAGGCGGCCTCTGTCTGGCGCACGGGTTGAAGCGCGCCGGCATCAACGTAAATGTCTACGAACGCGACCGCACACGTGCTGACGGTTTGCAGGGCTATCGCGTCGGCATCAATCCGCACGGGCTCGCGTCGCTGGAAGCGTGTCTTCCGCCCGAACTCTATGCAACCTTTCTCGCGACCTGCGCGCGCACACCCGGCCACTTCAACATCCTGACCGAGCGCATGACCGAATTGCTCACCGTGCCACTCGAAGACGAATCGATGAGCGGCGGCAAATCGGTCAGCCGGATGACGCTCAGGCAAGTCCTGCTGACAGGTCTCGAAGCGCAATTGCACTTCGACAAGACGTTCACGTCGTACGAGCAGAACGCCGACGGCAGCGTCACCGTGCATTTCGCGGATGGCACGCACGTGAGCGCCGATCTGCTGATCGGTGCGGACGGCGCGCGTTCGAAGGTGCGCCGCCAACTCCTGCCGCACGCGAAGCTTGAAAACACCGGCATCGTCAGCATCGGCGCGAAGGTGCCGATGGACGAAACATCACGCGCGCTGCTGCCGCCCAAGGTGCTCGACGGCATTACGCTGATCAACGCGCCAAAGGGCTATGGCGGCATCATCCATGTGATGGAATTTCCGTGGCGCGCGGACGGCGGCGGAATGAAGGAAGGCATCGGCAGCAACGACGCCGAGTTGCTCTCGGGCTGGCCCGGATTGCTCTACGACAACACGCGCGACTATCTGATGTGGGGTATCTGGGGCGCACTGCACAACCTGCCGGCCGACCCCAAACCGCTGGGACCGGCCGCACTACTCGCGCTCGCGACGCAGATCACCGATGGCTGGCATCCCAATCTACGCGCCCTGATTCGCGCATCGGACCCGTCCACCACCTTCAGCGTCGAAGTGCGCACATCGGTTCCTGTCGACGCTTGGCCGACCACCAACGTCACGGTTCTGGGTGACGCAGTGCATCTGATGACGCCGGGCCGCGGCGTCGGTGCGAATACCGCGCTGCGTGATGCCGCACTACTCGCTGCGCGTCTCGCCGACGCACAACAGGGCAAGCTGTCGGGCCACGACGCCGTAGCGGGTTACGAAGAGGAGATGCGCCGCTACGGTTTTCACGCGGTCGCGGAATCGCGCAAGCAGTTCGACGCGCGCGGCGCGTTGCATCGGCCGGTGGTCGGAAGAATGGCGTTGAGCGCCATGCGCACGAGCTTGCGCGTAGTGAACAACGTGCCAATGCTCAAGCGCCGCATGATCGACGCCGAAAACGAATTTCGCGGCGCCGATCGTCACGCGGCACCCGCCGCGCACGGTCAATAATACGGTCAATAAGTTACTTCGGCGTGATGTCGATATTGCCGAGATACTTCGCCGCCAGCGTCTTCACGGTGCCATCGGCCTGAACCTTCGCGATCGCTGCGTTCAACTGATCCCGCAACGCGGTGTCGCCTTTGCGAATCCCGTAGGCGATGCCGCTGCCGAGAATCTTGTCATCGCGCACCGGCTGCCCGACGAACGCGTAGTCCTTGCCGGTAGGCTTCGACAGAAATCCCGTCTGGCCGGCCGGCGCGAGAACGAGCGTCGCATCAAGCCGGCCCGCCAGCAGATCCGTATAGACCTGGTTCTGATCCTGATACGGCACGACGGTGACACCCGCCGGTTCCCAATGCGCCTTCGCGAAGGTTTCCTGAATCGACGCCTGCAACACGCCGACGCGTTTGCCCTTCAACGATTCCGGCGTCGGCAGCAAACCGCTGTCACGCTTCGCGATCAGTTGCGTCGGCACGCGATACACGACCGTCGTGAAATCGATCGCCTGACGACGCTGCTCGGTGGCGTTCATGGCCGAATTGATCGCGTCGAACTTGCGGCCTTGCAGCGCGGGAATCAAGCCGTCGAACGAGGTTTCGACCCATTTGCACGTCATGTGCGCAGCGACGCACACGGCATTGCCGACGTCGATGTCGAGACCTTGCAACTCACCGTTCGGCCCTTTCGATTCGAACGGCGGATACTGCGCCTCGAGTCCGAAACGCAGCGTCGAGGTGTCGGCAGCGATCGCGGCTGACGATGCAGCAATCGACGCGAATGCGCAGGCCAATGCCATTAAAGGCTTGAGCAATTTCATAACGGGTCCCTTTTCCTTCGATATTGTTGTAACGCAGCATGCTGCGCGCTGATGCGTAACGACGTGATCGCGCGACGATCATACTGCTGTCAAATTAGATTTCGCACAACCGCCGCGCGCCTTCGATCAAGGTCGCGTCGTCCTTCGAGAAGCTCAGGCGGATCAAACCTGAATCTGTGCCGTCGGTATAAAACGCCGACAGCGGAATCGTCGCAACGCGCGCATCGCGAATCAGGCGCAGCACGAAGTCGCTATCGCTTTCCTCGGAGAAACCGCGGAAACGCGCGAGCATGAAGAAGCTGCCTTCGCTCGGCAACAATTCGAAGCGCGACTCGCGCAACGCATGGGCGAGCAGATCGCGCTTCTTCTGATAAAACACGGACAGGCCGAGATAGCTCTCGCGATTGGCCAGCGCATCGACAAACGCGTACTGCATCGGTGTATCGGCAGAAAACACCATGAATTGATGGACTTTACGAATCTCGTCCATCAGCGCGGCGGGGGCAAGGCAATAGCCGACGCGCCAACCGGTCACGTGATACGACTTGCCGAACGACGACACGATCACGCTACGTTCAGCGAGTTCAGAATCGCAGGCCATGCTTTGATGTTTAGCGCCGTCGAACACCACGTGTTCGTAGACTTCGTCGGCGAGAATCACGATGTCGGTGTTACGCGTCACGGCCTTCAGACGCGCAATGTCCGCCTCGCTAAACACGGTCGCGGTCGGGTTGTGCGGCGTGTTGATGATGATCATGCGCGTCTTCGGCGTGATCGCGGCGGCGACCTCGTCCCAGTCCACGCGGAAATCGGTGAGCGACAGTTTAATCGGGATCGGCGTTGCGCCTTGCAGGCGAACGATTGGGCCGTAGCTATCGAACGACGGCTCGAAGTAAATCACTTCGTCACCCGGATGCACCAGGGCGCTGATCGTCGAATACAGGCCTTCGCTGGCGCTGGCAATCACCGTGACTTCGCTCGACGGGTCGTAGCGCACGCCGTACAGCGTCTCGACCTTGTCGGCGAGCGCTTCGCGCAGGGTGGCGATGCCGGCCATCGGCGCGTACTGGTTATGACCGGCGCGCATGGCTTGCGCGACACCATCGATCAGCTTCGCGTCGGGCGCGAAATTCGGCGCACCTTGCGACAGGTTCAGCGCATCGTGTTGCGCGGCCAGTTGGCCGATCACGGTAAAAATCGTCGTGCCTACGTCAGGCAGTTTCGAGCGGGCTTGCATGGCGCTCTGCATAAGGCTTTCTCCCTTTCTCCATCCGGCAGCGGATTCGCGGACCGCCCACAGCGCGGCGGTCCCATCCGGTTCGATGATTAGGCATCAGCCAAAGAACGGTCACAATCGAAACTTTGTCATGCGCGGCATGCGTTTACGTCATGGCTCGCGCAATGCCGTGTTGGGGCAGGCTAAGGCAATGAAATCGGGGGTTTAGCGGGGGAAATGCGGCCGCGCGGGGAGCGCCGAAAACCGCAGAGGTATGACGTAATGTGATGCGGGGCGGTGATGCGAAGTTGCGATTTGTTGCTATTTGCTACGACGGCGCGCAGTAGTGCTGCAGAACAACCCGGCTGCGACCGGGCGGTCGCAGCCGTCAAAAGCAAACTAATCGAGGATCAGGCGTCGTCCATCATCCGGACTTTGACCTTCTTGCCCTTCACCTTGCCGGCGCTGAGCTTGCGCAATGCGTCGCGCGCGACGCTGCGCTCCACGGCCACATAGGTCGACATTTCGGTCACGTTGATCTTGCCGATCTGCGAACCTGCGAAACCCGCCTCGCCGGTGAGCGCGCCGAGCACGTCGCCCGGACGGATCTTTTCCTTGCGGCCGCCGAGAATCTGCAGCGTTTCCATCGGCGGCAGCAGACGCTCGTTGCTCGCCGGCTTGAGATCGGCCAGCTTGTGCCATTCGACCTCACGCTTTTGCGCCTGTTCGAGACTGCCCACGCGGCCCATCTCGTTCATGCTGGCGAGACTCAGCGCCCAGCCTTCCTGATCGGCTCGGCCCGTGCGGCCGATGCGGTGCACATGCACTTCCGGGTCCGGCGTCACGTCGACGTTGATCACCGCTTCGAGCTCCGCGATGTCCAGACCGCGCGAGGCAACGTCCGTGGCAACCAGCACCGAGCAACTGCGGTTTGCGAACTGGATCAGCACCTGATCGCGTTCACGCTGATCGAGTTCGCCGTGCAGCGCGAGCGCATGAAAACCCTGCGCGCGCAGCAAGTCGAGCAGATCGCGGCACTGCTGCTTGGTGTTGCAGAACGCCAGCGTGCTCACCGGACGATAGTGGTTCAGCAACAGACCGACGGCATGCAGACGCTGGTCTTCGGTCACTTCATAGAAGCGCTGACGAATCTTGGTGTTGTCGTGCCGCTCGGCGAGTTTCACTTCCTTCGGATTACGCAGGAATTGCTGGCTGAGCTTGACGATGCCTTCGGGATACGTCGCGGAAAACAGCAGCGTTTGCCGCTCTTTCGGGCATTGCTTCACGACGGTCGCGATATCGTCGAAGAAACCCATGTCGAGCATGCGGTCGGCTTCGTCGAGCACCAGCGTGTTGAGCGACTGCAACGGCAGGCTGCCGCGCTCGAGGTGATCCATGATCCGGCCCGGCGTGCCGACGACGATGTGCGCACCGTGTTCGAGGCTGGCCGTTTGCGGACGCATCGGCGTGCCGCCGCACAGCGTCAGCACCTTGATGTTTTCTTCGGCACGCGCGAGACGGCGGATTTCCTGCGTGACCTGGTCGGCGAGTTCGCGCGTCGGGCACAGCACCATCGCCTGCACGGCGAAGTTGCGCACGTCGAGGCGGTTGAGCAGCGCCAGCGAAAACGCCGCGGTCTTGCCGCTGCCGGTTTTCGCCTGGGCGATCAGATCGTTGCCGGCCAGCGCGATCGGCAGGCTCGCGGCCTGAATCGGCGTCATCTCGACATAGCCGAGCTGCGTCAGATTGGTGAGCGTGGCGGGCGGTAGCGGTAGCTGGCTAAACGGCGCGCCGGCTTGGGTGGGAGTGTTCATAAGGTGAGGGCTCGCTATCGACTGAAGAGGCTGATGAGGCTGAAGGCCAGGGACTATTCGGCCATGGGGCCGGTGGCGGGACGGCCTTCGATCTGCTCGTACAGCACCGAGCCATCTTCCCCGTCGAAACGTTCGACGTAATTACGCGCGCCGCACATCGGGCAACGGAACAGGAGTCCCTGCCCTTCATTCTTGATGACGACGTCCGACATTTCCCACTGCTCGCCGCAGGGCTGGTTTCTACAGGTAAACACGTTGATTCTCCAACTGGATTCGATTGTTTATTGGGTGGGCCGGATAAATGGCCCAGCCGGGAATGCTGTCACTGCCATGGCCGGCGGCGCCGGCAGCATGGGCAGAGCGCTTCAACCCAGATGCGTATGCCGCGCGCGCGTTGCGCTCACGTCCATTTCGGTGAGGCCCTGGACGATGCCGCAGTCTTCAACGGCCTGCTCGCCGTGGCATTGCTCGCGCAACGTGGTCAGTTGCGCTTTCAGTTGCTTCAATTCGTCGATACGCGTGTCGACGTGCGCAATGTGCTCGTCGATCAGGGTATTGATGCCGCCGCAGCCATCTGCCGGTGCGTCTGTTAGACGCAGCAACGCACGGATTTCGTCGTGGGTCATGTCGAGCGCGCGGCAGTTGCGGATGAAGCGCAGTCGTTCGACGTGTCGGGCCGAATAGCTGCGGTAATTGGCCTCGGTGCGCTCCGCTTCGGGCAACAGGCCCTCTTTTTCGTAGAAACGGATGGTTTCGGTCGTGCAATGGGCGATTTTCGCCAGTTCGCCAATTTTCATGGTCCCTCCGGAATACGGCCTTGACCTTGTAGTGGCTTCAAGGTGTTTACTAGACCACAAATCGAACCAGGAAGCCACCCATGCCTCACGCCAACCTTGCCGAAGCCGACCGTCCGGAACGGGCCAAAGCCTGTGCCTATGGGCATGAAGGGCATGTCCATGGCCATCCGGATGAAAACGCGGAGGGTCACGGTCATAGCGAAAGCTGCGGTCACGGCCACGAAGCGGGTGCTCGTGAAGATGCCCACGAGCACGGTGAAAGCTGCGGTCATGACCATCAAGCGCATGGCTCTGACCACGCGCACGAACACGCTGACGGGCACGGTCACGCCCACAGCCACGCCGAGGCAGCCTGCTGCGGAACGGCGCACGCTGCAGCCGCGCCGGTCAAGCTCCCGCAATCGGAAGCCGTCGGCAGCGACCTGCGCACCGCAATTCGCATCATGCAGATGGACTGTCCGACCGAAGAAGCGCTGATCCGCAAGAAATTCAGCCGCATGCCGTCCGTGCGCAGCATGGACTTCAACCTGATGCAGCGCGTGCTAACCGTCGTCCACGCGCCGGACGCCCTGGAAACGATCCTCGCCGCGATCCGTTCGCTCGACTTCACGCCTGAACTGGCAGACGCGAACCCGGACACGGTAACTGCCGCTCCTCGTGCGCCGTCCAAGCCGTGGTGGCCGCTGGCGCTCGCAGGCATCGCTGCGGTGGGCTCAGAGGCTGCCGGCTGGCTTGGCGCTCCCGTCTGGCTGGCAGCGGGTCTGGCGCTCCTCGCGATCGCCTCCTGCGGCCTCACGACGTACAAGAAGGGCTGGCTCGCGATCCGCAACGGCAACCTCAACATCAACGCGCTGATGAGCATTGCCGTAACCGGCGCACTGATCCTGCAGCAGTGGCCGGAAGCGGCGATGGTGATGGTGCTCTTCACGATTGCCGAACTGATCGAAGCGAAGTCGCTCGACCGCGCCCGCAATGCTATCCAAGGCTTGATGCAGCTCACGCCCGAACAGGCGAGCGTGCAGCAAGCGGACGGCAGTTGGCGTCTCATGGACCTCAAGACAATCGCGCTCGGCGCGTTGGTACGCGTAAAGCCCGGCGAGCGGATCGCGCTCGATGGCGAAATCGTCGCGGGCCGCTCGAGCGTCGATCAGGCGCCGATCACCGGCGAAAGCCTGCCCGTCGACAAGACCATGGGCGACGCGGTCTTCGCCGGCACGATCAATCAGGCCGGATCGTTTGACTATCGCGTCACGGCCGCGGCCAGCAACACGACGCTCGCGCGCATGATCCACGCGGTCGAGGAAGCGCAAGGCACCAAAGCGCCGACGCAGCGTTTCGTCGATCAGTTCGCGCGCGTCTATACGCCGATCGTGTTCGCTGCCGCACTCGCCGTGGCGGTGCTGCCGCCGCTGCTGTTCGGCGGACAGTGGCACGAATGGGTCTACAAGGCGCTAGTGATGCTGGTGATCGCCTGTCCCTGCGCACTGGTGATCTCGACGCCGGTGACGATCGTCAGCGGCCTCGCTGCTGCCGCCCGCAAAGGCATCCTGATCAAAGGTGGCGCCTATCTCGAACAGGGCCGCAAGCTGAGCCGGCTCGCGCTCGACAAAACCGGCACGATCACGCACGGCAAGCCGGTGCAAACCGAGTTCGAGATGCTGGCCGACGTCGATGTCGTTCGTTGCAGGACGCTCGCGGCGAGCCTTGCGGGCCGCTCGGATCATCCGGTGTCGATGGCGATCGCGGCAGCGGCGAAAAACGACGGCATCGTTAGCGCCAGCACCACGGTCGATGCGTTCGAGGCACTGGCGGGTCGCGGCGTGCGCGGCGACATCGACGGCTTGCCGTATTGGCTCGGCAATCATCGGCTGGTCGAAGAACTCGGACGCTGCTCGACGTCGCTCGAAGCGCGGCTGGATACGCTCGAGGGACAAGGCGAAACCGTCGTGATGCTGTTGGATGCCGAACGCGTGCTCGCGCTGTTCGCCGTCGCCGATACGGTGAAGGACACGAGCCGCGCCGCCATTGCCGAGTTGCAGCGCCTCGGCGTGCGGGCCGCCATGCTCACCGGCGACAACCCGCACACGGCCGCCGCGATCGCGCAGCAAGTCGGTATCGATGAAGCACGCGGCAATCAGTTGCCTGAAGACAAGCTGAACGCGGTGGCGCAGTGGTCGCAGCAAGGCGCGACGGTGGGCATGGTCGGTGACGGCATCAACGACGCCCCGGCACTAGCACGCGCCGAGATCGGCTTTGCGATGGGCGCGATGGGCACCGACACCGCGATCGAAACCGCCGACGTCGCCCTGATGGACGACGATCTGCGCAAGATTCCGCAGTTCATCCGCCTGTCGAAGGCGACGCATTCGGTGCTGGTGCAGAACATCACGCTGGCGCTGGGCATCAAGAGCGTCTTCCTCGTGCTGACGATGATGGGTCTGGGCACGATGTGGATGGCCGTATTCGCCGATGTAGGCGCGAGCCTGCTGGTGGTGGCGAATGGTTTGAGGCTGTTGCGCAAATAACGTCGCGACGCCGGCACGCTCAGTGCGCGAACAAATACGCGCGTCCGTCGATGCGTCCGTTGGCGGCCTTCAGTGTCTCCGATGGACGGACGCCGAACAGCTTCCGGTAGTCGGTTGCAAACTGGCTCAAATGCCAGAAGCCCCAGGCCGCGGCGACATCCTGAACTGAACGCGATTCGCGCGACGCGTTGCAAAGATCGCGTCGCGCGCCATTCAGGCGGATCGTGCGCAGATACGTGGCGGGCGCCATGCCCAACACGTCCTGAAAGCAGTATTGCAACGTGCGTCGGCTCACATGCAAGCGCTCGCACAACTCCGGCACATTGATCGCTCGGTCGCGATGGGCCAGAACATACTCGCGCGCTTCCGACACGATCGACTGACGCCTCCCACGCGTGGGCATTTCAATCTGCCCATTGGCCGGTAACGCACCGACGTCGAACAACGACGCCAGCACCGACGCCTGCAAATTGTTCCGTGCGAACGAGGACAGCGGCGCGCCGTTCGCCGCCCCGTCGTCGAGAAGCTGGCGCAGCGATGCGCACAAGCGCTCCTTGCGAGCCGTGCCGATCGACACGACTTCCGTGTTCGGCAGATGGTCGGCCAGACCGACCCGCTCCACTTCGGCCGCATAGCGGCGCAGCACTTCACCCTTCACCACCACACCGAAAATCTCGTAGCCCGCCGAAGTCAGTAATTCGAATTCGATCCCGCCCGGACGAAATGCGAGCGCATCGCCCGCGATCACCTGTGTATCGATACGACCGGAACCCTCGGGGCAAGTCGGAATGCCGAACCAGTACGCGTCCTCCTGCACTTCGCAGGTCTGTCGCAGCGTGTGGCTGGTGGTTTCGACGAACACCTGCATGTGGTCGAGGCACAACTCCGTCAAACCGCCGACGAAGCGGCCCGCGGTCAGTTGGTCGTAGGTCTGGCTCCAGCCGTGGAGGTTGCGCGCCTGCTCGTCGGCGTCGTAGGCGACACAGGTCTGCACGCAAAAGCTCGGCTGCTGCGCGTGCGTCGGTGCTGTCAGGCTGTCGCTTCGGAGTTCAATCGTCATACCGGATCTACGAAATCGAAGTATTGAGGAGATCTGGAAGGCAATTCTCATGCCGAACGGATTCTCCGCTTACCTTGCTTTGATCGCGACAGCACATGCTCACGCCCTGTTCAATTCATGAACAGGGCTGCGCACACTGATCAGAAACGAGACGCTCATCGTTTGACAAGGTGAACAGGTCTGCGCCCCATGCCTGCTGGCGTGCCTGCTGGCGTGCCTGCTGCGCGTGCACAGCTCACCAGCGCGGTGCATTGGCACAATTCTGGCTCTAGTCTGTCGCGGCCAGCGAAATATCGCGCCGAATATAGCCCATTCAAACATGTGAGGAGCACACAGATGAATCACGCAGAGATGCAGTTTCTGACTACCGAATTTCCGTACAAAAAGCAGTATGGGAATTTTATCGGCGGTGAATGGGTGAAGCCCGTAGGCGGTGAGTACTTCGACAACGTGTCGCCGATCACCGGTGAGCCGTTCACGTCGATCCCGCGTTCGCGCGAAGCCGATATCGAACTCGCCCTCGACGCCGCGCATCGTGCGAAGGCAGCGTGGGGCAAGACGTCGACCACCGATCGCGCGAACATCCTGAACCGTATCGCCGACCGGATGGAAGCGAACCTGCAACGCATCGCCGTGGCTGAAACGATCGACAACGGCAAGCCGCTACGCGAAACCATGGCGGCCGATATCCCGCTAGCCATCGATCATTTCCGCTATTTCGCCGGCGCCGTGCGTGCGCAGGAAGGCTCGCTCTCCCAGATCGACGACGACACCGTCGCGTATCACTTCCATGAGCCGCTCGGCGTGGTCGGCCAGATCATTCCGTGGAATTTCCCGATCCTGATGGCCGTGTGGAAGCTCGCGCCTGCATTGGCCGCCGGCAATTGCGTCGTGCTGAAGCCGGCCGAGCAAACGCCTGCATCGATTCTCGTGCTGCTCGAACTGATCCACGATCTGCTGCCGCCAGGCGTGCTGAACGTGGTGAACGGGTTCGGCCTCGAAGCCGGCAAGCCGCTCGCGTCGAGCAAGCGCATCGCGAAGATCGCGTTCACGGGTGAAACGACGACCGGCCGCCTGATCATGCAGTACGCAAGCCAGAACATCATTCCGGTGACGCTCGAACTCGGCGGCAAGAGTCCGAACATTTTCTTCGCCGACGTGATGAACGCGGACGACAGCTATTTCGACAAGGCGCTCGAAGGCTTCACGATGTTCGCGCTGAATCAGGGCGAAGTGTGTACGTGTCCGTCGCGTGTGCTGATCGACGAAAAGATTTACGACCGCTTCATGGAGCGCGCGTTGAAGCGTGTGGCGGCGATCACGCAAGGCCATCCGCTCGACACGAAGACGATGATCGGCGCACAAGCCTCGCAGGAGCAGCTTGAAAAAATCCTCTCGTATGTCGATCTCGGCAAGCAGGAAGGTGCGGAATGTCTCATCGGCGGTGAGCGCAATACGCTCGGCGGCGAACTGAGCAAGGGCTACTATGTGAAGCCGACCGTATTCCGCGGCCACAACAAGATGCGCATCTTCCAGGAAGAAATCTTCGGGCCGGTCGTTTCCGTGACGACTTTCAAGAACGAAGACGAAGCGCTCGAAATCGCCAACGATACGCTCTACGGTCTGGGCGCCGGTGTATGGACACGCGACGGTACGCGCGCCTATCGCTTCGGCCGGCAGATCCAGGCGGGCCGCGTGTGGACCAACTGCTATCACGCGTATCCGGCACATGCTGCGTTCGGTGGCTACAAGCAATCGGGTATCGGCCGCGAAAATCATAAGATGATGCTCGATCACTATCAGCAGACCAAGAACCTGCTCGTTAGCTATAGCGATAAGCCGCTCGGTTTCTTCTGAGCTTTACGAGGCGTTAGCAATTCTGTTCGAGCGAGCCGCATTACGCGGCTCGCTCTTTTTCAACGAGGGCATGTGATGGCTGATGAGAAGGAAGTAGCCCGTGTGATCGCGACGCCTGCTGCGGTCGATTTGATCGACAAGCTATGCGCCGAACGCGGGGCCGTGTTGTTTCACCAATCCGGTGGTTGCTGCGACGGCAGCGCGCCGATGATGTTCCCTCAGAGTGAGTTCATGGTCGGCTCGTCCGATGTGAAACTCGGCACGATTGCCGGCGTGCCGTTTTATATGAGCGAATCGCAGTTCGAATACTGGCAGCACACGCAACTGATCATCGATGTGGTGCCGGGGAATGGCGGGATGTTTTCTTTGGAGCGGCCGAGCGGGTTACGGTTTTTGACACGCTCGCGGCTCTTCGAGGATGAAGAGAACGCGTGGTTGGAAACGCATCCGGTGGAACGGGCGGATGCTTAGCGTTTCTATATCATGTCTAAATTGAGTCGTCGCCGACTGCCGGTGTTGTCGGCGTACTCGCTAGCAGCGTGTCGCTATCATCTTTCAAACCAACGCCCGTTAGACCCAAGCGCTTTGCGTGCGTCAGTAGGTAGTGCAACTTGTGCGCGGCTGATTCGTAGTTAAGACCTTCGGGACGCACGTTGGAAATGCAGTTGCGTTGCGCATCGCTGCAGCCCACTTTCGGCGCGTAAGTCAAATAGATGCCGAGACTATCGGGCGAACTCAAACCTGGTCGTTCGCCGATCAGCATCACAACCAGTTTGACATCGAGCAGTTCTCCGATTTCGTCACCGAGCGCGACGCGGGCCTGACGTGCGACTACTACCGGGCCGATCTTCCAATCCGTGAGTTTCGTGCAAACGGCTTGCAGCAGCGGAATCGATTGTTTCGACGCAGCGAATGCAGAGAGACCATCTGCGATGACGAAGACCACTTCGGGTGAATCCACCTTGAGTTGTCCAAGCGCTGCGCGGCTCTCATCGCTCAAGCGCCTGCCGAGATCCGGGCGCCGCAAATAATGCTCGCGATCGGGCGCGGCACTATGCACATCCAGTGTGCTGAAACTTTGCGCGCGCAACTGTTCGTGCAGCATGTCCGTATCGAGCGGATGATGCACCGCATCGCGTGCCTGCGCATGCGACAGGTTGAACGCCAACAACGGAGCCGTCGGCAGACTGTTGCCCGCGCGGCCCAACGCGATGCGTGCGTTGGTGAACTGGCGCAGCGCGTTCCATGGATTCTTTTCGAGGAAGTCGCTCATGCGATGCCCATCCAGTCATTCGCGCCTGCCAGCAGAGGTTGCTGTGACGATGCACTCAACAAAGCGCCACGCGCGTCGGTGATCTGCATCGACTCCAGCCACTCTTCGAATTCCGGTGCGCGGCGCAGGCCGAGCACGTCGCGTACGTAAAGGGCATCGTGGAAGGACGTGCTTTGATAGTTGAGCATCACGTCGTCCGCACCTGGAATGCCCATGATGAAGTTGATGCCCGCCACGCCGAGTAGCGTGAGCAGGTTATCCATGTCGTCCTGATCGGCTTCGGCGTGATTCGTATAGCAAATGTCGCAACCCATCGGCACGCCGAGCAGCTTGCCGCAGAAGTGGTCTTCAAGGCCCGCGCGCGTGATCTGCTTGCCGTCGTACAGATACTCCGGTCCAATGAAGCCGACCACCGTGTTCACCAGAAACGGATTGAACTTGCGCGCGACCGCATAGGCGCGCACTTCGCATGTCTGTTGATCGACACCAAAATGCGCATCGGCCGACAAGGCGCTGCCCTGCCCGGTTTCGAAATACATCAGGTTATTGCCGACAGTGCCGCGTTTCAACGACAACCCTGCTTCATACGCCTCCTGCAATAGCGCAAGCGAAATACCGAAACCCGCGTTCGCTTTCTCCGTTCCGGCAATCGACTGAAACACCAGATCGACCGGCGCGCCTTTCTCAATCGCCGCGATCGTGTTCGTGACGTGAGTCAGCACGCACGATTGCGTGGGCACCTGATAGCGTTGGCGGAAGTCATCGATCATTAGCAACAGCTTGGTGATCGCGGCAAGATTGTCGCTGGCCGGATTGATGCCGATCATCGCATCGCCGCAGCCGTACATCAGGCCATCGAGCATCGATGCGGCGATACCTTTGACATCGTCGGTCGGATGATTCGGTTGCAGACGCACCGACATGTGACCGGGTAAGCCGATCGTATTGCGAAAGCGCGTAATCACCGGACGCTTGCGCGCCGCCGCGATCAGATCCTGATTGCGCATCAGCTTCGAAACGGCCGCAACCATCTCCGGCGTGAGGCCGGCGGTGATACGCGTGAGCGCGTCCGCATCGGTCGTGCTGCTCAACAGCCAGTTGCGGAAATCGCCGACCGTCAGATGCGAGATCTCAGCGAACGCTTGCGGCGAGTGATCGTCGATCACCAGACGCGTGACCTCGTCGCTTTCGTACGGGATCAGCGCTTCGTTGAGAAACGTGCGCAGCGGCACCTGCGCGAGCGCCATCTTGGCCGCGACACGCTCTTCTTCGCTCGCCGCCGCGACGCCCGCGAGCTGGTCGCCGGAACGCAGCGGACTGGCCTTCGCCATCAAGGTTTTCAGGTCGGCAAAGCGATACGTGCGGCTGCCGATTATCTCGGTGTAGCTCATCTCTACGACTCCATCGCCGCTGCTTACGCAGCGGCTCGATCCGTCACTCTTCGAGCAAAGCGTCCGACGGCGCTGCTTCGCGTTGATGGCGCGTCAACAAGAAGTAGACGTAGCCGAGCGCGAGGAAAATCGCGAACACGATGGCCACCAGGAAATTGAAATAGACCATCGTAGCCAGACAAATCACCGCCGCCACCAACGCGAACGCCGGAAAGAACGGAAATAGCGGCGCGCGGAACGGGCGTTCCATGTTCGGCTCCGAGCGACGCAGCTTGAACAGCGACAACATGCTGATGATATACATCACGATAGCGCCAAATACGGACATCGTCACGATGTTCGCCGTCAGCGTCTGGCCGCCGAACTGGATCAGCTCGTCGCTATAGATCGCGGCGATGCCGACCACACCACCCGCGATGATCGCGCGATGCGGCGTCTTGAAGCGCGGATGCACCTTGGAGAGCCACTCCGGCAGATAACCGGCGCGAGCCAGCGCGAAGATCTGCCGCGAGTATCCGAGGATGATGCCGTGAAACGACGCGACGAGCCCGAACAGGCCAAGCCACACCAGCATATGCATCCAGCCGCTATGTTCACCGACGATGAATTTCATGGCCTGCGGCAGCGGATCGTTGATGTTCGACAGCTTGGTCCAGTCGCCGGCGGCGCCTGCGAACACCATCACGCCGATGGCGAGCACGACCAAGGTCAGAATACCGGCGACATAGGCGATCGGAATCGAACGCTTGGGGTTCTTGGCTTCTTCGGCAGCCATCGCCACGCCTTCAATCGCGAGGAAAAACCAGATCGCGAAGGGAATCGCTGCGAACATGCCATGGAACGAGCCCATGCTGAAGGTGTCCGCGCCAGACCAGCCACCCTTCGTGAAATTCGACCACTGGAATCCCGGCGACACGACGCCCATGAACACCAGCAATTCGAAGATCGCGAGCAGCGTCACACACAACTCGAAGGCCGCGGCGATCTGCACACCGACGATATTCAGTGCCATGAAGACGAGATACGCACCCATCGCCGCATGTTTCGGTTCGAGACCCGGAAACTGCACGTGCAGATAGGCGCCGATCGCGAGCGCAATCGCCGGTGGTGCAAACACGAATTCGACTAACGTTGCCGCGCCCGCCAGATAACCGCCGGTCGGGCCGAAAGCGTGGCGCGCGTAGGCGAACGGGCCGCCCGCATGCGGAATCGACGTGGTGAGTTCGGTGAAGCTGAAAATGAAGGTGGTGTACATCGCGGCAATGAAAACCGCCGTGATGACGAAGCCGAGCGTGCCGGCGCTCGCCCAGCCGTAGCTCCAGCCGAAATACTCGCCGGAAATGACCAGACCGACCGCGATCCCCCACAGTTGCCACGTGCCGAGCGTCTGCTTCAACTCGTGATGCGTGAATTTACCGACGTGCTGATTTTTGGACTCTGATTTCATCGGGCGCTCCTGATGTTGTCGCTTGCTCGACGCCGCAAGGCTTTGCGGTGCATGGGCGGACAGGCTTCAGTCGATGGTAGTGAGCCATTATTCGAGGTGTTATCGAAATTCGGCAAAGTTCGGGCGTGATTGTGTCAGTGGGTGCTTAATTCCGTTCACGAATGCTTTGGCGAAGTTCGCAGGATTTGGTAAATGGGGACGTGGTACTTTGGTTCGCATCCCTTCAGCAATCTTCTCTTTGTTGGCCACTTAGTCATGAACCAATCGGACAATCGTGCGCGCTACGAAACGCGGCTTGGTCGCGTGCTGGACCATATTTACGACCATCTTGACGAACCGCTGGATATCGATCGTCTCGCGCAAATCGCCTGCATGTCGCCGTATCACTGGCATCGCATCTTTCAGGCGATGTATGGCGAGACGGTGGCAACGACTGTGCGGCGTTTGCGGTTGCATCGCGCCGCGGGATATCTGGCGAATGGTTCGATGCCGATCGCTGAGATTGCCGAGCGCTCGGGCTATAGCAGTTTGCAGTCTTTCACTCGCACCTTCCGCGCGGTTTTTGGCATTCCGCCCGCGCAGTATCGCAAGCAGGGTACGCATAGCCGGTTTCGTCCGGCACTTTCAGGAGACGATCAAATGACGATGCGTGAAGTGGTGATTCGCAGCGTGGAGCCGATGGAGGTTTTGTCGGTGGATCACGTTGGGCCGTATATGCAGGTCGGCAAGGCGTTCGATGGGCTGTTCGGCTGGTTGGCGAAACATAATTTGCTGGCGGGACAGATGCGCATGATCGGGATTTACTACGACGATCCTGGTGTTGTTGCGGAGGATGAGTTGCGGTCGAAGGCTGGGGTGTTGTTGCCGCATCCGGTGCAGGCTTCGGTGACGGTGAGTCCGCCGGTTTCGGTGGCGCATGTGAAGGGCGGGGAGTACGCGGTGTTGCGGCATAAGGGGCCGTATAGCGATATGCGGGCGGCTTATGAGTGGTTGTATGGGACGTGGCTTGTGCAGTCGGGCCGTGAGGCTGCGGATGCGCCGGTGTTCGAGGAGTATTTGAATAGTCCGAAGGAGACTGCGCCTGCTGAGTTGTTGACGGAGATTTGTTTGCCGTTGGTTTGAGGGGTTTGGGTTGGTTCCGGTTGTTTTGCCTGCCTTGTGCATGTTTACGCAGCGGGGTTTGGGGATGCGTCTCTGGTTTTTATAGTCTTTGTATATGTATACGTAGTAATAGTTAACAAGCACCTCGCCTTGCTGTGGATAACTTGGATCTTCGTTTACCGATCAAGGGGATGCGGAATCGATAACCCTGCGGAGGGTGGGCGAACAGGACCGGGGAGCCAGGGAAAACTTTGGACTGACCTGGCGAGGTCGCCGGTTTATCAAAGTTTCGCCCACAACGTGTCAGGTAGTTTGTACAAAAGTTGTCCAGAGGGGGGTGTGGATAAGTGCGGCTACTTAGGGACGCTCAATCCGCTAACTCGTACGACGTGCTGCGGCCACCTGCTGCTGATTTTTTCAACACGCCGAATGTGACCAGTTCGCTGATATCGCGCAACGCGGTATCAGGTGAACACTTCGCAATGGTTGCCCACTTGCTGCTGGTCAACTTGCCGTCAAAACCGTCGAGCAGACGGTTCAACAATTTGAGTTGCCGCTCGTTAAACGGTGAACCTGCCCAGCGTTGCCAGAAGCGGGACTTCGTCAACACCGCGTTCAACGTGAGTTGCGCGCTGTCGACTGCGCGATGCAAGGTACCGAGGAACCACGCCAACCACTCGGTGACATCAAGCGTGCCTTTTTGCGTGCGTTCGAGGATGTCGTAATAGTCTTTGCGCTCACGCTGGATCTGTGCCGACAAGCTGTAGAAACGCTGCGGACTGCCATCGGCGCGTGCCAGAAGCAAATCGCCGATGGCTCTTGCAATGCGGCCATTCCCGTCGTCGAAGGGATGCAAGGTGACGAACCAGAGGTGGGCGAGCCCTGCCTTCAGAACCGGAGGATCGGCCGAATCATCATTGAGCCAGGCGAGAAAGCGGTCAGCTTCCGAATCCAGCCGCGCGGCGGGCGGCGCCTCGAAGTGAACCGTTTGCCGGCCGATTGGGCCAGACACGACCTGCATTGCGCCGGTGGAATCGTCACGCCAGTTCGCTACGCGGATCCGGGCCATACCGCTGAAACCCGTCGGGAAAAGCGCGGCATGCCACGCAAACAAACGGTCTCGCGTGACCTCGTTCGCGCACAGCAGCGTGGCGTTGAGCACCATTTCCACGACGCCTTCGACGTGACGGTCGATCGGCGCGAGCGCGCCGATATCGACACCGAGCTTGCGCGCAATCGACGAGCGTACCGAGGCGATATTCAGCCGTTCACCTTCAATTTCGCTGGTTTTGATGACGTCTTCGGTGAGCGCGTCCAGACTGGCCTCGTCGCGCAACGTCAGGCCGACATCGGCAAGACGCCCCAGCAACAAGCCTTGAGCTCGGGAAACTTCCGCCAGCGGTACCACAAGGCGTGACAAGTCATAGCGCCATGCGGGCCATTCGGGGGATTCCCAGATGTATAACCAATCTCCGCGATTCATGCGGAGATTATGGCCCACTTTTCCCGCAGATATCAATTATTTTCCGCAAAAAATGCGGAGAATAACGAAGCTATTCGCTGCCCGTGGGCTTAGGCGCCTTGCGAGCGACCGATTTCCCGAGCGGATCGAGTGGGATGAGGTGGCGAAGCCGAGGCGGACAGCTTCATAAGCAGCAAGGTTTCCAACGTAACCGCACGTCGAAACCCACAAAGCATGGGAGACGAAAAAGCTAGACTATCATCGCGTTTCGCGACACCGTTCGTTTCCGCTTTTGCCATCCTTGCCCCATGAACTTCGACTATTCCACGCTCGACGCGTTACGCCAGAACCATCCGGCATGGCGGCTGTTGCGCTCGGATCATGCGCCGCTTGTCGCAAGCTTTCTGCATCGCACTTTCACAGCGCCCAATGTGCGCGTGATATCGCAAGCGGACCTGGCCGAAGCGCTGGAAGACGAACTGTATGCACTGCGCGAGCAGCTCGGTCCCACCGCCTTTCCAAAAGCTGCGTCCGACTATCTGAACGACTGGGCCGCCAACGACAAAGGCTGGTTACGCAAGTTTTACCGTCAGGATTCGGATGAACCTCATTTCGATCTCACGCCCGCAACAGAAAAGGCCATTGCGTGGCTTGGCACATTGACGGAACGTAGTTTCGTCGGTACTGAATCGCGCTTGCTTACCTTGTTCGAATTGCTCAAACAGATGAGCGAAGGCAGCGAAAGCGACCCCGAGACACGTCTTGCCGAACTCCATAAGCGCCGAGCCGAGATCGATGCGGAAATCGCCCGTGCGGAATCCGGAGACATTTCGCTTCTGGATGACACGGCGCTGAAAGATCGCTTCCAGCAGTTCACAGCGATCGCACGCGAACTGCTGACCGATTTCCGCGAAGTCGAACACAATTTTCGCGGTCTCGACCGTCGGGTGCGAGAGCGCATTGCTTTGTGGGACGGAGCAAAGGGCGAACTGCTTGAGGAAATCATGGGCGAGCGCGATGCGATCGCCGACTCGGATCAGGGGCGCAGCTTCAGGGCGTTTTGGGACTTTCTGATGTCGAGCAGTCGCCAGGAAGAACTGACCCTGTTGCTCGACCGCGTGCTGGCGCTTCCGCCCGTGGCGGAACTCAAACCCGATGCGCGCACACGGCGGGTTCACTACGACTGGCTGGAAGCGGGCGAGCATACGCAGCGCACCGTCGCTTTTCTATCGCAGCAGTTGCGGCGCTTTCTCGATGATCAGGCATGGCTTGAAAACCGCCGCATCATGGATATCCTGCATGGCGTGGAAGCCAAAGCGCTCGCCCTGCGAGACACGCCAACAGCCGGGGACGTCATGACTATCGCCGACACGGCAGCCGGGATCGAACTGCCGATGGAGCGGCCACTCTATGCCCCGAGCCTCAAACCGCGCATTGCCGGCATCACCATCGAGGCCGGTGATGCCGACATCGACGCCGCGGCGTTGTACTCCCAGGTCGTAGTCGACAAAGCCAGACTGGTATGGCATATCCGTCATGTTCTGCAGGACCGTTCGCAAGTGACGCTGCGCGAGCTTTGCGACACTCAGCCTCTGCAGCAAGGTTTGGCTGAACTGGTCGCTTACTTGCAACTTGCCGGCGACACATTCAGCACGGTGGTGGACGAGCAGGTCAGCGAGACGATCGTCTGGTGCAGCCGGAAGGACAGCGGCGAACAACAGACCCGGCAGGCAAGCCTGCCACGCGTTATTTTCGTGAGGTAAGGATATTGGAACAGGAACATGACGCAACGGCTTCGACACACGATCTGTCGAGCCTGTTGATTCCCTTGCTTAAAGGCGTGATTTACCGCGATGCCGATGCGCCGCTATGGAGCGCCCTGCTCGACTTGCAAGCGCGCGTAAGGGATTACGTCACAGTGTTGAATCTCGAGTTGGTGCTCGACGAAGCAGAGGGTTACGCGTTCCTGCGCTCCCGCCCCGACAACGGCGATGACGATTCGCCAGCGTTGCCCCGTCTTGTCGCAAGACGCCCGTTGTCTTTTCCGGTGAGCCTGATGCTGGCATTGCTGCGCAAAAAGCTCGCCGAGTCCGACGCCGGCGGTGGTGACACGCGCCTCATTCTCACCCGCGAGCAGATGGTGGAAATGATTCGTGTGTTTCTACCGTCAGGCAGCAACGAAGCCAAACTGATTGATCAGATCGACACGCAAATAAACAAGATCGTCGAACTCGGTTTCTTGCGCAAGCTGAAGCCAGCCGCCGGCAAGCGCGAAGGACAAACCGCCGCGTTCGAAGTACAACGAATTCTCAAAGCGTTTGTCGACGCCCAGTGGCTCGCCGATTTCGACGCACGGCTCGCGGTCTATCAAGCGCAACTCGGCACAGCAGCATCAAGGAACGCAGATGACTGACATGCAACTGCCCGGACTCGATTTCGTCGCCGACGATGCGCTGTCCGGTTTTCGCCTGCAGCAACTGGAGGTCTTCAATTGGGGGACCTTCGATCGCCGGGTGTGGACGCTGAACCCCGACGGCAAGAACACGCTGCTGACGGGCGACATCGGTTCCGGCAAATCGACACTCGTCGATGCCGTGACGACGTTGCTGGTTCCCGCGCATCGCATCGCTTACAACAAGGCAGCGGGCGCTGACAGCAAGGAACGCACGCTACGCTCGTACGTGCTCGGCCATTACAAGTCGGAACGCAATGAGACCAGCGGCACGGCCAAACCTGTGGCTTTGCGGGACCACAACAACTATTCGGTCATTCTGGGTCGCTTCCACAACGCAGGCTATGACCAAACCGTCACGCTTGCCCAGGTGTTCTGGATGAAAGACGCGCACGGCCAACCGGCGCGGCTATTCGTCGGTGCGGAACGAGCGCTGTCGATTGCAGCAGACTTTGCCGACTTCGGACCGGACATCGCCGGTCTACGTAAAAAGTTGCGTGCGCTCGGCGCGGAACTGTTCGACAGTTTTCCGCCATACGGTGCGTGGTTCCGTCGGCGCTTCGGGATCGAGAACGAGCAGGCGCTGGAGTTGTTTCATCAAACGGTGTCGATGAAGTCGGTGGGTAATCTGACGGATTTTGTCCGGAGCCACATGCTCGAACCGTTCGATGTCGCGACGCGCATGACTGCGCTGATTGGCCACTTCGACGACCTGAATCGCGCTCATGAAGCGGTGTTAAAAGCCAAGAGGCAGATGGAGCGGCTGGGCCCTCTCGTCGAGGATTGTGAGCGGCACGCGCTGCTGGTATCGCAAGTCGACGATCTGCGGGCCTGCCGGGAGGCGCTTAAATCGTATGCGGCCGACCTCAAGGTCGGTTTGCTCGACCGGCGAATTGAGAATCTCGCTGCGGAATGGGAGCGACAGGACGCTCATGTCAAACGACTCGACGCAATGCGCTCCGCGCAGCGTATCGAGGAAGGCGAACTGCGGCGCAACATTGCTGAAAACGGTGGGGACCGGCTAGAGCGCCTTGAGGGCGAGATCCAATCGAAGGATGCGGAGTGTTCTCGGCGCAAACAGAAATCCCAGCGCTTCCACGATCTTGCGCAGGTGGCCGGCGAGTCCGTTCCTGAAGATGAACCCGCCTTTCTTGCGCTGCGCCGGCGTCTCACCGAGCGTGTAGAAACTGCGCAATTGGACGAAGCGCGCCTGCAAAACGATCTGACCGAACACGGTGTGAGTTTTCGCGCAGGCAAACAGGACCACGACGCACTGTTGGCGGAGATCGACAGTCTGAAGAGCCGGCGCAGCAATATCCCGGCCGAACAGATCGCGATGCGCACCGCGTTGTGCGATGCTCTTGCGCTACCCGAAGCAGACCTATGCTTCGCCGGCGAATTGCTACAAGTGCGCGAAGACGAGCGCGATTGGGAGGGCGCCGCCGAGCGCCTGCTGCGTGGTTTCGGCCTGTCGCTTCTGGTATCCGATGAACACTATGCTGCAGTCACTGAGTGGGTCGACAAGACCCACTTGAAGGGGCGGCTCGTTTATTTTCGGGTGCGGCAATCTGCGAGACGTGAGCGTGCCGAACTGCATCGTGACTCGCTGGCCCGAAAGCTCTCCGTGAAACCTGACTCGCCGTTTTACGACTGGCTCGAATACGAAGTGGCGCAGCGCTTCAATGTTGTCTGCTGCGACACCCAGGAGCAATTCCGCCGCGAAACACGCGCCATTACACGCGCCGGTCAGATCAAGGCGCCGGGCGAACGGCATGAGAAAGACGATCGCCATCGACTGGATGACCGCCGGCGCTACGTGCTGGGCTGGACCAATACGGAAAAAATTCAGGCGCTCGAAGCGCAATCCGTACAGTTGGCAGCACACCTGGGCGCATTGGGCGCGCTGATCGGCAAGATTCAGGCAGAGCAAAGTGAATTAAAGACACGCCTGAACGCATTGTCGCTGCTCAACGAACACGCGGAATACCGCGAACTTGACTGGCATACCGTCGCGGTGGAAGTCGCCGGATTGCGCGAAGAGAAAACACGGCTGGAGTCGGCTTCAGACCTTTTGCAAGAATTGACCCAGCGTCTGAATCAAGTCAGCGCCGCACTCGCTGACATCGAGACGCAACTCGATGGGCACAAAGCCGAGCGCACGCGCACGGAAGAACGGCAGCGTATTGCGCATGATCTGCACGCGCACACCCGGGCGATTCTTGACGACCCGGGTTACGCGGCTCATACGGCTTACTTCGCCCGGCTTGCCGAGCTATGGTCCGAGGTGCTCGGCAAGCATCAGTTGACTGTCGAATCCTGTGACAATCGCGAGAGCGATATGCGCAAATGGCTGCAGGACAATATCGACGCTGAGGAAAAGAAGGTTTCGCGTCAGCGCGACAAGATCATCGACGCCATGCGAGCGTATTGCACGGCTTTTCCGCTTGAGACGCAGGAAGTGGACGTCGCCATTGAAGCGGCCGCGGAATATCGCACCATGCTGGACACATTGAAAGCCGACGATCTGCCGCGCTTCGAAGCGCGCTTCAAGGATTTACTCAACGAGAACACCATTCGTGAAGTGGCCAACTTCCAGTCACAACTGGCTCGCGAGCGCGAGACGATCAAAGAGCGGATCGCATTGATCAACGAGTCGCTGACGCAGATCGACTACAACGCCGGCCGCTATATCGTTCTGGAAGCGCAGTTGAGCCAGGACGCAGAGATTCGTGATTTTCAGAGCGACTTGCGTTCGTGTACCGAAGGCACACTCACAGGGTCGGAAGACGTGCAGTATTCCGAAGCCAAGTTTCTGCAGGTCAAACAGATCATCGAGCGATTCCGCGGACGCGAGGGGCTGACGGAGCAGGATCGTCGCTGGTCGGCAAAAGTCACTGACGTGCGCAACTGGTTCGTGTTCGCCGCCAGCGAACGTTGGCGCGAAGATGATAGCGAGCACGAGCATTATTCCGACTCGGGCGGCAAGTCAGGCGGGCAAAAGGAAAAACTCGCCTATACGATCCTGGCCGCGAGCCTCGCTTACCAGTTCGGTCTCGAATGGGGCGCTGTGCGCTCGCGCTCGTTTCGCTTCGTTGTTATCGACGAAGCATTTGGCCGTGGATCTGACGAGTCCGCGCAATACGGTTTGCGGCTGTTTGCTCAGTTGAACCTTCAGTTGCTGATTGTCACCCCGCTGCAGAAGATTTATATCATCGAACCGTTTGTTGCCAGCGTTGGATTTGTCGACAACAAGGAGGGACGCGAATCGAGGCTGCGCAACCTGTCGATCGAAGAATACCGCGAGGAAAAAGGCAGGAGCGAAACGTGAGTTGGACCACACCGACCGATCTCCGCACCCAGGTCAACAGGCTCTGGGAACGAGGTGAACTGCTCGCCGGCCTCGCAACGGGAGCTTCGTTGTTTCCGAAGCGCCTGGTGTTGAAAAGCCCTACGTCCGTTGAGATCACAGAGCGCTTCGAGGACATTCGTCAATGGAGTAGTTCGCTCAGGGCAATCGCACATTGCCGCCTTGAGATGCGCGAGTTTCGGCATCGGGTTTTCGGCAGCAATGCGCTGCCAGTTGAAGTGTGGATCGACTCATTCGAGGATGCGGTCGCTTTCATTGGAAAACAACGCGAAGCGGCACGGTTTTTATCGCTTCTGGATGTGACTCGGGCTCGCGAGCCTCGCCTCGTTCCGTGGCTTGCGAAAAGACCGATAAGAGCGCTTGAACTTGCTGAAGTGTGGGGCCTGTTGCTGGACGTGTGCCTGTGGCTGGAGGTACATCCGCGGCCCGGGGTGTATCTACGGCAGATCGATATCGCTGATGTACACACCAAATTCATTGAAGCGCACCGTGGCGTACTCGCCGAGTTGCTGGATTGTGTATTGCCGGTGGACTCGGTGGACCCCGCACGATCCGGCCTTGGCCAGTTTGCAGCGCGCTATGGATTGCGAGAAAAACCGTTGCGTATCCGCTTTCGTGTGCTGGACGCGAAGAAGGCTCTATTTCATCCCGCCAGCACCGAGCAGGACATCACCCTGGACGCCGCAAGTTTTGCTCGCCTGGACCTCGACGTTAGCCGCATTTTTATCACAGAGAACGAGATTAATTTTCTGGCTTTTCCGCCGGTTGACGACAGCATGGTTGTCTTCGGCGCAGGATATGGTTTTGAAATGCTCGCAAACGCCAACTGGCTTTTGCGTCGGCGCGTTTGTTACTGGGGAGATATAGATACGCATGGGTTCGCGATTCTCGATCAACTGCGCCATCAGTTCGATCACGTCGAATCGTTCTTGATGGACCGGGAAACGTTGATGGCGTTCCAATCGCAATGGGATCGGGAGGACAAGCAGACGTTGCGGGATTTGCCGCGTTTGACTCGGGACGAACGAGCGCTATATGACGATCTGCGAGATAACCGTTTGCGCAAGAATCTGCGGCTGGAGCAGGAGAGGATCAGTTTCGGTTGGGTTGGGGCGGCGCTGGAAAAGATGTGAGCGCTGTGGCAACGTCAAACCGGAGTTCGTTGTCGTACTTGTAAGATACCGTCTACGTGATGGTGGGACAGCGTCCTGTCGTGTTGCCGATGTTTCTGCTGCACATCGTCAACGGTCGACTGCAGCGTCTTCCGCATCAAGCGATGCGCTTCCGCAGCATTTTGTTGCAAAATTGGTTCGTACTGCCAATGCGTTGACAAGCGTAGGTGCGTCGCTTATCTTCGACTCGCGGGACGGCTAGTCAAGCTTGCCAAGGTACGGGCAGTAATCGTTCCGGGCACTACGGGGCTACCCCGTGGATCTGAATGACTTCCACAGTTCGTCGCATGAGCGTGACTTGCGCGTTGCGCAAATGAGCTCACGCAGCACAAGACGCGTTGACTGGCCGGCCCGCCCTTACTTCTGCTCTATGCCGCAATCTTCCCTGCAATTTGTCACCTACGCGATCGCCGATGCCATGCTGGCCGGGGGGCCCGAGGCCGCCACGATGGTCGAGCGGATGACGCTTGTGTTGGGTGAACGCGCGGATTGGATGAATGGATTGGCGCGCGGGATTGCGAAGCGATTTGGCGCGCGGTGGGACAACGTCGACAGTAAAGAGTTGTCGAAGGTTGTTGCTGAGAACACGGGATTTGTCGCGGCTTGGAGAGGTGAGAATCAGCCGAGGGTTGTGCGTGTATTGCCTCGCCCGCCTGTTCAACGGCCGCCTCCGCCCTGGTTGCATGAAGTGGCGTTGCCGCAGTTGCCGACGCTCGGCGATCTGGCCGCTTGGCTGGAAATCGAGCCGGACGAACTGGACTGGTTTGCCGATCGCTGGCGTGTGCCGGCGCAGAGTGCGGCGACACCGCTTCATCACTATTCGTACAAGGCGATCGAAAAACGCGACGGACGGTGTCGGATTATCGAAGTGCCCAAATCGCGTTTGCGGGCTTTGCAGAGGAAAGTGCTTCACGGTTTGCTCGATCGGGTTCCTGCTCACGATGCGGTGCATGGTTTTCGACGTGGGCGGAATACGGTGACGTTCGCGGCGCCTCATGCGGGTAAAGCGGTTGTGATTCGCTTCGATTTGACGGATTTCTTTGCGTCTGTGCATGCGGGACGCGTTTACTCCGTGATGTGTGCCTTGGGTTATCCGTTGCACGTTGCACGGACGTTGACTGGGTTGTGTACCAATCGTGTGCCGAGTGGTTGGCTGCTGGCGCCGGACGTGCGCGACAGGATCGATTGGCAGGAACGGCAGCGATATCGGAACCGGCATTTGCCGCAGGGTGCGCCGACTTCGCCGGCGTTGGCGAATTTGTGTGCTTTTCGGCTGGATCTGAGGCTGGCTGGGTTGGCGCGGTCTTTAGGGGCGACGTATACGCGCTATGCCGATGATCTGGCGTTTTCCAGTGGGGACGATCTCGCGCGGATGGCACAGCGGCTTCAGATTCGTGTGGCGGCGATTGCTATTGAGGAAGGGTTTGCGGTCAATCTAAGGAAGACGCGGGTGATGCGGCGGGGGACGAGGCAGCATCTGGCTGGGGTTGTGGTGAACAGTCATCCGAATCTTGCGCGGACGGAGTTTGATGCTTTGAAGGCGGTGCTCACTAATTGTGTGAGGTCGGACCCAGCTTCGCAGAATCGCGACGGACATTCAGACTTTCGGGCGCATCTCGCCGGTCGCGTCGCGCATGCTGTAATGCTGAATGCGGCAAGGGGAGCAAAGTTAAAAACTATCTTCGATCGTATCGTGTGGAACCTTGGTTCTTAACCGACTACCGAGGTACCGCTACTAGCGAGGCCGGCTTTCGATCGTGGAACTCCTCGATTCGGAAGAGGACCGTCAATAGCGATACACCGTGCCCACACTACCCTGTATCTTGCCCTTGCCGAGAAGCTCGTAGGACCTCGTTGGTAAATCGAGAGAGTCGGCCTCTGGCAGTTCCAGCGCAGACAGAATTTTCCTTGTGCGCACTGCATGAAGCCACTCACGCCCGTTCGCGCCAACCGCAACGAACAATGCCGCCGCAATCGCGCATGGGAAAGCTACGGAAAGCAGCTCGACAAGATCCTCTCGTGCGGCCACAAAGTAAAAGCCTAGGCCGAGAAACAGCAAAAGGAATAGAAAGATTCCAATGAACGTATAGCGCATGCATTTGTAGATCATCTTTGGGCTGCTGCCACAAGGCGGCAAGATCGCGACGACCCGCTCGTTGGAACTATTAACAGCCAACAAAGTGTCATTCCCTTCCATCGCCACATCGACAGCATCGCCGTTCTCGAAACAGACGCCGCCGAGCCACCCTTTTAGCGTTCGCCCGTCTACGTCGAACTCGACCCAATATGCTTTGCCTTTAGCGATCGACATGCCGTAATTGACCGCCATGTTGCCTACAGCCAGTCCACCGTTGCCGCTAAGTGCGAGCAGGATTGGGGACAGCAGCGTGATTTTGCGCTCGAACTCCGCTGCCTTCGATTCGCGCTCCTCCAGCGAGAATCGCAGGTTCGATACTTTTCCGCTAACCGAGCGTATTCCCGCATTCATTTATCAAAGCCGCCGTTTGTCCCACCGGGGTTATCTGACGCTGTCAATATCGAAAATAAAGAATGCCGAGCGCACCCGGTTCACCTGGTGTTTTGCCTTTCTTGGTGATCGCCGGCAGATCAATGTTCTTGACGTCCTTCCAACCAAAGCCTTGGAAAATGCCTTCGGCGAGGCTAACGAAACCCATCAGTTTGCGCGACATCCGGAAGGCAATGACGCCCAATATCGCCAGCAGCCCGGAACCGCCCAAAACCCACATTTGCACCATGCCTGTCCAGTTGTCCATAGATTCAAAGAATGCTATCGCGCCAGTTAAAATGTACATAAACAAGAGCAGCGGTAGGCAGACTTTCAACCACAACCGTAATGAAGCCTTGTAGTGAGCATATCTGCCTCTACTGCAATGCGGATGCAGTGCCACGATCTTGTCGCTGATACGTCGTATGCCATACCCCTGCCAAGTGTCACCCCATTGCTCGGCGACAACTTCCACTTCTTCGCCTTCGCCGAAGACCGACTGCCACACCCACGCTTTGATTGGCTTACCGTCCAGGTCGAATTCCAGCAGATCCGCTTCCTCAGTCGTATCCATTGCCATACCGCTTAGGCCAACAGCGATGCCACCCAAACCTGCCAGTCCGGCCGCGATTGCCGTTGCACCCATTTTTTTCCGGTCGGAGTCCGTAAAGAAAAAGTCCTGACTGCGACGTGTTTTACGCAAATTGGTGATGCGCCCCCGCAGCAATTTTGCGGGCGCCGACGATGTTGTTTCAATAGTCATTCCGAACCCTCACTTGCCTCCAACCCAACGCCTTTCAGCGCCTTTTCGAATTCCTCATGCTGCTTGCCCGCCTCCCATGGAGGACTATTCGGCGACTTGCCAAACGTACATTTGTCAAACCAGGTCTGCAAATCGTTATCCGAGAAATACCAGATCAGGACTTGAATCACTGTGATTACCACAGCGACCTCCCAGCCCGCCATGAAGAGTGCAACCCGCCCTATCATTAGCAACGCGCCGCGCTCGCCGACTGCCACGACAACTTCTCCTGCTGCCACGCCAACTGCTTCTCTGCCGGCTGCATTTGCTGCGGCCGCCCGAGCAGCTGCCGTCGTACCTTCTTCGGCGGCTGTTGCCAGGCTGGCAGTTCTTGCTGTCGCTCCGGCAATACCTGCGCTCGCCTTGCCTAGCCACACGACGCCGCGCCCACCGGTGATTCTCGCGATCATTGGTGCGCTTGATGTTAGCGCCGTCAAGAGGTTAGCAGCGGCGGCGGTAAATCCCAAACCGCTCTTAATGAAATAGAGTGACGAGAGGCAAATCTTGCTGTCCCTTGCTTGTTCCACACCCTTTTTCGCGTCGAAGAACGCGCCAATCGTGGCCGATGCGCCACCAAAATAACCCGTGATGGCCTTTAAGTTGGCCACAGTCTGGGCTGCATCTTTCGCCATCGCGGCCATTGCTTTGCTCGAGGCTTGCAAACAAGCAGATGAAGCTGAAAATCCGCTTGCCACCAGCATTGCATAGTCTTCCCCACTCTTATCGACTTTTGCCAGACTCGCACCGAAGCCGAACAGCTCAATGATCGCCAACGTTCCGCCGATTCGAATCCCTGTGGCGGCCTCCGCGCCCTCACTGGTCAGCTTGACTGCGTTCCACTTCGCCCGGAGCACGAGCCCCCTTTCATCCGATGCCAGGGTCTCAAGCGTCTGCGCGTATGCTTCCGCAGGTTTCACGCCCTTTGCGCGCAACGCGCGGTAACCACTTTCCAGCTTGGCGCGCAACTTCGGTTCGACGTTCGCCGATTCCTTGACCAAGCCAAGGGTGTCGGTCTGGCTAATGCCGACTCGCATCATAAGCGCACCGCGTATCAGGAATGCTCCCGCGCAGTCGCTTACTTTACCCATCCCCGTCCATTTGAAAAGTGCATTGGCGATCGTAATGCTCAGCCGGTCGACTTGAAGTTTTTTTACGGCACGCTCGGTAGCCGAGATCGCGTACTCATGCTCCTTAACCTCGCCCATTTTCTCGCGAAACTCGACAAACGTTTTCAGCTTCTCGAGCGGCTTTGCGATCTTCTCGAGAATCTCCGCGATCTCCTCTGCGCGCGTCGCCTTGTATGCTGTCGCCTTCGCGAGCAATTCCTTGATTTCAACCTTTGGTTGTTTCTGATTGAACGCAAAGGCTCGCCACACCAGACTCGTCGGCTGGGTGGGATCCATGTTGTTCACCAGATCTACCACGACTTGGGCGCCTTTCTCTTCGGAGGGCAGCCCGTTGATCGCCTCGTTCACTACGCCTTCGAACGCAGTGCCATTGGGCACATCGTCTTCATGGTAATCGCGAAGCGTAGCAAGCAACACCGGTGCTTTCAGCCACGCGGCAACGTCCGCCGTGCGGTCAGCTTGTAACTGGTTCACCGTGCTTTGCGTTGATTGGAACGCGTCGCGAAACTGCCGGAACCTGGATTTGTTAAGCTTATCCAGGTATTTCGGCCACTCCGCCTCACCGATCTCTTTGGCTTCTGCTGGGCTGATTTTTCCCGCGTCCTCAATGTTCTTCTGCGACGCTGCTTCCTGTTCGGGCGACAGCATCGTCGGTATGCCATCCATTGCGCCGGGCGAATTGATCATGGCTTCCCAGCCTGCCTGACGAGCCGAACGCCAGCGGCTTTTGGACGCAACCGCCCCGTTCTTTACCGCGACCTCCGCCGCTTCGATCGACTGCAACGCATCAATCTCTTTGGGTAATTCCTGCACGTAGCGCGTCATCATGACGGCAGCGTCATTGCGATAACCGTTCAGTTCGTGCACATTGCCGATGCCGTCCCAAAGGGCCAACAGCATCGGGGGATGATGCTTGCCCGCTTTGGTTTCACCAACGCCTTTCATCAGTTTCACAAGCGCAGCGCTCGTTGAAGCCGGTGTCGCCTGGCGTATATGCAATGGATAGCGCGTCGCTTCGTGTTTCAACACATCCGCGTTGACAGTCCCGTTCGGGTTGCTGACTTTTTGCTTTGGCAATTGCAGCAACTTGGGATCAAAACCCGGCATGTATTCGATGACTGCATCGATGCTCTGCTCGGTCGCAACCGCGGCGTGTTCATCTTTTGCGCCCGTGATCCATTTCGCCGGTTCGATGCGTTGCATGCGCTGCGCACGAAGTGCCGCGTCGCCCGCATACAGTTTGAAGATGTCCTTGTGCCATGGGTACTCGGAGAAGGCGATATAAACGTCGCCACACTTTTCCGGGCGTTCAATCGCGATAATGTCCATCTGCACGGCGATGCTCTTCTGAGCACAGGCAGGATGAATCGCCGGGGCAGTCGAAAGCGGCAGGGGCTGCTTCCACAGGCGTCCGTCCTCGGTTACCGTGTAGGCTTCCCAGTAGTTGCTACCACGTGCGCCTTTCACATAGAAAAGGTAAAGCCACCCTTCGCGCAAAGTGCGCAGACCGTAGTGATGTGCCGTCAGTGAGACATCCGTTACGCCTTTACCGCTAATGCCGGCTGGCAGTTTCGCACCCACGGTCTGCGGCAGCACGGTGTACCGCACCGGAAGGATCGGCAAACCTGTTTTCTCGCAGTTAGCGCATTTTTGTTCGGTCGTTGCCATGATGACTTTTTGTATTCGAGTACTCTGCGAATCAAAGATCATGATGTTCCTCGGTATACAGATATGCCGCAGCAAGAGACGGAATTCGATAAGGTGATATCGGAAGGGATATGACAAAAGAGACTTTATTCAATTTGGAATTGCTGCGTGGAACGATTTCCAACCTTCGCACCCGAAGGCGGCAACAGGATTTCGTGATGAGTCAGGTACAACACGAACGCATGGAGGCAGCGGCGGCGGGCGCGGCTCTGTTAGGTATGAGCGCGTCGGCGATGGGTTTGCTCAACATGTCGGCGAATTCCGAAGAAGAAGCAGACTGGGTTGAATTCGATCTCGACGACAGACATATGGAAGGCTGGCTGTGGAAGATGCCAGTGTTTAACGGGGATGAGGTGGAGGTCGTGGTCGAGAAGGGACCGAAGGGACGATACTTTGTTTACTCCGTGAGGCGGCCTGAAGATGGCGTTGTCGCCGTTTATCCGCATGCGACGTCTGGGAGGTCGGCTCGATTCAGAAGCATCATGAAAATGATGCTTTGGTGTTTTTTGGGGATTTATGCCGTAATTTCCATTTTTCTCTTGTCAAGCCGTGGGAGCGTAAGCTTCGCTACGATGCTTAGTTTTCTTGTTGTAGCCGGCTTTTTTGTGCTCCTGACTTTTTTTGGTCTTTTTTATATTTCATACCGAAAACTGGTTCGGTTTTCTTATTTAGCTGAGGCTATTTTTTCCTGCTATGGCTGGCTGAATGAGAAAAGTATCGATTTGGTCAAGTCGTCCAAAGGGGTAAAGCCGTCAAGGATTGCTGCCGAATATGGACTGCACTATTTCCTTTACGACCCTGAGCGGGCACGGCGATGATGATCTGCAACAGAGACTTCATTTAATATGGAATTGCTGCGTGGAACGATTTCTAATCTTCGCATCCGAAGGCGGCAACAGGACTTCGTGCTGAGCCAAGTACAACACGAACGCATGGAGGCAACGGCGGCTGGCGCGGCTCTGTTAGATATGGGCGGATCGGCAACTGGTTTGCTCAACATCTCGGCCAACTCCGAGGAAGATGCTGACTGGGTTGAATTCGATCTCGACGGCAGGCACATGGAAGGCTGGCTTTGGAAGATGCCAGTGTTTAACGGGGACGAGGTGGAGGTCGTGGTCGAGAAGCGACCGAGGGGGCGCTACTTGGTGTACTCCCTGAGACGGCCTGAAGACGGTGTTGTTGCAGTTTATCCGCATGCGACGTGCGGGAGATTGGCTCAATACAGAAGCGTCATGAAAATGATGCTCTGGAGTTTCTTTGTGATTTATTCCTTATTCTCCGTTGTCTTCTTATATAACAATGGAAAAGATGGATGGTCTGACGCCTTAAGTTTCATTGCGATTTGTGGGTTTTTTGGACTATTGATGTTTTGGGGGTTGTTCTACATTTCATACCAAAAACTGGTCCGATTTTCTTATCTAGCTGAGGCTATTTTTTCCTGCTATGGCTGGCCGAATGAGAAAAACATCGACCTGATCAAGGCGTCCAAAGGGGTAAAGCCGTCAAGGATTGCTGCCGAATACGGGCTGCACTATTTCCTTTACGACCCTGCCCGGGCACGTCGATGACCGCGTCGCGTAGCAGCTGCGCGATGTCGTCGCCGGCTTCGCCCTGATCGACGATGCTCGTCTCCGACGCCTGCGCCACGGTCACGTTTTTGTAGTCCCAGCTCGCGCGCAGCACGTCGCCCGGCACGTGTTGACGCGAGACCGACAGCAGCCTGATCGAGTCGCGCGCTTCGGTGACCGCATCGCGGTTATAGCGCACCGTGCCGGCCGACGATTTCGGCAGTGTCATCGGGTCGCACAGCAGCACCAGCGTCTGCACCGGTGACTCACCGGCGCCGTCGGCCGATCGGACAACTCCCCGCTTGCCCGCCGCCGTGAACCACGCAGCCCCAAGCGACGCACAGCCGCTGGATCAAATCCGCGTCCGACTCGTGAAACTGCAACAGCGTCTCGCCCAGCGTAGCCAGCTAAAGAACGCACGCATCAACCCGTCCCCCTCTTATATCATCACCTCCTATCGAGATAAGGACAACGCGGTCCATCCGAGCAGGCACGCCTCTAGTTCCCTATCTCACCCCGCAAGACCGATCCGAATAGTTATCCCCAGCCGTCCGGGGAAGCCATCACCCGAAGGATTTTAAGATGCAAAGTGACCTTGCAAGCTTGCGCGACCTCGTTCGTCAGTTTGCGGATGAGCGCGACTGGGACAAATTTCACACGCCAAAGAATCTGGCGACGGCTTTAAGCGTCGAGGCGAGTGAGCTACTGGAGCCGTTCCAATGGCTGACCACTGGCGAGAAGAACGAACTGGATGAGAGCAAGCAAACCGCCATTCGTCACGAAATGGCGGACGTATTGCTATACCTCGTCCGCCTTGCAGACAAACTTGATGTCGACCTCTATCAAGCCTGTTTGGAAAAAATGGACATCAATCGGGCGAAATATCCCGCCGAAAAAGTCCGCGGAAATTCGCGTAAGTACTCCGATTATCAAGACTAAGAATCAAGCTTTCGCGAGCCGGGTTGACCAACCAGGGCGTCAAGCTCGAGTTTCAACTGCCGACGAACTCGAAGCGTATCGACTGCTTGCTATGTGGCTTCGCGAAAGATGGAACTGCGACCATGCAGGGCTATCGGCCTGAAACAACATAGTCGCCTCGGGCCGGGTGAGGTCGATACCGCTGTTCCTGGCGTAGCGGGCAGTGAGGTCGGCGTGCGACGGAAAGTCCTGGAACGGGGCCGGCCCGTTGATGAGTTCCGTGAAACGATCGTATTCGCCGTACTTGTGGCCGTTGGTCGAGAAGACGTACTTCACGTCAAAGCGCAGCGTGTCGGCGTAGCCGCGCGCCTGCTGCATACCCTTGAGCGCATCGTCGCCCTCCTTCTTGGCTTCGAGCACTGCGACAGGCATAGCCTTGGGCATGTCACCTGCCTGCACACATAGCAGATAGTCCGTGCGCCCCGGACCCTTGCGTCTGCGGCCTTTGGGGCCGCTGGGTTCCACCGGAGGTGGCGTGAGCACAGTTTCCAGCGTGATTCGGTCGCGGCTGACATAACCCTTGTCACGCAAGACCGGGTCGATGAGGTGGTAGCGGGTGTCCGCCTCGTTCATGCTCATTCAGCCGCTCCTGGTTCTTGATTTTTAGCTTCGTCGGCGCCGTTGGCGCGTACGCACTCATGTACTTCGGAAAGTTTAGATTTCCACAGCCGTCCGATTTTGTGCGCAGATAGCCTCTAGTGTTCGCGCCAGTGGCAGGCAGTGGCCTTCACCAAGTCCAAACGATGAGCAACTTGCTCGCGGTATCCCAAGCTTAGGTGGTCAAGGTGGAAGTATTCGGGCGGTATCTCAAAATCCTCTTAAATCGTCGGCGATCTAATAGATCGCGCAATTCTACTACTGCGAACGCGATAAGCTGGCATGTCCAGCGTGGCACACTGCCGACGGTACTGAAGGAGCTCGGCGACTGGGAAACGATCGAGATCGTGCAGAAGTACACCAACTTTGTCCCAGCCACCCGGCTTGACACGCGGGTGCGATCACTTTCTGGTCAAGCTTAGGGGCAGAAAAAAGCCGCTGGATGGAGCGGCAGTTTTTCCTGATTCTTAAGGTAGTTCTTTGGTGGGGCGTAAGTGATCGAGCACTCGACCTCTGGATTAAGAGTCCGCAGACCGCGAAGACAAGGTCGATTTTTTTAACGGAGTACGTCAGTCGCAGGAGCTCTGTCCTGTGGTCGCATAACTATGGCGCCAGTCGCACATACTCTGGCGCCCTACGTCACCCGACATGTCGGGTGACACATATCCTGAAAAACGTCCGTCTGAATTTAAAGGGTTTTTTCACTAAAAGTGACATGCGTCATGACCATCGCTGACACTGAAAGTGAAAAAAATCGGCAGCCGTGCCGCAATAACTGAAAAATCTCGGCGCCCCCTGTCAAAGCCTTGTAACGACTGGCTCTGCTGGCGCTCAAAACGCGCTCCGAACAGAAATAGTTGGACCTCCCGGATTTGTGTAGCAAATTCGTTAGACTGAGTCACCCACCCAAAAAACGCGCAGATTGAGCGCTCGCAGCCTTCGCCGATTGCACATCAGCGTTTCACAGGCGGGTTGGATGCCCGGCTGCCAACGTGCTCCAGATTGCTACCTTACGTATGGAGCGCGTGATGAATAACGCTCGCCGTTGCGTTGCCTGTGGCAGCCTCTTCCATCCTTTGTCTCACATCCCGAATCAACGATTCTGTTCTGCCCTGGGCTGCCAGCGAGAGCGACGCCGACGCTGGCAACAGCAGCGACTTCGAAGTGATCCCGACTACCGCGACAACCAGGCGCGGGCGCAGGCCAAATGGCGCGCTCGTCGCCCGGACTACTGGCGTCAATACCGCACGACGCACCCGGCCTATCGGGAGCGCAATTGTGCGATGCAACGGGAGCGGAATGCACGACGAAGTTCCAGTCCTGTTGCAAACATGGACGCGTCACCGCCTTTACACCCGCTCGCGTCGGGCTTCTACATACTGCGCCGTGCGGTCGAAACGGGCATTGCAAAGATGAACGCGTGCACCGTCCATATCGCCGTGCTGTCGGCACCAAACGGGCCACCCATACGTAATTGCAAAGAGATGACGTGATCGACTTCCGCGCGAGGCCTGCTACCTTTGGCTTGTACCCGCTCTGAATCAGACACCACCGCAGTTGCAACGCGGTTGCGTTTCGAAAGTGACGATCTGCGTGTCCGACGCAATGCCGGACACGCAAGCTCAGGGAGCGAGGATTCGAAGCAGCGGGAGCAGGACCGTGTCACTCGATCGTAAGCGCGCGATTTCGCACACCTAGCTTCCGTTATTGATACGGCTCACGATTGCGTCCGCAACCCAACTTTGCGGACGCAATGTAAGCAGCCGGCGAAGTCATCTTGATCGGTAAGTCGAGCAGCCCGACGATCATGTCCATTCAAATTTTAAATGGACAGGTGTACATGATGGACGAAGTCGAGGTTGTCCAGGATGTGGTTCAGCCG
>CABFVV010000015.1_pt1 | contig 121150 bp, 107 predicted proteins | sample 8864751 | NCBI WGS metagenome assembly CABFVV01 (sample SAMEA5735770, study PRJEB23740) | soil metagenome | biome: forest; feature: forest soil; material: soil | place: USA | collected 2013-10-13 | depth 0.1 m | reverse complement strand
CGAGTGCAGATCGATTCCACTAAACTTGTTCATGCCGGCCTCCTGTGCGTCACGTCGCTGTTCGCACCTCGACTCTACGCCAGCCGTTCGACCCGAACGGAGGGGAGGCCGGCTATATGATTATCAGTACCCAAATTCGCGGCCCTTTTTCACGCACAGGATTTCAGTCGACTGAAGGAAGATAAGCGCTGCGCCTCACATTCGCCGGACAGAATATCCGGAATTCCACCGGTCCTGGCGGGGGCGCATCCTCGACCACCCCGCACGCGTGCAGCACATGCTGGAGTGCGGATATCACCTGTCCATCGGGGTCCTGGTCGATGGCGACGTCCATCGAGTGTTCCTCGATGTATTGGCGATGCAAATCCAGCATTTCATGGCTCACCCATACGACCTGCCCGGTGGCACCGAATTTTCGCAACGCTGCTTCGATGCCCGGTGAGCCATACCCGCTGCTGTAGATGCCGACCAGGTCGCCCCGCTTCAGTGCGCTGACGACGGCGCGATAACACCTGTCCGGGTCATCTTCGGTTTCCACCTCCGCACCGTCGCAGACGAGTTCCGGAAAGGATTCAGCAAGCTGTGCCCGGCAACCGCCAATCCGGTCGATATGCGCGCGGTAGTCCTTGCGGCTGCACAGCAGCAGCACCCGTCCAGGCCGTCTTGCAAGCCGGCCGACAAAGTAGCCCGCAGTGCGCCCGGCGCACAGGTTGTCGATGCCCGCGTAGTGCAGGCGTGCCACATCGCGGACGTCGGTGACCATCGTGACGACCGGTTCGCCGCGTTCGATCACGGTGCGCAACGCATCGCGCACGCGCGGCGTGTCGTGAGTCGTCACGATCAAACCCGATCGCTTGTAGCGCGGATGAAGAATGGCGGCGGTAATCACGTCGTCGTCGGCTTCAGGAAGGACCGACCGGTGCATCACGACCCGCTTGTCCAGCATCTGCATCGAGCGTTGCAGGGCGAGATTCAGGCGACCAAAGAAAGGCGTGCTGTTTTGCGGCAGAAGCACGTCCACATGCATCAGTCCGTGTCGCGTATCCGGCAGGACGCGTGGCACGGCGAGTTGCCGGGCCGCTGCCACCACACGCGCGCGGGTCGCAGCCGACACGCTGCCGCGTTCATTGAGCACCCGGTCGACGGTTGCCGGACTCACGCCTGCCGCCTCGGCGATTTCGATAAAGCGCGCCGTGCGCTTGCGCCGTGACGGTGGGGTGGCGTCGGTCATGTCGTGGTCTCCGGTTTGCTTGTCTGTTTGTTCTGTCTGGCGCTCGCGTCGATGGCGCAGTGCAGCATTATTTTGTGCCTTTTTTAACGCTAGGGGATTGACGAAAAAACGTCAATCTTTTCGTTGAGAGGCGTAGGGCGGTCCCTTATCTTTCAGTCATCGCTTCGCCGCGCTCGTGACCTTCGGGACAGCCGGGAGACGTGGATCTGAAAAAGAAAGGAGACACAGGTGTCGAACTCACCTTTGAATATGCCATGCACGGGCAGCCTCGCAAACGCCGGTGTTGTCGGGCGTGACGCATCCGCCGCGCATACCGAAGAGAACTGGTATCGCCCCGACATTCCACGCCAGACACTCAAGCAACTGATGAAGCGCAGCGACGCAGAAGGCCTGAAGAATTTCGGCCTGTGGATCGCGTTGCTGCTCGCATCGGGCGCGGCGGCCTTCTATGCGTGGGGCACGTGGTGGGCGATTCCGGCGTTTTTCGTCTACGGCACCATCTACTGTTCGAGCGACGCGCGCTGGCATGAACTCGCACACGGCACGCCGTTCAAGACGCCATGGCTGAATCAGGTTTTCTACCAGCTCTGTTCTTTCATGACGATCCGCGAGGCGACGCTCTGGCGCTGGAGTCACGCGCGGCATCACACGCATACGATCATGGTCGGGCGCGACCCCGAGATTCAGGTATGCCGTCCGCCGCAACTCGTCACGATCCTGCTGGATTTCTTCTATCTGATTGGCGGCACCACCGAGATCGTCAAGACCGTGCGCCATGCATGCGGATCGATCAGCCCTGAAGTCGCCGATTTCGTACCAGCGATGGAGCGCGGCAAGATGATCTGGATCAGCCGTTTCTACGTCATCGTCATCGCGGTGGTAATCGGCTGGTGCTTTGTGATTCAAAGCGTTCTGCCGCTGATGTTCGTGTGGACGCCGCGTTTTTACTGCGGCTGGTTTCACCAGACGCTCGGCCTCACGCAACACGCCGGCATGGCCATGAATGTTGCCGACCATCGGCTCAACACGCGCACCGTCTACATCAATCCCGTGTTCGCGTTCCTCTACATGAACATGCAGTACCACATTGAACATCACCTGCTACCGATGGTGCCGTATCACGCGCTGCCGAAACTGCACGAAGCGATCAAGGCGGAGACGCCACCCGCGTATCCGGGCCTCTGGTCGGTCTACAAGGAGATGATTCCGACCTTGATCCGTCAGAGACGCGATCGCGCTCACTTTATTCGTCGCCACGTCCCGCATCGTGAGCCGATGCGCTCGGCAACCTGATAAACGTCCGGAACAGGGAGTATCTGAAATGGTAGATCAACGCGAATGGGTCGTCGCCTGCCAGACCGGCGACATCGATGAAGAAGACGTCGTGCGTTTCGATCACGGCGATGCGACCTTCGCCGTCTATCGAGTCGACGGCAAGTTCTACGCCTCGGACGGCTGGTGTACGCATGAGAAAGCCCATCTTGCGGACGGCTTCGTCTTGGGTAATGCGATTGAATGTCCGCGGCATCAGGGGCGCTTTGATATTGCAAGCGGCAAGCCGCTTTGCGCGCCGGTCTGTCAGCAGCTGAAAACGCATCCGGTACGTATCGAGGGCGATGCGGTCCTGATCGGCGTGCCGACGGCGGAGTGATCATGGCAAGCGACGCACACATGGTCATCGTCGGAGCCGGCCTGGCTGGCGCCCGCGCCAGCGCCGAATTGCGCGAGGCGGGTTTTGATGGGCCGATTACGCTCATCGCCGGCGAACCGCATGCGCCCTACGACCGGCCGCCGCTTTCCAAGGCGGTGCTGCTCAAGGAAAAATCGCCCGATGATTGCGCGCTCTTCGGCGAGACCTTCTTCGCCGATCATGCGATTGACCTGAGGCTTGCAGCCAGTGCGGTCGAAATCGATCGTGCGGCCCGCAAAGTTCTCCTCGATAACGGCGAGCGCATTGGCTATAGCCGGCTGCTGATCGCGACTGGCGCGTCGCCCAGAATGTTGAGCGTACCTGGGTCGGACTTGCCCGGCGTGGTCACACTGCGCACGGTCGACGATGCCCGCGATCTCGCCACGCGGCTCCATCACGGACAACGTGTTGCGATCATCGGCGGAGGCTTTATCGGGCTCGAAGTGGCGGCCAGTGCTGTCGCTGCCGGATGCAGTGTCACGGTCATCGAAGCGGGTCAGCGTCTGCTGATGCGTGCGGTGCCGCAGGAAATCGCTGCACGTATCGAGGCGCGGCACCGCGACGCGGGTGTGCAGTTCCGCTTTGAGGCGCAGTTGACGGCCATCGCGGGGGCGGGTGCCGCTGAAGAGATCCGTCTCGCCGACGGAGAAGTCATCCGTTGCGACACGGTTGTAGTCGGCATCGGCGCCGCGCCCCGTACGGCGTTAGCGCAGGCAGCGGGACTCGGCGTTACGGACGGTATCGTGGTCGACGACCATCTGTGCACCAGCGATCCCGGCATCTTTGCCGCGGGCGATGCCTGCTCGTTTCCGCATCCTTTATATGGCTGCCGTGTTCGCCTGGAATGCTGGAAGAACGCTGAGGATCAAGGCCGCGTTGCCGCGCGCAACATGCTCGGCGAAAGCCTTCGTTACCGCGAAGTGCCGTGGTTCTGGTCCGATCAGTATGAGTTGTCGATTCAGATCGCAGGGCTTCCCGCATTCGGTTGTGAGACCGTCGTGCGCGAAACGGCCGACGCGCTGTTGCTGTTTCATCTGTCTGCGGACGGATCGTTGATCGCGGCAAGCGGGGTGGGCCGGGCGGTCGGCCGCGATATCCGGATTGCGCAAATGCTGATCGGCCGTAGTGCGCGACTCTCCGCGGAAGATCTCGCGGATCCGACAGTGAAGCTCAAGTCGCTGCTTGTCGCCGAGGCGGTTTGATCAGGACTCGTCGCTCCATTACAAAGAAACCATGAATCCCACTCTTCACATCGGCGTGAATATCGACGGTGTACTGCACCGCGATGACTTGCCGCGCGTCGACGCCGAAACGCAATTCCGGATGATCGCCGACGCGGGCGTGTTCGATTATGTCGAGATGAATCCGCCCGCAGGCGTCGCACTCGCGCGCTACGTGGAGTTGAGTGAGCGCTACGCGTTGCCGGTTCGCGTAATCGGCGGCATCTTTTGTGCGGGCCGCGATGAAGCGCATCTGCGGCACGTGATCGAGTGGGCGCCGCGCTTCGGCTCGAAGGTGCTGAATTGCCAGCTCTACGCGAATCATGCCGACGGACATCGTCTCACCGATGCCGAGGTCGCGAGTTTCTACGTCGACGCATGCGAGTGGGCCGTCCCGGTTGGCTGTCTGCCGAGCCTCGAAGTGCACGTTGATATGTGGAACGAAGATTTCGGCCGGGTTAGCCGGGTTGGCGAACTGTTGGCGCGCGACGGCATCGCACTGCACCTAACGCTCGATCATTCGCATCTGATCTTCAAGATCGGCAATGACGAAGAACTCGATGCATCGAAGATCCGTGCGTTGGTCGAGGCCGGAGAGATCGTGCTCGATCCCGATTCACCTGACGCGATCTTCAAACAGTGGATCGCGCGCGGCTGGGTTCATCACGCCCACGCGCGCAGTGTCATACCGAACAATCCGCGCAATTCCAGCATGCGTCGTCCCGACGGCAGACCTGGCCGCGGCATTCAATATCCGTTCGTACGTCCCGCTGCGGATCAATGGGACGGTAGCTGGGATGAGGCCGCGCTCCTGCCGTGGAAGAACGCCGTACGGCATCTGCTCAACGCACGCGCACAAGGTGGATTTTTCACACCGCGGCACATCAGCTGCGAGTTCATCCCGTTTGCCGACTACGGCGGCGGTACGGGGTATTCGATCTTCGAGAATAACGTTGCATGCGCAGCATGGCTGCGCAACACATGGCTGGAGCAGACCGCCGGACAGACCGCCATAACGGCATGAACCTGAAAGAGAACCCATTCGTTCGCTATAACTGGAGACACAGATGACATTGACGAGTGACGACGCGCTGCAATTTTCCCTGAATCGCATGAGTGCACCGCGGCTGGCGTTCGCCGAATATGCCGCGCTTTGCCAGCGGCTCGCGGTTGATGCGATCGAGATCCGCAACGACCTCGAAGGCGTCGAGATCAACGACGGCACGCCTGCCGGTGATATCAAGGCGCTTAGCCTGGCAGCGGGTCTGACGATCCTGTCGATCAATGCGCTGCAGCGCTTTGATCGCTTCGATGCGACTCGCGCGAAGGAAGCACTGGCATTGTCGCGCTATGCCGCTGACTGCGGCGCTCGCGCGATTGTCCTGTGCCCGACCAACAGCCGGCAGGATCAACGCACGGCAAGCGAGCGTCACGCCGATCTGGTTAATGCGCTTAGGCAACTTAAGCCGATCCTCGACGATCACGGACTGCTCGGTCTGATCGAACCGCTCGGCTTCGAGGAATGCGCGGTGCGGCGTAAATCCGATGCGGTCAAGGCCGTTTACGACGCGGCAGGCGAGCGCCATTTCCGGCTAGTACACGACACGTTTCATCACCACCTGTCGGGCGAAGACATTTTCTTTCCGGACCTCACGGGTCTGATCCACGTTTCGGGCGTCGAGGATGGCGGCCTGCCCGTTGACCAGATGCGCGACGGGCACCGTGTGCTGGTCGGCGCGGACGATCGGCTCGGCAACATCCGTCAGCTGAACGAGCTGTTTGCGCGTGGCTACCGCGGCCACGTATCGTTCGAGCCGTTCGCCGAGGAAATCGCCGGCGCTGACGACATCGAGCGCCGCTTGCGCGACAGCATCGCTTATATCCGCGCGAGCGTCGAGTCGGCTCAGGTGCGCAAGGCCGCGTAGCCACCGCTTTCAGGTCACGCATAGAAATAGATAGAGAACGTGAACGCCGCATGAAAGTTTGCCGCGCGGACCTTGGCATCAGACCGATAGGCCGCGCGGGTTCCATCAACTGATAGGAGACATGTCAATGAAATTCTTCACCCGATCCGCGGTCGCGTTGTCGTTCGCGGCGGTGCTGCCGATTTCCGCAATGGCAAGTACGACGATTGGCGTCTCGATGGCGCACTTCGACGATAACTTCCTGACCTCGGTGCGTGACGCAATGGCGACCGAAGGTAAAGCCCACAAAGACATCAACCTTGACTTCGAGGATGCGCAAGGCGACGTAGGGCGGCAGGTCAGCCAGGTCGAGAGCTTCGTGTCGCAGCGGGTGGCGGCGATCGTCGTCAATCCTGCCGACGCGGCGGCAACCAAACGAATGACCGACACCGCACGCAAGGCCGGTATCCCGATCGTCTACGTCAATCGCAAGCCGGATGAGCCAATGGGCAACGGCGCCTATTTCGTCGGCTCGGACAGTCTCGTGGCCGGGCACCTGCAAATGGACTACCTCGCGAAACAACTCAAGGGCAAAGGTAATATCGCCATCATGCTCGGCGAACTGTCGACCGACGCAACGCGGGACCGTACACGCGGCGTGAAGGATATCGTCGCAAAGAATCCTGGCATCAAGATCGCTGAGGAGCAGACAGCGAACTTCGACCGTAGCCAGGGCATCAACCTGATGAGCCAGTGGCTGAGCTCGGGCAAGAAGTTCGACGCGATCGCCGCGAATAACGACGAGATGGCGCTCGGTGCATTGATTGCGATGAAGCAGGCTGGCGTCTCGCCGAAGAGCGTGCTGGTCGGCGGAGTGGATGCGACCAAAGAAGCCTTGAACGCGATGGCCAAGGGCGATCTCGCCGTCACCGTGTTCCAGGACGCGCGAGGGCAGGGCAAGGCCGCGGTCGATACCGCGATCAAGGTGGCAGGCGGCGACAAGAGCGTTCCCAAAGAAGACTGGATCCCTTATCAACTCGTCACACCGGACAACTACAAGAGCTTTCTGAACAAATAGCCTGCATGACCTCGGGGCGGCACCGCGCGCGCCCCGCTTCATCCACAGAGGGAGTGCCACTATGTCAGATCTCTTCATGAGCGCGCAGGCCGCTCGGCCGCAACACGTCGCTGCGTCGGCGGCGCACGAGCCGATCTTCGCCGCGCGCAAGATTCGCAAAGCCTTTCCCGGTGTGATCGCGCTCGACGACGTGTCGATCGACATCCACGCCGGCCGGGTGCATGCGCTGATGGGCGAAAACGGCGCGGGCAAGTCGACGATGATGAAAATCATTGCGGGCGTCTATTTTCCCGACGGCGGTTCGCTGCATTTCAAAGGCAAACCGATTGCGTTGAAGTCACCGCGCGACGCGCTCGACCGCGGTATCGCGATGATTCACCAGGAGCTGAATCTGCTGCCCTACATGACGGTGGCGGAGAACATCTGGATCGGCCGCGAGCCGCGCAATCTGCTGGGCCTGATCGACCATCGCGCGCTGAACCGGCGCACTGGCGAACTGTTCGCGCAACTCGGCATCGAGATCGATCCGCAGGTGTTACTCGGTGAGCTGAGTATTGCGAACCGCCAGATGGTGGAAATCGCCAAGGCGGTGTCCTTCGACTCCGATCTGCTGATCATGGACGAACCGACCTCGGCGATCACCGACAAGGAAGTCGAACATCTGTTCCGGATCATCGGCGAACTGAAGGCGCAAGGCAAGGCGATCATCTACATCACGCACAAGATGGACGAGGTGTTTCAGATCGCCGACGATATTTCGATCTTCCGCGACGGCCACCATATCGTGACGCGCACGGCGAAAGAGTTCGATAAGCAATCGCTGATTGCAGCGATGGTAGGCCGTGAACTCACACAGGTCTTTCCCAAGATGGAGGTCGCGATCGGCGAGGTAGCGCTGACCGTGCGCAACCTCGGGCGCCGCGGCGCGTTCTCGAATGTCAGCTTCGACCTTCGCTACGGCGAGATTCTCGGCGTGGCCGGTCTGATGGGTTCCGGGCGCACGGAGGTGATGGAGTCGGTCTTCGGCATCTATCCGGCGGACGAAGGCGAATTGCTGTTCGACGGCAAACGCCGGACGATTCGCTCTCCGCAACAGGCGATCGCTGCGGGCATCGCGTTTCTCACTGAGGATCGCAAAAGCACCGGTCTTTTCCTGCAGCTTTCCGTCGGCGAAAACATGGAGATCTCGGCGTTGCGCCGCAATTGCGCGCTGGGTTTCGTTCGGCAGAAGCGCGTCAATGCCGCATGCGCCGATATGTGCCGTCAACTCAAGGTCAAGACGCCCGGACTGCACGAAATCATCGAGAACCTGAGCGGCGGCAACCAGCAGAAAGTGTTGCTCGCGCGTTGGCTGCTGAACAAACCCAGGATCCTGATCCTCGATGAACCGACGCGCGGCGTCGACGTCGGCGCGAAGGCGGAGATCCATACGCTGATCACGCAGCTCGCAAGGGAGGGGGTCGCGATCATCATGATCTCGTCTGAACTGCCCGAAGTGATGGGCATGAGCGACCGGATCGTGGTGATGCACGAGCGCACCGTCAGCGGTGTTCTGCCCCGTGCGAGCGCCACGCAGGAAAGCATCATGGCGCTCGCTTCCGGCGAGCAGCCTGATTTAGCGGTAACGGAAACAACCATCTTGCATGGGACCGGGGCAAGCGCTGAAGCGCTAACTCCGATCGACACAGGAGACAACTATGCGTAATTCAGCAACCCTCACCCCGGAAATCCAGCGTCCTGCTCCACGTAACTGGCGCTTACCGCAGGAGACCAGCATTCTGCTCGTGCTGCTCGGCATCGCGCTGGTCTTCGAAGCGCTCGGCTGGATCGAGCGCGGCCAGTCGTTCCTCTATAACCCGCAGGGCCTGCTGATCATGGTGCTGCGGGTGTCCGAAATTGGCCTGATCGCCGTCGGCGTCACGATGATCATCATTGCAGGTGGCATCGATTTGTCTTCCGGATCGGTGGTTGCGCTGTCCGCAATGATTGCGGGCAGCCTCGCGCAGACCTCGGGTTTCGGGCGCACGGTGTTTCCCGGACTCGTCGATCTGCCGGTGCTCGTGCCGGTTGCGGTGGGTGTGCTGACCGGCGGCATTTGCGGCCTGATCAACGGCACGCTGATCGTGCGCACCGGCGTGCCGCCTTTTATCGTCACGCTCGGCATGATGGTGTCGGCGCGTGGACTCGCGCGCTACTACACGCACGGCCAGCCCATCAGCATGTTCACTGATGCTTACTCGGCAATCGGCAGCGGGGCGAAGCCGGTGGCGATCTTTCTGCTGGCTGCGCTCGTCTTCCACATCGTGCTGCGCTATACGCGTTTCGGTAAATGCCTGTATGCGATCGGCGGCAATGTGCAGGCGGCGCGCGTGTCGGGCATTAGCGTCGGGCGCAATCTGGTGGCCGTCTACACGATTGCCGGGCTGCTGACGGGGCTGGCCGGCGTGGTCGTCTCGGCGCGTGCACAGACAAGCCAGTCCGGCATGGGCATGTCGTATGAACTCGACGCAATTGCCGCGGCCGTGATCGGCGGCACCAGTCTCGCCGGCGGCGTGGGTCGGATCACCGGCGCGGTGATCGGCGCATTGATCCTTGGCGTGATTTCGAGCGGTTTCACCTTTCTCGGGATCGACTCGTACATCCAGGAAATCGTCAAGGGAATGATCATCGTCGCCGCCGTGATCGCCGACCAATACCGCAAGCGGCGCGCCCGCTAAGCAACGCTATCCATCCGCCATCTATTTCGGTGCAATCGCATATGACTCAATCCGCCTTTTTTGCTGCAGACCGGTCGCTGGACATCATCTGTCTGGGCCGCCTTGCTGTCGACCTCTATGCGCAACAAATCGGTGCCCGGCTTGAAGACGTCACCAGCTTTTCGCGGTATCTGGGTGGCTCGTCGGCCAACATCGCGTTCGGCTGCGCCCGCCTCGGCTTGAAGTCGGCCATGCTCTCGCGCGTCGGTAACGACCACATGGGCCGCTTCCTCGTCGACGCGCTGGCCCAGGAAGGCTGCGACGTCGGCCACGTGAAGACCGACATGGAGCGGCTGACCGCACTCGTGCTGCTCGGTTTGAAAGATCGCAGTACGTTCCCGCTCGTGTTTCACCGTGAAAACTGCGCGGACATGGCGCTTGATGAGATGGATTTCGACGAAGCGTTCATCGCTTCCAGCAAGGCGCTACTGATTACCGGCACACACTTCTCGACTGAAGGCGTGCATCGCGCGAGCATGACGGCGCTCGGCTACGCCCGGCGCAACGGTGTGCGCACTGTGCTCGACATCGACTATCGGCCGGTGTTGTGGGGGCTGACGGGCAAGGCGGATGGCGAGACCCGCTTTACCGCCGACGGCAGCGTAAGCGCGCATCTGCGTGGCATCTTGCCGAGGTTTGATCTGATCGTCGGCACGGAAGAGGAGTTTTGCATTGCCGGCGGTGCCGAAGATCTGCTGCAGGCACTGCGGTCCGTGCGCGCCGTGAGCACGGCAACCCTGGTTGTCAAGCGCGGACCGTTGGGCTGCACGGTGATCGACGGCGAGATTCCGGCTGACCTGGATGGCGACCGGCATTTTCGGGGCATTGAAGTCGAAGTCCTTAATGTACTCGGCGCGGGTGATGCGTTTATCTCCGGCTTTCTCAAAGGATGGTTGACCGGCGCTGATTACGCAACGTGCTGCGCCTATGCGAACGCCTGTGGCGCGCTCGTCGTATCGCGCCATGCGTGCGCACCGGCCATGCCGACGCCCGCCGAACTGGATTATTTCCTCGCCAATGCCGCCCGTTTGCGCCGTCCCGACCAGGACGCGGCCCTTGCGCGTCTACATCGGGTGAGCGTGCCGCGCAAGCGCTCGGATGAAGTGCTCGGTTTCGCGTTCGATCATCGCAACCAGTTCTTCGAGATGGCGCAGCAGGCGGGCGCCGATGAAGCGCGCATTGCGACCCTCAAGCAGCTTTTCGTGCAAGCGGTCGCAGAAACTGAAGTGGCCAGTCGCTACACCGGCAGGATCGCGGTGCTGATCGACGATCGCTATGGACAGGATGCCTTGAACGCGGCAACGGGTCGCGGCTGGTGGGTCGGCCGCCCCGTCGAGTTGCCCGGATCGAATCCGCTGGAATTCGAACATGGGCGCTCGATCGGTACGGCGCTCGCAAGCTGGCCCAGCGAACATATCGTCAAATGCCTGGTTCAATATCATCCGGACGATGAGCCGCTGCATCGGCTGGAGCAGGAAAACCAGCTCCGTGCGCTCTATGACGCGACGCAGGCAAGCGGTCACGAACTGCTGCTCGAAGTCATTCCGCCGAAGGATCGTCCACAGGCGCAGGACACTGTGCATCGGGCACTCAAGCGCCTCTATAACCTTGGCATTTATCCCGACTGGTGGAAGCTCGAGCCGATGAGCGCAGACGCGTGGCGCGACATCGATGCGCTGATCGAGGAGCGCGATCCATATTGCCGTGGCGTCGTGCTATTAGGCTTGAATGCGCCGCTTGCGAAGCTGGCTGAAGGATTCGAGGCGGCACGCTCGAGCACGACGTGCCGCGGGTTTACCGTGGGCCGCACGATTTTTCATGAACCGGGCCGGGCATGGCTCGCTGGCGAGATCGACGATCGGATGCTGATCGATCAAGTGCGCAGCAACTTCGAGACGTTGATCTACCTGTGGCGGTCATCCCGCAACCCTGTCGCGCACGCCGCGCGCGAGGAGCAAGCGGCATGACGCGCACCGTTCGACTGACTACCGCTCAGGCGCTCGTCAAGTATCTGGCCGCATTGCGTGCCCCAGCCGATGATGAGCGCACCGCGCCGGTGCCGCTGTTTGGCGGGGTATTTGCGATCTTCGGACATGGCAACGTTGCTGGACTCGGCGAAGCGCTGTATCAGCAGCGGGACACGTTGCCCACCCTGCGCGCGCACAACGAGCAGGCCATGGCTCACGCCGCGATCGCCTACGCGAAGGCCCACATGCGACGTCGGATGATGGCCTGTACGTCGTCGATTGGTCCTGGCGCCACCAATCTGGTTACCGCTGCAGCGCTTGCCCACGTGAACCGGTTGCCGGTATTGCTGTTGCCCGGCGATACCTTTGTTTCACGCGCGCCTGATCCGGTGCTGCAGCAAATCGAAGACTTTCACGACGGAACCGTCTCCGCCAATGACTGCCTGAAACCCGTGTCGCGCTATTTTGACCGGATTGTCGCGCCGGAGCAGTTGCTGAGTGCGCTACCACGTGCGGTGCGCGTGCTGACCGATCTGGCCTTGTGTGGTCCGGTCACGCTGGCGCTGCCGCAGGACGTGCAGACGCATGCGTACGACTATCCGGTCGAATTCTTCGGGCCTGCCATGGTGAGTTTTCGTGCGCCATCGCCAGAGCAGGATCAACTGGCCACGGCTGCCGCGGCGATACGCACCGCGCAGCGTCCGTTGATCGTGGCCGGCGGGGGCGTGCTGTACGGCCGGGCCAGTGCCGCGCTGCGCGCGTTTTGTGAGCGGCACGGCGTGCCCGTGTGTGAAACGCAAGCCGGAAAAGGCGCGTTGCGCTGGGATCACCCGTTGCAACTGGGCTCGGTCGGCGTCACTGGCTCGCCGGCCGCCAATACGCTCGCTCGGGAAGCGGACGTCGTGATCGCCATCGGTACGCGCTTGCAGGACTTCACCACGGGGTCGCATTCGCTGTTCGGGCAAGCGCGCGTCGTGACGATCAACGTCAATGCGTTCGATGCGGGCAAGGCGCGCGATGTAGAACTGCTTGCGGATGCGCGACTCGCGCTCGATGCGCTGTCACGCGGATTGTCCGCCGCAACGCCTGAAGCGAAAGACGCGTGGCGAAGCAGCGTGGCGTGGCAGGACAGAGCGCGCACAGCCGCCGATAGCTGGCGCGCAACGGTCAGCGAGATCACCGGCCGGCGTGAACTCGTGCCGGACCAATTGCCGTACGACGGCAATGTGATCGGCGCGGTACAGCGTTCGCATGCGGATTCGCCGTCGCACGATATCGTCGTTTGCGCGGCGGGCACGTTGCCTGCGGAGTTGCACAAGCTCTGGCGCACGGCGCGGCCGGGCGGGTATCACATGGAGTATGGCTACTCGTGCATGGGCTACGAGATCGCGGGCGGTCTGGGTGTCAAGCTGGCACAGCCGGATCGCGACGTGATCGTGATGGTCGGCGACGGCAGCTATCTGATGATGAACAGCGAAATCGCCACGTCGGTGATGCTCGGCGCGAAGCTCATCATCGTCGTACTCGATAACCGCGGCTATGGTTGTATCAATCGTCTGCAACAGGCGTGCGGCAGCGCACCGTTCAACAATCTTCTGGACGACTGCGTTCAGGGGCCGCTCGGCGCGCCACGGATCGACTTCGCTGCCCATGCCGCGTCCCTCGGCGCACGCGCCGAACACGTGGCGAACCTTGCCGAACTCGAACCCGCACTCGAGCGTGCACGCGATTCTGATCGTACCTATGTGATTTGTATCGACACGGACCCCGCTCGCACAACGGCTGAAGGCGGCTGCTGGTGGGAAGTTGCGGTACCCGAAGTGTCGGCCCGCGAAGAGGTGCGTGCGGCGCGCGCGGATTATGAACAGAACAAGCAACAGCAAAAGAGCCCGCTATGACGAACTCCTTCGACGTAAAAATTGGCATCAACCCGATCTCGTGGTTCAACGACGATCTGCCTTCGCTCGGTCGCGAGACGCCGCTTGAGACTGCGCTTACCGAGGGCCGGGAGATCGGGTATCAGGGTTTCGAACTCGGCAACAAGTTTCCACGCGAACCGCGCGCGCTGCGCGAGGTGCTGTCGCGTCATCACCTGGAACTGGTGTCGGGCTGGTATTCGGGGCGCCTTGCCGAGCGTTCCGCCGATGAGGAAATCGCGGCGCTCGGTCCGCATCTCGCGCTGCTGGCGCAAGGCGGCGCGAAGGTGATGGTCTATGGGGAGGTTGCCGGCTCGATCCAGGGCGAACGCAATGTCGCGCTCTTCAAACGACCTCGTTTTTATACCGACGAGCAATGGCGGCGCTACGCCGAGCGGTTGAACACAGTGGCGCGGTACACGCTCTCGCACGGTGTACGCCTCGCGTATCACCACCACATGGGCGCCTATGTGGAAACATCGGAAGATGTCGACCGTCTGATGTCGCTCACTTGCGACGACGTCGGCTTGCTGTTCGATAGCGGTCATGCAGCATTCGGCGGTAGCAAGACGACATACAGCAGCGCTACGCCCATGGATATGCTCACCCGGCATATCGCACGCGTTTGCCATGTTCATTTCAAGGACGTTCGGCCTGAGATCGTCGAGATTGCACGCAACCGTCAATGGAGTTTTCTCGATGCTGTAATCAACGGCGCCTTCACGGTGCCAGGCGACGGGGCGATCGATTTCGCGCCTTTGATCCGGCAACTGGGTGACGATGGCTATCGCGGCTGGCTTGTCGTCGAAGCCGAGCAGGACCCGGCGGTGGCGCCGAGCCTTGCCTACGCTCAAAGCGGCTATCGGCATCTGCGTGCACTGGTCGATCGCGCAACCGCACAACTGGAGGCCGCATGAGCCTGCTCGTTAAAGGAAAGCCCGCGGGACGCGAGATTGTCACGGTTACGCCTGATAGCGCCGGATGGCGTCACGTTGGTTTTGCCGCTCAACGCCTCACGCGTAGCGAGCACGTGACGTTCAATACCGGCGCGACCGAGGTCTGTGTGGTTGTACTCACGGGCGTGGTCAGCGTTGGCACGCCAGAGCAGAAATGGGGCGAGATCGGCGCGCGACGCAGCGTCTTCGAGGCGTGCTCGCCCTATGCGGTCTACGTGCCGCCCCGCACCGCAGTGTCGATCCACGCTCACGATGACGCCGAAATCGCACTGGCTAGCGCGCCGGCCGAAGGTCAGTACGAAGCTCGCCTGATCGAGCCGGATACGATTGCCCGTTCGGTGCGCGGCAGGGGATCGAATACGCGGTATGTCTGCGACATCCTTCCTCAAACCGAGCCTGCGGAGTCACTGCTGGTAGTCGAAGTGCTGACGCCCGCAGGGCACGCATCGAGCTATCCGCCTCACAAGCACGATGTCGACGATATACCGGTGGAAAGCTACCTGGAAGAAACCTATTACCACCGCCTCAATCCGCCGCAAGGCTTCGCCTTTCAGCGTGTCTATACCGACACGAGAGACATCGACGAGGCGCTGGCGGTCGAGAATCATGATGTGGTCATGGTGCCGCGCGGCTATCACCCGGTGGTGATGCCGCATGGCTACGACGGCTACTACCTGAATGTGATGGCTGGGCCGAAGCGCGCTTGGCACTTCAAGAACGATCCTGCTCACGAGTGGATGTTGTCGCGATAGTCTTGAGTCGCGATTTCCGTGGTAGTTTTTCTATTATCTATGATAAGGATGCCTTATGGAAGCGGCAGGAGTCAGTACGTCTTTTCAAGTTGGTGTGACACTCACCACGCATTTTTTTGGCGGCAAGCATAGATCCGGCTCAAGTGAACGCCAGGCTCCCGTTTATAACCCCGCGACTGGTGACGTTGCTTCGCACGTCGCACTTGCTTCACAAAGCGACGTCGACGCCGCAGTGACAGCGGCCGCGTCGGCATTCCCGGCTTGGGCGGCAACGCCCCCTCTCAAGCGTGCCCGCATCATGTTCCGTTTCAAGGAGCTGATCGAACGCAACCTGGACCGGCTCGCTGCGACGATAACAGCAGAACACGGCAAGGTTCTGCCCGATGCGAAAGGCGAAGTGATTCGTGGCCTCGAAGTGGTGGAGTACGCGTGCGGCATCACCGAACTTCTGAAGGGCGATTATACGGAGCAGATCGCCAAAGGCATCGACGGATGGACGATGAGGCAGCCTCTCGGCGTCTGCGTGGGTATCACGCCTTTCAACTTTCCCGCGATGGTGCCTATGTGGATGTTTCCGATGGCCATTGCGTGCGGCAATACCTTCGTCCTGAAGCCCTCCGAACGTGACCCGACGACCAGCGTGCTGCTTGCCGAACTGTTGCAGGAAGCAGGACTGCCGGACGGTGTGTTCAACGTTGTACAGGGCGACAAGTCAGCCGTCGATGCGCTGCTGGACCATCCGAAAGTCAAGGCGGTGAGTTTCGTCGGTTCGACCCCGATCGCCGAATATATCTACTCGCGCGGTTGCTCGAACGGCAAGCGAGTGCAGGCGTTCGGCGGCGCGAAGAATCACATGGTCGTGATGCCGGACGCTGATCTGGACCGCACCGTAGATGCGTTGATGGGCGCCGGCTACGGCGCGGCGGGCGAGCGTTGCATGGCGATTTCGGTGGCCGTCGCGGTGGGTTCGATCGGTGATGCGCTGGTCGACAAGCTTGCGGCGCGCGTACGCGAATTGCGCGTTGGACCTGGGACGGTGGCCGCGAGCGAAATGGGGCCGGTCGTTACCGCGCAGCATCGCGAAAAGATCGTCGGCTATATCGAAGCGGGCGTAGCCGAGGGCGCGCAGCTTGTCGTCGATGGACGCGAGCGGGTGGTACCCGGTCATGAGCGGGGATTCTTCCTTGGCGGCACACTGTTCGACCATGTCACACCCGACATGAAGATCTACCGCGAAGAAATATTCGGCCCGGTGGTCTGCATCGTGCGTGCGCCGGATTTCGCTACGGCGTTGGCGCTCGTCGATGAACACGAATACGGCAACGGCGCCGCGATTTTTACCCGCGATGGCGAGGCGGCACGCGAGTTCAGTCATCTGGTGCAGGCCGGCATGGTTGGCGTCAATGTACCCATTCCTGTGCCGATGGCGTTCCACAGCTTTGGCGGCTGGAAGAAGAGTCTTCTCGGCGATCACCATGCGCACGGTCCGGAGGCAGTGCGTTTTTACACGCGGCAAAAGGCCGTTACGCAACGCTGGCTAGGCGGTCGCGCGCAGGGCGCCGAGTTTGCAATGCCGACGATGTAGGTCCAAACGTCCCCCCCGATTGAACAAACGAAGCATCGCGGCATACGACGGTGCGAGTGGCGTTTTTATATAACAAACAACAATGGTTATGGAGACAGAATGAAAAAGGCATTTTTTAGTGTACTGATCGGTGCATGTTCATTCACCGTTGCAACAGCGCAGGCACAAAGCTCTGTGACGCTTTACGGCGTAGCGGACGCGGGGTTCGATTTTCTCAGCCAGGTGCAGACGGGTACCGGCACGACCGCTTCGCGCCTGCGCGCTGAAAGTAGCGACTTTGGAGCGAGCCGGTTCGGGTTGCTTGGCAAGGAGGATCTGGGCGGGGGGCTGGCCGTCATTTTCAATCTCGAATCGGGTACGAACCTGATGTCGGGAGATGCCGGCAGTAGCGGCGGGCGTCTCTTCAACCGGAAGGCGTTAGTCGGGTTCAGCAGCGAACAGTACGGGAAGCTTCAGATGGGACGCAATCTGTTCATTGCGAATGATCAGTGGGATGCTGACCCGATGGTGCAGCAAGCCTATTCATCCACTGCACTCGTTCGAAGCCGCAACGTACCGATCACAAGCAACAACATCGAATATCAGTCGCCTTCCATTTACGGCTTCAGTGCGCATCTTCAGTACGCACTCGGCAATCAGGCCGGCGCATTTAACAGCGGAGCCGCCGACGAGGCCGGTCGCAGTGATGGGGTGCAACTGACCTACCGGAATGCGTTGTTCATGCTGCGGGGCATGTACGACGAATTACGTGACCCGAACGGGCGCATGAGTAACGTCTTCACCAGTTCACGGGAATTCTTTGTTGGCGCCAACCTGTATCTGGATGCACTCACGCTACAGACCGCCTACACGCATCTCAGCGCGCCGGACACGCCTGCCGGTCTTGCGCGCAGCGCGGATCATTACTGGTTCGGCGGGCAATATCGGCCGACGCCGGCGCTGACGCTCAGCGGTGCTGTGTATTACATCCATGTCGGGTCTGGTGCTGGAGACGCGACACACGATCCGTCCGGCCACGCAACGATGTTCACGACGGGTGCAACGTACAGCCTGTCGAAGCGCACGCTCCTGTACGCGACGGTTGCGCATGTGCGTAACGCAAGCGGGTCGAATTTTTCTGTGGTGAACAACAACCCCGGTTTGAATAACGACAATCTCGACAACCCGTTGCCGGGGCGTTCGCAGACCGGTGGTTATATCGGCATCAACCACTCGTTCTAACAAAGTGTGTTGATGCCAGGCGCTATTTACCGCTCTTGCCCACGGGCAAGAGCTTCATTTTGACGATACCCATAAAACGGAGAATACGATGATTGACATTGCTTTGTTCGGAGCCGGCCGCATCGGCAAGATTCATGCATCGAACCTTGTACGTCAGGCGGGCGTGCGGCTCAAGTATGTGGTCGACATGCACGCGCCCTCGGCACAGGCGCTCGCGCAGATGTACGGCGCGAAGGTGACGGACGTCGATGGCGCGCTGGGTGATCCTTCGATTGGCGCAGTTGTCATCGCGTCGAGCACGAATACCCACGCGGGTCTGATTATCCAGGCGGCGAATGCAGGGAAAGCGGTGTTTTGCGAAAAGCCGGTGGACCTGACCGTCGAACGTTCGCGTGAGAGTGCAGCGGCGGTTGCGCGCAATGGTGTGACCTGCATGATCGGTTTCCAACGCCGTTTCGATCCCACGTTTGCGGCGCTCAAGGCGCGTATCGAGCGCGGCGAGATCGGTAATCCGGAAATGCTGATCATCACGAGCCGCGATCCAGGGGCGCCGCCCGTCGAATACATCAAGAGTTCGGGTGGTATTTTCAAGGACATGCTGATCCACGATCTGGATGTGTTTCGCTGGATCCTGGACGACGAGGCACAAACGCTTCACGCGACTGGCAGTTGCCTGACCGATCCGGCTGTTCAGGACGCGGGCGATATCGATTCAACCGCGGTGACGATCCGCACCCGGCGCGGGCTCCTGTGCCAGATCAATACGTCGCGGCGGGCAGCCTATGGCTACGATCAGCGCTTCGAAGTGCTCGGCAGCAAGGGCATGCTGCAGGCGGGCAATGTGCGGCCGACCGAAGTGACCGGCTGGTCGGCAAATGCTGTGTCGATCGACGTGCCGGAGCCGTTCTTTCTCGAGCGCTATCGGCAGGCCTACGCTGCGGAGATGGGGAACTTCGTCCAGGCGCTGACCACAGGCACGCCTGTGCGTACGACGATCGATGACGGCGTTAAGGCGCTCGAGTTGGCTCAACTCGCCACGCTTTCGTGGCAAAAGAAAGGCGAGACACTTCAGGTCGAATCTGAGGGAGGAGCGTAGCGCTCTTCTGGTGTGGCATATCGGCATCCTCGTACGCGCGGGGCATTCCCGCGTACAGCACTGCTGGACCAGTGTCTACGAGCGCGGCATGTTGAAGCTTGTCCGCCAGGATGGGCCGAAGCATCGGGGACCAATCTAAACGTCGAGGCCGACGTTCATCTTTCGATTGGTCCCATGCCGGTAATCCGGGATGTGGTCCTTGCTTCACAAAAGGGTCTTTTGATCTGTTGCCATCGGTTCGCCAAAACTATCTGGTTGCGTCAAAGCCGGGGCGATTGATTCACGTCCCTTGCGTTTGCCCGGAACGTGTCCTGACGCCTTAGCGTTCGTTGTTGTCGCGGTCTCGCGTCGCAGATCGAGTGCCGGCGCTAGATCTGCGTTGCCGTACTGACGGATCGCCGCCCCGGTCCGGAACACCGGCATTGGTACAACCGGTGCGGCCGACGATCCGCTGGCCGTGACGGATGAGTTTGCGCGGGTGCGTGGTGTGCAGGGATTGCGAGTCGTGGACGCTTCCATTTTTCCGGTTGTTCCGGGTGCCAACACGAACGCGCCGACACTCATGGTGGCGGAGAAGATTGCCGACGGGGGCTTTGTCACGTTGCCAAGGTGGTCGCGTAGAATCGGGAGATGAATAAATCTAGATCGCTCTATCATGGTCATCGCTTTCCGGCGGTGGTGATCAGTTGTGCCGTTCGCTGGTACTTTCGGTTTCAGTTGAGCTTGCCAGGGAGAAACTGATCCCTCACTAGATCTGCTTCCTTATCTCGCTTCTCCGACTACCTGTCAGGTCCGGTCTAGGCTAATACACCTTATGTGCTGTGGCGAGCCGTCGACGAGCACGGCGCCGAACTCGATATCCTGCTGCAGAAGCGGCGCGACACGGCCGCAGCCGAACGATTCTTCAAGCGCGTGCTTCGTTCGTGCCCAGTGCCGCGCAAGATCGTCACTGACCAGCTGCGCAGTTATCCGGCCGCGAAGTCCAGGATTCCCAAACTGGCAAACGTCAAACACGTGTTCGTCAAGGCTGCGGCCCGGGTGAACAACCGGGCCGAAAATAGCCATCAACCTACGCGTGAACGTGAGCGGTGCCTGCGCGGATTTCGCGACCCCAAGCGCACCCAGGCGTTTCTCTCGAGCTTCGGACCGATCCGGCAGCACTTCGCTCTCAAGCGACATTTGCTGCGCGCGTCTCTCTACCGCAAACAACTCACTCACCGCTTTGACGCGTGGCATCGTTTCACCGAGCTTACCCAAAATCCGCCCTGCTTTTAAGGAAAGCTCCGTCCATCGCACTTCTGCGCCGCGATCACGTTAATGTGACAACGCTAGGGAAACCGGTTGCGTCGGCCAACATTGGCATCGTGGGATGCGTTCCCGTCCGGTCCGATCTTTCGACATGAGCAGGGGCATCCAGTACCATGCTGCCCTCAGAAGTGAGGATTCAGCCAGGATGCAACGTTCTTTCTTGACGCGCGCGAGCGCCATCGCCTATCTGCTTGGGATGCGTCGCGCGACACCAGATGGGATTGACAACCAGCGGGTTGGCGAGGCTGACGTGAGGCTACAGGAACTGGATACGCACTATCAGCCGTGCGGTAAGCCTCCGTTAGGGCCGCCTGGCGAAAGCCGTATCGGCGACAATCGAGCCGCTGCTGAGATACTCTTCGAACGAACTCCAGAGAAACTTGTCGACCACCGCATCGTCGAGATCGTCTGGCTCCATCCCGCGAATCCCGCAGAGGAGTTTCCAGGGTTTGTACCGCGGCATGGATGATCGCAGCGTCGGAGGGTTTCGGTGTGTTCATGATGACGTTTTCGGCAGAACGCGCGCTGACTTTAGCTAAATCGCGTCTTTGCAATCCATCACCTGTGTGACAGGCTTTCGCGCTCTACCCGTCCGCGTCGAAGTAACGCTCGGGCGCTTTGAAGAAGCTCGCTCATGTTTTCGCCTGTGTGATTACCGGGATGGACCCGGAATATGCAGGATTGCCCTGATTTTCTCCGGGCACCTCTTTGCCGTGCGAGCGAATCAGGGTGATCAGTTCGCCCGTAGTGATCTCGAACCGGTATTCGCGCTGGGTTCCAGCCTTTCGCTCGTCGCATTCCACCAGCTGCACGCTCCTGCCGTCCTCGCTGGCGCGCAGTGTCAATGAACGACAGAGTCGTCCCGTCTCCACTTCATGTTGCATCAGCAAACTCATTTCGCCTGGCAGCCCCTTTGATCGACAGTTGTGCCACTTGTTGTTCCCGAATCCACTCACCAATAGGTCGAGACACTACTATTGGTAACCGCTTTTATCAATATCTAATGCACTGCTCAGGAGTAGTGCAACCACAGGCCAGTCAGGTCCCGATCGGTTCGTCGCCACTACCCTTCGACGAACAGCGGCAGGCAGACTCCAGTTTCCTCAGGCGGCCCCTGCCATGCCGTTCGCCTACGCGGCAAACCGGCAACACGGTCAGGAAACAGGCATCATCTGGGGGCCGCCGAAATTTGCCGAGAAAATCCCATGCACTGCCCGTTCTGCCGACAGACAATTGATATCGAATCCCGCTCCGGCGGGTGGATCGCGGTGCGTGACGGTGCTGACCATGCGTGCAGCGGGCTCGCGCAGGCGCTGTCTGCGGCGTCGGATAGCCGGCCATCGAACGGTTCAGGCGCCGCACCGCGTCAAATATCAGAGACTGATCGCCCGATCGCTAATGCACCACCCTTAGCGGCCGGGAACACGGTGGTGAAGACCACAACTGCGCCGACGGGTGCGCGGCGAAAGTTCGGGACGCGCAGCGGGCTACGCAGGCTGCCGGTGCAGCTCGAATTGCAGGCCATCGAATAAGGGTACCCGCCCGGTCGCGCCCCACGGGGCTTCGAATACAAGCAGGGCGTGCGCTCAATCCTCCCGCTGCGCATCGACGGCGTCCGGCTCACGCCGAAGGCCAAATAACTGCACGTTCACGGCCAGTAGTTCGGTTGGCCGACAATCGCAGAAGTTTGGCCACCACGAACCTGTGCGTACAAATTGCGAGCATTCAACATCTGCGAAAAGACCATAGCCACGGCACGACAGGATGCTCATGCGCAGCGATATCAGCTTCAAGACAACCGATGACCTGACATTGAAGGGCTGGCTCTGTCTCACGGGCGATGCAACCGTTCACCACGCTGCCATTGTCGTGGCGCATGGTTTTACGGCAGTCGCGAGTACGAATCCGCGTACGCCATCGACCGCATCGGCCCTACGCCACTTCAAATCATCGTTGTGCAGAAAGACACCGTCACCGTTTCGGACTTTGCGCTCAAGTCCTACGAGCGGACGTTGCAACCCGAGCATCTGGTGCCACTCGATTGCGGGCATTTCGACCCCTACCTGGGCCAGTTCGAGGCCTCCAGCGCCGCGGCCGTTGAATGGTTCAAACGCCACTTCTGATCAAGCCTACTGCCTTTGAAGGAAACACCTATGTCCGCTGCAAAATGGCCAGAAACCCATAGCCAGTCCAAAGCCCTGTACGACCGCGCCAGTAAAGTCATGCCGGGAGGAATTACCCGCATCTTGCCATGGCAAGAACCTTTCCCCGTCTACGCGGGGAGCGGCTCTGGCGCCTATGTCACGGACGTCGACGGAACGCGCCGGCTGGACCTGCTGAACAACTTCGCCTCACTCATCCATGGCCACGCTCACCCGGCGATCGTCGCGGCTATTCAGGAGCAGGTCACCAAGGGCACTGCGTTTACTCTGCCGACCGAGCCTGAGGTGGCGCTGGCCGAGACCATTTGTGCACGCGCTGAAGGCTTCGAGTGGATCCGATTCTCCAACTCCGGCTCCGAAGCGGTGATGTGCGCGATCAAGGCTGCACGCGCGATCACTGGCCGCTCCAAAATCGTCAAAGCCGAAGGCGTCTATCACGGCTCCTACGATTATGCCGAAGTCAGCCTGGACTCTTCGCCGGAAAACTGGGGTGATGATCCCAAGTCCGTCGGGTATTCGAACGGTACGCCCGAAGGCGTCAAGAACGACGTCGTGGTGATCCCGTACAACAACGTCGAAGCGGCAGAGCGGATCATCCTGGCGAACCGCGATTCCATTGCTGCGATCCTTATCGATCCAGCGCCGAGTTACTTCGGTTTCGTCCCGGTGTCGCAAGCCTTTATTGAAATGATCCGCCGTGTATCAACTGAAATCGGCGCAGTGTTTATTCTCGATGAGGTCATCACCTTCCGCGTACACAGCGGCGGGGCGCAGACGCGTTTCAATATCAAGCCCGATCTTACCGTGCTCGCAAAAATCATCGGCGGTGGCTTTCCTGTGGGGGCCGTGGCAGGTTCGCGCAAGTTCATGCAAGTGTTCGATCACCGTGAGGGCAAGCCGCTATTGCCATGGAGCGGTACCTTCACCGCTAACCCGATTACCATGACTGCAGGCAAAATCGCTCTGGACTTGTACACTCAGGCCGAGTCCGATCGCATGGACGTGCTGGGGGACCGTTTGCGCGCGGGCGTGACCCAGGCGTTCGCCAATGCCGGCTTCCCGGGTCAGGCCACCGGCTTTTCATCGATGTTCATGGTGTTTGGTCATCAGCGCGAGATTCACGACTACCGATCCGGTTATTCGAGCAAGGAGGAGATGAAGTGGGTGACCAAGCTGCAACGAAATCTGGTACTTGAGGGCTATCATATCGCCAAGACGGGCAAGGCATTCCTCTCGACTGTCATGACCGAGGACGAGGTTGATGGTTTCATTGCCGCGACTGAGCGAGCGGCGAAACAGACGATGATCGAGGTCTGAGGAGCTACGAGCACAAGGTCATAAAAAACTGCGCGGTGTCTAAGAGGATAGCCGCGCAGCAATAGATATCCCTTGTGCGCTTTCTATTGTGCTGGACGTCTGAATTCAACGATGCGTGAGGCCTGTCGCTACGACAGGCAACTGGGTGCTGGTTTTCGGTTGGCGCTGAATTTGTCCGAGAGCCTCGGTAGGCGTGGATTTTTGATGGACGAATCCCGATCGGTGAAAGCTCAGATTTCTGGACGCGGCGATTGACCGCCAACCCCTGTTGGGAGGCGATTCAAAACAAATTGAGCCTTGAGTAGCAGGCATTCAAGCGGGTCGATCGGTGGAATTTCACCGCCAGCCGCTCATATAGCCGCGCGTAAGCCTCTCGCTTTACACGGCTCGTCCCGGCCATTCCTTTGCCATCTCGCGATGGCGTTGTTGCATAAATCAGTCTGCCGAGGGGGTGACCTATTTCTCTTTTGTTTGAGCCGATTTTAAGTATTTCACCTTGGTGGCAATTGAATGACTGATTTGTTTTCGAAAGTCCCTATTCAACCCTTGGCCGAGAAAATGCGGCCCCGGTCAGTCGATGAGGTGGTTGGGCAGCAGCACCTCCTAGGTCAAGGAAAACCACTCAGGCTGGCCTTCGACGCAGAAAAACTGCATTCATTCATTTTATGGCCCCCCCCCGGTGTGGGCAAAACCACGTTGGGGCGTCTTGCCGCGAATGTTGCCAATAGCGAGTTTGTGAGCATTTCGGCCGTTTTGGCGGGTGTGAGAGAAATCAGGGCCGCGATTGACGTCGCTCAAAATGCACTTGACGTTCAAGGTAAGTCAACGGTTCTTTTTGTTGATGAAATACACAGATTCAATAAGGCGCAACAGGACGCACTATTACCGCATATCGAAAGTGGTCTATTTATTCTTGTCGGCAGCACGACTGAAAATCCGTCTTTCGAATTAAATAGCGCGCTTCTCTCGAGGGCTCAGGTTTATGTTTTGCAGCCGTTGAATGAAGCCGATTTTCGCCAGCTTTATCTCCGGGCGCTCCTGCATCTAAACGATGTCAGTTTTGACGAAAATGCGATATCGGTATTGGTGGGGTTCGCCGACGGGGACGCGCGTAGGTTTTTGAACTTGGTCGAGCAAGTGTCTACCGCTGCATCTGGCGCTGGCGTTAGCATGATGACCGCCGATTTTGTGCTGTCAGCAAGCAGTCCCTCGCTACGTAAATTTGATAAAGGCGGTGATGAGTTTTACGACCAGATTTCAGCCCTGCATAAGTCCATTCGCGGCTCGCAACCAAATGCCGCGCTATATTGGCTCGCGCGAATGCTAGATGGCGGCGCAGATGCTCGTTACGTTGCTCGTCGATTGATTCGGATGGCCAGTGAGGAAGTGGGAAATGTCGACCCTCGAGCTCTCCACGTGGCCATTAACGCTGCGGAGGCGTACGAACGTCTAGGTTCGCCTGAGGGAGACCTGGCCTTGGCTCAGGCCGCTACATATATCGCGATGGCGGCAAAGTCGAACGCGGTCTACGCTGCATGGAATGAGACCCGGGCCTTTGTTCAAGCTGACGGCTCCCGGCCGGTGCCAATGCATCTCCGGAATGCGCCAACGAAACTGATGTCTGAGCTTGGATATCACAAGGGCTACAGGTATGCGCATGACGAACCGGATGCTTATGCAGCGGGCGAACGGTATTTTCCCGACGGTATGCCAGAAGCTCAATGGTACAAACCAGTCCCGCGCGGACTTGAGATAAGGATTGCTGAAAAACTTCGATGGCTACAGTCGCTTGACGATGGGACTCATTCAAAGGATTCGCAAAATTAAAATTTGTCCCACGATTGTAGGCGAGAAATATGTATCGGATGTCGCGATGCATAGTACGCATGCAGACAGTGATGCCCTGTTCTCATGCTGAGCGGTGCTTTTGATCGAGATATGTATAGATTAGATATAATCTCGACCGTTCTGGTAAATTTGAAAGCGAGCGACAGCAAGTTAACAATTTGCCGATGAATTTACGAGGTGTGTCATGGACGTTCTTGATTTCGTCCCAAGCGTTTCATCAGACGGAAGCAAAATTACGTTTCGATTGCCCGAACGGATCGGCTCCGAAGAGTGTGCAATCACACGCAAGGCACTTGAAGCGCATTTCTGGCTCTCACCGGGTGCCGATGAAAGTCGCATGCTGAAGACGTTCGCCGATGGTCGAAATCGGATTGCCGCAATTGCGGAAAGGAAGATGCGGGCTCGGCCGGACCAGCCCGTGCAACTTACAAGTGATGACTTCGTCACAAAGCGGTAGGTGGCCTCGGCTCAATCCGGGCACAGTTCAGATCTCCGGAGCTGTCCGGCACTACGTTCGATCGCCATTAATCGAGTAAAAGGAACGAATGTGCATGTCGAGGCCCTTCTTAAATGTTGTGCCGATGGCCAGATAGATGTCGGGTTTTGACATCGGTTTTGACTCAGTCTTTAACGGTTTGAATCTCACGTAGCGTTGGAGGGCAGCGCGTGAGCGGGCAGGGCGCCTACGTCCGTTCAGCGAGATCCTGCAGGCCGCTGGCGAGGTTTGCGCGGTAGTTTGTGTGTCTGCACATGCTGCAGCGCCAGTTGCATGATCACGTCATCAACATCGGCCTGGGTGAGCTCGCGGTGCTTTTTCGTGCCCGGTGGGCGCAGGTCCGGCTCAACCCCGTTGTCACGATTCGTGCGTGACGGTGAACCCGATGCGCGCCGGTTATCGTGCTGCGGCTGCAGCGCCTGCGCGACCTGCAGCGCGTGACCGAGCCGCTTGTGCCCGATCACCGCGTCGTGGTCGATCTCCGACAGCCGGGCATAGGGCACGTAGGGAGGGGCAGTGCCATCCGCCCTGACCTCAATCCGCCCGTCCGGATACTCCCAGACGTCGATATAGCGGTGAACCAGTTTCCGGTTCGCCGGCGTGTCCTCGAGCTGGTTGATCACGCGGTCGTACTGCGCCGTCAGCAACTTCGTCACGCGCCGCGGCTCGCGCTAGGTCAGGATGGCGTCCAGATCCTCATCGTCACGCAGCGGCCGGTGTGCATCGAACGCGCTCTTCGGCGGTTTCGCAAAGCGCGCATTGTAGGACGCGATGAAGGCGGGCGCATGCGCATTCGAGGCGTCAATCGTGCTGATGCCGCGCAGCCGCAGTTCCTTCACCACCCGGTCCTGCAGGGTCAGGTGCGCGCGCTCGACGCAGCCCCTAGGCCGAACTGCTGTTCGCACACCACGTGTCGATGTTCAGCTCGTTCATCGTGCGGCCACTCGCTGCTGCCGCAAAATCCTGACAAAGTTCAGCACCGTCGGCGACTTTTCGCGCTGCCGATGGACTAACGCGATACCGGTCGAGAGCGGCTTGCTCCGCAGTTCGTGATACGAGACGCCTTCGACCTGGATCTGCCGGATCGATGCAGGCACCACCGCAACCCCGAATCCAGCTGCCACGAGGTTCGCCGCCGATGAGATCTGTGGCGACTCCATGCTGATGGCGGGCGCGAAGCCGGCTTCGCGGCAGGCGCTGATGATCGAGTCGTAGAGATCAGGGCCGATTGGCCGCGGGAAGAGGATGAACGAATCGTGCGCAAGGTCTGCCAGATCGACACGCCGTCGTCGGTTCAGGCGATGGCTCGCCGGCAGCACCGCCAACATGTCTTCGTCGACCAGCGGCTCGACGATCAGATCCAGGCAATTCAGCGGCATGCGCACCAGAGCGGCATCGAGTTGCCGCTCGGCGACTTTGTCGAGCAGCTGCGAGCTGTTGCTTTCCTCGCAACTGATCGACACGCGCTCATACGCATGCCGATACCGTTGCATTATCGTCGCGACGGTTGGATGAAACACGGTCGAACCCGCGAAGCCAAGCGAAAGCCGTCCCGTCTCTCCGCGTCCCGCGTTCTGTACTTCGACGAGCGCCTGCTGCGCGTCCTCGACGATGCGTAGCGCGCGCTCGCGAAAAAGCCGTCCCGCTTCGGTCAATTCGACGCGGCGCGGATGCCGGATGAACAACGGCGTGCCGATTTCCCGCTCGAGTTTCAGGATCTGCTGGCTCAAAGGCGGTTGGGCGATGCCGAGGTGCGTCGCGGCCTCCGTGAAATGCAGATGGTCGGCGACGGCGAGGAAGTAGCGTAGCTGACGAAATTCCATATCTTTTTCGTCTCCAAAATGTGGCTTTGAGATATTGGACTAATGGCCGGCCTGATTTTAACCTTTGGGTCAATCCGATGCGCTCCGAGGCCGCAGCCAAAACAGCTGAACGAAGTCGATGCGCGTCACGCCCAATGTTTCCTCGGGAGAATTTGATGTCAGCAGCGCGTGCGTCACTAGCCACGCTTCCGGCCAACGCGGCCCACACGTTGATTGCGGACCTGTGCAACATCGTTGGCAAGAAGCACACCCTGACGGATGACGGCGCGACCCGCCGCTATAGCACGGGCTTTCGTTTTGGTGCAGGCAAGGCGCTCGCGGTAGTACGCCCCGGCACGATTGTCGAACAGTGGAAGGTGCTGCAGGCGTGCATCGCAGCGAACGTGATTGTCATTACACAGGCGTCGAATACGGGCCTCACTGGCGGCTCGACACCCGATGGCAACGACTATGATCGCGACATCGTGATCGTCAGCACGAGCCGCATGAAGAAGGTGTACGTGATCAACGATGGCAAGCAGGTCGTTTGCCTTCCGGGGGCCACACTCGACCAGCTTGAAAAAATGCTGAAGCCGCTTGGGCGCGAGCCTCATTCGGTGATCGGCTCGAGCTGCATCGGCGCGTCGGTGTTTGGCGGCGTGTGCAACAACTCGGGCGGTGCGCTGGTGCAGCGCGGCCCGGCGTACTCGGAAATGGCGGCATTCGCACGGGTCGATGCGACAGGCCGACTGAGCCTCGTGAACCATCTGGGAATCGAGCTGGGCGAAACGCCCGACGACATCCTTGGCAGGCTTGAGCGTGGCGGGTTCTCGGATTCCGATGTCCGGCACGACGCGGGCGCCGGCTCGGACCACGGCTACGCGACTCATGTTCGTAAGATCGATGCCGATACGCCGGCGCGCTTCAACGCCGATCCACAGCGCCTCCATGAGGCGTCAGGCTCGGCCGGCAAGCTGATGGTGTTCGCGGTACGGCTCGACACGTTTCCGATTGAGCGAAACGCAAAAGTGTTCTATATCGGCACGAACCGGCCGGACGAGCTCACTGATATCCGCCGTCATGCGCTCCACGACTTCAAACACCTGCCGATCTCGGGCGAATACCTGCATCGGGACGCCTTCGACGTCGCTGAGGAGTACGGTAAGGACAGCTTCCTCGCGATCAACTATCTCGGCACGTCCCGGCTGCCCGCGCTGTTCGGACTGAAAAGCCGTTTCGATGCATTGTTCGATCGCCTCGGGTTTTTCCCTTCGCATATCACCGACCGCGTCATGCAGGCCGCGAGCCGGTTGTTCCCAAGTCACCTGCCGCCGCGAATGAAACAGTATCGTGACAAGTACGAGCATCATCTAATGCTGAAGGTGACGGCCGAAAGTGTCGAAGAAACGCGTGCCTTCCTCTCGAGCTATTTCGAAAACGCCACCGGCGGCTATTTCGAATGCACCGACGAAGAAGGCAGGAAAGCGTTCCTGCATCGCTTTGCCGCCGCCGGCGCCGCAGTCCGCTATCGCACCGTGCACAGCCGGGAAGTGGAAAACATCGTCGCGCTCGACGTTGCGCTGCGCCGTAACGATCGCGACTGGATCGAGACGCTGCCGCCTGACATCGAAGAGGCGATCTCCACCAAGTTGTATTACGGCCACTTCCTGTGCCACGTGTTCCACCAGGATTACATCGTCAAGAAGGGCAACGACTGCCTCGAAGTCGAACACAAGATGTGGACGCTGCTGGACCGCCGCGGCGCCGAGTATCCGGCCGAACACAACGTCGGTCACCTGTACCGTGCGAAGCCCCAGCTCGCGGCGTTCTATGAGCAACTCGATCCCTGCAACTGCTTCAACCCGGGGATCGGACAGACGTCGAAGTTCGCGAGGTACCGGGAAGCGGCGGCCTAGCTGCCGTCTATTGCCGCCAGCAGAGTTCGCAGTCACTATTTCTGTTGTCTGAGTTGCGGCGGCGAGAACTGAATGGTGTTGCTAAGAAGCATGGCGTCGTGCCGTGCGCAAGGGCCAGTGCCGGTCGGTTAAGGAATGCCCCTTGAGATCTGTTGCAAGTCTCCTTCAGGTCGGTAAAAACGCGTTCGACTTTGTCTCGACAGCGGCCGTTCACAGCAACGTCTGTTGCCGATGGGATCGCGTTGACTTCTGTCATCGACTAGCGCTGTGGCAGTTTGATCTCGCATAACCACTTTTGCTGGCTGTGGGCGACGGATTAACTGCGACACGGTTGTCAGATGTTTGCTTTCGGTTCCCGTAATAGCTCACCGCTGCAAGCTGTTTATAGGTCAAAATATCGCAACCCACTGTCGTCGACAAACTTGCACCCCACAAACGCTAAAACCAAGTCTATAAGGGGTCCCAGCCTTACATGCGCATGCGCGTGCCTAAATCCGCAGTCTGTCCTCGTCGTTGCAGTGGGCCGCCAGGCGTGTTCTGTTAAATTTGGAAGCGAGCGACAGCAAGCCAAAAGTGACCCGATGAATTTACGAGGTATTTCATGGACGTACTTGACTTCGCGCCAAGCGCGTCGGCCGACGGCAGCAGAATCGACTTCCGGTTGTCCGAACAGACGGGCTTCGCCGAGTGTGCGATCACGCGCGAGGCACTTGAAGGGCATTGTCAGGTTGCGTGCCCCGTGGGATAAGATGGCGCGATGAAGAAATCGAAATCGCTCTATCACGGTCACCGTTTCCCGGCTAGTGTCATCAGCTGTGCTGTTCGATGGTAATTTCGCTTCCAGTTGAGCTTGCGCGACATCGAGGAACTGCTTCTCGAACGCGGCGTGATCGTGACATACGAGACGATCCGATGCTGGTGTGACAAGTTTGGTAAGGGCTTTGCTCATCGAGCGAAAGCGGTGCGACGCAAGCCGGGTACTACGTGGCACCTCGACGAGATGTTCGTCACGATGCGTGGCGAACCGTACCTGCTGTGGCGTGCGGTCGACGAGCATGGCGGCGAACTCGACATCCTGCTGCAAAAGCAGCACGAAAGCCGCTGCCAAACGCTTCTTCAAGTGTGCGCTGCGTTCGAGCCCGTTGCCGAGCAAGATCGTCACCGATCAGTTGTGCAGCTATCCGGCAACAAAAGCCCTGATCCCGGAACTTGCGAACGTGAAACACGTGTTCGTCAAGGCTGCGGCCCGACTGATCAACCGCGCAGAGAACAGTCATCAACTGACGCGCGAACGCGAGCGTCGCATGTGAGGCTTTCGCGACCCGAAACGCACACAGGCTTTCCTTTCGAGCTTCGGTCCGATCCGTCAGCTCTTCGCACTGAAACGGCATCTACTGCGCGCTTCTCTCTATCGCAAACAACTCGCGGCGCGATTCGCTGCGTGGTGCAACATCACCGAAGTCGCCCAAAATCCGTCCTCCGCCTTCTGAGGACGCTCTTTCCCGTCGTCTTTTCTCCTCAGCCTCGACAAGTTGACAAAGCCGTTTGCACAGCGGGTGTGCGCCCCTCATCACGTTCCCGGCTCCATTGTTCAAGTAGCGTGCGCGTCTGTTCGCGTATAGTCGACTTGATCTGTTCGGCTTTCTCTGCATCGATCCTATTCCAGCCAAAGACCGTCAGCGTCGAGCGGTGCGCGACATGAAAAATCACCAGTTGCCCATGCAGGCTGAACGTGCGGATCAGCGTGACCGGATCATCGGCGGCGCGTCCAGAAATTCGCGCCACAAGCGCAGTGCTCGCATCATTTAGCGGCTCGCGGATCCGGCCGGTGAGAATCTGCGTTGCACTTTCGGGTTCGTGTCCGGCCTGCTCGCGCGCGAAGAAAAGCCGCCTGCCGGGAATGTTGGTTTTCGCGAGGACGGTGTCAGCGATTGCTTCCTGAATGCGCATGAAGGCATCAATCAACGCTGCGACGTCGGCATTTTCACGGAGCGCTTCCTTCGCGTGCTTGACGACCGGCCCGAATGCCTTCCATGCATCGTCGGCGAGCGCTTCGAGGCACGCGCGATACACACCTTCCTTGTTCTCGAAGTAGTACTGCAGCGCGGGCGCGTTGACGCCGGCGCGAGCCGCGATGTCGCGCGTCGACGCGCCCCCAAAACCGTGTTCGCCAAACAGTTCGATCGCCGCCTCGATGATCCGGTGGCGCGTCCGATCGCCGCGCGCGTAGCCGCCCTCTGGCGAACGGCGCAGTCTTCTTTCGGTGTTCATCCATGTGTCTCCATTTCATCCGCAGAAATAAATCACCTGACACAATTGTAGCGCCTGGAATAATTGCACCAACCGGAAATAATTTGATCGATACGACGTTGGCGACCGGAGGCTCTCCATCCCGCCCGATACCCGCCTGCATCACGCATCAGGCGAACGGTGCAGATCGCACTTTGCATCGTCATACTGATTGTCGGACCGGGTTGGCTCGTCCGCCGGTGGACCGTTGGGCTCTTCATCGAAAGCTGTTGATGTTCGCGACCGTCATTAGCACCTCAGCCTTCAGCGCCACAGGGTGACCCTTGCCGGACGGCGATAGCTCAGGAGTGGAATGGCAAGCGCAGGATTTGCCAGGAAACGGAGTTGTCCGACGCGCCCCTCATTACCGCCTCGGTTTGTGGCTCAAGCGCCCTTCGGCGAAGGATAAAAAGTGCACATTGCCAATTGCACTAACCCACACATATATCCACCGTGGTGCGACAGTCTTCTCAAAGTCTCAATCGGCGAGCATGACACGGTCGGTTGCGGGACGCGTGCGTCGCAACGCGTATCGCTTTCGCGAGCAATCTTGGAACCGACATAAGGGATCTTCGTGCATCGCTAATGCTTGAGGTTTGCCTTGAGGCAGGGGCAGGCCGGCACTGTGAGGGTCGGCAACGCTGTGGTTTTTTTTCTCGATGTTCCAAAACCCATGTTGCCGAAGGGAGATGCGTCAGGCGGAGCTGCTGGCGCAAGCGCCGCGGGGCAGACGTCGCTGGGACTCTGCCAGGATTTCCTGCGCCTTCAGAATGACCGGCCGGTCGACCATGCGGCCGTCGACAGCCACGGCCGCGCCGTGGGATGCAGCAGCGCCTTCGACAACCCGGTGGGCCCATTCGACATCTTTCTCGCTGGGGACGAACGCAGCATTGACCGCAGCAACTTGCCTTGGATGTATACAGAGCTTGGCGCCGAAGCCGAGCCGCTTTGCACGAATCGTGTCGCGCGTGATCTGCTCGGGATCGTCGAGCGTGGTGCTGACCCCGTCCACCGGCGGCAGCAGGTTGCCGATGCGAGAGGCGAAGACGATCTGTGAGCGGAAGTACAGAAGCTGCTCATCGTCGCCGTCAATGCCGAGGTCGAGCTGGAAATCCACATTACCGAATACGAGTCGGGTGGTCAGCCGGTGCTGGGCGATAGCGACGACATTCCGAAAACCTTGGGCGGTTTCGATCATCGGCAGGATGTCGGTCGGCTTGCCCGCGAACTCGCAGAGGAAGATATCGTCGATGCGTTCCGTCTTGGGCAGCATGACGGCTGCGACGGATGGCGCACGGCATAGAGCGATGTCGTCGCGAAACCATTCGCTGTTCACATCATTCACACGGACCGCCACCGGCGTACTGTTTGTCGACAGCCACTCGGCGAGGGCAGCCCGCGCGATCTTCTTCTCGGTGGGAGGCACTGCATCTTCCAGATCGATAACGACAACATCGACGCCCGACGCAGCCGCCTTGGCAAACCTGTCCGGCCGGTTGCCGGGAACGAAGAGATAAGACCGGGGTGCAAGGTCAGCCACGTTGAGTCTCCAGTTTCGATTCAGGGAGCAGTTTGGGTACGACGGTTGCATCGGTAATCGTCCATGCCGACTTGATTGAGCGCTTGAGTTCGTCTTCGGTGGCCGCATTGCCATACAAGCCCAGCGTGATCGTTTTGTGTTCGAGTTCAGCGCGCGTGAGCGTGTTGCCTGGATCACCCTTGGGGTCGTCCACGCGGCCCTCGAACGTGCGGCCGTCCTTCGTCTGAACGATGACCTTCCCGATCCAGCGTGACGGATAGGCCGTATCGACTTCAGGGTCGAGCACCATCGAGACCTTTTTGCAGAAGTGCGCGATCCTGCTTTCCTTGTAATAGCCGTCGAACTCACGCACACCGGCGTGGCCGAATTCCGCTACCAAAGCGAGCACGGTGCCCATGGAGAACTTCGCCTGATGAACAGTCTTTGGGTCGGTTACCGGGCCGAGGACGTCAATTGCAGCCTGGTGAACATGAGTCACCACCGTCTCGATGTCATCCGGCGCGAGCTTCTCACGCTGAAGAACCTGCATCAGAGCATCGGCCGCCGGATGAGTGTGCCGGCAGGAAGCGTGATACTTGAAGGACGTTTCGATCAGCGCCCAGCGCTCGCCGAGCGCTTCGGCGAGTTTGTCCGGATGCGTTTGCGTGGACATGCCCGCGCCCATGCCTTTCGCGCCCTCGAAGATGTCCTTCGCGCCGGTGAAGCCGTCGGCCGCCAGGTAGGCTGCGAGAAGACCGTTCGCCGCAGCCTTGGCCGTATGCAGTTGCTTGGAGTCCGCGGCGTCTTTCAGAAATTCCCAGAGTCCGGCTGCCTGGGTGCCGGCGGAGCCAAACGCGTTCACCATCTGCTCGTCGCTCAATCGCAAAAGATTACCGACTGCTGCTGCAGCCGCGATCGTCCCGACCGTGCCGGTAGTATGAAAAATCTTGTAGTGCGACCGACCGAGGAATTCACCGACACGGATGCCCACTTCATAGCCTGCGACAGACGCTGCGATGAACTCTTTGCCACTTCTACCAAGCGCTTGCGCAGCGGCCCACGCTGCGGGGAACACGACGGTTGCCGGGTGCAGAACCGAACTGTTGTGAAGGTCGTCCTGTTCAGCGAAGTGCGATGCGGCGGCGTTGATCATTGCCGCGAAGAGCGCGCTGGTGGTTCGGCGGGAGATCAGTACTTCGCAGAGACCAGACTGCGGCCCGAATTCGAATGCGTACTTCTGGATCGTCTCGACAGGACGCGCCTCGCGGCCAGCCAGTGCTGATCCGAACCAGTCAAGGAAGAGGTCTTCCGTGCGTGCCACCACGTCTTTGGGGATCTGTTCAAACTTGAGATTGGCCGCAAACGAAGCAAGAATCTGGGTATTGCTCATAACAGGCTTACCTTAACTGGGGGAGTTAGATCACGGCCGCTTCACGAAGCTCGCGGATGGCATGGGTCGAAAAACCCAGTTCATTCAAAAGGGCTTCGGTGTGCTGGCCTAACGCGGGCACGGCGTCCAGTCGAACATCGGATGCTGTACTGATGCCTGGCGGCAGCAGGGCGGGAATGGGACCGGCAGGTGAGTCGATGTTCACCCAGCGATTGCGTTCCTTAAGCTGCGGATGCGACCACACGTCGGGCATATCATTCATTCGCGCGTTAGCGATTTGCGCGCTATCCAGCCGACTGATGACCTCTTCCGAAGTCAGTTTTCTGAATGCGGTGACAATGATTTCGCGCAGTTCCTCGCGTGCTGCTACCCGCTTCGAATTGGAACTGAAACGAGGATCGATGGCGAGTTCGGGTTCCAGCAGAACCTGCGAGCAGAAGACACCCCATTCACGCTCGTTCTGCAATCCCAGCATGACTGTCTTTGCATCGCCGGCGGGGAAGGGGCCATAGGGGTAGATGGTCGCGTGAGCGGCGCCGGCACGAGGTGGCGGGGATGCGCCATCGAACGCGTAGTAAAGGGGATACGACATCCACTCCACCATACTCTCGAGCATCGAGACGTCGATTTCCCGTCCCAAGCCGGTCTTCGATCGTTGCAGAAGCGCGGAGAGAATGTTCGTGTAGGCATACATCCCTGCGGCGATGTCAGCAATGGAGCAGCCAGCTTTGGCCGGTGAGTCCGGAGCGCCGGTAATCGACAGGAACCCGGACTCACTTTGGATCATCAGATCGTATGCCTTCTTGTCCCGATAGGGACCATCGGATCCGTAACCGGAGATGTTGCAGACAGTCAGGCGGGGATACTTCTCATGCAACGCTTCATACGACAGCCCCAGTCGCGCCGCGGCGCCGGGCGCCAGGTTCTGCACTAGCACGTCGGTGTCCTCAAGCAGGCGCTCGAAAATACTCTGCGCCTGCGGGGCCTTGACGTCGAGCGTGAGGCTCTCCTTCGAGCGGTTGCACCATACAAAGTGCGAGGCCATGCCGTGCACGCGCTCATCGTAGGCACGCGCGAAGTCGCCGACGCCTGGGCGTTCGATCTTGATCACGCGTGCGCCAAGATCCGCAAGCTGACGGGTGCAAAACGGTGCTGCAATCGCGTGTTCGAGGGTGATGACCTTCACGCCGTCCAGCGGTTTCATGTCCGTCTCCTCAGAAAGAGCGCGGCAGTCCGAGCAGATGCTCGGCTACATACGAAAGAATGAGATTGGTCGAGATCGGCGCGACCTGATAGAGCCGTGTCTCGCGGAATTTGCGTTCGACGTCGTATTCGTTCGCAAAACCGAAGCCGCCATGGAACTGCAGGCACGCATTGGCCGCCTCCCAGGAGGCGTCAGCCGCAAGCAGCTTGGCCATATTGGCTTGCGCGCCGGCGGGCTGCCTGGCGTCGAAAAGCTCGCAGGCCTTGTAGCGCATCAAGCTTGCCGCTTCGACGTTGACGTGCGCGCGGGCGATCGGAAACTGCACGCCCTGGTTCTGTCCGATCGGGCGGCCGAAGACGACGCGTTCCTTGACGTACTTGCAGACCTTGTCGAGGAACCAGTAGCCATCGCCGATACATTCAGCGGCGATCAGCGTTCGCTCGGCATTCAGGCCATCGAGGATGTATTTGAAGCCTTTGCCTTCTTCGCCGATCAGGTTCTCGGCGGGAATCTCGAGGTTGTCGAAAAATAGCTCGTTGGTCTCGTGATTCACCATGTTCGGAATGGGACGCACGGTCATGCCCTTGCCGACTGCCTGATGCAGGTCGACCAGAAATATCGACATGCCCTCGGATTTCTTTGCGACCTGATCGATCGGCGTGGTCCGCGCGAGCAGAATCATGAGATCGGAATGCTGGATCCGGGAGATCCACACCTTCTGACCGTTGACGACGTATCGGTCACCTTTGCGCACGGCGGTTGTCTTGAGCTTGGTGGTGTCGCTGCCGGTCGTCGGCTCGGTCACGCCCATCGACTGAAGCCGCAACTTTCCGCTTGCGATTTCCGGAAGATATTTGGCCTTTTGCTCTGCCGAGCCGTGCCTGAGCAGTGTCCCCATGTTGTACATCTGCCCGTGACACGCACCGGAATTGCCGCCGCTGCGGTTGATCTCTTCCATGATCACCGAAGCTTCGGTCAGTCCGAGCCCTGAGCCGCCAAATTCCTGTGGAATAAGGGCTGCGAGCCAACCGGCGTCGGTTAGGGCTTGTACAAAGGTTTCAGGGTAGGCGCGTTCCTCGTCGATCTTGCGGAAATACTCGGCGGGGAAGTTGGAACACAGATCGCGAACCGCTTCGCGAATGTCCTGATAGGGGTCAATGTTAGCCAGCACTTGTCTCTACTCCTCTGAGTTCATTTCTGAAAAATATACGCGGGTGCCGTTAGCGTCGCCTCGGCATCGACGCACAACACGCCATTGGAATTGGCTGCCCAGAGCTTCACTTCGGTCGATCCGGGGGCACGGGCCGCGTAGATAAAAAAGGGGGCGCAGTCAAACAGCGGGTTGACCGCTTTGAACGAGAAAGAAGCGATCGATTCACCGGGAACACTGCGCCGGACGAGATCGATCAGCAACGTCGCAGTCAGTGGCCCGTGGACGACCAGCGCCGGATAGCCTTCCTGTTCCTGGGCATAGTTGCGGTCATAGTGAATGCGATGCCCGTTAAAGGTATCGGCGGAGTAGCGAAAGAGCAGGACCGGGTCGGGCACGATCTCTCGCTTCCAGGTGAAAGCCGCCGGCGCGGTCGGGCCGGTTGCCGCGGTGTACGCCGTCGTCGCGGACTCGCGGTACACAACGTCCTGTTCTTCGGAAATCAGTGGACCTTCGAGGTCTTCCAGTTCGTGACGCAGACGTACAAAAACGAGCTTTCCGGTACGCCCTTCCTTGGCGGCGACGTCAAGAATCTGCGACGTCCTGGTGACTTCGCTGCCGACCACGAGCGGACGTTCGAACCGGACGCGGCTGCCCGCCCACATGCGTCTGGGCAGTGGCACTGGCGGCAGGAATCCACCGCGTGTCGGATGTCCGTCCACACTGACCTGCGACTGCGAAACGATGTGAGGAAAAAACGCCCAGTGCCACAGCGGAGGCAACTGAGAACCGGCACGCGGGACGTCCTCATAGTCCAGCGTCGCAGCGAGTTGTTGCGCAAGACGTGGCGAGACGAATTCGCGCTCGACCTGTGTACGGCCGATCCAGGTGCGCAGGTAGTTGAGTTCAGCAGTCATGGGGGCGTCGGATAGCGTCGTTCACGCTAGATTGACGCACCCGCCTGCTGACTACAATTTGTGTCTGGAGAAGAGGGCTTTAAACGCAGACTAACTGCTGACGTTCAGGCCGGCTGGGACTCGCGCTCGCTTTTGCACTTCTGCGTGAGGAGGTCGACCAGTTCCCGCGCGAAAGACGGCAACAGGTCAAGGTTGCGCACGCAGATCAGCAGATTGCGCGTCGCCCAGTCGTCCTCGATTTCAACGAGCTGGATGTTCATGGTTTTCACGTAGCGTAACGCTGAAGAGCAAGGCAACACGCCGATCCCGACGTTGGCCTCGATCATTCGGCACAGCGCTTCGAAGTTACCTACTTCAATGCGCACCTGAAGTTTCTTGTGCATGTCGCTTGCTACGCGGTTCAGAAAGGTATGAATCGCGCTAGCTTCGGGCATTCCGACGAAATCAAACTCGCTTGCCTCTTCAAATGGAATGGAGGTCTTTCCGGCGAGGGGATGCGCATTCGAGACCGCCAATATGAGCCGGTCTGAGCGGTATGGCAGGACTTGTAGCGATTCGGGCCTGACATTGCCGGCGACTATCCCGACGTCCGCCGTGCCTTCACTGACCGCGCGCACCACGTCATGGCTCAACCGTTCGCGAAGCTCGACGTTCACGTCAGGATGTTCCGCGAGAAAGTCCCGCAGGTCGTTAGGTAGGAATTCAGTTGTAGCGGTAGTGTTCGCAAAGATCCGCACATGACCTTTGATGCCGCGCGCGTACTCCTGCATGTCGCCGCGCAGCTGCTCGAGTTGCGACAGGACCAAGCGGGCGTGGTGAAGGAATGCCTGGCCCGGCGGCGTGAGCGTAACGCCCTGGCTGGTCCGATACAGCAGCTTGGTCCCCATGCTTTCTTCCAGATTCTTGATCCGGGTGCTTGCCGCGGGTACCGACATATGAAACCGCTCGGCACCACGCGTCAGGCTATCCGTCTCAGCAATACATGTGATGAGACGAAGATCAACCAGATCGAAATGCATGGCCATGTTCCGTACTCTGAATGAAGAGAAGCTCGGTTGATCCGGTGTGGCAAAAAGCGGAAATCAATCTGGAGAAAACGATGTTGATTACGTCGTTCAGCAACGGACCGTTCGATTTGTTCGATACCGAAAGTGCCAAAGCAGACCTGCAGCAGGCCCTGAAAAAGGCGCGCTCCGAGTTTGTCCCCGACGGGTGTTCAGTTGCCTGTTGCGCAACCCGGGCCGCCGACGATCTTCAGCGTATAAACCGTCGACGCGCCCAACTGCTGTGGCGCGATCGGCTCGACCAGCCACGAAGGAAAACGATTCAGGTCCAATTCGCTCGGGCCCAACTCAAGAGTCGCATCCGCCGCCGTGATGGTCAGCGTGGGCAGCGATGCATGGTTGAACACGACAAAAAACGGATCGTTATACGTCAGACTGCCGCTGGCCGTCGTTTCTTTCGTCGACGTCACAATGCGTTTGACTTTGTCAGCCTCGACGATCCAGGCGTGCGCACGGCCTCGGGTCCGAACCGCCAGTTGCAGCGCGGCGGCATCGCTCTGCTGCAGCGCGGCTGACGACACGCGTGCCGGGTCCGTCGGATCATCGTCATGCAGCAACGGGTGCATGAACTCGTCACCGGCAGGATCTTCGATCCGGTATAGATGGTTATCCGCCTGTTCGCGCCGGCACGAGGGATAACAGCTGGCCTGGGGCACGTCGATACGCTTGACCAGATGGCCATCGCTCACGAGCGCGATTCGGTCGACAAACTCGCTGACTTCGTAGCGGCCCGCATCGCCGGCGGTACAACGGGTGGCCTGAGGCGATGCGGGGCCGCTGACTGCGGGTGGGGCGGCATGTGCGAGCACCATGAGCAGACACCACGCCGCCATGGCCCATTTGAGTGCTCTCATCGACGCTCCCGTATATGACGCTGAACCACGATGCCGCTGCGCGCCCGCAGCGGTCTCATTCAAATCAGCTCCGGATCAGTTCAGCCCGGCTCACGTGTGGCAGCTTCGAATTCCTTCAGGTCGAACCCCGGCTGGGCCGCTTGCGCGATGGTCGGCAACGCGGCGCGGGCCAGCAGTTTGCGCGACGCCATATGGTCGCCCGGCCGGTTACACGATTCCACTGCGATCAGGCGGCCGGAGCGGAAGCACAACACGCTCAATTGCCGGTTCTCACCAGAGCCGAGCAGGACCGTTTCATCGTGGCCATCGGAGAGCCCTGCGATCTGCAATTTCAGATCGCCCTGGTCGCTCCAGAACCACGGCAACGCGGTGTAAGCCACAGGTTTGCCAGTCAGGCGTGCCGCGACATTGCGGGCCTGGTCGACAGCATTTTGCACCGACTCCAGGCGGATCGGCGCGCCGCTCCAGGCAGACGGAAAACTGACGGCGTCGCCGATGGCTGAAATTGAAGGATCGTTGGTCAGCAACTGCGTGTCGACGCAGATGCCGTTTTGCACGGCGAGGCCCGCGTCGGCGGCGAGGTCGGTGTTGGGTAACACGCCGATCCCGTACACGACCAGTTGCGCTGGCAGACGGCGGTTGTCGCCCGTTTCCACGGCCACCACCTGGCCGTTGTCGCCGACCAGCCGCGCGACGGTTTGCCCAAAGTCGAACTTCACGCCCCAGCCGGTATGCGCAGCGCTGAACAGCGTCGACATATGCGTGGAGAGGGCGCGCGCCATCGGCCGCGTTCCGAGTTCGATCACGTGGACTGACAGGCCTTTGGCCGCCGCTACGGCCGCGAATTCGAGGCCGATGAAGCCGGCGCCGATCACGACCACGTCGCGCGCGGCCGCCACGCGCGGCGCGAGCGCGTCGGCATGTTCCAGCGTGCGGATGCCGAATACGCCGTCGAGTTCGATTCCCTCAATGGGCGGCACGCGGTTGCGCGCACCCGTGGCGAGCACCAGGTGGTCGTACGGCACGCGCTCGCCGCTCGCCAGTTCCACGCACTGCGCCTCGCGATCGATCCGCGTGACCCGCGCCTCGGCCCGTTCGAGACGCTGTTGCTCGAACCATTCGTGAGTGCGAAAGCGCAGCGCCGTGGTGCCGATCTTGCCGAGCAGGTAAGCCTTCGATAACGGCGGACGCTGATATGGCACACCTGGCTCGTCGCCGATCAGCGTGATGTGTCCTTCAAAACCTTCCTGCCGCAGCGAAGCCGCAGTCTGATATCCGGCCTGGCCCGCACCGACAATGACAACGTTATTCAATGACATGAGAGGGATCGAGAGTACGAGTCGAGTAATCAGGCCAGATTCAGTGAATCGAATTTCGGGTAACGGCCGAGCGGCAGCAGCGTGATCGCGCCAAGCAGAAAGGCGGCGCCGCAGATCGACAGCATCGTCGTGTACGAGCCGGTCACGGTATAGATCCGGCCGAACAGCCACGGCGCCAATGCGGCTGCGATGGTGATCAGCGCGACGTGCATGCCGAACAGGCGCCCGTAATTGCGCATGCCGAAGTAACGCGCAATCAGATACGCGGCAATGTCGAATTCAGCGCCGGCGCCGAGGCCGATCAACAGCGTCGCAACCGCGAGCGTGGCGGCGTGATCGGCGCTGGTGGTGGAGAGCAGCAGACAACCCAGGGCGGGCATGGCGAGCGCGACCGCAGCGACCGCGGGTGCCCACAGGCGGTCGATCAGATAGCCGACCAGCAATCGGCCACCAATCAGCGAGAGTCCGAAGCTGCCGAATATATGACTGGCTTCGACCGCCGAGAGCCCTTTGTCGCGCAGGAGCGGCACGGTGTTGCTGACCATCGAGACCGTTGCGGCCACCACGAGCGAGAGAGCGATATTGAGCGTCCAGAAGCGCGCCGAACCCATCGCGTCACGGAACGCGAGCCCCGTATGCGCCCGCACCGGCGGCGCCGCACGATGGCCGGCGGCACGCTCGCCACGGCCCGCAGATGCGTCTTGCGCGGCCGGTGTCTGCAACCACATCAGCACGAGCGGCAACACCAGAATCAACGGCAGCGCCGCCAGCAAAAGAAACGCGGCTTGCCAGTTCCAGCGGCCGATCACCCACGTCACTGCCGACGGGATCAGAATTGCCGAGAGGCCCGTGCCTGAGAGCATCACGGCAAGTGCCAGGCCGCGATTGCGCTCGAACCACAGGTTGACCAGATGCGTCCACGTGATGTGCATCGTGCCCATGCCGGCGATCGGCAGCAGCGTGCACATCAGATAGAGCCACCCGATCGAGTGGCCCATCGCCTGCATCAGCGACATCAGCGCATAGACGACGGCGAGTCCGATCAGCGACGCGATCGTCACATGCCGCATCCCATAGCGGTCATTGAGCCAGCCGACAATTTGCGCGCCGATCACAGCACCGCCGAACAGAAAGCTGATCGCCGGTTGCAGTTCACCGCGGCTCCAGCCGAACGCATGTTGCAGCGGAATCACCAGCGAACCGAACGCATACAGCAGAGAAGCATTGGCGGCCACGCCAAGCCCGAGCATCGCCATCAGCACGGAGCGCCAGCCGGCGCGGAATTCGGTGAGGTCGATGGCGGCGGATTGAGACGAGTCAGAGGGGGGCATCGGCGGTTCCTTTGCGGATCGGCAAGCGACCACTGTGCGCACAAAACGCGCCTGGAAAGCAGTTCGCTACGGGTGTGGTATTCCACATACAGAAAACAATTCTACATATAGATTGATGCGGATAACTCGGTAGATGCCCTGGGAGGAGACGCGATTGGTTGCGTCATCGGTCTAAAGTGAGCCGCGTCATTGCTTGACCAGCAGCACGCTGGCGCCGAGCGGACCACCGCCTGCCGCTGCAATCGCCACCTCATGTGGCGCGACCTGGCGTTCGCCGCCTCGGCCCCACAACTGCGTGCAGGCCTCGTGCACATAGCCGAGGCCATGTGTACGTCCACCGGACAGCTGGCCACCGTTGGTGTTCAACGGCAAGTGGCCGCCGCGCGCAATGCGCTGGCCGCCTTCGACAAACGCGCCGCTCTCGCCGCGCGGGCAGAGTCCGAGTCCTTCCATCCATAGCATGGTCAGGATCGAAAAGCCGTCGTAGAGCTGCGCACTCCCGACGTCCTTCGGCTTCAGATCGGTGCGCGACCACAGCATGCGTCCGACGTCGAAGCAGGCGATCTCCGTTAACGAAATCTGATCCCACGACCACGGCTGATGCAGCGCGGAGCCGATGGCTTCGAGCCGGATCGGTGCGTTCGGCCCGTTGCACGCGAGGTCGGCGCGTGACAGCACGATGGCCGTGGACGCGTCGCAATGCACATCGCAATCGAACATGCGCAGCGGCGAGGAGATCATGCGGGATGCCAGGTAGTCGTCCATCGTCATTGCATTGCGAAACACCGCTTTCGGATTGAGCATCGCGTTGGCACGACAGGTCAGCGGAATCTGAGCAAGTTGCTCGGCCGTAGTGCCGTACTCGTGAAAGTGACGTTGCGCATACAGCGCCATCAGGTTGATGCCGGAGACGACATTGAAAGGCGTGTACCACTGCCAGAAATAGCTGCCGTCGCGGCCCACCGTCTTGTTGGTGAGCGCGCTGGCGGTCTTGTCTTTGAGGCGCGCGCTTGCCTCGGTAATGGTGCGAAACACCAAGACGTGTCTGCACAAACCGGCAGCGATCGCCATCGCGCCGTTCACCAGACCCGTGAGCGGGCCAGGTCCTTCGTAGCCTGCGCCATACCAGTTCACCTTCAGGCCGAGTACATTCATCAGCGCATTCGGACCCACCGGCGAGAACGGGTTGCCATTGTCGTTGTCGCCCGGCCAGCATGCAATCCCGTCGATATCTTCGCGGGTGAGGCCGGCATCGGCGATCGCTTCGAGCGCGGCGTCCACGCTCAACTGCATCGCCGTGCGGTTCGAAGGACGGCCCACTTCCGATTGACCGATGCCGCTGATCGCCACGTTCTTCTCGAACAGGTTCTCGCTCATGCCGCGCTCCGTTCGGGATCGGCTTCGAAGAGTGGCAGCCACACGTCTTCCTGCTGTTCAAATTTCACGCGCACCGGCATGCCGATATGCACGTCCGTGACCGCACCGCCGACGATATTCGTGACGAAACGCAGGCCTTCGCGCTCCGCGAGTTCGACGATCGCGACGACATACGGCACCGGAAGGTCGGGCAGCCATGCCTGATGATTGATCGTGAAACTCACCACCTTGCCGCGTCCCGAGACCGGCTTCGCGCCGACGTGCGACGACATGCAGCGTGGGCAGAGCGGCGCGGGCGGATGAAACAGATAGCGGCACGCATCGCAGTGGTAAATGTTGAGCAGACCATGTTCACCGCCTTGCCAGAACGGCGCGGTTTCAGCAGTCAGAAGAGGAAGTTTTCTCGGCATGGATGCGGTTGATTTCGTATTGCCTGGCAGTTGACCGTCTGTTGATGTCGCCATAATATATGAACAGAAACGCGAAAAATGTATTAAATTAGCGAGAACGGTGCAGGGTTTTCCCGCCAGGGAAATCACCCAGAAGCCCGGTCAAACACAGGAGACAGGCGTTCTTATGCCGACCAATCAACTCATCCATCGCAGAGTCATCGTCACGGGCGGTCTTGGCGCGTTAGGGCGCCAGGTCGGCGCCGAACTGAGCGCGCGCGGCGCACGTGTCGCGCTGGTGGATCGCGCTGCGAGCGTGGCGACCGACGGCGTGGAAGCGGTATTCGGCGGTGTCGATCTGGGCGATGCGGCCTGCACCTCGAGCGCGTTCGAGCAGATCGCCGGGCGGCTCGGCGGGATAGACGCGCTGGTCAACATCGCGGGTGGCTTTGCGTGGGAAACGCTGGAGTCGGGCAGCATCGAAACGTGGGATCGTCTTTACGCGATGAACGTGCGCACGGCGGCGATCGCTTCGCATGAAGTCCTGCCTTATCTGCTGCGCGAGCAGAGCGCACGCATCGTGAATGTCGGCGCATTGGCCGCCCTGAAGGCCGGTGCGGGCATGGGCGCGTACGCGGCGTCGAAGGCGGGCGTCGCGCGGCTCACCGAAGCGCTCGCGGAAGAACTGAAAGACCGCAACGTCACCGTCAACGCGGTGCTGCCGAGCATCATCGATACGCCCGCGAATCGCGCGGATATGCCGGACGCCGATACGTCGCGCTGGGTCGCGGCGGACAAGCTCGCCGCGGTGATCGCCTTCCTGTTGTCTGACGATGCCAGCGCGATGACCGGCGCGTGCCTGCCGGTAGCGGGGCGCGCGTGATGGCGACCGCACTTTCTCATGACCTGAACGCAATGCCGCAGCCGGCCGCCGCGCTGAGCTGGCATGACGGCTTCCTGCTTGGCTTTGCGCAGATGGACGAGACGCATCGTGAGTTCGTCGACTGTGTGGCTGCCTTGCAGCAATGCGACGAGGCAGCGGTGCCGAGGACGCTCGCGGCTTTCGAAAAGCATGCGGTCGCTCATTTCGAGCAGGAAGAGCAATGGATGCAGGACACGAGCTTTCCCGCCGCCCAGTGTCACGCGGACGAACACGCGGCGGTTCTGCGCTCGGTGCGCGAAGTTGCACAGATGCTGCGCGACGGCGCCGCCTGTCAGGTCGCGCGAGAACTCGCGGAGGCGCTCGCCGGCTGGTTTCCCGGCCACGCCGATTACATGGACGCGGCCTTGTCCCACTGGATGAGCAAACGTACCCATGGCGGCCTGCCGGTGGTCCTGCGACGCGCCATGCCGGGCAGCGCCGCCCCTGCGTCCGATTCATCCCTTCAAGCCGGAACCACTCGATGAGACTCGTCACTTTCCAATTGGCAGACGGCGTGCAGCGCTCCGGCGCACTGTTCGACAATGATCAGGCGGTACTCGATTTACGCGAGGCGAGCCGCATCGTGCGTGGCGGCGACAGTATCGCGTTGGCGAGCGTGCAGGCGTTGCTGACAGGCGGCGAGCCGTTGCTCGAAGAAGCCCGCGCGCTGCAGGCCCGCGCGCCCGCCGACGCGGTGCACGAACGCAGTGCCGTGAAGCTGCTCGCGCCGATTCAACCGCCCACGCAGATGCGCGACTGCTCGTGCTTCGAACTGCACTTGCGGCAGAGCTTCGCCGCGGCGCGTCGTGCGCGCGCCTTGCGTACGCCCGACCCGGAGGCGACGCTGAAGGCGATGAACACGCGCGCCGACGATCGCGTGATCGACACCTTCAACCGTCAGCCGATCTACTACAAGTGCAACCGCTTCGCGGTGATCGGCCCCGACGACGACGTGATCTGGCCTGCCTATAGCAAGCTGCTCGACTTCGAACTGGAGTTTGGCTGCTACATCGGCCAGCGCGCGAAAGATGTCTCGCGCGAGAATGCGCGCGCGCACATCTACGGCTACACGATCTTCAATGACATCAGCGCGCGCGACGCCCAGGCCACCGAAATGGGCGGCATGCTCGGGCCAGCCAAAGGCAAGGACTTCGATACGGCCAACGTGATGGGCCCGTGCCTCGTCACCGCCGACGAACTGGGCGACCCGTACGATCTGACGATGATTGCGCGTGTCAATGGCGAGGAATGGGGCCGCGGCAACACGCGCGACATGCGCTGGCAATTCGAGGACGTGATCGCGCATATCTCGCGCTCCGAGACGTTGCATCCGGGCGAGTTTCTGGGTTCAGGTACGGTCGGCAACGGCTGCGGACTTGAACAGCTCCGCTATCTGAAGCCGGACGATGTGGTCGAACTGGAGGTGGAGGGCATCGGCGTGTTGCGCAGCAGGATCGTGCGGCCGGTGGTGCAGGAGGTCGAAGCATGAGTGCCGCTCAAGCCGACGCCGCGCAACGGGCGCAAAGCACGAAGCCAGCGCTGTTAGCCGGTCTGAAAGTAATCGACTTTGCCACGGGCCTCGCAGGCAGCGCCACCGCGTTGTATCTCGCCGAAGCCGGCGCGGACGTCGTAAAAATCGAACGCCCACGCCATGAGGCCGAGCGCGACGAGGCACTCTTTCATGTGCTCGATCGCGGCAAGCGCCGCGTGACCGATGGCGACCTTGCCGCGCAGCGCGACCTGCTCGATAGCTTGCTGCCGGATGCCGACGTGCTGGTCCACGACCTCACGCCCGCCGAAGCATCCAGATGGTCGCTGGACGACGCGCAATTGCGGCAACGCTATCCGGCGCTGGTCATCGCGAGCGTGGGCGGCTGGCCGCGCCGTCATGCGCTCGCCGACGCTCCGGTGCGCGAGACGCTGGTGCTGGCGCGTCTAGGCATTCTTGACGAACAACCCGGGCATCGGCCTGGTCCGGTATTTATCCGCATGCCGTTCGCGAGCTGGATCGCCAGCTGGCTGAGCGCGGTCGGCGTTATGGCGCGGCTAATCGCGCGTGAACGCGACGGGCAGGGCGGCATCGCGCACACGAGCCTCGCGCAAGCCGCGCTCGTGCCGATGACGATGCACTGGTCGCGCGCCGCGCAGCCCACACCGGTGTTTGTCAAGGGGCTCGACAAGAGCGTGCCGATTCCGCTGCATCGCTGCGCCGACGGCCGCTGGATTCACGTGCATTACTCGCCCGACGCCGCGCCGTGGATGGCCGAAGCGCTCGCCGCGATGGGCCCGAACGAGGTAGCGCGCGCCAATGCGCAATGGCCGCCGAGCCATGTCGCGCCCAACTTCGGCGCGAACCGCGAAATCATCGCCACGCGCAATGCGCAGGACTGGGTCGAACATTTCTGGGCGCACGACGTCGCTGCGCAGATCGCCGCGCCGTTCGGCGAGATTTACGCCGACGAGCAGGCGCGGCTCAACGGTTATGTGGTCGGCGTGGACGATCCGGTGCTCGGCAGGACGTCCCAACCCGGACCGGCTTATCACGTCAATCCACCAGCACGTGTGCGCGGACCTTTGCAAGCACCGACGGCAGCACGCGATATCGACTGGTCGGACAAGAATCGCTTTGGCGCCACCGCTCGCGCGGATTCCGGCGTCGCTAATGGCGCTCGCGCGTCAGGCGCCGCGTCTCCGGCATCCCGTCCGCCGCTCGACGGTCTCAAGGTATTGGACCTCGGCGCTTATCTCGCCGGTCCGTTTGCCTGCATGGTGCTCGCCGATCTCGGTGCCGACGTCATCAAGGTCGAGCCACCCGCGGGCGACGCAATGCGACGGCTCGAGCGCGCCTTCGCCGGCACGCAGCGCGGCAAGCGCGGGCTTGCACTGAAGCTCGGCGCCGAAGGCAGCAAACCGGTTGTCGAAGCTCTTGCGAACTGGGCTGACATCGTTCATCACAACGTGCGCCTGCCTGCCGCGCGCAAGCTCGGCATTGCGCCCGAGCAGTTGCGGGCCATCAAACCGGCGCTCGTCTGCGCACACGTCAGCTCGTATGGTCCGCAAGGTCCCCGTGCCGATTGGCCCGGTTTCGATCAGTTGATGCAGGCGGCGGTCGGTTGGGAAGCGGAGTCGGGCGGCGAGGGCAATCCGCCGAGCTGGCTGCGCTTTGGCGTCGGCGATCATCTGGCGGCTTTGTCGTCGGTGTTCGCGGTGTTGCTCGCGCATCTCGCGCGCATGCGGACCGGCCAGGGACAGGCCGTCGCCTCGTCGCTGCTCGGTGCGATGACGATGACCGCGAGCGAAGCCGTTGTGATCGATCGGGAGCGCGCCTTGACGCCGATGGCGCATCTCGACGCGGGCCAGCACGGCATCGCGCCGACGCATCGCCTCTATCGCTGCAAGGATGGCTGGATCGCCGTGGCCGCGCTGAGCGTAGCGGAAGGCGACGCCTTCATGCGTGTCGCCGGCAAGGAGCCCGAAGCCGCGCTTGGTGTGCTCGACGTCACGGCGGCGCTGACCACATTGCACGCAGCGGGCGTACCCGCCGAGCCTGCATTGGAATCGCAAAGCGACGCGTTTCTCGACAGCGCCGACCATGCCGCCGCCGGGCTGCACGCTACGTACGGCCACGCCGTCTACGGCTCGCTGCAGCAGATCGGCGCGCTGTGGGACTTCGACGATTTACCGCTCGTCATCGAACGGGCGCCGCCCGCGCTCGGCGAGCACAGCCGCGAGGTGCTGGAGATGCTGGGTTTCGACGCGCAACACATCGAACAGCTGGTCAATCAGGGCATCACGCGTATTTGAGCGCCACGGAGACAAGGACAATGAACGAACTGGATTTCACCGGCAAGAACGTGCTGGTGGTGGGCGGCTCGAGCGGTATCGGTAACGGTATTGCCCAGGCGTTTCTGCAACGCGGCGCGACGGTACATGTGTGGGGCACGCGCGCTTCGGTATCCGATTACGCCGATTCGATCGATTCGAATCTGACGGGGCTGCACTATGCCCAGGTGGACGTCTCGGAGTCGGCGAACATCGAACGGTGCGCACTGCCGTTCGATCGTCTCGACGTGCTGGTGCAGGCGCAAGGCACGGTGCTATACGACCGTCAGGAGTTCAAGACGGCAGGCTTCAAAAAGGTGCTCGACATCAACCTCACCAGCCTGATGGCCTGTGCGGACCGTTGCTTCGAACCGTTGAAGGCGGCACGCGGCGCGATGATCATCGTCAGTTCGGCAGCAGCCTTTCATTCGACGCGCGGCAATCCCGCGTATAACGCGTCGAAAACCGGCGCCTTCGGTCTGACACGCACGCTAGGCGAAGCGTGGGCACGCGACGGCATCCGCGTGAACGGCATCGCGCCCGGGCTTGTGGAAACCAAGCTCACGCGCGTGACGACCGCCGACCCGAAGCGGCTCGAAGGCGCGCTGCGGCGCATTCCGCTCGGTCGCCTCGGCACGCCCGCGGACATGGCCGGCGGCGCACTGTTCCTCGCGTCGCCGCTGTCCGCTTACATGCTCGGCCAGACCTTGCTGCTCGACGGCGGCATGTTGCTCGCCTGAGTCTTATTCGCACGTTTACCTCGAAGAGGAACCGCATGTCCTGGGACTTTGAAACCGATCCTGACTTTCAGGCCGAACTCGACTGGATCGGGCAGTTCGTGCGCGACGAAGTCGAACCGCTCGAACATGTATTGGGCAGCCCGTGGAATATCCACGACCCGAAGTTTCAGATTCTCGTGAAGCCGTTGCAGCGGCAGGTGAAGGATCGCAAGCTGTGGGCGTGCCACCTCGGGCCCGAACTCGGCGGACCGGGCTATGGGCAGGTCAAGCTCGCGCTAATCAATGAGATTCTGGGCCGCGCGCTGTTCGCGCCGATCGTCTTCGGCTGTCAGGCGCCCGATTCCGGCAATGCGGAAATCCTGGCGCATTACGGCACTGAAGCGCAGAAGGTGCGTTATCTCGCGCCCTTGCTGGCAGGCGATATCGTCTCCTGTTTCGCGATGACCGAACCTCAAGGGGGCGCAGATCCCAAAGTCTTCACGACCCGTGCGGTGCGCGACGGTGACGACTGGGTGATCAGTGGGCAGAAATGGTTTGCGTCGAACGCGCGGTTCGCGGACTTTTTCATCGTGATGGCGATCACCGATCCGGATGTCTCCGCCTACAAGGGCATGTCGATGTTCATCGTGCCGGCGGGCACGCCGGGCCTAAGCATTCTGCGCAATGTCGGTATGGCCGACGAGCCTGAAGCGACGCACGCCTATCTGGCCTTCGACCAGGTGCGCGTGCAGGCCGACCATATGCTCGGCGCACCCGGCGAAGCCTTCGTTGTCGCCCAGGTGCGGCTCGGTGGCGGCCGCGTGCATCACGCGATGCGCACGATCGGTCTCGCGCAGAAAGCGCTCGATGCCTTGTGCGAGCGGGCGCTGTCACGTCACACGCAGGGCAGTGTGCTCGCCGACAAACAGATGGTGCAGGAAAAGATCGCGGACTCGTGGCTCGAACTGGAGCAGTTCCGCCTGCTCGTGATGCGCACCGCGTGGCGCATCGATCGCTATCAGGACTACCAGAAGGTGCGCAAGGACATCGCTGCGGTGAAGGCCGCGATGCCGAAGGTGCTGCATGACATCGCGGCGCGCGCGCTGCATGTGCATGGTTCAATCGGCGCTTCTTCGGAGATGCCGTTCGCCGGCATGATCTCGCGTGCCTTCCAGATGGGTCTCGCCGACGGTCCGACCGAGGTGCACAAGGTCACCGTCGCCAAACAGTTGCTGCGTGACTACGCGCCGTGCCAGGACCTGTTTCCTGCTTACCACCGGCCCACCGCAGCCGCGGCAGCCGAGCGCAAATTCCGCGCGGCGCTTGGCTAACTGCTCACAGGAGTAGGTGATGACGAATTCCGGCTGGCAAGCGGCCGTGGACCTCGAACGGCTCACGCAATGGATGGATGCGCAGTCACTCGAAAGCGGACCGATTGCCGACGCGCAGCCTCTCACGGGCGGCACGCAAAACATCCTGTTGCGCTTCAGACGCGGGGCGCGTGAATTCGTCCTGCGCCGGCCGCCTTTGCACGCACGGCCGGAAGTGTGCGCGACCATCGCTCGCGAAGCGCGCGTGCTGGGCGCATTGGCAGGCACCGCGGTGCCGCATCCGGCGTTGTTTGGATCCTGTACCGACGATGCCGTGCTCGGCGCGCCGTTCTATCTGATGGCGCCGGTGACAGGCTTCAACGCTTCGGCGGCGGCGCTGCCGGATTTTCATGCGCAGCCGCGAGCGCAGCAACGCATGGGCTACTCGATGGTCGATGCGCTGCTGCGGCTCGGCGAAGTCGATCCATTGGCGGTTGGTCTTGGCGACTTCGGCAAACCGCAGGGCTTCCTCGAACGGCAGGTCTCGCGTTGGCGCGGTCAGCTGGAGCATTATCAGGTGCATGCGGGCTGGCCCGGTCCGGCCTCATTGCCGGGCGTCGTCGAGGTCGCGCAGTGGCTGGAAGCGACTCGCCCCGCGCCGTCGCGCACCGGCATTCTGCATGGCGATTTTCATCTGGCTAACGTGATGTTCCGCAACGACACGGCCGAACTCGCGGCGATCATCGACTGGGAACTGGCTACTGTCGGCGATCCCATGCTCGATCTCGGCTGGCTGGTGGCGACTTGGCCGAATGCCGAGGGTCAGGGCGCGGGAACGATACGCGTCACACCGTGGCTCGGATTTCCGAGTGCCACCGAGCTCGTCGGCTACTACCGCGAGCGTAGCGATCGTGATTTATCCGCGATCGATTGGTATGTCGTGCTCGCGCGCTTCAAGCTCGGCATTCTGCTAGAGGGGAGTTATGCGCGGTCGTGCGCGGGCAAGTCATCGGCGGAACTTGGTAGCAAGCATCATGCGTCGGCTGTGCGCCTGCTCGGGCAGGCCAAAGATCTGATTGTGCAACTGGCGTGACGCACGTCCCCCCGGTGGCGCATGGCGTATTCGATACGAACAGAATAGAAACACGGAGACAGACATGGGTATCCAGAACAAACGCGTGATCGTGACGGGCTCAGCGAGCGGTATCGGCGCGAGTGCCGTAAAGGCCCTGGTTGCTGCGGGCGCGAAAGTGGCGGCACTCGATCTGAACGACGACACGGGCCGCAAGATCGCCGCAGATGCATCCGCAAAGGGGCCGGGCGTCGCGCATTATTTCCGCTGCGACGTGAGCCAGCGCGCGCAAGTCGACGACGCTTTCAGCGCGGCGGTGGAGCGCATCGGCGGCCTCGATGCGCTCGTGAATATCGCCGGCGTTGAGCGTAAATCGCCGGCGGAATCGATCACCCAGGAAGATTGGGACCTGATGTTCGACGTCAACGCGCGCGGCACGCTCAACACCAATCAGGCCGCTTTCGCGCATCTGAAAGAACACGGCGGGCACATTATCAATTTCGCGTCGGCGGCGGGCGTGATGGGCGTGCCGGGGCTCGCGCATTATTCGGCGGCCAAGGCGGCGGTGCTCGGCTGGACTCGCACGGCGGCGAAGGAGTGGGGCAAGCACCGCATCACGGTCAATGCATTGGCTCCCGCCATGTGGACCCCGATGTACGAGAAGTTCCGCGCCCGGCTGGATGCCGAACAACTCGCCGCGCACGACGTTTTCATGGCGCAGCAGATTCCGCTGGGCGGGCGCCTTGGCGATCCCGACACAGCGATGGCGCCCGTGCTGCTCTTTCTCGTCAGCGACGGCGCGAACTTAATCACCGGACAGACGCTGGCGGTAGACGGCGGTCTGATGATTCCTTGAGCGCGGGCACGCGATGACTGAACGTCTGCAAGGCCAGGTCGCGCTGATCACCGGTGCCGCCAGTGGCATAGGCGCGGCGACGGCACGGCGCATGTCGGCGGAAGGCGCCACGGTGGTGCTGGCCGATATCGACGTCGACGCCGGTGCTTCTCTGGCGCACGAACTGGCGAATGCATCGTTCGTGCGCACCGACGTGAGCGTTGAAGCCCAGGTCGCTCAGGCGGTCGAGCATGCATTGCAACGGCATGGCCGGCTCGACTGTATGGTGAACAACGCGGGATTGGTGGGTGCGTTCGGCTCAATTCTCGAGACCGACGCCGCTGCCTGGCACGCCACCCTTGCTGTGCTGCTCGATAGCGTGTTTTACGGTATCAAGCACGCCGGTCGCGCGATGGTGCGGCGAAAGGGCGGCTGCATTCTGTCGGTGGCGAGTACTGCCGGTGTCATCGGCGGTCTCGGGCCGCATGCGTACACCGCAGCCAAACACGGTGTGATCGGACTCACGCGATCAGCGGCCTCGGAACTCGCACCTCACGGCGTGCGCGTCAACGCGGTGGCCCCGGGTACGACCGTCACCAACATGATCGTGCAGGGCCTCGGCAGTCTCGAAGCGGCGCTCGACGCAGCCGCTACGGCATCGCCGCTCGGTACGCCGCTGATGCCCGAGGAAATCGCCGCCGCGCTCGTCTACCTGGCAAGCGACGATGCGCGCCATGTCACCGCGCACACGCTGGTCGTCGATTCCGGCGTGACGGTGGCGGGCGCATCTGGCAGCGGGCAGTTTCATCAGCGCGCGCCGGGTTTCATGGGCCGCATGCCTCGCGCAGCAGATCGAACCGACTGAATAGATCGAACCAATGAAGCAGAGCGCGCCACGCATTGATGCGATGCGCGGACATTTCGACCATCGCGCCGCCGCCCGCATGACATTCGCGTAGCGACCGGCGTCCATACACGGACCCACAAAGCCATACCCCGCCATACAGGAGAAAGACCCATGCTGATCGACGTCCACGCCCATCTTTTCACCCCCGCGATGCTCAAGCGCCACGAGTTCTGGGGCCCCTTCATGAAGACTAAAGGCCTGACGGTGGGTCATTTTTCGCTCGGCACGACGCAACCGTCAAAAGCGCGCGATGACGACGAAGCCGAGGCCAACCTGCTCGCGCGCATGACGCACGACGCGCGCCGCAAGCTGATGACCGAGCGCGGTGTCGACAAGCTGGTGCTGTCCACGCCGTCGCATGCGTTCATGTACTGGGCCGGCGAATTCGGCGACGAATACGCGCGCATCTGCAACGACGAACTCTCCGCCTTCTGCGCAAAGGACTCGGAACATTTCGCGTTCTGGGCGCATGCGAACCTCGCCAATCCGGCCGAGGCTGCACGCGAAATCGAACGTGCGGTGACGCAACTCGGCGCCAGGGGCGTGTGCGTGGGCGGCGCCAATTTCAATGGACTGGAAGCGCATAGCGAAGAACTGTTCCCGGTGTGGGAGCAGCTTGAAAAGCTCGATGCGCCGATCATGGTGCACGGCTTCAACCAGTCGATCTACTGGGGCGAAAAGCATACCGACGACAGGTTCGAAACCACCTCGATCGTCGGCGACTGCGTCGACGAAACGTTGTTCTTCTGGAATCTGATCAACGGCGGGGCGCTCGATACGTTCCCCGGCTTGAAGACCTACATCACGCACGCGGGCGGCATGGCGATTTTCCAGCTTGGACGCCTGAACGATCTCAACCGCGTGATGGCGCCGGACTCGCGCAACAAGCGTCCGGTGATGGATTATCTGCCGAACTTCTACTTCGACCTCGATGTGCACGCAACTGGCTTGCGCCGCGGCGTGGTGGAGGTGGTCGGCGTGGATAACCTGGTATACGGCACGAACTTCGGCGGCGCGTACGAGCACGGCGACTTGACCGAAGGCCTCGGACTGTCGGAGACGGACCGCGAGAAGATCCGCAGCGGCAATGCCATCAAGCTGCTGAAGCTCGACGTCAGCGAGCAGGTCGCCGCCTGAAGCAGTAGCGCGCGCAAAAACATAGCACGCAAGGAAGTCTGCAACGCGAGCCGGTGCGATGCCTGGTGGCACCGTGCCGGCGAGACTCGATAAAAAGACGGAGACACGCATATGACGACAGGCAACTGGTGGGCGGCGGCGCTTCGCGAATCGGTGAACGGCGAGAAGCCGCTCGCCGTCGTGTGCAATGGTGAGGCGCTGGTGTTGTTTCGCAATGCGGCAGGCGAGCTGTGCGCGCTGGAGGATCGGTGTCCGCATCGGCGCGTGCCGCTTGCGCTCGGGACGGTCACGCCGAAGGGGCTGCAATGCGGTTATCACGGCTGGACCTTCAATGGCACGACCGGGATGTGCGCCACGATTCCGAATCTGCGTGAGGACGAGCGCGTGCCGTCGCGTTACGGCGCGCGTGCCTATCGGGTTGCCGAAAGCAACGGCTTCGTACACGTGTGGTTAGGCGAAGGCGGCCCCGACGACTCGCGGCTGCCAGGTGCAGACTATCAACCGCAAGGCACCGAGTTCAGCGGCGCGGCCGTGGTCAATATCGCCCACGACGAGTATCTCGCGGCGATGCTCGACGGTCCCGAATGCCTGCTCGAATTCGGCAGCGTGCGTATCACCGATTTCTTCCTCGGCGATCCACGGTTGGAAGCAGGGCGTCTCGTGGTCGATCGCGGCGCGGTATGGACGACGCGGATGCTGCCGCCAGCCTTCGTCATCGATCATCCGCTGATTGTACGCACGGCGGTGCCGCTCGAGGGCGGCACGATACGCGTCGAGTTGCTGGATGCGGACGAGGCGCCACTCGTGACTTTGTGCATCGCTTCCAGTGCCAATCGGCGCGGCACTACCAGCCTGTGCTGGCGCGGTTTCAGACACGACACGCGGGTGGCCGGCGCGCCGCTGCGCTGGCATCTCGCCCGGCGTCGCGCACGCGCGCCGTTCCAGATCCATCAAATGATCGACGGCGCCGTGCTGGCCGCGTTGCTGGTGGCGCCGTCGCGTGATCTGGCCGCGGCACGCGCCGCGCGGCGTGCGCCTTTAAGCGAGGCCGCCTGAGCTGTTTCCCATTTTCACAAGGAGCACCGCATCATGAATGCCGTCACCGAAACACTCGCCACCGACTCGGCCGATGCCGCGGCCGACTCGGCCGCCACACGGTCCAGATCCGCGCGCCGCGACTGGACCCCGCTCAACTACGATCTGCACGACGCCTGGTTCCCGGTCTCGCATAGCCGCGATGTGACGGAGAAACCGATTCGCCGCATCGTCCATTCGCAGCCGTATTTTCTGTGGCGGGACCACGCGGGTAAGCCTTTCGCCGCCGAGTTCCGCCCCGAGCAACTGGACCAGCGCCGTGCGCAGGCCAGCGCGTTCACTGGCGGCTCGGGTTTCTATCCGGCGGTGGAGTGCTATGGCTATATCTGGGCGTGGTACGGCAATCCGGATAACGCCGACGAGCAATTGCTGCCGCACATTCCGTTTTTGCCGCTCGACGGCAGTTTGCCCGGCTATACGCAACGCACGGTGCGCTTCGACTCGACCTCGGCGCTCTCGATCGAGAATCTGATCGATCTCACGCATGCCGATTTTCTGCACGCCAATACGATCGGCGACGGCGCGTCCGAGTCCGACATCGTTGAAACGGAATGGACTTCGGAGACAGTTACGCGCACCCGGATCGTCACGCAGAAGTCGGTGGCGCCGATCATGCGCTGGGTAGGCGGCGTGCGCGCGAAGTACCAAGATTTTCGTGCGGTGCTGCACGTGCATTTGCGCAGCAACGTATGCATTTCCTATCCGCGTTTCAGGCCCGGCTACGACGTGCCGAACCTGCAGCCGTTCGTGCCGGTGGGCCGCCATCGCTCGCGCTGCGACGTCACCTTCAATACGACGGCCGCGCCGATTCCGTTGCGCTATGTGATGCCGCGAATCGCGTTCGTGATCCAGCCGCAGGACAATTCGGTGATCCGGCCGCAGAACGAACGCTATTTCGAACCGGACGACCGCCTCGATCTGCATTCGCGTTTCGATGCGCCGGGTACGCGCTATCGCTTTCTGATGGATCAACTGGTGCAACGGCAGGCGCGCGGTGACTGCTCGTACGGATCGGACGCCGAACCAGGACGTGACATCCGCGCGCTGCTCGGGATGGTGGATTGACAGCCCGCGAGAGCGGGCGTTGGAGAGAAGGACGGGCGTGCATAACGCCCGTGCACTTCGCTAACGCGCGCGGATAAACTCGCGGCAGAGTTCGAAGAATGGATGCGTACAGTTCGCAAAGGCCTGCACCACATCGAAATGGTCGCAGTCGTCGATGCGGTAATGCGGCATGAAACGCTGCGCATTGCCGAATGTTGTTTCGTAAGCGCGAGCCTGCTGATGAAACGCTGCCGTCTCGGCGCCACCCACCGCGAGCAGCTGCGGCGCGTCGGTCGCGGGAGGATGCCGCAACGCACTCGCGGCGCGCGCCTGCTCATGGTCGAGCTGCAAACCTTCGTTGATCGAGGTGCCGCACAGCGGCTCCAGGTCGAATAGTGCCGAGATCAGGATCGCGCCGCTGAGCATCTGTTTCGGCAAATCGTCGCCGAGCGCATCCCAGTGCGTCGCCATCATCCGCGCGGCGAGGTGACCGCCCGCCGAATGGCCGCTAACGAACCAGCGCTTGCGCGAGCACCCGAGTTCGCCGGCGTGACGCCACAGCCATGCCAGCGCCCGCTGCGATTGCGCGACGATCCCTTCGACCGAAACCGCCGGACACAGCGTGTAATTCACGAGCACGACCGACACGCCCGCGGCCGCGAACGGTTCGGCCACGAAGCTGTACACCGACTTGTCGCCGCGTTGCCAGAAGCCGCCGTGAAAGAAGATCAGCAGCGGTGCATCGGCGGACGCGGCGGGAAAGTAGTCCAGACGATCCCGTTCGCTCGGGCCGTACGCCACATCCAGTTGCGCGCCCGGCAAGTGCCTGAATGTGGCTGAACGTGCCAGCCATTCCTGCAGGAGGCTGGACTCGAAATCGGGGCGCAGCAGGCGCATGTTGTATTGCGCTTCGAGTTCGGCGGACAGCGGAGTCGTGGTGGACAGAGTCATGGCGTGATCACAACGAAGCGAACCCGAGTGCCTGACGGAAGCGATTCTTCACAAAGACACCATCGCGTGAGGGCAACGCGCGCGGTAACTCGTCCGCTTTGACATGCACCTGCGCGAAGTTCAGTCCTGCGCGTGCGTTGATCCGGGCGGCTAACGCCTCGACACCGTCGAGGGAGTAAATTTCGGCAGCCTGTTCGATGCCGCATGCCCGCGCCACCTGCGCGAGCCGGGTCCCAAGACTGCTATGGCTGCGCTGCATGCCGGTTTCGCCGAAGTGGCCGTTGTCCAGCACGACCACGCTCAGATTAGGCAGCTGTTGTGCGCCGGCGGTTGCGAGGCTGCCGATGCCCATCAACTGTTCGCCGTCACCGGTAATCGCCAGCACGGGGCGATCGCGTTGCGCGAGCGCGAGGCCGAGCGCGACGGAGGTCGAGCCGCCCATTGCGCCCCAGAGATAGAAGTAGCGGTCCGAGTCGCCTGAGGCGAATACGTCGTAGGTCGGCGAACCGAGGCCCGTCACCACCAGCGCGTTCGGGCAAAGCGCGAGCAGACGCGCGACGAATTCGCGACGATCGATCGACGCGGAAGAAGCGATGGAAGAGGCGGTGTTCATTTTCGTTCCCACTTTTTGCGTCCAATGAGGCGCTGCGACAGCAGCACGGCAATCTGCTGACCGCCTTCGAAGGCGGCGTCGAGGCCGGCGGACACCATGTCTTCGACTTCGTCAGGCGTCGAGGCGCGCCATACGGTGATCCCCATCAATTCGAGCGCTGCCTGGGTCGCCTGGCCCATCGGGCATTGCCAGGGGTTGAACTCGGCATACTCGCCACGCATCGTCACCAAGGTGAGAAACGGGAAGCGACAGCTTTGCAACAACGAGAACATGTTCACGCAATTGCCCACGCCGCTGCTTTGCATCAGCAGTACCGCGCGCTGGCCGCCGAGCCATGCGCCGCTCGTGAGCGCGACGCCTTCCTCTTCGGTGGTGAGCACGATGTCGCGCATCTGCGGGTCCTGCTGGACGCGGCGGATCACGTGCGCGTGGCCGGCATCCGGCACGTAGGCGACCTGGCGTACGCCGCCGCCCTTCAGAATGGAGAAAATGTTCTCCTGCCAGTTCGATACTGGCGACTCGGTTGTGCTCATGTCTCCTCGTGAATCCGTGAATGTGTAGCGCTATGCTAGGGCGAGAGACGGACGCAGCGCCAATAACAAAGGTTGCTGGTGATATCAGCTTTTGGCATGGACGTGCGCAGCGCCTTGCGCCCTCAACGCATCACGAACGGATTGGCGCTGCCCGCTCCCGTGTTGACCCACACACTCTTGGTTTGCAGGTACGCGTGGATCGCCTGGGCGCCGTTTTCGCGGCCCAGACCTGAATCCTTATAGCCGCCGAATGGCGACATGAAACTGACCGCACGATAGGCATTGAGCCAGACGGTGCCGGCCTGGAGCCGCTCCGACACGCGAAACGCGCGAGCTATGTCCGATGTCCAGACCCCCGAACCGAGTCCGAAGCGCACGTCGTTGGCAATGCGCAGCGCGTCGTCTTCGTCCCTGAAGCGAATGATCGACAACACCGGGCCGAACACCTCTTCCTGGGCGATGCGCATGCTGTTGTCGACGTCGCCGAAAATAGTCGGTTCGACGAACCAGCCGCGTCCGCATTCCGGCCGTGTCCCTGCGCTGCCGCCAAGCAGGAGCGTGGCGCCCTCGCTCTGTGCGGCATCGATGTAGTGCAGCACCTTGTCGTATTGGGGACGCGTGGTAATCGGGCCGACCTGTGTATCCACCGACATCGGATCACCCATCCGCGCCGTGCGTGCGAGCGCTAGCAATCGCTCGACGAACGCGTCATAGATCGACTCCTGCAGCAGCAGCCGTGAACCGGCAATACAGGTCTGTCCAGTCGCGGCAAAGATGCCGGCGACCGCGCCGTTGACGGCGTCGTCGAGATTCGCATCGGCGAACACGATGTTCGGCGATTTGCCGCCCAGCTCCAGACTCACGTGCTTGAACTGGCGCGCGGCGGCTTCGTTGATCGCGCGTCCGGTGCTGTCCGCGCCGGTGAAGGTGATTTTGCGCACCAGAGGATGTTCGACGAGCGCCGTCCCCACATCGCGACCGAATCCGGTCACGACGTTGACCACACCCGGCGGAAAACCGGCCTCCTCAATCAGCCTGACGAATTCCAGCGTGGACGCCGAAGTGAATTCCGACGGCTTGATCACGACGGTGCAACCTGCAGCGAGCGCCGGCGCGATCTTCCACGCGGTGAGCAGCAACGGCGAATTCCAGGGCGTAATTGCCGCGACCACGCCGAGCGGCTCATGGCGCGTGAAATTGAAGAAGCCCTTTTTTTCGAGCGGAATCACGCTGCCTTCGATCTTGTCCGCGAGACCGCCGAAGTAATAGAACCACTGCGGAATATAGTTCAGCTGCCCGGCCATTTCGGCAAACAGCTTGCCGTTGTCGCGCACTTCGGTGGCAGCAAGCTTTTGCGCGTCGCGTGCGATCAGGTCGCCCAGCCGTCGCAACAGCGCGCCGCGTTGCGTTGCGGTCAACTGCGGCCATGCGCCGCTCGTGAAGGCGCGGTGCGCAGCCTGAACTGCCAGATCGGCGTCGGCGGGGGAGCCTTCGGCAATTTCCGCCCAGGCGTCGCCGGTGTACGGGTTGTGCGATTCGAACCAGCGTTGGCTTTGCGGCGGCGTATCCTTGCCGTCGATGTAATGCACATAGCGTTGCATGTTAATTCCTGTTTCAAAGGAGGGCGCGGCGGCGAGCCCGCTCAAGCGGCTTCGTCGATCACCGGATTGCTCAGCGTGCCGATGCCTTCGATCGTGATGTCGCAGACGTCGCCGCCGTTAAGCGGCCCGACGCCGGATGGCGTGCCGGTGAGGATCACATCGCCGGGCAGCAGGGTGACCGCCTGACTCAGATAAGACACGATGAAGGGCACGGAGAAGAGCAGGTCCGACGTGTTGCCGTCCTGGCGCTGGGTGCCGTTGACGCTCGACTGCACGCGCAAATTGCCGGCATCGAGTCCCGTGGCGATGACGGGTCCGAGCGGGCAAAAGGTATCGAAGGCCTTGCCGACCAGCAAACACCCGTAGCTCATTTCGCGGTTCTGGATCACACGCTCGCTCACATCGTTCGCGCAGGTGTAGCCGAAAACGTAGTCGAGCGCATGGGCGATATCGATACGACGGCCCTTTCTGCCGAACACGATGGCAAGCTCCGCCTCGTGATGGACCACCTGGGCCTCGCGCGGCCGGACGATGGCCTCATCTGGGCCGATGGCCGCTGTCGTCGGCATCATGAAGAACTGCGGAATCTCAGGCGTCTTCGCGCCAGCCTCGGCGATATGACCGACGTAGTTCATGCCAACCGCGAAAAGTCTCGGCGCGAGCAGCGGGCAGAGAAGTTTCGCGTCAGCCAACGCATCTGTCTGACCGACCGGTATGATGCCGTCGAAGGGCGAGCCGCCCAGCCGCTCCAGATGCTCGCCTTCGAGCACACCATAGTGAACGGCGTCATGCAATTGATAGCGGGCGATTTTCATGGGATGTCCTGGGGTGTTCTACAGCTTGCCGAACTCGAGGAAGGCGTCATACGGATCGCGACCGCTGCGGATGGCCGTGCGCATGCGTGAATCCGTGCTCATTGTCTTGACCGTTTCGGTAATGACGAACTCCGCATGTTCGCGCTCGATCAGGAGCGTGCCGTCGCGATCGCCTAGCAGGTAGTCGCCAGCCGACACGGTGACGCCGCCGATGACCACCGGCACATCGGTGGCTTCCAGGCGCCAGCTGCCGACAATGTCGATCGGGCTGGTATAGCGGGCGAAAACAGGAAAACCGATGGCTTCGATTTCGTCCGCATCGCGTGAACCGCCATCGATGTAATACCCGCGGATGCCACGCTGCTTGAGGGCCTCGGCGGCGAGATCGCCCATCGCCGAGCGCGCATGGTCATGCGGCTGGCACACCACGACGTGGTCGCGCGGCGCGCCCGATAGAACCCTGGAAATGAAGAGCTCCAGCGATTCGCTGACCGAGATAGTCGGGTCGGCGCGTCCGGTGACGGTAAACACCGGTCCGGCGAGTTTCATTGTGGGTGCAAGGCCTTTGATGTCGCGCGGCAATTCGTGGACGGGCAAGCCGTGGATGCGTAGGACATCGAAAAGACCCGGGGTGTTGCAGGTGGCCAGTTGATCGGCGAGTGAGGTCATTGGAGTTCTCTTTGCCAAAGGGCGGATAACGCAGATGAGCGCGTGCGGTGTCTTTTCTCCTGGCGGCGCATCCGCGGCTAAGGGATTCTAGGAGCCGCATCGGCGGGATGTCGAATCACAAAAGTTGATGCTTCGATCAGTCCGGGGTATGGCTAGGCTCGATCCAACGGGCGCCTTCCCATTCGCCGCTGCAAGCGATATCCCTCACGCAGTTCTGCAGCACGGTGGTGGCGCATCTAACCGCTGTGGAGGACCGTCTCGTCGTCGGGATTGCCAGATAAATTCGCCTTAAAAAGGCTTCGCCGTCGATCCGTGCAGCGCTGAACACGCCGCGCTCGATCTCCTGCTGAACGGCAACACGAGGCATCACCGTCGCGCCGTATCCCTGCGCAACTAGCGCTTTCTGCACGCTCAAAGCATTGGTCTCGGCAGCAAAGGTGATGTCGACTCCGGCTACCGCGCAGGCATGTTCGACCAGGCTTCGCAGCCGGTGCGGTGCGCTTGGCAGAACCAGCGGCGCTTCTCCAAGTGCCGCGACGGAAACCGGATAGTCGTCGCTCAGGCCAATCGAAGCCAGGCCAACAAGGCTCAGCGACTCTTCGACCAACGGCCTGGCATCCAGCGCCGGCGAAGCCGCGGGGTCGTACAGCAGTGCGGCGTCGATCTCGCCACTTTCGAGCCAGCGCAGCAAATGATCGGTATAGCCTACCGAGAGCGACACCCGTATCTGTGGAAACGCCCGCTGCAAGGCGCCGACCAGCGGTGCGGTCAGCAACTCGCAGCTACTGGGAAGCAGACCTAAACTTACCGTGCCCGACACGAGTCCCGGCGTCGGCCGGATCTCCTGCTGCGCTGATTCCAACTCACGCAAGGCTCGCCGCGCGCGATCGAGCAGGATATGGCCGGCTTCGGTCAACTGCATGCCGCGGCGATCGCGCTCGAATAACGGTGCGCCTACGTCGTCCTCGAGCAACTTCAATTGCCGCGACACCGCGGGTTGCACGATATGCAGCAACTCGGCGGCGCGCGTCGCACTGCCCGTGTCGGCGATCGCAAGGAAAGTGCGGATCTGGCGAATGTCCATAGCAAGTCCGGTAGTTCAAACATACGCTGCATGCAATCGACCGCCACGCATGTCAGTGCGTGATACGGCGATCAGTTTTTGTCATTCGACAGCGAATTGCACGCAATTCTAAGATGACTCCCTGCCAACACACCATCGCGTTCAGCCGAGCGTTTACGCGAATGCTGCGCATATCGGAGACAAGCCACATGACAGTGAAGCCCAACCTCATCGGCGGGGAATGGTGCGAAGGATCGAGCTCGATCGAGAGCATCAATCCGTCGGATAGACGTGAAAGCATCGGGCACTACGCGCTCGCGGACGCGACGCAGATGCGCGAAGCAGTCGCGGCGGCGCGCGCGGCGCAACCCGCGTGGAGCGCCACGACGAGCCAGGCGCGCAGCGACCTTCTGCTGAAGACGTCGATCGAACTCGCGGCCCGCAAGGAGGAAATCGGCGAACTGGTCTCGCGTGAAGCAGGCAAGACGCGCGCGGAAGGCATTGGCGAAGTAGTGCGAGCCAGTCAGATCTTTCAGTTCTTTGCCGGAGAAGCCGTGCGTTATGGCGGCGAGAACCTGCCGTCGGTGCGTCCCAACATCAACGTCCAGATCAGCCGCGAACCGGTGGGTGTCGTCGCATTGATTACGCCATGGAATTTTCCCATTGCGATTGCCGCGTGGAAACTCGCACCGGCGCTCGCGTTCGGCAACACTGCTGTGCTCAAGCCCTCGGAAGAAACGCCCGGCGTCGCGTGGGAGCTGTTTCGCGTGCTGGAGCGCAATGGCTTGCCGGCCGGCGTCGCGAATCTGATCAATGGACGCGGTGCGGATGCCGGTGAGGCGCTTGTTGAAGGTATCGACGCGCTGAGTTTCACCGGCAGCGTGCGCACCGGACGGCGTCTCGCGCAAAGCGCGATCGCCAACATGGTGCGGGTCCAGCTGGAAATGGGCGGCAAGAATCCGCTCGTCGTTCTCGACGACGCGGACCTGGGTGTCGCTGTGGAATGTGCACTGAACGGCTCGTTCTTTTCGGCGGGACAACGTTGCACCGCATCGAGCCGTCTGATCGTGACCGATGCGATCCACGACCGTTTCGTCGACGCATTGCGCATCCGCATGCGCTCGTTGACGATCGGCCACGCGCTGACAGCCGGCACGGACATCGGCCCGCTCATCAATCAGCGCCAGCTGGACATGGTGCAAGGCTATATCCAGACCGGACGTGATGAAGGCGCGGTGCTGGTCGAAGGCGGCCAGTTGTTGCAGCCCGGTACGCCCGGCTTCTTCATGCAGCCCGCGCTGATGACCGCCACGTCGAACAGCATGCGCATCAACCGGGAGGAAGTGTTCGGCCCGTTCGCGACGGTCATCCGCGCGTCCGGCTACGACGAAGCACTGGCGCTCGCCAACGACACCGAATACGGCCTCTCGGCGGGCATCTGCACGACCTCGCACAAGTACGCGAGCCACTTCCGCCAGCACGTCAGAAGCGGTCTCGCGATGATCAACCTGCCGACTGCAGGCCTCGACTATCACGTGCCGTTCGGCGGCATTAGGGCGTCGAGCTACGGTCAGCGTGAGCAGGGTACTTACGCGGTGGATTTCTACACGAACAGCAAAACGGCCTACGTCGGTTACTGAACCGGCCGGCCCTCTCTGATAACGCTGGACGACAACAGGACCTGAGTGATGGAAAAGATCGGATTTATCGGCCTCGGCCGCATGGGCAAGCCAATGGCGGCCAATCTGCGCAAGAAGGGCTTTGATCTGGTCGTGATGGATTTGAACCGCGCGGCCGTCGCGGAACTGGTGGAACTGGGTGCGCGTGCCGGCGAAAGCGTTGCGCAGATCGCGCGCGATTGTTCGATTGTCGTGACGATGCTGCCGAGTTCGGTGGAAGTGGAGCAGGTTGCGCTGGGCGCTGATGGCATCTTCGCCAACGCCGCGCGCGGCAGTGTGCTGCTCGATATGAGCACGATCGATCCGCTCGCCACTGACCGGCTGGAAGCGCGAGCGCGCGAACATGGTCTCTCGGTAGTGGACGCACCGGTTGGCCGTCTCGCCGAGCATGCGGACCGTGGGGAATCGCTCTTCATGGTAGGAGCGAGCGATGCGGATTTCGCCCGCGTCAAACCCTTGCTCGACGCGATGGGCACCACCGTCTATCACTGCGGGGCCGTCGGCACCGGTGGCCGCACCAAGCTGGTCAACAACTATGTCGCCGTCACGCTGTGTCAGGTGAATGCGGAGGCGCTTGCGCTGTCGCAGCGCTTCGGCCTCGACATCACGAAGACCCTGCAGGTGCTCTATGGCACCTCGGCGAGCAATGGCCAACTGCGGATGAACTTCCCGAACAAGGTGCTCGCGGGCGATACCACGCCGGGCTTCACGATCGATCTTGCGCACAAGGACATGGCGCTGGTACTCGGCGCCGCACACGCAGCGAAGGTGCCGATGCCGGTGGCGGCCGCCGTGTTCGAGTCGTTCAGTCTCGCACGGGCCAGCGAGTATGGCCGCATCGACTTTTCCGGCATTGCCGACGCGATCTGCGATCTGGCGAAGATCGACAGGGCACGCGTGCCGAAGGGCTGGACCGCTTCCTGAACATAAAGACATCGCTGGCAGACTCATGACGAAGACCGGGCGCGACCAGGTATGAACGTGCCCGCGTCGCACCCGTAGGGGATTATCCGGATCAAAAACTCAAAATATGTACACAGATAGCAAAAGTGTTTATATTAACAACTTAACCCCACGAAGGGTAAGTCAAGGAGACAAGCATGTTGACGCAGACCAGTCCCACACTGGCCGACGGCACCAAGGTCGCTGATCTGGTGAACGTCGAAACGCGAGAGGTGCAGATGCGCGCTCTCTCGGACCCCGAACTATACGAACTGGAGATGGAGCGGATTTTCGGCAAGACGTGGCTGCTGCTTGGCCACGAAAGCGAAATTCCGAACTCCGGCGACTTCATGGTCCGTGACATGGGGTCGGACTCGGTGCTGGTCACGCGCGACAAGAGCGGCGAGATCCACGTCATGCTGAACGTGTGCTCGCACCGTGGCATGCGGGTTTCCACGCTGGACGCCGGTAACACGCAAATCCACACCTGCATTTATCACGGCTGGGCGTTTCGTCCAAACGGCCAGTTCCTCGGCGCGCCGGTCGAGAAGGAATGCATGCACGGCAAGATTCGCAGCAAAGACGAGCTATCGCTGAAAAAGGCGCGGATGACGCTGTACGGTGGCCTGATCTTTGCGACCTGGAATCTGGACGGCCCGTCGTTCGAGGAATTCCTTGGCGATGCGAAGTGGTATTACGACATGCTGTTCAAACGCAGCGACAGGGGCATCGAAGTGCTCGGGCCGCCGCAGCGCTTCATCGTGCGCGCCAACTGGAAGACGGCCGGCGAACAGTCATCGGGCGACGGCTATCACACGCTGACCTTGCACCGCTGGCTCGGTGAAGTAGGTGCGTATTCGAAGAAAGACGAAAAGGGCGGCGATCTGAGCCCGGAAATGTACGGCGTTGAAATCAGCTCGCCGCACGGGCACGCGCTGCGCTGCATCGACCTCGGCCGCAAGATTCGCCGTCTGACCGGACTCGACCCGGATCAGCTGACGGTCGAACAGAAGCTCGAGGTGCTGCCGCCCGCGGGCATGACAAAGGAAATGGTCAGCCAGCTCAAGCGCAATCTGAACGAAGGCCAATTGCAGGTGCAGACCTCGATGCCGCCGCAAGTGGGCGGCATGTTCCCTAACGTGCTGTTCGGCTTCCTCTATATTCCCCAGGCCGATGGCTCGGTGATCGGCTCGATCACGCTACACGCCTATATTCCGCGCGGACCGGACAAGCTCGAGTTCGTCAACTGGGTCTTCGCGGAAAAGGACTGTCCGCCCGAGGTGCGCGAGCAGATGCTCAAGCAGACCATCCAGTTGTTCGGCACGTCGGGCATGGTCGAGCAGGACGACTCCGACACATGGCCGCATATGACGCTCGCCGCTAAGGGCGCGCAGGGCAAAAAGCAGACGCTCAAGTATCAGGCGATCTACGAAACCGGCGCACCGGCAGGCTGGCCAGGTCCGGGCATTGTCAACGAAGGCTTCACGAAGGACGACACGCAATGGCACTGGTGGCTGCACTGGCGCGAACTGATGACCTCGGAAAGTTGAGCGCCGCGCGCCAATCAAAGCCACTCAAGGAGACAGTGTGATGAGCGAAGTAAAAGAAGCCGTGCAACAGGCCGCGACGCCGCAACGTGCTCGTGTGCCGCTTGGTTCAGCGGTATATAACGCGGTGGTCGAGTTCCTGTACGACGAGGCGGTGCTGCTCGACGAGATTCGCCTGGAAGAATGGGGCGCGACGCTCGCCACCGATCTCGTCTACGCGGCGCCGCTGCGGCAAACACGGCCGTATGCGCAGCATGAGTCGTCGGTCATCCGCACGATGCAGCATTATCACGACAATTATCGCTCGATCATGGGCCGGATCATGCGCCTCACGGGTACCAAAAGCGCGTGGGCGGAAGACCCGCCGTCGCGTACGCACCGGCTCGTGACTAACGTGCTGGTGTACGAAGGCGATACGGCCGGCGAATACGTGGTGCGCAGCAATCTGCTGGTGACGCGCAGCCGTTTCAACTTTGACGATCTGGATCTGATCAGCGGCGAGCGCCATGACGTGCTGCGCCGCAGCGGCGACACGTTCAAGCTGGCGCGCCGCGAGATCATTCTCGATCAGGCGGTACTCGGCACGCCGAATCTGGCGATCTTTCTCTAGGCGTTACCGTTTCTCGAGGCTTCGCGAGCCAAGGAAGTTGCCCCCTGTTTCTGGGGGCTTTTTTTATGGCGGGCGATGCCTGGTGGCTTATTCGGCGAAGGCCAGCCATGCCAGATCGTCGGCGCACAGGGCAGCGGGGCGCGTGGCAAAGTCCAGGGTCGATCCCACGATGCGAATCGCCTGTTCGGCTCGCACGGGCTGTTGGGCAAAGCAGTTGCCGTTAGGACGTGCGTGTACTTGTTCGTCGAGATTCATACCACGTCCTTTGGCGATGCCGGTCGCACGCCTGAGAATCAGCGCCGCTTCGGCCTCTTCGCCCGGCAGCGTAGTGAGCGCCCAGCGCGCCATGCCGTGATACAGATCGATGCCCGCATACGGCGGCGGTCCCTGAATCACCGTGCCCACAACCTTCCATTCCAGCAAGGGAATGCCGTCGCGTGCGAGCGCCGGGTGCGTGCGATCATCTACGCGCGTCGGCACTTCGACGTCGTATTGACGCCGCAATGTACCGCGCGCTGCCGCGGCGATCGCCAGTCCAGAGAGTTCGAATAGATGAGTGCATTGCTCGCTGGCATCCGCCACGCGTGTGACTTCATGGGCTGTTTGCGTCAATGTCATGCCGACCAGCGCCTGCAATTGCCCGGCGGCTTGCGCACACAGCGTATAGGGCCGGCGGGGTGACGCGGCGTCAATGCGCGTCGCTTGTCCATGCGCGCTGGCGACTTCGACCCGAAAGTGGTGGAAGTCGTCTTCGAGTGCCGCGCGCGTCACGCGCTGCGATGTGCCGATGTGGCTGCTGATGACGATGCGGCGCCTGAACATGAAAGAACCCTCGAAAACAGCGTAAAAACAGTAGCGATGCCCGATTGTGGGCTGCAAAATGCTGACACCTTTATTCTTAAAGTGTACGATATCGCAAATTATGTTCAATAAACAAGAGGCGTCGGCATGGCATTGCTTAAGGAGAGGGTCGGTTTCGTCACGGGCGCCGGCGGCGGCATCGGCCGCGGCGTTGCGCGAGCATTCGCGCGAGAAGGCGCGGCCGTGGTGATTGCCGAGATCGACGAGCAAACCGGCTTGCAGGTCGAGCGCGAAATCAAGGAGATCGGCGGCCGTGCGCTGTTCGTCAAGACCGACGTGACGAGCAAGGCTTCGATAGAGGCAGCCGTGCAGAGCACGGTGGCGCACTTCGGCAGCATCGACATTCTGGTGAACAACGCCTTCATTCCCACGCCCAACGTACTGTTCGAAGACAAGACGGACGAGATGTTGCAGCAAACCCTGACGTCGTCGCTGTGGGCCACCTGGTGGGCCATGCGTGCGGTAATGCCGCATATGCGCGAGCGCCGCTGGGGCCGCATCGTCAACTTCTATTCGATCGACACCGAGACCGGCGCGTGGCTGCATGCCGATTACAATACCGCCAAGTCGGGCATCGTCGGTTTGACGCGTAGCGCGGCCTCGGAATGGGGGCGCTTCAATATCACGGTGAACGCAATTGCGCCGACGGCAATGGGCGCGACGTTCTTCAAGCTGGCGGAAGAAAACCCGGGTTTTGCCGAACGTTCTGCCGCAGCGCGTCCGCTCGGCCGCTGCGGTGATCCGGAAGAAGATATTGGGCCGGCTGCGGTGTTCCTGTCTTCGGAGATGTCGCGCTTCATCACCGGTGAGACGCTGCATGTGGATGGCGGTCTGCATCTGCCGGGCTACAACTCGCGGCCGGCCAATGTGCCTGTGCGCGAGTACTGAGTAATGGTCCGGGCACGCGGCTGAGTACGAAAGCGGGTCGTATATAAAGCAACAGGGGCCCCGCGGGCCCCTTTACTGCTAGTCACTGAAGAAACTGAACACGGTCAGCGTTTGGCCACCTTGATGCCGGTCGCCTCGATATCCCAGGTGGACGCCGTCTTACCCTCATCGCGCAGCTGATACTTCAGAATGCGGCCTTGCGGGTTCTTGGGCAGCGTCTCACGAAACTCGATGTAGCGTGGCAGGGCGTAATATGGAACGGCGTCGGTAGCCCAGTGGAACAGGGCCTCGGCGGTGAGCGCGGCACCCGGGTTCAGAATGGCGGTGACTTTGACGTCGTCTTCGCCTTTGTCCGATGGCACGGCATGGACCGCGACCTCGGCGATATCGGGGTGGCGTGCAAAGGCCGATTCCATCTCGAAGCTGGAAATATTTTCGCCACGGCGGCGCAAATAGTCTTTTTTGCGGTCTACGAAATAGAAAAATCCATCGTCGTCGAACTTGCCTATATCTCCGGTATGGAACCACATGTTGCGCATCAGCTTCAGCGTCTCCTCGGGACGGCGCCAGTAGCCCATGAACATGATGTCCGGTCGCAGCGGACGGCAGACTATTTCGCCCGGCGTATTGGCCGGCAGTTCGCGGTCGAGATCGTCGACGATCCGCACGTCGAAGTCGGCAATGCGCTTGCCGGACGAACCAGGCGCCGCGTATTCCCCGCCCGGCAGCGAGGTGATCACGCATGCTTCCGTGAGGCCGTAGCCGTTGCCGCCGACCTGTCTGGCACCGAAGCGCTCGCGCCAGACCTTCTTGTTTTCTTCTGTGAACGGATTGCCACGCACCGTATGAATCTGGCCGAAACAGCGCTTTGCCGCCTCATTGTCCGGCGCATTGGCGAGGAGGCCGCCCATGCCACCGAGAATCGACGCGATGGTGGCGCCGCTGCGCTCGACTTCGGGCCAGAAATTGGACACCGAGAAACGCGGAATGATCGCCACGCGCGCGCCCACCAGAATATTCGACAGGATGCCCACCGCCAGCGCGTTCATGTGAAACAGCGGCAGTGGCGTGATCGTCACGTCGTTGGGGCTTGCTGGGCCGGCGCGCAATTGCAGGCGCGCCAGGTTGCACATGAAGTTGTAGCTGATCATGCAGCCCTTGGACGGGCCGGTGGTGCCGGATGTATAGATCAGGCTGGCGAGGTCCCGCGGCTCCGGCTTGCGCTCGAAGGGCGTGTCGTCATGACCGCGATGGGCGTCAAGCGGCGCGAGCGGCAAGGGACCGCAACGGGCGGCGGTGACGGCGGTCGCGCCCGTATCGGCGCTGCGATACAGAACCTGCTTCACTTCGGACAGTTGCGCCGCCACCGCGCCGATCCGATCGAGATAGTCGGCTTCGCAGATCACAAGCGGCGAGCCGGCGTCGGCGATCTGATGGCGCAGGAATTCACCGCGCAATGCCGTATTGATCGGCACGCTGACGGCGCAGAGTTTGTTGACCGCGAGCCACGAGATCACGGCGTCGACGTTGTTGTCGAGCATCGTGACCACGGTTTGCCCGGCCTGAACGCCGAGCGACGCCAGCGAATGGGCGAGGCGCGTGGAAAGACGGTCGACGTCCGCATAGGTATAGAGCGCACCCGAAAAGTCGAGCAGAACCCGGTCCGGATGCGCCACGACGGCGCGCTCGAGTGCGGCGATAACGGTGTCCTGTTCACCGAGCGACCAAGTCTCTGCTCTTCCCATACCAGCCATATCAACCTCTCAGAAAATGAACTGGGCGTGAACCGGGCGACTTGCCCACAAATTCTAACCCGAGAATTGAATTCTAGTGTTTGTATTCCAATCCTGATCTGCGGGGAAACCCGCACACTTTTATAAAAACTGATCAACTTATGGCTAAACAGACTACTCCATCGAAAGCCGGTACCTCGAAGATTGCTGTCAAACAACCGGCGAAGAAACGCGCCGTCGCCGAGAAAAGCGGCAAGAGCGCGGCGCAGTCAGTGGCGCCAGCGCCAACGGCACGCAAGAGCCTCGCGCCAGCCGTGCCAGCCGCGCCCGCGGTGGCCGCGGCTGCGGCCGCACCTGCCGCGGCGCCGCGCCGTCGGCGCAGCAATCGCCGCTCCGAGCAGACCATCGACAACATCTTTGCCGCGACGGAAAAGGTTGTGCTGGAGTCGGGTGCAGACCGTATTTCCATTCTTGAAGTGTGCGAAACGGCGAGCGTGTCGCGGGGCACGTTCTACCGCTATTTCGCCTCGCAGGACGAACTGCTCGAAGCGTTTTCGCGCCACAAGAGGGAGAACTTCCACAAATCGCTGGCTGAACTACTGGTGCGCTATCAGGACCCGGACGAGCGCTTCGACGTGGTCATCAACTACCTGCAGGACTACCTTGACGCGGGCAATTCCCGGCGCATGTTGCTGGTTGCACCGGAGTTCGCGTTGCGCTTTTTCAAACGCATCTTTCACGACGCCGTGGTGCGCTTTCAGGATTTGCTGTCACCCGTGTTCGACGCATGGGACGAACGTCTGGGCGTCAAACTCGATCGCGAACTGATCTGCGATCTGCTGATCCGTTTCGTCATGAGCGAACACCTCGTGTCGAGCGAGTCTGAGCGAGGCGCGATGCAACGCCGTATCGGCCGTCTCATCGATTCGATCCGCTTCGGCGGGGTTACGCGGGCGCGCCGCTGAACCTATGACGTTCACGCACACCGTGGCTCCTGGCGACCGTCCTGCCACCGGCTTTCGCGCCGGGGCCGGCGCGTCGCCATGCAGGAATGCCGGCGGCAGCAGAGACGGAAAGCAGACCCGGAAAGCAGACCCGGAAAGCAGACCCGGAAAGCAGACCCGGAAAGCAGACCCGAGGCAAGCGGGAGGAACCCGCGTAAACGTTAATTTGAACACAATTGCATTAAGTGACTAATATTGGCATGATGTCGAACAGTCTGATCTGCTTCGCGCATCTGGCTTTCGTGCGTCCGGATGTCGGTGAACCGCAGACAGGTCTATCCCACATCTGCGCCGTCGAGCGCCAGGAGACATCATGCTCATCGACCTTCATGCCCACGCTCCGCATCCGGGCTACTACAACCAACACCCCCACTGGGGCCCGTTCTTCGAACAGCACGAGGATGGTGACGTCAAGCTGCGGGTGGGCGACTGGATCCTGACGTTGGGTTCACCCGAGCGTAAGGCAGCCGTACGGTCCGGCAAAGGGCTGAAGCTCGACGAGTACTTCGCACGCTGGGCCAATCCGAACGTTCGTCTGGCCGGTATGGACGCCGCCGGCCAGAATGCCCAGGTGGTGTCGGTGCCGTCGCACTGCTACATGTACTGGGCGGAAGCGGACTTCTCGGTGCGCTACGCGAAAAAGGTCAACGACACGCTCGCCGAATACTGTTCCGCCGCGCCCGATCGTTTGATGTTCTGGGCGCATGCGCCGCTCAACGTGCCGGAAGAGGCCGCGAAGGAAATCCGCCGCGCTTGCGGTGAGCTCGGCGCGAAAGGGCTCGTAGCGGGCGGCGCCAATTTCGGCGGCCTCGAATTCGATTCGCCGGAACTCGATCCGGTCTGGCAGGCGCTGTGCGACCTCGACCTGCCGATGTTCATCCACGGCTACAACCAGTCGGTCACGTGGGGCAAGAAGGCCAATGAGGACCGCTACGAGACCACGGCCATCGTCGGCATGCAGTACGACGAAACGCGTTGTTTCTGGAATCTGATCTGCGGCGGCGTATTCGACCGCTTTCCGGGTCTCAAGGTGTACATCACGCACGGTGGCGGCTATGTGCCGTATCAGCTTGGCCGTCTCGCGCAATGCAATGCCAATCTCGACTTCGCGCACAACAAGAAGCCCGTGCTCGAGTATCTGAAGAACTTCTATTTCGACGTCGAATTGCATGAAGTGCCGATGCGCCAGGCGCTGATCGACATTATCGGCGCGGACCGCATTCTGTACGGCAGCAATTTCGGCGGCAGCGATGCGGTGCGTCACGATCTGACCGATGGTCTGCGTTTGTCGGATGAAGACCTGCAAAAGATCCGCTGGCAGAACGCCTGCAAGTTGCTGCATCTCGACCCGGCGAAGATCGGCGTGCCGGCGCCGAAGCAGGCGGTGAGCGCATGAAGCTCGCGCGCTGCACGGACGGTGGCGTGCCGTTCTGGGCCGTAGTGGATACGGAACGCGGCGAAGCGACCCCGATCGTCGGGTCATTCGCCGAATGGGCGCCTGCACTCACGGCAAGACCGGAGGACGGCCTCGATGCGCTAAAGCTCGCAGGTGCGCCGCGCAAGCTGGGCGAGTTGCGCTTGTTGCCGCCAGTTGAGCGCGGCAATCGCGTGGTTGTTGCCGGCGCCAACTATGCGAAGCACCTGAATGCCGACTTCGGCATGAAAAGCCATAGTCAGCCGGTGGCGTTCCTGAAGGCATACGGCGCGCTGGTCGGCGCGCGCGATCCGATTCGCTATCCGCCGCTCACCAAAGAACTCGACCACGAAGTCGAACTGGTCGTGGTGATCGGCGCACGGCAGGTGGACCGCGCCAATCCGCTCGGCAGCGTGCTGGGTTACACGGTAGGCAACGACGTCAGCGCGCGCGATCTGCAACGTAGTGGGCCACCGGGTGTCGGCATGGATCTGTTCGCCGCGAAGAGCCAGGATCGGTCGACGGGCCTCGGCCCCTGGATCGTTACGCGCGACGAATTCATGCCCGGCAGTCCGGCGTTGCGCATGACGCTGAAAGTGAACGGCGACACGCGGCAGGATGCGTCATCGGGAGAGATGACGTGGGACGCGGCGGCGCTGGTGCGTTTCGTTGACGAGCGCTCGAGTTTCGAAGCGGGAGATGTGCTGTTCACCGGCTCGCCAGAGGGCACCGGTCAGGGTACGGGCCGCTTTCTGAATCCCGGCGACGTGGTGGAAGCCTCGATCGAAGGCATCGGCACATTGCGCAACGTCGTATCGGCAAACGAATCAGCATGAAGGGAGGCAGTGGTATGACTTTAAAAAACAACAAGGTGGTCGTGGTCGGCGCGGGTCTGATGGGCACCGGCATCGCACATGCGTTCGCGAGTTCGGGGTTCAGCACGACACTCGTCGACATGGACGAAAATGCGTTGGAACGCGCGCACAAAGGCATCGGCAAGATTCTCGACGACGGCGTGCGTCTTGGTAAATTCCAGGTCACCGCAGCCGATGCCGCCAAGGCGCGGCTCGCCATCAAAACCGACCTCGCTGCCGCCGCGGACGGTGCGCATCTGCTGATCGAAACGGTGTCGGAAAAACTGGCGGTCAAGCAGGCGGTGGTCGCGCATGCGGCAGACGTGATGGCCGACGGCGCGCTGTACGCGACCAACACCTCGGCACTCAGCGTGACCGAGATCGCCACAGCGGTGGCGCATCCGGAACGCGTGATCGGCATGCATTTCTTCAACCCCGTGCACAAGATGAAGCTGGTCGAACTGGTGCGCGGCCTTGCCACCAGCGACGAAACTGTCGCGCTCACGCGCGAGTATTCAGATGCGATCGGCAAAACTTCGATCATCGTCAACGAATCGCCCGGTTTGACGACGAGCCGCATGTCGGCGCTCGCCGGCAACGAGGCGATGTGGATGCTGCAGGAGGGTGCGGCCAGCGCGGAGGATATCGACACCGCGCTGCGCCTCGGCTTCAATCATCCAATGGGACCGCTCGAGCTTGGTGACCTCACGGGCTGGGACACGCGCCTGTCGGTGCTGAGATATCTCCATCAGACGCTCGGCGACAAGTTTCGCCCATGTCCCCTGATCATCAAGATGGTGGCGGCGGGGCGCCTCGGCCGTAAGACCGGCCATGGCGTGTATCGCTACGAAGACGGTCAGCGGGTGCCGGGCTCGGGTCTGAAGGGGAGTTCGCTATGAGTCGCGATGTCGTGATCGTGGGTGCGGCGCGCACCCCGATCGGCAAGTTTCGCGGCTCGCTTGCCGGTGTGCGCGCCGATCATCTCGGCGCGCATGTGATCGATGAACTGGTCAAACGCGTGGGGCTCGCGCCGGAGGTCGTCAACGACGTGATCTTCGGCTGCGTCACCCAGATCGGGGAGCAGTCGGCCAATATCGCACGCACCTCCTTGCTCGGCGCGGGTTGGCCGGACAGCATACCCGGTCTCACGATCGACCGTAAATGCGGCTCGGGCGAAGAAGCCGTGCACGTCGCCGCGGGGCTCATTGCATTCGGCGCGGCGGAGGTGGTGGTGGCCGGCGGCGCGGAGAACATGAGCCGCGTGCCGATGGGCAGCAATCGCGATCTGCATGGCGAAGCGTTCGGCTGGATGGCGAGCGAAAGGTACGAGCTGACGAGCCAGGGCGAGGCAGCTGAGCGTCTGTGCGACGAGTGGGAGCTTGGGCGCGAACAACTCGATGCGTTCGCGGTCGAGAGCCATCGGCGTGCGGCGGCCGCGGCTGCGGAAGGCTGGTTTGCGCGCGAGATCGTCCCGGTGCCAGTGCAGCGTCTGCGCGAGAAATCGCAGGAAGGCGAAGCGGCGCTTTTTTCGGCGGACGAAACGATTCGTCCCGGCACTCACGCCGATAAACTCGCGACGCTGAAGACGAGTTTTCGCAGCGTTGGGCGGCTGACGGCCGGCAATTCATCGCAGATATCGGACGGCGCGTCGGCCCTGCTGCTGATGTCCGCCACCAAAGCGAAGGCACTCGGCGTGAAGCCCCGGGCGCGTGTGCGGGCGGTTGCCACCGTCGGCGCCGATCCGACGTTGATGCTCACCGGTCCCATTGCCGCGACGCGTGAAGTACTGGCGAAGGCGGGGCTCAGCATTGAGGATATCGATCTGTTCGAAGTCAACGAGGCCTTTGCGTCCGTGCCGCTCGTGTGGATGAAAGAACTCGGCGTGCCACATTCGAGGCTGAACGTGAACGGCGGGGCGATCGCGCTCGGTCATCCGCTGGGCGCGAGCGGAGCACGCATCATGACCTCGATGTTGCATGAACTGGAACGGCGTGGCGCGCGCTATGGCTTGCAGGCGATCTGTTGCGCGGGCGGCCTCGGAACGGCGACGATTATCGAGCGACTGGACTGATGCGCGAGCCGGCATATCGAGGAAAGTTCTGGAAAGCAAACGGCGCGCTATAAACAGCGCGCCGTTTTTGCATGCGGCCGAAGTAAGCGGCCGAAGAAAGCGACTGAAATAAGCGACTGGAATCAGTCGCCCTGGCAGTTACTTCGCGAGTTCCGCGTCGATCGCCGCCACGAGGCGCGGATCGTCCGCCACCACGTCGGGGGCAAAACGCGCGACCACGTCGCCATTGCGGTTCAGCAGAAATTTTTCGAAATTCCATAGCACTTCGACCGGATCACCCGATTCGACGCCATAGCCTTTCAGGCGCTCACGAAACGGACCGTCGCCGATCGCGGACGGTTGCGCGCCTGTCAGTGCCGTATACAGCGGATGCTTGTCTTCACCCTTCACCGAAATCTTCGAGAACAGCGGGAAGTGCACGTCGTAGCTGGTCGAACAGAACGATTTGATTTCTTCGTCCGAGCCTGGCTCCTGGCCCTTGAAGTTATTAGCCGGAAAACCCAGCACTTCAAGACCGGCTGCGCGCTTGTCCTGATAGAGGCTTTCCAGCCCCGCGTACTGCGGCGTTAGCCCGCATTTCGACGCTACATTGACGACCAGCAGCACTTTGCCGCGATACGGCGCGAGGTTGCCGGGTGCGCCTTCGATAGTCTTAACTGGAATGTCGTAAATCGATGTGCTCATTGCGAGTCCTCTGGTTGCAGACAGATGAAAAAGTTCTATTCTGCACTGTACGTGATTCTGCTCGATCGCGTGCGGCGTGCTCCCAGCCAGGCGCCGGACTACTGCTTGATGAAGTAGCGCACGAATAGGTGGCCGGCTGCGAAGCGAAATAGCTCGACCGTTTCGATCACTCGCGCGGTGCCGACCACCACGTTACGCACGTAGCAGGCAGCTTCATTGCCGTTGATGATCTTCGCTACCGGTTCGGCGCGGATATTCGCCCGCTGGTTCTCCCACATATGCTCGAGTACGGGCCAACCGTCCTGCGGCGGCCGGCCGATGTATTCGATCGTGAGTCCTGCGGGCGCGATGCGTCGATAAGCATCGAAGAATGCAGTCTTGTCGCCGGCGTTCCAGTGTTCGGTCTGGTCGTGCAGGAAGGCCGCGATGAATTTGGTGGTTTCGGTAGTGGACATGGTCGCTTCGTTGGAAAGGCACGCATCTTCGTGCTTCAAAAACACTTCAAAAGCGCTTCAAAGACCCATCGGGGACACGTCAAAGAACCGCGCCGCGCACGTTGCGCGCGGTGCCGTTGCGTCGATCGGATTCGCCCCAGCCGAGCCAGCGGTCCGGCTCACGGGTATCGCCGATGCGTCGCCAGCGGCCTTCCTGCTGCGCCGTAATCGGAAAGCCGCCGACAAAGTCGACCATCTCGCCTTTCGGGCAGGGCAGATACTCCCACTCTTCATGCCCGTCGAGCACGATACGCGCGCTTTCGACGAAGTAGCTGCCGTCCTTGTGTGTGACGCTGCCTTCGATATCGGTGGTGGTGCGGATCTCGCCCTTGTGATTCTGGAAGATCGCATAGCCGAGATTGTCGTGACCGACCATGAAGGAGCCCGCGTCCCACGTGCCGTCCTTATAGACGGTCGCGAACGACCACCAGATCACATGCATCTTGTTGTTGACGACCAGGTCCTTCCTGAAGTGGATCGCGCCGCCTTCGGCCATATACGCCTGGTCGAAACACATCAAGCCTTTGACCTTGCGGCCATCGCAGGTGCCGGCGATATCGTAGATCTGCGAGACGTAAAACGTGCCCCATTCGGGACCCGGCAGATACCACTGCATGCCCTGGCCGAGCAGTGGGCCGCTCAGATCGAACAAGCCGTCTTCCTGCCAGCTCAGACGTTCGCCGGAAGCCGTCAGTCGCCAGGCTGCGCCAGGTTCGCCTTCGAGGCTCGACCAGCAGGCCGTATCGCCGTCGAGCCAGCGTTGCGGGAATAGCGTCATCGCGCGCGGCTCGATACGCGACTTGTCGATGCGTAGATGCTGGCCGTCCACTTGCGTCGACAGGTAGACGAATTTGGTCGGATTCGGCGTGCTGCCAGGTTCGTTGACGGCGCGCACGAATGCATAGATTTCGCCGTCTTCATCACGCACGCAGCCGAACGGCATGCCTTTGGTCAGCTGCAGCCCGTAAAAGCCGCGCAGGTCGTGCATCGCGCGGCCGCTCACTTTGTGTGGCGCGACCAGGGTCTGGAACGTGAAATTGCCGCGCTCGGGAAGAGTGTTGAAGTGCTTCATGGTCTTTTTCGAGGAGATTCATGCTGTCAGGATGCGCAAGGTGCAAGCGCGCCGATAGAAAACGCGAAGTCAATTCCGGTATCAGTCCCAGACGACGGGCACGGACTTCGCTCCACGCAACTGGGCACCGGCAATTTTCGGGGCCGGTTTGCTGGGGTCGAGCCGAACGTTCGGGAACAGATCGAGAATCGCGTTCACTGCGCACTGCAATTCGACCTTGGCGACGAACTGTCCGATGCACATATGCGTGCCGAAACCGAAGCCGAAGGAGGGCTTGGGTTTGCGGTCGATGTCGAAGGCGTCGGGGTTGTCGAACGCATCTTCGTCGCGGTTCGCGGAGATCACCATGCACTGCACCAGCGCGCCCTGGGGCACCTTCACGCCACCGATCTCGACGTCGTGCGCCGCCTGCCGCACCTTGAAGGTCGCGACCGGTTCGAATCGCACGGCTTCGTCGATCAGACGTGGAATCAGCGTGCGATCGTTGCGCACGCGCTCGACCAGTTCCGGACGCTCGAGCAACAGTGCCATGACCGAGCTAAACGTACGCGTAGTGGTCTCGCCTGCCGCAGGAAGCAGCGAACGCACGAAGGTGGTCACTTCGTGGTCGTCGAGCATGTGGCCCTCGTACTCCGCGCGCATCAGGCGGCTGATCAGATCATCGCCGTGGGCGCCTTCGGCGCGTCGTTGCACCACGACTTCTTTCACGGCGTCATAGAGGTGCTTGACTGCGGCCCCCGCGAGCGGCCCGTAAATCTTGATCTTCTCCGGGTCGATCTGATTGCCGGCCACCATCGAAAGCGCCCACGTTGCGTATTGATTGAAGCGGGCGGTGTCGTCGGTCGGGAAACCCATCAGTGCGTACATCTCGCGAATCGGGAAGTACAGACCGAAGTCCATCAGTTCGGCCTGCTTCTTCGGCACCAGCGGCTCGAGAAAATCCTGACGGATCACACGGTCGAGTTCGGGCCGCCAGCGGTTCACCGTCTCCGGCATGAAGACAGGCTGCAGCAGGCCGCGCGCGCGGCGGTGAGCGTCGCCGTCCATCGCCAGCACGATCAGGCCGTCGAAGAACGCGCCGAGACCCTCGGCGATGAAGCCGCTGGTGAAGGTCTTGGCATCCCGCATCACGGCCATCACGTCCTGATACTTAAAGAGCGTCACCGCGCACTGCGCCGCTTTGGCGCCCGCATTGGTCGGCACGCCGAGCCTTGTGGCGACGAAATCGCCCTGCATCACGGGCTGCGTATGGCGCATTTCGCGGCACAGCGCCTGCAAATCGAGGTCGGGACCCCGGAAGGTGTCGGAGACGGCGTGATAGGCCGCCTCCAGATCGAGCGTGAGGCCTTCCTGCGTGGGTGCGTTCATGTGTCTCCTCATGGGTCTTCTTCCGGCCCGGCAGCCTGATTAATGGGGTAACGGGCAATGGGGCCTGGTCATGTCAGCGGACGCGGAGTCCGTCTTGCTGTGCAGCTTAGCGAGCAATGGCCGCACTGTCCGCCGGGTTCGTTTGACGCGCCGTCAAACTGGGCGCGATACGGGTTCATCGCTATAGGCGCGGCCGTCCGAACATCTTATATAGACATATTTCTACTAAATGTTCATATATAGGCTGCGATGTCGTACGCTCAAACTGCGGACCCGAACGTCTCAGATCTCTACACCGTAGCTAGCGGCGGCAAGCTGGTGCGTCGCGAGCGCATGGCGCCAGCCCATTTGTCGGTAGACGCGCATCTGACCACGCCATCGCTCGAGGTCAATGTCCGCACATTTACGCTCGACGGCCCGCTCGACGCCATATTCCGCCCATCGATGGGCTATCTGGACCTGTTACTCGATTCGCGCGAACGCGGCGCATGCGGCGCATTTCGCGGCACGCCTGGGGGCATCTTCGGTGGCGGTGCCGACGGAACGGCATTTGGCCGGCTGGGCGAGAGTGTGCTGGTGCCGCCCGGTCAGACCTTCCATGTGCGTTGTGATTCGATGCAACGGCGCGTGGTCTGCTGCATGTTCGAGCCAGCGCGTTTCGATCAACTGCGCGACTGGCAATGGGACGCAGCCCGGCTCGAACTGTGCCGCGATTTGCGGGTGATCCAGGTACGCGACGCGATGCTGCAACTGGCCAGTGAAGCGCTTAGTCCTGGCTTTGCCAGCGCGGCGCTCGCCGAAAATCTGTTGATGTCGATGCTCGTGCATATCGCGCGGCATGTTCGCCGCGTCGATCCGCGTGCGAACCTGGGCGAGGGCAGCAAGCTTGCGCCGTGGCAGTTGCGCCTGATCCGCGAGCGCGTCGAGGGCGCGTACGGACCGTCGCCCGGTGTGATCGAACTGGCGCAGGCATGCCGTATCAGTGCCCGGCACCTGTCGCGCACTTTCAGGAACAGCACCGGCGTGACGTTGAGCGCGTTTATCGCCGACGCGCGCATCCGCCAGGCCAAGGGACGGCTGGCCGATGCCGACGTGCTGATCAAAACGGTTGCATACGAATGCGGTTTCACCAGCGCCGCGGCATTCGGCGCGGCGTTTCGCAAGGTCACCGGCCGTACGCCGCGCGCCTATCGACTCGATCTGCTGGGCTTGCGAACGGCTCCTGAGCACGACATGTCCGTTCGGCGATAGTTTGACCGCGCAGCGCGGCAACTAGCGATTCTGCTCGGCGGCTCGTTTTCATAGCATTCAGATACGCACCGCGAATCATTCCGCGCGCGGTCCGAATAGTTCAGACAGCCCGAACGGAGACACCATGTCCACGCTGTATACGCAGCTCCTTGCCGACCCCGCCGCACTCGTTACCGCGTGCTATGACGACGCCTTCCGTCTCACCCAGCAGCAGATCCACGACATACAACTGAGCGGCGCACGCCGGCGGTTCGGTGAAATGCGCGCGAAGATTCCGGTGCTGGAGCGTCTCGCTGCAGAACAGGGCATCGACACGATCAATAGCATCGACGACGTCGCCCCTTTGCTGTTCGCGCACACGGTGTACAAGTCGTACCCGCTGTCGTATCTCGAACGCGGCCAGTTCGACAAGCTCACGCGCTGGCTCAACGGTTTGACCACGGAAGACCTGAGCCACGTCGACGCATCCGGCATCAAGCTGATCGACGACTGGATCGATCTGCTCGACGCACAAACGAATCTGCGCGTGTTCCATACGTCGGGCACCACAGGCAAGCTGTCTTTTCTGCCGCGCACCGATCGCGAGTGGCGCCAGAACATCACGCTATCGGCGAGCCGCATTCGTGACTGGCGCGGTCCGGGCAGTGGCCCGGATCTGATTACCAACCCGCGCCCCTTGATTGCGCCGACCTATCGCAAGGGCGCGAGCGCCGCCGCGCGCGGCAGCGGTTATCAGGTCGAGATGTACGCGGGCGGGGAGCACAACGCGTTGTTCATGTACCCCGACGCGCGTTTTTCCGCGGATGTTGCCTCGCTATCGGGCCGTCTCGCTGCAGCCGAAGCGCAGGGTGAACTCGGTTCCTTGCATATCTCTGAAGCCTTGCTGGCCAAACGCGAGGAACTCGTGCGAGTGGAGCGCGAACGTCCAGAGCAATTGCGTAAGTTCTTTGCCGAAGCGATCACCCGTTTCGCCGGCCGTGACGTCTACATGGGCGCGGTCTGGACGATCCTGTACGAGACTGCCGCCGAAGGTCTTGCGCGAGGCGCCCGCCAGGTATTTGGCAACGGCAGCGTATTGCATACAGGCGGCGGTAAGAAAGGCAAGAACATGCCGGACAACTGGCGCGAGCAACTGGTTGAGTTCCTCGGCTTCGACAACTTCTACGAGTTTTACGGCTGCAGTGAACAGATGGGTTTCTGCATGCGCTGCGAGGAAGGCCACTACCACGTACCGCCTACCACCATCGCATTCCTGCTCGATCCGGCGACCGGCAAGCCGCTGCCACGCAAAGACGGTTTGACAGGCCGCTTTGCTTCGCTCGATCTGTTACCGGGCACCTACTGGGCGGGCCTCGTGACCGGCGACGAAATCACGCTGCGCGGTTACGAGAAGCCCTGCCAGTGCGGCCGTAGCGGCCCCTATCTGCTGGCGGCGATCCGCCGCTACAGCGAGAAGGAAGGCGGCGACGACAAAGTGATTTGCGCCGGTGCCCCGGCCGCGCACGACGAAGCACTCAACTTCCTGACCGAACTTTCCGAGTAAGCCGATCATGACCATTTCCTACAATGTGCCGCTGATCATTCGCGGCAAGCTCATCGAAGGCGATGCGCTGACATTCGGCGGCCGTCGCGGGGGCGTTTCTTTTACAGCGCCGGACGTGAGCCGCTATGTCGACGAACTGACCCTGCGCGCGCCGTCGCAAATGGCCGACCTGTACACGCTGAGTCTCGAGCAGATCGTCGACTATCTGGTCGAACTCGGCCAGCACCTCAATTTTGCCGACAACCGTCATTTGCAGCAGGCCTTCGAATTGTCGTGCGCCACGTCCGGTTTGTCGGAAAGCATTCTGCGCTTTCACTACACACGCACGCCGCGTCTCTTTCAACGCGACGAGTTGTACAACATCGTCGCGCGTTCGGTTGGCGCCGAGTATCTGGAGGGCTGGGTGGAGCAACCGGGCAGTCTGCCGGGCGTCACTGCGCGCACCCGTGCATTCGGCGCGCGCTGCGTGCACGTGATTGCGGGCAATGCGCCGGTGGTTGCGGTGTTGACGCTGATTCGCAACGCACTCACACGTTCCGACGCGATCATCAAGGCGCCGTCGAACGATCCGCTGACGTCCATGGCGCTGGCGCGCACGATGATCGACATGGCGCCGGATCATCCGTTGACGAAACATTTGAGCGTCGCTTACTGGAAAGGCGGCGACGAAGCGGTGGAGCGGCATATCTACGATCCCCGCAAGGTCGAGAAGCTGATTGCATGGGGCGGCTTCGATTCGGTCAAGCACATCACGCGCTATCTGCAACCTGGTCTCGATCTGATCACGCTCGATCCGAAACTGAGCGGCACGATCATCGGCCGCGAAGCCTTCGCCGATGAGACGACGCTGACCAGCGTGGCGAGGCGCCTCGCGCTCGACGTCGGTGCGCAGAACCAGGAGGCCTGTGTAAGCGCGCGCGTGATCTACGTGCAGTCGGGCACCGATGAAGCCGGCCTTACGCGGTGCGCAAAGCTTGCCGAACTCACGTTTGCGGCACTGCAGAGCTTGCCCGAGAGCCTGTCCACACCCCACAAGGCTTTCGATCCGCAGCTGAAAGAAGAACTCGACGGCATCCGCATGATCGAGGAGGACTACACGGTCTTCGGCGGCAGAAGCAATGAAGGCGCGTTGATCGTCTCGCGCGACGGCGCGCCGGTCAGCTTTTCGCGCATTCTCGGTTGCCGCGTGGGCAATCTGGTACCGATCGACGAGATCGACACAGCCGTGCGCTCGGTCAACGCGTATACGCAGACCATCGGCATTTTTCCAGAAGCACTCAAACACACGTTGCGCGACCGGCTCGCGTATCAGGGCGCGCAACGGCTGGTGTCGCTCGGCGCGGCCGCCACGTTGCAGCACAACCTCGATCGTCAGGATGCGATCGAACCGATCCGCCGCACCGTGAAATGGGTCACTGAAGAGACGGCCGATCCTGGACTGGTGGAATCGCTGGCGGGCTAGGCGCGGTCGCGCCGCGATTGCGCAATCAACTTTACACGAAGGAATGAAACCGATGAATTCGATAGACGGCAAAGTCATCATGATTACCGGTGCAAGCAGCGGCATCGGCGAAGCGACTGCCAGACGGCTGGCGCAGCAGGGCGCCAAACTCGTGCTGGCCGCACGGCGCGCGGATCGTCTGAAGCATCTGGCGGAGCAACTCGGCGGCGACGCCAACGTGCTGTGGGCCGCGACCGACGTCACCCAATCAGCCGATCTGCAACAACTCGCGCAGAAGGCGCGCGAGCGCTTCGGCCGCGTCGACGTGCTCGTCAACAATGCCGGCATCATGCCTGTATCGATGATCGCGCAAGGCTGCGTGGACGACTGGAACCGCATGATCGACGTGAATATCAAGGGCGTGCTGTATGGCATTCACGCGGTGCTTGGCGGCATGCTGGAGCAGGGCTCGGGGCATGTGATCAATATTTCGTCGGTGGCGGGATTGACGGTGGGGCCGGGCGGCTCTGTCTATTCGGCGACCAAATTCGCGGTGCGTGCGATCAGCGAGGGTTTGCGTCAGGAATGCGCGGGCAAGGTGCGCGTGACCTCGATCTGCCCAGGTCTCGTCGCGAGCGAACTCACCGACAGCATCACAGTGCCGGCTTTCCGCGAGCGCGCGCAAAAACTGTTCGAGGGCGCCATGTCGCCGGCCGTGATCGCCGACGCTATCGTCTATGCGATTGCGCAACCGGAACATGTTGCAGTCAACGAGATCGTCGTGCGGCCGCTCTCGCAAAGTTTCTGAAGCAGAGAATGATCGGCGGTGTCAGAACGAGGCGCCTTTTGCTGGCGATCAGCACTACAATGCATTAGCCGAACACCGCTGCGGACTGCGCCGAGAAGGGCGCATTCAATTGCACCAGCGGTGCTTCGTTTTCCCCTGCATCGTGTGCCACCTATCCATGCCCTTGACGCTTACCGATACCGCCGCGCCTTCCACGTCCGCGGCACTCGCGTCGCCCTCGCGAAAGCGAGCCACGCTCAGCCGTCTGCTGAAAGAGGCACGCCTGGCGTTTTCGGAGAAGGGCCTCGCGGGCGCACGGGTGGACGATATCGCGCGGGCAGCCGGCGTGACCAAGCAGCTCGTCTATCACTATTTCAGCAGCAAGGAACAGTTGTTCGCCAGCGTGCTCGACGAGTCCGCGCAAGACGTGCTCGCCGATCTGCTGGCGCTCGAACTCGATCACCTGCCGCCGGTGGAGGCATTGCGGGTTTTTCTGCAACACGCAATCGATCAATACCGGCTCGACCCGACGCTTGGCTCCCTGGCGCAAGAGAGCCTGCGGTTTCACGAGCACCACACGCATCCTGTCGAACGCAACCGGTTCGTCGATCTGGCGCCCGCGCTGGTCGCGCAGATGGAGCGTATCCTGCAGCGCGGGGCCGCGAGCGGCGAATTCCGTGACGGTGTGGATGCGCGTATGTTCTACGCCGCGTGCGCGCTGCTGACTACCGGCGGTTTCACCAATCACTACACCGTGTCCGCGGTCGCGGGTTTCGATACGACGTCCGCTGCGGGCGCGGCAGCATGGCGTGAATTCTCGGTGGACTTCGTGCTTTCCACGTTACTTGCCGGCGACCGGCCATCGCTGAAGCGGCCGGTTTTGACGGCTTTAGCAGACGCCCCACGCGGCAAGAATCGCCATCACGAAGCTTGATTGGGTTGTGCCGCGCCGCTCGGCTTTGCCGAGGTAGCGTTGGACGCGTTGCGCGGCGATGCGGCCCGGCATGCCGTTCACGCCGCCGCCCGGATGAATGCCGGCGCCCCCGAAGTACAAACCGCGTACCGGCAACGTCGCGCCACCCAGCCCGTACGCAGGCCGAAATTTGTTCGAGCGCATCGTGCTGGTGTCAATATGCACCACGCAACCGTTGACGGTGTTCAGCCGCTGCGTGAAGTCGGGGGCCGCCTCCATGCGGCGCGCAATCTCGAACTCTTTCAGACCGTCCACATACTCGCTCGCCTGGTCGACCACCTGCTGCGTCACGCGTTCGCGAATCGCATCCCAGCCTTCGCGTGGCTGGGTCGGCATGGCAGGCGGGTAAAGATACACCGTGTCCTGTCCAGCAGGCGCCTGTGACGGGTCGACCGCGCTCGGCGCGGTGATCGTCAGATAGGGCAAGGTGGGAACTTCTCCACGCGCCGAAGCACGGAAGTTTTCCAGCACGGCCTCGGTGGTGCCGATCAGCAAGCAGGTCTTGCGCAGATCGAGACCGTCGCCGCGTTTCGCCTCGAAGCGCTTGAGCGATATCTGGCCGCGCAGGGCCATGTCGATCTTCAGCGGCGACGCGCCGTGCGCGTTGGCCGGCGCATGCGCCATGCGCGTCAACAGGCGCTTTTCGACCCGGCCGGGCGTAACCAGATCGAGCGCGACCTTCGGATGACAGCTCGCGATGACGGCATGCGCGTAGAACGTGCGGCCGTCGGCGAGACGTACGCCACGCGCCGCGTGGTCGTCCGTGATGATCTCCGCGACGCTTGCCGAGGTCATCACTTCACCGCCCAGTTCCCGCAGCCGTGCGGCCATCGCGTTGGACAGCGTCTGCATGCCGCCGATCACACGGCCCACGCCGAAGCGATGCAAAAAGCCGAGCAGCGCGTAATAGATGCCGCTGCCGTCAGCGGTGATGGGACCGGCGAGGCCGGTCAGGCAACACATCGCGGAGATCGTCACCGGGTGTTCGAAATGCTCCTGTGCGGCCTGATAAGCCGAGCCGGTGAGCAGTGCCATCAGTTCGGGTTTCAGCTTGCGATTGCGCAGCGCCGCCTTGAAAGCCTCGAATTTCGCGCCGAGGTTTTTATCTGCCGGGTCGACGCGCATCATCGGAACGGCCATGTCGATGAAGGCGAAGACGACCTTGATGAAGACGAGAAATGCGTCGGCGTCTTTCGGGCTATAGCGGCGAATCTCGGCTGCGGTCTTCTCCGGATCGCGCCAGAACACCAGCGAGCTGCCATCCGGATGCAAATAGACGTAACCCGGCGTCAGTTCGATCTGGCGAAAGCCGTGCCGTTCGAGCTGCAATTCGGCGGGCACGCGCGGATGCACGCGCATCGACATCATGTCGAGCGCACACGGATGAACCATGTGCTGTGGCGCGCCTTCCAGCAGATAGCCCGACGAAGCCATGCCGCCCACCTTGTCGAGCGCTTCGAGCACCAGCACCTTCTTGCCGGCCTCGGCGAGATAGCAGCCCGCGGATAGCCCGTTATGGCCGCCACCGACGATCAACGCGTCATAAGTCTGTTCTGTTGCCATGTGTCTCCGTCCTTTTTGTTGTCAGGGTGCATGGGCGTTTGCGTCGATCGCAGTGCGCGCCTTTTGTCTTGCCTCCATTCCTTAAGTGGATCACAATCTACAAATCTGTTCAACATAATGCGCTGACCATGGGTCAAACGGTTATCAGGCTGATCCCTAAGTCCGCGTGCCGAATATCAACGATGGAGACAGGCATGAGCACACCCGCCGCAGCAACTTCGCTCGAGAGCGCCTTCGCCGGCGTCGCGGACAACTACAAAGGTAGCGACGTCGATCTGCACGCGATTTACCGTGACATGCGCCGCAATTCGCCGGTGATTGCGGAAGACTTCATGGCGCGCCTGGGCGTGCCGAACATCGCCGGCCTCGATGCGAACCGGCCGACGTTTACGCTGTTCAAGTACAAGGACGTGATGTCGGTGTTGCGCGATGCCACCCACTTCACGAGCGGCTTTATCGCCGAAGGACTCGGTGCGTTCTTCGACGGCCTGATCCTGACCGGCATGGACGGCGAAGCGCATCGCCGCGCGCGTTCGCTGTTGCAGCCGGTCTTCATGCCGGATGTGGTGAATCGCTGGCGCGAGACGAAGATGGCGCCGATCGTGCGCAGCGAATATATCGAGCCACTGGTGCCGAAGCGCCGCGCCGATCTGATGAACTTCGGCCTGCATTTCCCGATCCGTTTGATCTATTCTCTGATCGGTTTTCCCGACAACCGTCCCGAACAGATCGAGCAATACGCTGCGTGGGCGCTGGCGATTCTGGCGGGCCCGCAGGTCGATGCCCAGAAAGCCGCCCAGGCGCGCAAAGCGGCGATGGAAGCCGCCCAGGCGCTCTACGACGCGGTCAAGCTCGAAGTGACCGAAGTGCGCAAGAACGGCGCGCAAGGCGACGACCTGATTTGCCGGCTGATCCGCGCGGAGTACGAAGGGCGTTCTCTGGATGATCACGAGGTGGCGACTTTTGTGCGCTCATTGCTGCCTGCGGCGGGTGAGACCACCACGCGCACATTCGGCTCGCTGATGGTGGCGTTGCTGGAGCGGCCCGAACTGCTGGAGCGGGTGCGTGCGGATCGCAGCCTTGTGCCGAAAGCGATCGACGAAGCCGTGCGCTTCGAACCGGTTGCGACGTTCAAGGTGCGCCAGGCGGCGCAGGACACGGAGATCGGCGGCTTCAGCATTCCGAAGGGCGCGATGGTGCAATGTATCGTCTCGTCGGCGAATCGCGATGAGGAGGTGTTCGAGAACAGCGAGAGCTTCGATATCGATCGCAAGCTCAAGCCGTCGTTTGGCTTCGGCTTTGGTCCGCATATGTGCATCGGGCAGTTCATCGCCAAGGTCGAACTCGCGGTGGCGGTGAATACCATCCTCGACCTGCTGCCGAACCTGCGGCTCGATCCAGATATGCCGAAGCCGCAGATCGTCGGCGCCCAATTGCGCGGGCCGCACGCGTTGCATGTGATCTGGGATTGAGGAACGAACCTGGCGACGGATTGAAAAAGGCGACCCGTAGGTCGCCTTTTTACTGCGACAACGATCTTCGCTCAGATCTGCGAGGCGGGAAGATGGACGACGAGACCGTCGAGTTCCTGAGTCATGGTCAGCATGCATGACAACCGGCTATTGACACGGCGCGGCTCGGCCGTGCTGTCGAGCATCGCGTCTTCCATATCGTCGATAGGCGGCAATCTGTCTTGCCACGCTTCTTCGACAAACACGTGGCAGGTGCAGCATTGGCACGCGCCGCCACAGTCGCCGCTGATCCCGGCGATGTTGCGTTCGAGCGCGCTTTGCATCACCGTCGCGCCAACGGCCGTGTCGACGTCGGTGCGCGAGCCGTCGTGCGTGATGTATGAGAGTTTGGGCATGGTCGTCTCCTGTATAGCGTGGTTGAAGCGCCGGTCTTCGATTCGCGCGGGTCTGTGTGCAACGTGAATGGCAGTCCTATAGCGACCGGCTGATGATTTCCTTCATGATTTCCGAAGTGCCACCGTAAATTCGCGCCACCCGCGCATCCACCCATGCCTTGCCGATCCGGTACTCGCTCATATAGCCGTATCCGCCGTGCAATTGCAGCATTTCGTCGAGCAGCTTGCCTTGCAATTCGGACCCGACCAGTTTGCACATCGCGCCGACTTCGGCGGTCAGTTCGCCGCGCATCGCGCGGCCGAGGCAATCGTCGACGAAGGCGCGCAGCATGGTGGCTTGCGCCTTGACTTCAGCCAGCTTGAAGCGTGTGTTCTGAAAGTCGAACACGGGTTTGCCGAATACGCGCCGGTCGCGGGTGTACTGGATGGTTTCCTCGAGCAAGGCCTCGATCGAGGTCGCCGCGCGAATCCCGATGATGGTGCGTTCCCATGCGAGCTGATGGGTCAGGTAGCCGAAGCCCTTGTTTTCCTCACCGAGCCGGTTGCCGGCCGGCACGCGCACGTTATCGAAAAAGAGTTCCGACGTGTCCTGTCCTTTCAGTCCGATCTTCTCCAGCAGCTTGCCTTTGGAAAAACCTTCGGTGTCTTCTTCGACGCAGATCAGTGTGAGATCGCGCGATTGCGGATCGAGCTTGGTGGCCGTGACGATCAGGCCGGCGTTGCCGCCGTTGGTGATGAACGTCTTCTGTCCGTTGATCACGTAGTGGTCGCCTTCCCGGCGTGCGCCGGTGCGCATCGACCGCAGATCGCTGCCGATGCCCGGCTCGCTCATGGCAATCACACCGATCAGTTCGCCGCTCGCCATGCGCGGCAGCCAGCGTTGTTTCTGTTCTTCACTGCCATATGCGACGAGGTAGGGCGCGACGATTTCCGAGTGTGTCGTAAAACCGATGGCCGTGGCGTTGACGCGCGCCAGTTCCTCGATCATCACCGCGGAATGACCGAAGTCGCCGCCGCTGCCGCCATACTCCTCGGGCACGGTCGAGCACAGCAGACCGATTTCGCCGGCTTTGCGCCAGAGCGATTTCGGCACGATGCCGGCCTGTTCCCACGCGTGCAGATTCGGCACGATCTCGGTTTCGATAAAGCGCCGGGCCTGCTCGCGAAATAATTCGTGGTCTTCCCTGAAAACGGTCCGCATGGTCATGTCCTGCGATTGTCGCTCTGCGTTTGGGTGGAGTGGGCTGGGTCTACTACACGTGACTTATCCACGTGTTCATTTGTCCATGTAGCGCGGTGGCCGTTTGTCGAGAAACGCGTTGACCGCTTCCTGATGATCTTCGGTGTGGTGCGCGAGCGCCTGATAGGCGGCGGACAACTCCAGCAAGGAGTCGAGCCGCATATGCTGGCCCTCGCGTAAGAGCCGTTTGGTCAAGCGCAGGGCATGCGACGGGTTGGCCGCGATGCGTTGTGCCATCGTTTGGGAATGCGCGAGCAGGTCGTCAGCGGCGACGACCTCAGCTACGAGTCCCCATTCGAGCGCTTTGACCGCATCGATCGTGTCGCCGGTGAACGACATCACGCTTGCGCGCTGCATGCCGATCACGCGCGGCAGCAGCCATGCACCGCCGTCGCCCGGCACGATGCCGACTTTCACGAAGCTCTCGGCGAACAGCGCCTTGTCCGACGCGATGCGAATGTCGCACATGCAGGCAAGATCGAGCCCCGCGCCGATCGCCGGACCGTTGATGGCAGCGATCACCGGCACGTCGAGCTCGTACAGTGCGAGCGGGATGCGCTGGATCGTATTGCGGTAGCTGTCGCGCACTTCGTGCGGTGAACCGGCGAAGATACCGCCGCGCTCGCGCATGTCTTTCACGTTGCCGCCGGCGCAAAACGCGCTGCCGGTGCCGGTCAATACGAGTGCTTTGATCGTGCGATTGCAGCGCACCTGCTGGCACAGATCGACCAGCTCATCCATTTGCGCGGGTTCGGACAGTGCGTTGCGCGTCTCAGGACGGTTCAGCCACGCGGTCAGGACGGCGCCGTCGCGTTCGAGGTTGAGAAAGGTTTCGCTCATGCCGCGACTCCCTGCCATTGCACCGCCGCGGCGGGCCGCTCGAGCGGCGCGAGGCGCCCCGCGGTCAGCGCCGGCCACAATCCGGGCGAGCCGGCCGTACACACGGCGGCGCCCAGCCGTTGCGCCCACACGGTTGCGTTGCCGAATTCGCTGCGCCATGACCACAGCCGCCGCGTCGAGTGATGCAGCGCATGTTCATGGGTGAAGCCGATCGCGCCATGCACCGTATGTGCCGCTGCCGCCGCGAAGCTCGCCGCCTCGGCGCTGCACACTTTCGCTGCGGCGATCGGCAGCGCGGCGAAGCCACCGGCACCGTCGAGCGATGCGCTGAGCGCGCACTCGGCGGCTACTGCTGCTGCCGCGGCATGCTCGGAAAGCACCGCGATTTGCTGCTGCAGCGCCTGGAATGCGCCGATTGGCTTGCCGAACTGCACGCGTTCGGTGGCATAGAGAATCGTCAGGTCGAGCACCGCCTGCAAGGCGCCCGCGATCTGCGCGCTGCGCAGCATCGCCGCGCCCAGCTGCAGCGCGTCGGCTTGCAGATCGGCGGCCAAGGGCACGCAGCTCACGCAGGCGGCGCGTTCGAAATGCAGATCGTCGCGCGGTTCGCCCGCCGTGTTCAGGCGCAATGTCGCCTGTGCATCGGCCGCGTCGAGCAGCACCAGGGTCGGCTCCTTGCCCGCGGTGATCGCAACCACGTGGCCAACGTGACGGCCCCAGGGCACGTCCAGCAGCGTGCCGCTCACGCGTCCCTGTTGTAGCGTCACTGAGCCGCCACCCGCGATGCCGAGCGGTGCGTTGATTGCTTCAAGCCCGCATTCGCCAAGCAGCGCATTGGCCAACAGCGTTTCGGCGAGCGGTAAGGGCAGGTTGTGGCGGCCTGCCGCGCGCACTACGACGAACAGGTCGGCCCAGCTCGCGCCAGCGCCACCTTGTGCTTCGGAAGCAGCCGCTACGGCAAAACCGGATTCTTCGATGGCACTCCACAAAGACGCCGGCCACGCGCCGGCTTCACTGTCGCGTAGTACCTCGGGAGTGACGATGTCGCCGAGCAGGCGCTCGATGGTGGATTCGAAAATTTCTCTCATGCCGATTACCGCAGTCCAAGTCCACGGGCGATGATGCCGCGCAGGATTTCGCGCGTGCCGCCGCGCAGGGAAAAGGAAGGCGCCATCTGCATCAGATAGGCGAGGACTTGTGCATGGTCGCTGCCGCCGGCGGTGCTGGGCAGCGTGTCGAGCAGCAGTTGCGCGACGTCGGGAATCTCCTGTTCGAAGCTCGTGCCGAGATCCTTGACGCACGACGCGGCCCACGCGGGGTTCTGTCCGGCCGCAAGTTCCGCCGTGACCGAGAGCGACATCTGCCGCAGCGTGAAGAGCCGCGCTGTCAGCCGGCCGATCTCGCGTGCCTGCAAGGCATCCGGACGGCGGCCAATCGCATCGATCAACGTATGCAGCAACGCGATGCTGCTTAGAAAGCGCTCGGGTCCGCTGCGCTCAAACGCGAGTTCAGCGGTGACCTGGTTCCAACCCTGACCCTCGGTGCCAACCAGCGCGTCGGCGCCGAGTTGTACGTCGTCGAAGAACACTTCGTTGAAATGCTCGCCGCCGGCCAGGTCGCGGATCGGGCGGATCGTGACACCTGGCGCTTTCAGATCGATGATGAATTGCGACATGCCTTCGTGCCGCGCGCCGGATTTTTCACCCGTGCGTACGAGCGCGATCATGTAGTGCGAGTAGTGCGCGTTGGTGGTCCACAATTTGTGGCCATTGAGCACCCAGCCGTCGCCTTTGCGTTCGGCGCGAGTACGGATCGACGCGAGGTCCGAACCTGAATTCGGCTCGCTCATGCCGATGCAGAAGTAGCTTTCGCCACGGCAGATCGCCGGCAGATAGCGTTCGCGCTGCGCCTCGGTGCCGTAGCGTAGAAGCAGCGGACCGCTCTGGCGATCGGCGATCCAGTGTGCGGACACGGGCGCGCCCGCCGCGAGCAGTTCTTCGATCACGACATAGCGCGCAAACGGGCCGGCCTCGCTGCCGCCATAGCGTTTGGGCAACGCCATACCGAGCCAGCCGCGCCGGCCGAGCTCGCGGCTGAACGCGGGATCGGCGCCCATCCACGATTCGGCGCGTTTAAGCGGCGGGCGCGTTTTCAAAGTCTCGGCCAGGAACGCGCGTACCTGCTCGCGCAGCGGCTCGGCGTCGGTGGGAATGCGGTGATAGCGAAAGGCGGTAGCGGACATAGTTCGGATGGGACGCAGGGAGCGGGCACCGGGTCGCGCCGATCGTGGCCTCGAATGTCGATCACATTCGCCAGGCTACACCGGCCGCGTAGGTCGCTTGAACCACGAAGCTGATGCACGGCGCGCGGCCCGGTCTGTGTTGCTCAGGCCGCGGCGCTCTGCTGCCGCGGCGTGGGTGGATCGCTTTACAGCGCGGCCTGTGCGTCGGCGGCGGCGAACATCCGATTGATGTCGCCGGAGGTCACCGGCTTGTTCGGATCGCGCACCGGCGCGGCGCCGCCCATGCCAAGCGCGGGCTCGATGCTCACATGCTTCGCTTTGGCGCGCAGCGCACCGACCGTGCAGTTCTCGCGGCCGAGGATCGGGAACGGATCATAAGAGAACTCGCGCATCGCATTCAGGTGAGTGATCTTGTTGATCACTTCATCGGATACGTTTTGTGCTTGTGCCTGTTCCCAGAACACGTCGGCGGAATTCGGCCACGTGCAGTCGGAGTGCGGGTAGTCGCATTCCCACGTGACCTTGTCGAGGTTGATCGAATCGAGGTTTTTCAGGCCGAACTGATCTTCGATGAAGCAGGTGATGATGTGCTCGTTGAAGATATCGCTTGGCATCTTGCCGCCGAAGTTCGACATGGTCCACGCGTGATGGTGACGGTGCGTGAAATCAGCGCGCTCCAGCAGATACGGAATCCAGCCGATGCCGCCTTCCGAGAGCGCCATGCGCAGCGTCGGGTATTTCTTCCACATCGGCCCCCAGATCCAGTCCGCGGCCGAATTCGCGATCGAGATCGGCATGGAGGTGATCCACGCATCGATCGGTGATTCGTCGGAAGCGTGGTCGGCCTTCGCACCGGTGCCGATATGGCAGCAGATCACCACGTTGTTGTCGGCACACGCCTTGTAGACCGGATCCCAGTGATCGTTGTGGATCGACGGGTAGCCGTGCAGCGAAGGGTTGTCCGAGAGCGACAGGGCGTGCACGCCCTGTTTGGCCATCCGTTCGACTTCGGCAGCGGCCGCTTGCGGGTCCCACCACGGCGCGATCATCAACGGCATGAAGCGTCCCGGCGCGGCATTGCACCAATCGTGCAGATGCCAGTCGTTGTACGCCTGGATGGCCGCGAGCGACACGCCGCGATCCGCATAGGCCTGAAAGCGCTGACCGGCGAAGCCGGGGAAAGTCGGGAAGCACAGCGAGCCGAGGACGCCGTTGGCGTTCATGTCGTCGACGCGGGCTTTGATGTCCCAGGTGCCGCGGCGCATATGCTCGTAGCCGAGCGGCTCCATGCCGTACTCTTCCTTCGGCCGGCCCACGACGGAATTGAGGCCCATATAGCCGGTGGCTTTTTCTTCGAATTCCCAAACATCGCGGCCGCTGCGTTGCACGACTTTCGGTTCGCGGCCCTTGTATTTGGCGGGCATGTGGCGTGTGAAAGCGTTGGGCGGCTCGATCGCGTGATCGTCTACGCTGACGAGAATGAGGTCTTCCAGTTTCATTGGGGGTCCCCGTGGTGAAGGGGCGCGCCTGCGAGTCGGCGCGCCGGGTTTGGAGTGAGTTGGTAGAGAGATAGTAGATAACAAGTTAAACACAATCAACGATAATGTTCATTTAAGTGCGTCTGATGCGGCGTTTTTAGGGTTTACAGGGAGAGGAAGAGGGGATTTTTGCGAGCGGCACGCGCTGTCCGCACGCTACGCGGCGTGGGGCTTCTTTAAATTTACGCGCTGTGGGCTGCCGTCAGAGGCGAAGGCGGTGCGAGGGAGGGGACTCGAACCCCTGCATTTCGTGCGAATGCGGATTGATACGTCGAATGAGATGCCGATGCGTCAAGCGAACGCCGGCGATGCAGAGGCGTGCCGTCGCGCCGAACGCAATGCAACGCGAAAACACCGATGCTTCGGGCGCACAGCCACTGCGCCCGAATGAGAAGAAAAAATCAGAACAGTACCGACTCCAGCCGGTGAGCCAGGTCGCGAACGGCCTCGCCAAGCGCCTCCACTTGCGCGTCCCCTCGATCACCCCGAATCATGACCGTAGAGACGGTAAAGGCGATGTTATCGCTCTTGTCGCAGACAGCAGCGGCAATCGCCATCACACCGGTAGCGAAGTACCCGTCGTCACTGGCCCAGCCGCGCCGCCGCGCGCGATTCACCTCGCGCACATAGGTCTCGAGCGAGATGGGCCGCGCCCAGCGCAACTGTTCAAACTCGTCACGCAACTGTTCATCGGTAAGCCCGAGGCGCGCCGCGAACAGGCGTCCACTGGCCCCCATCAGAATCGGCAGCCGCTGGCCGGCCGGCATATCGATGTGCAAATCCGTCGGACTCGATTCGGAACTCACCAGCACGATCCGGTCCGCGCCGAGCCGACGCCATAAGGTCACGGTGACGCCGAACTCCGCGGCAAGATCCTGCATCAGCGGCGTAGCCAGTTGCAGCCGCTGCCCCTGCGTGACCAACTGCTCCACCAGCCGTGCCAAGCCGAGGCCTGCCGAATACGTCTTCGACAATGCATTGAAATCAACCACGTCCTCAGCAACGAGTGTGCGCAGAATATTGAAGCAAGTACTCGGATTGATCGACAGATGCCGCGCGATGTCAGCGGCTCGCTCCGGCGCACCTGTCTGGGTGAGGTAACGCAAAATACGGATTGCATTCGCAACGGGCTTCACCGTTACCGCGCTCGTTGCGGCACGGCTTTTCGGCGTTTGATCAGCAGAGCGGCGCGTCACGCTCGCACGGGTTCCTACGGACTCACTTGCAGCAGTGTTCTTCTTTGTCGTCATGGGTGGCGGTCTCTTGGTTGCCGTCCGGGCACTGGCACGTGCCGTTCATTTTCTATCCTCGCCCGTAAGAAACGCGGCGCCAAAGGGTGTTCACGGTGTTCCGGAGTTGCTCCGGAGTCGTTCTACAGGCAGTGATTATATTCTGTAGCCAGAATAGTCCCGGCGCAAAGCCTTTGTTCATAGTGGCTTACCCGATCAAACCGGCGCGACAGGCGATTCGTTCATCGACGGCCAAATACCTCCACAAGCACCTGCAGCCAGGGTCAACCCGGGCGATAAAATAAACACATTTGAATAATCTGTGCATATAATTTCCAGCAAATGGCCTTGCATGGCTACGCGTCCAAAGGAGGAGACATGAATTCGGAAATCAAAGCATCAGTGGTGTTGCGCGTGAGTGCCGATCGGAGCCGCTGCTGCGGTTATGGCCTGTGCGCGCAACTGTGTCCGCAGGTCTACAAGCTCGACGAGAACGGCCTCGTTTATCTCGAAGCTGAGACGATTCCCGCCGAACTCGAGGCTGACGCGCGCGAAGGCGCGGCCGCCTGTCCCGCTGAGGCGTTAAGCGTCGAAGCGATCGCCGGCTGAGCCAACGGGAGAATGCATCATATGGGACGGCTCGAAGGAAAGGTCGCGCTGATCAGCGGCACCGGCGGCGGCCAGGGCAGAGCAGCCGCGCTGCGCTTCGCACGCGAAGGCGCCAAGGTGTTCGGCTGTGATTTGAACGCGGCGGCGCAGCACGAAACGATCGCACTGCTGCGTGACGAAGGCCTCGACATGGCCGGCACGGGCAGCGTCGATCTGGGCGATCCGCAAGCCGCCCAGGCGTGGATCGAAGACGCGGTCGCCACCTATGGCCGCATCGACATTCTGTACAACAACGCGTCGGCGGCACGCTTCGCTCCGATCGGCGAGATGTCGGTGGACGACTGGCGTTACACGTTGCGCAATGAACTGGACATCGTGTTCTATCCCACGCGCTTTGCCTGGCGTCATCTGGCAGCGCAAGGCGGTGTGATCGTCAATATCTCGTCGGTGGCGGCGTGGGGGGCCTCGGCGGCCACCGGCATCGGCGCGCATTCGGCAGCCAAGGCCGGCGTGATCGCCCTGACACGGCAACTCGCGGTGGAAGGCGTCAAGCATCGGATTCGCGCAGTGAGCATCAGCCCGGGCGTGGTTGTCACACCCGGCACCAAACCTTTCCTCGCTAACCCGGCCACGCGTTCCATGCTGCTAGCCGGCATTCCGATGGAACGCGCGGGCGAAGCGGAAGAGATCGTCGCCACGGCTTTGTTCGTGGCATCGGACGAGGCCTCGTACATCACTGGCACCGACATCGTCGTGGACGGCGGCATGCTCGCGCTCTAACAGCGCCGTGCATGCCTGAGAGAACACATTATCAGGAGACGTCGTGGATATTATCGGCATCGGCTACCTCGGTTTCGAGACGGCCAACATGGATGAATGGCGCACCTATGGCCCTGAAGTGCTGGGCTTACAAATCGGTGCGTCGCCGGAAGCGGATCGCGATTCGCTGTACTTCCGGATGGACGACCGGCGCCACCGCTTTGCGTTTCATCCCGGCAAGGTCGACCGGCTCGCCTATATCGGCTGGGAAGCGCGCGGCAAGCTCGAATTTCAGGCGGCTGTCGCGCGGTTGCGTGAAGCGGGTGTCGACGTCACGCAAGGCGACGCGGAACTGCGTGGCGTACGCGATGTCGTGCGTTTTCGCGATCCGGTCGGCTATCAGCATGAACTGTTCTACTCGCAGAAATGGATGCCGCGCTCGTTCATCCCAGGCCGTCCGCACGGCGGCTTCAATGCCGGCGCGCGAGGTCTCGGTCATATCGTGGTGATCACGCCGGAGTTTCCGCCGGAACTCGAACACTTCCTGACTGTGGTGATGGGTTTTCACTACTACGGCGCGGGAGCAGGCAAGGGCAAGACTGCGTTCTATCGCTCGAAACTGAACACCAGCACGAGCCACGACATTGCTTACGGACTCGGGCCGAACAAGATGGGTATCCAGCACATCGGGCTCTTCGTGAACAATCTGCGCGACGTGGGCGAGACCTACGACATCGTCAGGCAGCGCAAGCTGCCGATGATGATGACGCTCGGCCAGCACACGCAAGACCCGCACGTGTCGTTCTATCACTTCTCGCCGGGCGGTTTCGCGTTCGAAATCATCACCGAGCTCGAGCCTTGGCACGGCGACGGCTTCGAGTTGAATCCGGAAAAGCTGAGTACGTGGGGCCACGAACTGGTCGGCCCGATCCTTGGTCCGAGCGTGCGCACGCCGGAAGAAGTGATGGATGCCGAGGGCCTCGCGATTCTCGCCGCCAGGCGGCGGCCGGCTCGGCCATGAAGCTTGCGAGGGTCCGCGACGCGGCGGGCGAGAGTTTCTGGGCCCAGGTCGACGAAAACGCACGCGAGGTGCAGCGCATTCGGTCGCCATTCGAAGTGTGGGCGCCGGTGGTCGCGGATCAGGGCGACGCGGCGCTCGAGCTCGATGCGCGCCGTTTGCCGCTCGCCGAATTGCAGTTGTGTCCGCCGGTGAATCCCGGGGCGCGCGTGTTCGGCGTCGGTCTGAACTATCTGTCGCACCTGGTGCGGCTCGGGCGCAAGCAGGCGCCGCCGCATACGCTTGCCTATATCAAGCCGGCATCGGCACTCGTGCCGCCGGGCGGAGAGATTCAGTATCCCGCCGTCACGAACCAGCTCGACTACGAAGTCGAGCTGGTGGCGGTCGTCGCGCGGGCGTTCGGCGACGAACCGCAAGCGAGCGCCTGTCTGCTCGGCTATACGGTGGGCAACGACATTAGCGCGCGCGATGCCGGCAAGCAGCTCGGTTCGCTCGATCTGTTCACGCAGAAGGCGCTCGACAGCACCGCGCCGATCGGTCCGTGGATCACCACACTCGATGAGTTCGGCGGGCCTGGCCAGCCGTGTGTGACGCTGAGCTTGCGTATCAACGGCGAGGAGCGCCAGCACGATACGACCGACCAGATGATTTTCCCGGTCGACGAATTGTTGAACTATGTCGATGCGCGCATCGCGCTACGGCCGGGCGATCTGGTCTTCACCGGGTCGACATGTGGGGTAGGGCTCGAAGACGGCCGCTTCCTGCAACCGGGCGATGTGATCGAAGCGCAGATCGAGCGCATCGGCGTGTTGCGTAACCGGATCGGAGCGAAGCGGGTACTCTCGCCGATGCGTGCTATTGGCCGGTTGGGGCGCGGTGGATAGACGAGTGCGATTGATCAGTGCACCAGGCAAGCGCACTACGCAAGTGCAACAGGCAAGCGGAGCATCGTAATCACACGGCGGCTGAGCACTCACGCTTAGCCGCCGTTTTCATTTGCCGACGCTGTTGCGCATCGTGCAAAGCGGCGAGCGTTCGCGCATAGGGCTTGATGCCCGAGCCAATCAGCCACAATCCAAACAGCGCTGCGGGAGCCGCCGTACACGCTACTGCATAACGCAAAGCGCTGTCGCGATGAAACACGTGATCGGTGACGAGCGCGACCGCGGTCGGCCCTAACCCGATGCCCAGCAATCCCGCGAGCAGCAGATACACAGCGATGGCCTGGCCTCGCATGCGGTTGGGCACGACCGCCTGAATCGCCGCGGGCGCCGCCGACTGGGCAATACCAAGGCCGAACACGCTGACGAATAGCAGCGCGAATGCGAGACGAGCGTCCGGCATCAGAGGCCATAGCATGCACGGCAGCGCGAATACCGCTGAGCCCAGCAGCGCGATGCGAAAGCGTGCTGCGGTTACGCCACGCGCGGTCCACGCATCGCTGAGAAAACCGCACACCAGAGTGCCACCCGCGCCTGCAATGGCAATGATCAGGCCGAGCACTGGCCCGGAACGCATCGGCTGCATACCGAAGTTGCGCTCGAATAACGCGGGTGCCCAGGCAAGCGCGCCATAGCCGATGATCGACAGCAACGCCGGGTAAGTCAGTACACGGGAAAACGTGGCGGCATGCTGGCGCAGATAACGCGTGAAATCGCCGAAGGAAGCGTTCTTGTCTGCATCGATTCCAGCGCTTGCCACCGCCACTTCCTGACGCGCCGGCTCGCGCACCGTCACCAGCAACAGCAAGGCGAGCGGCACGGCGGGCAGCGCCGCCGCGACAAACGCGAGGCGCCATGCCGGCACGCTGCCGATACCCGCAATCGCCAGACCGTGCGGCGGAATTGCCGCCAGCAACCAGCCGCCGAGCAGTAACGAGGCACCCGAACCGATCGCAATCGAGACGTAATAGATGGCGATCGCCCGGCCACGCTGCGTCGGCGTGAAGCAGTCGGCGATCAGCGAATAGGCGGCCGGCGCGAGCACCGCTTCGCCGATTCCAACCCCGATCCGCGCGAGCAGCAGGTGCGTATAGCTCTGGCCGAACGCAAAGAGCGCGGTGGCCGCACCCCAGAATAGCAAAGCGACGAAGATCAGATTGCGACGGTTGCCGCGGTCCACGAGGCGGCCAAGCGGCAAACCGGCCAGCGTGTAAAAGATCGCGAACGCGTAGCCCTGCAGCAGACTGAATGCCGTATCCGAGATGCCGAACTCTTTGCGCAAAGGACGTACCAGCAGCGCGGGCAGTTGACGGTCAAGCTGAGACAGCAAAGTGGCTGCGAATAGCACGGCGATGACGTACCACGCGTAACGAGCCGATGGGTACCTGGCTAGTGTGCCAGCCGACGTGGCAGTCACCGAAGCGGATGATGAGGCAGTCACTGACGCCATCGGAGAGGTCGACCCTGAGGCAGTCGCTGAGGCGGGCGCGCTTTGCTGCGTCCGGGGCGTGAGGGCGGTGGGCAAAACAGGACTCCCGAGGCAGATGGATGACCGCCCGCGCGAGGCGGGCGGTATCGCTCGTCATGGCATACCGCGTGCCGAAAGTAGGGCGCTGCCGCAGCGTGATGGCATTCCCGTCTGCTTACTGCTCGACCGCGGCCTCGCCGCGCGCCTTCACTGCTTCGTAGAAGTCGCGTTTGAGTGTCGGGTAGTACGCGATCTGGCCGCCCATGCCGCCGGCGATATCGATCGATGCCGCGCTGATGAAACTCGCGTAATCGCTCGACAGGAACAGCGCCATGCCCGCGACGTCTTCCGGTTTGCCGAAGCGGCCGATCGGCACGACCTTCAACACCATCTGGTCGAACTCCTCGCGCGTGCAGCCGGCCGGCATCTCACGATAGTGGCGGTCCCACTGGCCCGTGTCGATCCAGCCCATGTTCAGGGTGTTGACGAGGATGTTGTCTTTCGCGAGCGACATGCCGAGCGATTTCGACATCGCCACGCAGGCCGCGCGATTGACAACCGACGGAATGCCGTCCGGCGTCGGCACGACGCCCGCAAGTGCGTTGATCTCGATGATGCGGCCCCAGCGTTGCTTGCGCATATGTGGCACCACCGCCTGCACGAAGCGGAAATGCCCCATTTGCAGGATGTTGGCATGCTCGAGGATCTGCTCGGGCGTCAGCGTTTCGAGGTTGCCGCCACGCCCCTGGCCGGCATTGTTGATCAGCACGTCCACGCCGGCCCAGCTTTGCGCCACGTGTTCGACAAACTGTTTGACGCCTTCGGTATCGGTTACGTCGACCGAGTGCGCGATCACGGCGGACGCACCGCGCGCTTTCAGGTCTTCCGCAACGGTTTCAAGGTCGGCGGTGGTGCGCGCACAAATGGCGACGCGCGCGCCTTCGGCGGCAAAGGCCCGCGCGATTGCGCGGCCGATGCCGCGTGATGCGCCGGTGACGATCACGCGCTTGCTGCTCAGGTCGATCTGCATATGTCTCCTCATGTCGGGCCCAGCAATGGTTCGCCCGCCGGGTGGTGTCTGGTTTTTATAATTTAAACAGAATATCTACAAATGTACAGATAAACTGAGTCAAAGTTCCTGGCGCATGCGGGCTAGTCCATCGCCACATGTGCGTCGGCGGGCGAGGCGCGCGAGTGACGGGCCGGGCGGATGATGGCCAGCAAAGGAATCACCAGCAGGGTAGCGATGAACATCAGCTTGAAGTCGTCGATATACGCGATCATCGAGGCCTGCTGGGTGACCTGCATGTTCAGCAGCGCGAGCGCGCTTGGGGAATGCAGATCGACCTGGTTTTGCACCACGGGGTCGTACACCGACACATGCGCGGCCAGCGACGCATGCGCCACCTGGGTATTGCGCGTGATGAAGGTTTGGACCACTGAAATCCCGATACTGCTGCCGATGTTGCGCATCAGGCTGTAGATCGCGGTGCCGTCGCTGCGCAGCTCGCTGGAAAGCGTGGAGAAGGTGACGGAGCTGAGCGGCACGAACACGAGTCCCAGGCCGAAGCCCTGCACCACGCCCGGCCAGATAATGTCCGATGGAGATAGCACCAGCGTGTAGTGCGTCATCTGCCACAGCGCGAACGCCGAGATCAGAAAGCCGGTAACGAGCAGCAGGCGCACGTCGAAACGGCCGATCAGCCGGCCCACCACCATCATGGCGATCATCGTGCCGATGCCGCTCGGCGCACTGACGAGGCCAGCGGTGGCTGCGTCGTAATTCATCAGCGACTGCAACATCGGCGGCAACAGGGCACGCGTGGCGTACATTACGGCGCCGACCACGAAGATGAAGAAGACGCCCGTCACGAAATTGCGGTCTTTCAACAACTGATAGCGGAAGAAAGAGCGCGGCCCAGCGGTCGCCGTGTGCGCAATGAAGAAGGCGAAACTGATGACGGCCACTAACGCTTCGGCTCGAATTTCCATCGAACTGAACCAGTCGAGCTGCTCGCCGCGATCGAGGAGTGCCTGCAACGCGCCGACAGCCAGACTCAGTGTGGCGAAGCCGAAAAAATCGAACCGCTCGCCGAGCTTGCGGCGGTTCTCCGGCAAATAGGCGAGTGTGCCGAACAGCGCAAACGCGCCGACCGGCAGATTGATGAAGAACACCCAGCGCCAGTTATAGCTTTCGGTCAGCCAGCCACCGAGCGTGGGCCCGAGAATCGGCCCGACCATCACGCCCATGCCCCAGACGGCCATTGCCTGGCCCTGCTTTTCGCGCGGATTGATATCGAGCAGGATGGATTGCGACAGCGGCACTAGCGACGCGCCGAAGATCCCTTGCAGCAATCGCGCGATGATGATTTGCGGCAGCGAGTCCGCCAGACCGCAGAGGCCGGAAGCGACCGTGAACCCCGTGATCGACGCAGCCAGCAGATGCTTGACCCCGAAGCGGGTGGCGAGCCAGCCGGTGAGCGGCGTGGCGATGGCGGCGGACACGATATACGAGGTGAGAACCCAGGTGATTTCGTCCTGCGACGCGGAGAGCGCGCCTTGCATATGCGGCAGTGCAACGTTGGCGATCGTGCTATCGAGCGATTGCATCAGCGTGGCCAGCATGATCGACACGGTGATCAGCGGCCGGTTGAGCGCCGCGCCGGGTTGCGGCGATTGAGCGGATGCCGTGGCCGGTGAATTGACTGCCATAACGTTGAGGTTCCTGTCGTATAGCACGCAAGATTGATAAGCGTACTTATTGTAATTGAGTCATATATCGAAGTAGTGTTCATATTTGAGGGATTTGACTCGTATAATCGCCGGCATGAACAAAGGCTACGACAACCGCTTGGGCTTTCTGATCACGGACGCGGGCCGGTTGTGCGGCCGGCTTTTCGATGAACGGGCCAAGGCTCGCCTCGGCTTGACGCGTGCGCAGAGCCGCGTGCTGGCTTACCTGTCCTGGTATGGCGAGACGAATCAGGCGAGGCTAGCCGAGACGCTGGAGATTTCGCCGATCTCGTTGACGAGGCTGCTGGACAGAATGACCGAAGGCGGCTGGGTGATGCGGGTGGCGGACGTCAGCGACCGGCGGGCTTACTGCGTGAAAGCGACCCGGAAAGCACGGGCAGCGCTTGTCCAGGTTTTGGATGTCGGGGACCGGGTTGCGGAGGAAGCTTTAGCCGGTTTCGATGCTCACGAGCGCGAGGTGCTGATAGGGTTGTTGCATCGTATGAGGGCAAACCTGGTCCAGGCGATGGCGAGTTGCGGCACGTCCGAAGTATGAAGGGGCTGCTCCTTTCCGGACTATGCGCTATGCAAGTGCGCTGAAGCAGCCGAAGGAGCCGTGAGACGAGCGGCTCATCATGTGACGTGATGAAGCTGAAATGCGCTTGCGTGAAGCAAGCACCTCCCGTCATGCTCAGCACCGGCTCAACAGAATCTCCGCCAGCTTCACCGGCTCGCTGATCATCGCGTTGTGGCAGGTATCGAGTTCGATCACTTCGTCCACACCGCCCAGGTTGCCGATGAATTTGTGTTGCACCTTCGGCCGCAACGCGCGGTCGCGTTGAGTGAGTACCCAGCTCATCGGTACGCGCGGGAATGTCGAACGATCGACCGGTTCGGTCGTGACCCTGGTGCTTTCGGCGCACAGACCCGCCACGACGCGTTGCTTCTGCTCCCGCGTCATGCCGTTGGCAAATACCCAGCGCGCGATGAACGCGGGGAGCGGCGCGCTAACAGCCGTGCGCCGCGCCGCTCGCGACGCGATCACGTTCATCGGCGCATGCAGTGTATCGAGCACGGTCTTACCGTCAGGCGGGATGCAGCAGGCGATGAAAACCATTCGTTGCACGTGTGCTGACCCGAGCCGCGCTGCCACACCGGGTAACGTGATCCCCGCCATCGAATGGCCGACCAGCATCACCCTGTCCGGCCGCGTCGCGAGAATCTGCGCCGTCACGCTCTCGACGCATTGCGCGATGGTCAGCGTCGCCAGATTACCCGGTTCGTTACCGTGGCCGGGCAGATCGACGGCGAGTACCCGCACTGAAGGATCGCGCGCGCGCAATGCGTCGACGGTGGGTTGCCAGCACGCACCGCTATGCTGGCCACCGTGCACCAGGACGATAGTCGGCTTGCCGGCGGACTTCGGCTTTGCAACTGAAGTATCGAAGTCCGGCCGCGCCTGAGACGATGGCTGCGCGCTCAATATGCTTCTCTACCGCGCGCGGCGAACAGCGCACGCATCGGCGCCAGCGTCGGCGCATGACTCGTGAAGCCGCCGTCGACCGGGAGGGTCGCGCCGGTGATGAACGCGGCTTCGTCCGACGCGAGAAAGCACACGACGTCCGCCACGTGCTTCGGCTCGCCGAGATAGGGCGTCAGATGGCCGTCGAGAATCACCGCCTTGATATCGTCGGGCAGCGGATGCGCGCCACCGTTCTCCGCGACCACGAGACCGATCTGGATCGTGTTCGAGCGAATCCCCTGCTTGCCGTACTGCGCGGCAATCGACTTGCTCAGGATCGTCAAGCCGGCCTTCGAAGCTGCATACGCACTCAAGGTGAAATCGCCCTGCGCGCCAAAACCGGACGATGCGTGAATGATCGAGCCGCCGCCCACCTTCAGCATCGCGGGAATCGCGTGCTTCGAACACAGCATCGGGCCGCGCAGATTGACCGCCATCGCGCGATCCCATGCTTCGACTTCGACGTTGCACACATCGCGATCGCCTCTGCGTTGCGCGGCGTCGAGCACGGCCGCATTGTTGTGCAGGATGTCGATGCGTCCAAAGTGCTCCAGAACCGCTGCGATCATCGCCTTGACCTCGGCCTCGGACGAGACGTCGGTGCGCAGGCCCAGTGCCCGTTCGCCGATCGAAGCGGCCACTGCCACCGCCGCGTCGCCGTCGATATCCACCACGGCTACGCGCGCGCCTTGCGCCGCGAGGCCACGGGCGCAGGCCGCGCCGAGTCCGCCACCCGCGCCAGTGACGATCGCAACCTTGCCTTCGAGTTTGCCGGCCGTCGTTTGAGTAGCGCCAGTCATGCTACTACCGCCAATACCGCTAGTCATCTGCTCAGTCTCCAGTGAAAACAGGGGTGCGCTTTTCCTTGAAGGCCAGCGCGGCTTCCTTCACGTCGTCGCTCGGGGCGAGCAGCGCGAACAGGTCGAGCTCGCGATCCAGGCCGCGGCGCAGATCGAGTTCGAGCGCGGCGCGCGCTGCCTGCTTGACGTAGATCGTGGCCGCCGGCGATTTCGCGGCGAGCCGGTCCGCTAACGTCTGCACTTCGGCGATCAGACTCTCGGGTGTCGCCGAAATGCGCGTGACGAGGCCGATTTCCTTCGCTTGCTGTGCGCTCATGCGGTCGCCGGTCAGGAGCACGTCGAGCGCGCGGCCATGGCCGACCACGCGCGCGAGACGTTGCGTGCCGCCGCCACCCGGAATCAGGCCGAGACCGGTTTCCGGCAGTGCAAGCACCGTATCGGGCGAGGCGAAGCGGATATCGCAGGCGAGCGCGATCTCCAGTCCGCCACCCATGCAGAAACCATGCAGCGCGGCGAGCACAGGTTTCTGGACCTGATCGAGCGCCTCGATCCAGCGCGAGCGTTCCATGCGCCGCCGCACTTGCAGCGACGATTCGGACCCGCGCTTTTCCTTGATGTCCGCGCCAGCACAGAAGCCGCGCGCGCCTTCACCGCGCAGCACGATCACGTGAACGTCGGGATCGGTGTCGAGGAGCTGCAGCGCCTGCGGCACGCCCCGGCGAATTTCGTCATTGATCGCGTTGATCTGCTCCGGCCGGTTCAGCACGATCCACGCGGTCTTCCCGTTGCGCTCAACGCGCACGGTGGGGTTGATCGTCAGCCCATTCATGGTGGAGGTCCCCTCGTGGGTAGTCAGCATTTAGCGGGGCGCCTGAAATTCTTCGAACTCGAACAACTGGCCGTCGAGCTCGGCGGGGTCGATGCGAATCAGCGAACGGCCGCCCACGGCTTCGGATGATTCGACCCAGTCGAAGCCGATGCCGCGTGCCTTCAGTTCTTCGGCCTTGACTTGCAGGCCGTTCACCGCGATTCGCACGAAATACGGGCCCGGCCCCCAGCTGTTCAGGTAGCGGCCGGCCTCGCCGTCCCAGCGGGTCGCCTCGAGCACGTCGAGCGACGCGCTATTGGGCAACGTGAAGCCCATTCGCGCGCGCCGGTAGCCTTCGCCGACCAGCGTTTCCACCGCGCCGACCGGTTCCCAGTCGAGATTCGCCGAGCAACGGCGCAGGGTGTCGTCGAGATCGCGCACGAGAAAACCGCGTGCGGTCACGCGCACCAGCTGGCCCGGCTGAAGATCGCGTGGTTGCGGTGCGGGCGTCGCGAACGTTTCAGGCGGCAGTTGCAGCGGCTCCATCGGCATGATCTCGATGCACAGGCCGCCGTCCACGGAAGGTTCGTACTCGGGGCGCTCAGGCGTCACGCCGACCCACAAGCGGTCGAACGGCATTTCCGGGGTGCGCTGCGCCATCCGGAACGGCAGGCGGCGGCGCATCAGACGCTCCACGGTCTGCTCGAACTTCGGGCCGTGCGCGGCCACCACGATCGAGTGCGTGAGGATCGGCCGATGCTTGCCCTGAAATGCCTCGAGGCTTTGCAGGAAATGATGGAACGATGGGTCGCCGGGGTTCGGGCGATCCAGATGCACTTGCGGCTCGACGCGCGTCGGCGCCACCGCCAGCGACTTGTGCACGCGCAGAAAATGCGCGATGTACGGATGGTTGTCGAACGCCTGGCGCCAATTCGGGTGCTTGTGAATCCCCAGCTTGTTGACCAGCAATTCGGTCATCCCGTCCGGGTCCGGAACCATCATGTCGGCGGTCATCAGCAGATCGAACATATCGGTGAATCTCCAAAAAGTGTTGGATGAACGGCTTGTCAGGACGCCTGGCGGGCTGCCGGCGCCGTGGCGCGCAGGCGGGTGGCCGAGGCGGCGATTGCGGGTTGCGTGGCCTCGGCAGGCTCGGTGCCGGAGCCGCCGCGCAGGCGCTCGGCTTTCGGCCGCAGCAGGAAATAGGAGAGCGCTGGAATCAGCACGAGGGCGCCGACCATGTTCCACAGGAACATGAAGGTGAGCAGGATGCCCATGTCAGCCTGGAATTTGATCGGCGACCAGACCCACGTGACGACACCGCCCGCGAGCGTGAAGCCGACCAGCATCACCACCTTGCCGGTGAACATCAATGCGTCGCGGTAGGCCTCGCGCAGCGTGGCGCCGGCGCGTTGCCGCGCGAGTTGCACCGAGAGGAGATACAGCGCGTAGTCGACGCCGATCCCGACGCCGAGTGCGATCACCGGCAGCGTGGCGACCTTCACGCCGATGCCGAGCAGCACCATCAACGCTTCGCACAACACCGAGGTGAGCATCAGCGGAATCAGCGCGACAACCACCGCGCGCCACGTACGGAAGGTAATGAAGCAGAGGATCGCTACCGACGCGTAGACCAGCAGCAGCATCTCGCGATTGGCCTGCTCGACAACGATATTGGTCGCCGCGTCGATGCCGGCCGAACCCGCGGCCAGCAGGAAATGCCGTTCGGGCGTGTCGTGCGCCGCGGCGAAATCGTTCACCACGTGCACCACGCGCGTCAGCGTCTCGGCCTTGTGGTCGCTCAGGAAGACCAGCAGCGGTGCGACCGTACGGTCAGCGTTGGTCAACTCGGGCATGGCCACCACGACGTTGGAAAACGCATCGCCGGAGACGAACGGATCGCGGTTCACCGTCAGCCACTTGGGCGAGCCTTCGAAGTTGCCGGCCGTGTACTGCCGCACCACGCTTGCTGCCGACACCGTGCCGCGCACCCCTTCGGTCTCGCGCAGCTTTGCTTCGAGGCGGTCCATCTCGGTCAACGTCGGGAAGCTCTCCACGCCACCGGCCGGTGTCTTGACGATCACAGCGAAGACATCGCTCGACAGGTTGTAGTGCTGGTTGATGAACGCGTTATCGCGGTTGTAGCGCGAGTTCGTCTTCAGTTCGGGTGCGCCGGAATCGAGGTCGCCCACCTGCAGATGCGTGCTGATCGCAATACCGCCGATGAACAGCAACAGCGCGCCGATCATCGCGCCAATGGCCCAGCGGCGGGTGGAGAAGCGGTCGAAGGCCTGATAGCTGCGCACCACGAAGCCGCGCTTCGCTTGCGGATCGGCGCTCAGGCGCGCGCGTCGCACCGCGGACCGGCTCACGCCCGTGTACGACAGCAGCACCGGCAGCAATACGAGGTTGGTGAAGATCAGCACACCCACGCCGATGCTGGCGGCGAGCGCGAGATTGCGGATCACGGGCACGTCGATGATCATCAGCACCGCGAAGCCGACCACGTCGGCGAGGAGGGCGGTCAGGCCGGCGAGGAACAGGCGCCGGAACGTATGACGGGCGGCCGCATAGCGATGCACGCCGCGCGCGACGTCGCGGGTAATGCCGTTCATTTTCTGCGCGCCGTGCGAGACGCCGATCGCGAAGACAAGGAACGGCACGAGGATCGAATAGGGGTCGATCGAGAAACCGAGCCACTGCACGATGCCGAGCTGCCAGATCACCGCGGCGGCCGAACACAGCACGACCAGACCGGTGCTGCGCAGGCAGCGCGTGTACGCATAGAGCGCGAACGCGGCGATCAGCGCGGAAATGCCGAAGTAGATCAGCACACCGTCGAGACCACCGATCAGATCGCCCGCCAGCTTGGCGAAGCCGACGATGTGAATCTTGACGTTGGGGGTTTCAAGCGAACGGATCTGCTTTTCCAGATCGTGCGAGAGCTCACGGTAGTTCAACGGTGTGCCGGTGGCCGGATCCTTGTCGAGCAGCGGCACGAACACCACGCTCGAACGCTCGTTGTTGGCGACCACTGAGCCGCCGATGCCGGCGCGTGCCACATTGCGACGTAATTCGTCGAGGCTTTTCGTGGAACCGTCGTAGGCTTCGGGCATCACGGGGCCACCGCGAAAGCCGTCCTCGGTGATTTCGGTCCAGCGCACCGACGGCGTCCACAGCGACTTCATGTAGGCACGGTCCACGCCGCGCATCAGGAACACTTTGTCATTGATCTTCTGCAGCGTGCGCAGATAGTCGGCGTCGTAGATCGAACCGTTGGTGTTCTCCACCGAAATCCGCAGCGAGTTGCCGAGCGCACGCAATGACGCGGCGTTGTCGAGATAGTGGCGCACGAACGGGTGCGACTGCGGAATCATGTTCAGGAAGTTCGCGTTGACTTCCAGACGCGTGGCGCGCGCGCCGAACAGCGCCGTCAACAGCACGCAGACGATCACGATGAGCGCGCGATGATTGAAAATCAGCCGCTCGACCGGACCGCCTGAACGGCGGTCGAAAGGCTGCGCCGGTTGCGGTTGATCCTTCGCTGCGGACTGATCGTGTGGGTTATCCATGCTGAACACCTCTAGTGATGCAATTCAATGGCGTGTCTCGCGCCCGCTGCATTTACTGCACCTACTGCGCTGATTGCGCCTGTCCGGCTCAGCGCCGCAAGCCGATCGCCTCAACGCTCATACCGCTCGAACCACCGAGCGCGACGCGATCCGCGCCGTCCGCGGCGATGCCGGCGAACAGCATCGGCGTATCGGCCGAAACGCGATGGAAGGCGCCACTAACCGGATCGGCGACTAGCAGCATCGCGCGGCTGCCGCAGATCACGATGCGGCCATCGCCAAGCACGGTGGCGCCGTTCAACGTCGAATCGGTACCGGTGTCGGCTTTTTGCCAGCTGTTGCCCTGGTCGGTGCTCTGATAAACGGTGCCGCGCAGGCCAAAGGCAAAGAGCCTTTGGTCGTTGCCGACGATGCCGAAGAAGCTGCCGCTGTAGCCCGATTGCAGGCGCTTGAACTGGCCGCTCGCCCGATCGAGCCGGAACACGGTGCCGCGTTCGCCCGCGATATACACCTCGCCGCCAATTCCGCGAATCGCGTTCAGATTCAGGAAGTCGGGGTTGTCGATGTGCTCGAGGCCGGGCCGCCAGGTCTTGCCGCCATCGGTCGTCATGGCGAACGAGCCGAACGAGCCGACCGCATAGCCTTCGGTGGCGTTGTCGAACCAGACATCGAGATAAGGCAGCGACGGGCCCGCTTTGGCGTTGTTTTCTTCCTGCTTCTGATACGTGGAGGCATTCGCGTCGCCGCGTGCCACGGCGTCCCGGTAATAGGCGACGAAGCGCTCGTTGGAGATACGTCCGTCGAGCTGTTTGCTCCAGCTCGTGCCGCCGTTCGAGGTATGCAGAATCACGCCGTCGTGGCCGACAGCCCAGCCTTGCGACGGCGTGGGGAAGGCCACCGCCGTCAGATCGCTCTGCACCGGACTGGGGACCTGGCGCCAGCTATGCCCGTGGTCGTCGGACACGACGATCACGCCCCGCTGGCCGACGCCGACGAGGCGTTGACCAGCGCTCGCCACCGCGGTCATCGGCCGGGTGGCGGGTGAGACGGCGGTTTCGGCGGGCGCGTCGAGCGGATCGACAAAGCGCGCCGCGTGGGCCGCCGGCGGCTCCGTGCTGGCCGTCGCGGCGAGTGCGGAAGCACCCGCGAACGCCGCGACGATGGCCGTCAGACATTGCACTGACCGGAAATTCATGGGTAAGTCTCCGCACACACACGTTGCGAACTCATTGGCAACGCATTGACCATTCTTCGACCATGCAGGCTGCGCGCTCGCCGGATCGATACCCGGTTCCGGCGGGCGCGCGCCGCGCCGTTTAGCGCACGCCCGCGCTTTGCAGTGCTTGCGGCGTGTAATACGCCTGGTTCGGCAGTTCGTCGTACGGGATCATGTGGGTGACCGGATCGCCCTGGTCCGCGATGACCGCGTAGTTGCCCTTGGTCAGGTCGTAGACCACCTGGATGGGCTGGCCGACGCGCGGCTTGTCGTAAGGGATGATGTCCAGCGTATAGGCGGTACGGTAGAGCGCGTTGCTTTGGTCGTACGCGTCGTACGCCACGATCAGCCACGTGTCTTCGTCGATGTAATACGTGCGATGGCTGTAGACATCACGCTGACCCGGCTTGAGGGTCGCCTCGACCACCCACACCCGGTGCTTCTCCCAGCGCACGACATCCGGATTGGCGAACTTGTCGCCCACCAGATTCGGCGACTGATACGCGCGATAGTTGTTGTACGGCACGATGATTTCTTTCTCGCCGGCCAGCTTGAAATCGAAGCGGTCCATCCGTCCCTGGAAACCACCGATTTCGTCGAACAGCAGCGTGCCGCCGATACCCGCCATCGGCGTGTCGTACTTCAGTTCGGGCGCCACGCGCACACGTCGCTGACCCGGCATGTAGATCCAGGTGGTGTCGTCCTGGTCGCCGTTATTGACGCTGTATTTCGCCAGATACAACTGGCCGACCTGCGAGGACGGGCCGAAGAAGTTGGTGTAGGTCAGGCGGAAATACGGGTCGTTCAGTTTGGTCGCGTTGCGGTCGTAGAACGGGTAGATGAACTTCGACTCCTGGTCGCCCATCAGCGTCTTGTGGCCGGCTTCGTCAACGAAGATCGTGCGGAAGCGGAAATCGGTGCGCACGCCCTGGTAGCGCATGTTCTGATTCCACATCACTTCATAACCGTCTTTCGGGATCGGGAACGGAATGCAGCCGAATGCGCCTTCCACGCCATCGCCCTTGATCTTGCCGACGAGCTTCGCCGTGGTTGCGCAGCTCACCGTGTTCTTCAGCACCCAGTCCGGATAGGTCATCGTACGCCGCGTCTTGTAGACGTCGACGCGAAAACCCGGGAAGCGGTCGAGCAGCGCCTTGGTGCCAGGTGTCAGCGCGTCGCCGTACTTGGCCTGATTGGCCTTGGTGATCGATTCGATCGGCTTGTCGTCCTTGAACGGATCGGGATAGCGGCCGCTGCCGGGCTTGAAGTCGGCGGGGATGGGCAGATCCTTCACGCCGCCGGTGTAGGCAGGGATCGAACCGTCCGCGTTGGCGGCTTTCTGTGCGCCGAATTCGGTGAGCTTGCCGCCGAGCTCTTTGGCTTCGTCGGCGCTGACCGCCGCGAGCACAGGCCCACTGGCGGCGACTGCCGTCGCCATCGTTGCCAGTACCATTGCGAGTTTCATGCTTGTCTCCAGAATATGTGTCAGAAAAACCCAGCCGGTGCGCGACAGCTTTTTATCCGGCGCTCGTGAGGGCATCCGTGACAGAAAGCGGGCGCGACCGTCGCCCGTCAGAATGAAGAAGAAAACGTGAGCGAAACCCAACCTTTGTCGTTGTAGAAAGACGGACCGTTGCCCGTTGCGTAATACGAAGGCCCGCCGCTCGGCAAACCGTTGGCGAGACCGAAGTTTGTCTGGCCGCCCGTATGCGAGTGATAGCCGTTGTATTGCAGCGTGACGTTGTATTTGTTCTGGATTAGCGCGTGCAGGCCGAAGGTGTAGATCATCGAACCCTGGTTGGTGCCGCCCAGACTCGGCGTATTGCCCCACAGGCCGTACTGGATGAACATCGGCGCGTCGATGTCGACACCCGGAAACACCTGCAGCCATTGCGGATCGAACTGCACCGCCAGCGCCACCGAATTGTTGGTCGAGCAGCCGGCCCATTTGCTGCCGGTCGGACATTCGGTCGAGTTGCCCACGCCGTTGTAGAGCGCGCCGTTGCTGGTGGTCTTGACCTTCTGCGTGAAAGCGATTTCAGCCAGCGCGCTGCCGGTGTTCCAGAATGGCGTGCGCGACAGGCCCGCCAGCACGTTTCCGATCACATTGACGACGTCGCCTCGCGCGCCTTGCTGGCCGCTCAGGTCGCTCGCCAACGGACCGGTGCCACTGTTCAGCGCGGTGTTATGCCGGTACGACACTTCGAAGCCCGTGCTGAAGTCGCCGATCTGCCGGTCGAGACTCATGCCGTACAGCTTCACGTTCGAGCCATAGGCAAGGTGATAGTTGGTCGCACCGGTTGCCGGGTTCACGCCCAGCAGCACCCACGGCTGCGTTTCCGTCAGATTGCGGTAATAGAAGCCGAACGTGCCACCGAGCCATTGCGGCGCCCATGTGACCTTGGCGCCGTAGTCGTTATGAAAACCGTTGTTCGGCATCACGTCGGCGCCGCGCGGAATTGCCCCCTCCAACAGGTTCGGCCCCTGGAAGCCGAAGCCGACCGTGCCCAGGTAGGTGCCGCCTTCCGGCAGACGGGTCGGCATATATTCGGCGAAATACTGCGCGGCCAGTGAGACGGTCGGCGTGAGCTGGGTTTCGAACAGCACCTGGGCGCGCGGGATCGCCAGTTCCTTTGCCTGCGTCCCGGGCGAGGCTGCGCCCTTGATGTTGTCGGACGCGCCTTGACCGTAGTTAATGCCCTCGCTGCCGAAGATAAGCGCATTGCCCCAGTACTGGGTGAGACGGCCGACCTTGATCGCGCTCGGCTGGCCATTGATCTCGAACTTGTAGAACACGAATGCATCCAGCAGATCCGCGCCCTGCTGGTAGTAGCGCTCGGTGTAACTGCCGTAGTGGTTGCCGGTGTACGAGTTGAGGCTCGAGTAGGGCACCCCGGGATAGGCGGCGCCGGGGTTGTTGTTCACACCGCCGCCGTACGCGAAGTCTTTCCACAACGAGGCGCTGACCCGAAAACCGAATTTGTCCTGGTAGACCGCATCGAATTCGCTCAGATCGGACACGCGGTTGGTAACAATGTCGCCAGCGTGCTTGAACTTGTAATCCGATTCACTGTAAAGCGGGTTATTGCCGATCGAGTCGTTGATGCCCTGGGCACGCATGCCCAGGTTGTAGCTGATCGTGTTGTCCCAATTGATGTTCAGATCGGGGTTCGAACTGAGTTGCACGGCGTTGGCCGATGCGGCCCAGCATCCCAGAGCCATCGCGATACCGAGGCTCATCCGGCTTTTTTCGAATCTGGCGCAGCTGCTCATTCCCTTCATCTCCTTGTCTCCGTAGCTCCCTGCCGGGGCCGGGTTTTTGTTTGACGGTGGTGACGGCACGGTGCTGCTGGCCTCGTGGCTTCCACGCTGCCGCCCAGGGAATTGCACACAGTGTTCAACTCTGTGCAGTCTGCTCGTCGGGACTTGTTAGATTCGCCTGGATTCGGAATTGAATTCTATAGATAGAATTTCGACTCCGGCTCTCTCGTTTTCCCCTATTCGAGACAAATTTGACGAAGTTGTTCATATCCATTCTGCTAATGGGGCAAGGATGCTGCGTGGCGTAACGCCAGAAGACCGGGAGTCAGCCCATTTCCGCAGGGGAAAGGTGTGCCGTCGGGCAAGGTCAATGGCCTCGTATTTTTGATCGGATCCTTATGTGGAAAGGACTTTCGGGCAACGGTCAGCGTCGGATGCGAGTGTGGGGAGGCCGCATGGAGCGCAACCCGGCGCAGGGCATCAACGGGTGGGCGCAGGAAATAGACAGCAGGACGTGTGATGAGGCGTGGGGGTTGCATGCTTGGCAGTCGGGAGGTAACGCCGGCCGGTCGGACCGCTCGCCGGCATTTCTTAAATTGATCACCAGAATCGAACCTGTTCAAATTATCCGCTATCAGGAGTTACCCGGTCTCGCCGGGCTCCTTGAGCACCCGTCTCGAGAGATACCCTGGAGGCATCGTCAAATAAGAGACATATTTCCGATATGTGTTCATAATATTCGGAAATTGGCCGTGCAGGCCGAAACGGCAGCGCCGCCGGTGACGGACAAAACCTTGAACTTGTCACAGGAACGATCGATGGCTTTTCGTGAGCATTACGACTATGTGATTGTCGGAGCAGGGTCGGCGGGCTGTGTGCTGGCCAACCGTTTGTCGGCGGATTCGGCTGTGTCCGTGCTGCTGCTCGAAAGCGGGCCGCCGGATCGCAGCGCGCTGATTCACATGCCGCGCGGCATCGGCAAGATCCTGAGCCCGGGTGGTCCGCTCGTATGGAGCTATCGCGCCACCCAGCGCAGCGGCGGCGGCTCGGAATACTGGTTAAAAGGGCGTACGCTCGGCGGCTCGAGTTCGGTCAACGGTATGGTGTATTTGCGTGGCCATCCGCAGGACTACGACGACTGGGAAGCAGCAGGTTGCACCGGCTGGGGCTGGGCTGACATGGGCCGTTGCTTCAAGGACATGGAAGATCACGAGCTCGGCGAGGCGCAGTGGCGCGGCGCAGGGGGGCCGCTGAAAGTGTCGATGCATCCGTCGGGCGATCCGCTTTGCGAGGCAGTGATCGAAGCAGCAGGGCAGAGCGGCGTGCCGCGAGTTAGGGACATCAATGCCGCTGCGGATGCGGCGATCGGCTACCAGCCGCGAACCATCTGGCGCGGGCGACGTTGGAGCGCGGCCAAGGCGTTTCTCGATCCCGTGCGCGGCCGTGCGAATCTCGACATCCGCACGGGTGTCGAGGTCGAGCGGATCAACTTCAGCGGCAGGCGCGCCACCGGTGTGTTGCTGCGCACGGCCGAGGGCGCCGTCCTGAGCGTCAATGCACGGCGTGAAGTGCTGGTGAGCGCGGGCGCGCTGAACTCGCCGAAATTGCTTCAACTCTCCGGTGTCGGCGACGGCGAGCGATTGCGCGAGCTCGGCATCGACGTGGTTGCCGACGTGCCCGCGGTAGGCCGCAACCTGCGCGAGCATCGGCCGGTGATGCTAAGCGCGCGCGTCACGGGCGGCAGTCTGAACCGGCAATTTCGCGGCTGGCCGCTCGTCGCCAACATGTTCCGCTACCAGTTGCGTGGCGCGGGGCCGATGACGCATGCGGCGCACGAGGTCTGCGCCTTCGTTAAAACGAACCCGGAACTGACGCGCCCGAATGCGGAGATTGGCGTCGGCCTGTATTCGTTGACGGTGAAAGACGGCAAGATCGCGATCGACACGCAACCCGGCATGACCTGGGTGGCCTATCTCACGCATCCTCAGAGCCTCGGCAGCGTGAGCATCACGTCGGCGGATCACGCCGCGCCGCTCGCCATCGACGCCAATTATCTCGACACCGAACAGGACCGCCGCAACAGCGTGGCGCTGATCCGGCTGATCCGCCGCATGCTGCGTCAGCCGGCACTGGGTGGCCATTTCACCGAGGAGACCGCGCCGGGTCCCGCGTTCACGTCCGATGAGGAACTGGTCGAGGCGTACTTCAAATTCGGCTCGACCGCCTTTCACGTGTCCGGTACCTGCCAGATGGGCAACAGCGATGCGGCTGCTGTCGATACCAAACTGCGGGTGCGCGGCGTCGAGCGCCTGCGGGTGGTCGATACGTCGATCATGCCCACGCTGATCGCGGGCAATACCAACGCGCCCGCCATGGCGATCGGCATGCGCGCGGCTGAACTGATACTCGGCGAGCAATGAGCGTGGCCTTGTTGCCACCGCTATCGCCATCTGACAACGACATGGACGGAGACATCGAATGAACGATTTTGCGGCGCTGCCGAAGCAGTTCACCGAACAGACGCGGCTCTTTATCGGCGGCGTGTGGGTCACGCCGCAAAGCGGTGAGCGTCAGCCCGTGTTGAATCCGGCCACCGAGGAAGTGATCGGCGAAGCGCCGGTTGGCGGGCTGGCAGAAGCCGAAGCCGCGCTCGCCGCTGCGCGCGAAGCATTCGATCGCGGGCCGTGGCCGGGCATGTCGCCGGCCGAGCGCGCCGGCTTTATGCGGCGCATGCATGCCGCGTTGCTCGCGCGTGCCGATCGCATCAAGGCGTTGCAGATCGTCGAAGCCGGCGCAACGCGCGCACTTGCCGAAACCATGATGTTCGCGTCGCCGATGAAGATCGTCGAAACCGCGATCGAGCGCTCCCTCAACCAGGCGGCGCGCCATCTGCCGATTACGACCGCGCTCAATCCATTCGATCCCGCCGGCGCGCAATTGATCGGCAGCGGCGTCGTGGTGCGGGAGGCGATCGGCGTAGTGTCGGCGATCACGCCGTTCAACGCGCCGTTTCTCACCAACCTGGCCAAGCTGTTTCCGGCTTTGCTGGCCGGCAATACGGTCGTGCTCAAACCGTCGCCGCATACGCCGTTTTCGGCGCTGCTGTTCGGCGAGGCGGCGCAGGAAGCCGGATTGCCGGACGGCGTGCTGAATATCGTGACCGGCAATGCCGACGTCGCACAGATGATGACCGCGGATGCACGTGTCGACATGGTGACGTTCACCGGCTCGGAGCAGGTGGGAGCGGCGATTCTGGCGCAAGGCGCGCCGACCATCAAAAAGACGCTGCTCGAACTCGGCGGAAAGTCGGCGTTGATCGTGCGTGAAGATGCCGACGTGCAGAAAGCCGCGATGGAAGGCGTGTTCCAGGTGTCGACCCATTGCGGCCAGGGCTGCGCGTTGGCGACACGTCATATCGTGCACAACGCGATCCGTCCCGCGTATGTCGAAACCATGCGTGCGATTGCGGCGCAGTTGAGCGTCGGCGACCCGGCGGCCGCCGGCACCGTGGTCGGACCGTTGATTCGCGAGGCGGCCCGCAGCCGGGTCGAGCGCTTCGTGCAGCAGGGGCAGGACGAGGGTGCGCGGCTCGTGGCAGGCGGGCGGCGGCCAGCTCATCTGGACCGGGGGTTCTTCTACGACGTAACGATTTTCGACGGCGTGACCAACGATATGTCGATCGCGCAGGAGGAGATTTTCGGCCCTGTGGCCAGCGTGATCGGTTTCGATAACGACGAAGAAGCGGTGCAGATTGCCAATGACAGCCGATATGGCCTGTATGGCGGAATTCATTCCCGTGACCCGGCGAAGGCTTATGACATGGCGCTGCGTTTGCGCACTGGCGGCGTGGTGATCAACGGCGGCCTGTATTCGTTGATGGATACCCCCTTCGGCGGATATAAGCGATCCGGGCTTGGGCGTGAATTCGGTGAGAACTGGCTGGATGAATACACGCAGGAGAAGTCGGTGCTGTTCCGGATTGGGGTTTGATCTGCTCGGGGAGAGGCAAAACAGGACGTGTGACATATGTTCGATTGTATCGATCGGCACACGGCGAAACTGCGCCGTGGCTGCCAACCATTGCCGTTCGTCTCACGTAATCTGTCACCAGTGGAAGTCTCTGTTCAAAACAGAATGAAACTAACCGTCAACGGCCAACTCGTAGCCCGCAAACGTCAAAACAGCGTCTATAACGCGAGGGGGCCATTTCACATGCGTTTTCCTGAATTGACTGTCGGTGCTCGCCGACTATTGCCCGCGGGGCGTGTTCTGTTAAATTTGGAAGGGGGCGGCAGCAAGCCAAAAGTTTGCCCATGAATTTACGGGGTGTGGCATGGACGTTCTTGATTTCGAGCCAAGAGTTTCGGCCGACGGAAGTAGAATCGACTTCCGGTTGTCCGATCGGGTTGGCACCGTCGGGTGCGCAATCACACGCGAGGCACTTAAAGTCAGCCCTTTCAAGGTCTTGATCAAGATGTCCCGCCTTTGGCGCGTTTAAGCAGGCGGGCGGTACTGTGATGGGCTCGGGCTACCGCGCCTTCGACATAGGGTGCGGGTTTGCGGGTCTTGGGGCCAC